>Ga0257111_1000067_pt1 | contig 37858 bp, 32 predicted proteins | sample LP_taG_6_FD_191567 | JGI IMG/M metagenome (GOLD analysis project Ga0257111, IMG submission 191567) | Marine microbial communities from Northeast Subartic Pacific Ocean, Canada - LP_J_2015_P26_500m | ecosystem: Environmental > Aquatic > Marine > Oceanic | place: Canada: Northeast Subartic Pacific...
TATGACTTGCTGCCATGCGACCATCTTTTTGTAAAAAGGCCAGAATTTTTCTGTCTAGATCATCTATTTTCATTGTATAATTGATCATCCTCCCACATTTATATTATTAAACTATCTTACTATTATGCAATAATTATTTAGTATTATTATATATATACTTTATAATATTAATTTTTATTGGGTAGTCAACTATTATTTTTCAGTATAAAAGGTCCTGACTATAACGCAGAAAGGGATTAGCATTGTAAACAATCGTTAAAGATTAGCCTTAGAGATTTAAACTTTTAGCAATTTTTTGTGCTGCTTGTGTCAATTTATGTCCCGACTCAATTAAGGCTTCAGTTAAATCATAATCTCCTTCTATTACGCTATAGATTTCATCAACACCAAATTGGTGAATAATATCTGCACCATCTTCGACTGATCCTGCTATGCATATAACTGGTAGATTATGTGACTTTGCTATTTTCGCCACACCTACGGGTGTCTTGCCATGGATAGTCTGTCTATCAACTCGGCCTTCACCGGTAATTACAAGATCTACATCAACGAGACTTTTTGCAAGTTCCACAATTTCAATCACTAGATCAATTCCCGGTTTTAAAACAGCGTCAATTAAACCAATAAATGCGGCACCCACCCCTCCCGCAGCGCCTGCACCTGGTTCTGCAGCGATATTTCTACCTGTATTTTTTTCCAAGACGTCGCCATAGCGGGCAAGAGCTTGGTCCAGTACCTTAATATCCTCCTTCGTGGCGCCTTTTTGAGGGCCGAAAACTCTTGCTGCCCCATTTTCGCCACAGAGTGGATTGTCAACATCGCAAGCAACAACAATTTCTGTTTTACTAAGCCTAGAATCCAAGTGTTGTAAATCAATCCTTGCTAATTGCAATAATGCACGTACATCTGGCGCTAACTGAGCACCACCCTGATCAAGGAATTGCGCACCAAAAGCCTTCATCATACCCATGCCGCCATCGTTAGTCGCACTGCCCCCCAAACCAACGATCAACTTATCACAACCGTGATCCAAAGCAGCATTTATTAATTGGCCTGTACCAAAACTACTGGCCAGATAAATATTACGTTCCTCTGGTTTTACCAAGTGTATTCCCGAGGCAGCTGCCATTTCAATTACTGCAGTTTTGCTATCTCCCAATATGCCAAAGAACCCTGGTGCCATACCTCCCATCGGCCCTTCTACCGGTTGAGTAATAATTGTTCCGGAAGTAGCATCAACTAAAGATTGTACGGTACCTTCACCTCCATCCGCCATGGGCACCTTAACATATTTCGCATCCGGATACACCGCTCGAAAACCAGTTTCGATAGCTTTTGCCGCTTCTGCCGCAGTAAGGCTACCTTTGAATGAATCTGGAGCAATCACTATTTTCATGATTCGAAAAGAAAAATTTCTAAGCAGGGAACTATAGTAATAACAAACTTAGTAAAAAAACAATTGTGATACCTGTCAACCCTTGCAATAAAGTGGCCATAGTATGGGCTCGGTAAGCAAGTGAAACATTCATATTGCTGAATTGGGATACCACCCAGAAATAACTGTCATTAGCATGTGAAACGGTCATTGCCCCAGCCCCGATTGCCATCATAGTCAATACCCTACCCATACTGCTATCCAGCCCCAATTCCGGTAATAAACCTGCAACCATGGCCGATGTTGTAACCAGGGCAACGGTAGATGAGCCCTGAGCCGATTTTAAAGCCGCCGCTACCAAGAAAGGCATAAATATACCCACACCCATTCCAGAAAGGGTTTGACCAAGGTATTCACCTATGGGTGTAGCCTTGAGGACAGCACCAAAAGCACCACCTGCACCAGTTATAAGTATGATAGGTGCAGCTTGTGTAATACCCTGGCTTACAAAATTACCCAATTGTTTTGTTCTTCCCTCCATCTTGATCAATCTGATCGAAAGCACCAATCCAAAAATTAGCGCTATTAGAGGCTTACCAAAAAACAACACACCGATAAAAATAATATCTGTGCCAAAAGGTCTGCTCGGAAAATTTGCTATAGAACCCATACATATCATCAAAATGGGAATAATAATGGGCATAAACGCTGATAATGGACTCGGTAAATCCTGATCAGTTAATTCTATACTTTTTTGATCGATAGTCTGTGGGAAGGCTGATTCAATTTCTTGATCGTCTAGATGATAATCTCGGAACCGATTTGCCCAAAATACTCCAGCCAGGATAGAAGGAATTGATACAAACATACCTACTATAATAACGAGACCAAGTTGATCACCGAGGCCTAAATTGGCCGCCGATAGGTCCTGGCGTGGGCGGAACAAAGGTGTGTGTAGCATATAACCCTGTGGCAAGAGCAATAGACATGGTTACGCTGGATACTTGCATGCGTTGCGATAAAGACCTTTTTAGAGAATTGAGTATGACAAAGCCCGAATCGCAAAATACCGGTATAGAAACAATATAACCTATAACTGACATGGTTAATGAGGGGAAACGTTTCCCTAACAGCTTGATAATAGTGTCAGCCATAGTAACTGCAGCACCACTTTTTTCTAGAACTACACCAATGATAGTTCCAAAAACAATGACCAATCCTATATAACCAAGTATAGCGCCAAAACCGGTGTTAACTACTTGCACTACTTCTACCATAGGTAAACCAAAAGCGAAGGCGGTAATAAATGATGCACACAATAGTGTTAAAAATGGATGCAGTCCGAATTTGGTCGTTGCAATAACAATAAAAAAGATAATAGCAAAAAAGATCAGAAGTAGAATCATATATTAACTTATATTTTCTAATTCAATAATAGATTACCTTGAATATTCTAAACCATCAATTATCTGAATGAAATGGAACGTATTATATCCTTTAAGTTAGATTATTAAACAATATTATAGGAAAATTCATTTGCGACATATCTGAATAACAAAAAATAAATGAATCTTAAACAATTAGGCGATAGATATAACAAACTCATTGATTTCCTGGCTGAATCCAATCGTAAAAAGATTGAATCCCAGGGTAAGATATTTGATAAAGAAAAACATAAATTGCGTATCAAAGCATTTTTACCTGTAGCAGTACTTTATTTGGCAGGTCTAGGGATATCTTTTGCTGGGTCGCGGTTGATCTCCCATTGGTGGTATAGTTTAATATTGATAATTCTTTTCTTTAAGGGTGTTAATGACATCAAGGGCTGGATAAGAATTGAAACTGATAATAAAGTATAATAGGTTTACTTTTGTCAGGATTGGCTCTAGATAGAAATAAATTATCAAAGACTGAAATAAATTTATTACCCTTACGCTATTACAATGGCCCGATCCATATTATTCAAACCGCTGAACAGGCGAAAGATGCATGTTCAATCTTAATTAAAGAAAAAGTGCTGGGATTTGATACTGAAACTCGTCCTGCTTTTAATAAAGGCCAGTCTTATTTACCATCCTTATTACAGATGGCAGGAACAAAAGTTGTATGCTTGTTCCAATTATCCAAATGTGGCCTAACTGATAGTATCATCAATCTTTTATCTAATGGCGATATAATTAAATCTGGTGTTGCTATTGATCAAGACCTAACTGAATTACAGCAAATATTAAATTTTGATCCGGCTGGTTTTATTGATCTTGGAAATATTGCCAGATCAAAAGGATTGCCCCATCATGGTCTCCGTGGTTTGGCCGCCTATTTATTATATTTCCGAATTTCAAAGTCTAGTCGCACATCAAACTGGAGTGCAAATCGACTAACTAAAAAACAAATTAAGTACGCGGCAACAGATGCCTGGTTAGGACGCGAGTTATATCTGAAATATAAACAGATCAATGTCATCTAAAATATATGGATAGGTATTATTTGTGCCCACCGACGTCACAAATTCAATTGATACAGCAGATTTTAACCATATTATATTTTTCACGGGAGCAGGTATGTCCGCAGAATCTGGAGTGCCTACCTATCGCGGTAAAGGAGGCGTTTGGCACAAATATAATTGGGAAGATTATGCGTGCCAGGCTGCATTTATACGCGATCCTGAAGCTGTCTTGGCTTTCCACGAAACACGGCGGCGGGTGTTGATTGATTGTCTACCACATGCCGGTCATGAATTAATATCGGATCTGGAAAAAAATCGGAAGAACGTATGGATCATAACCCAAAATATCGATGGCATGCATCAACGAGCGGGATCAAAGAATATTGTAGAATTACACGGCAGCGCCTGGCGCTTGCGCTGTGATCACTGCGAGATAGTAATAGACGATCATAACCCAGAGCATTACAACAATTGGAAATGTGATAATGATCATTGGTTACGCCCGGACATAGTCTGGTTTAATGACTTTTTGATTCCAGCAGTCACACAAATGGCTGATGAAATAATTTCTAAATCAGATCTATTTATTTCGATCGGAACTTCTGGCGTTGTTTGGCCTGCTGCTGGTTTTCCACAAGTCGCCAGATCAAACGGCGCCACACTTATTGAAATCAACCCGGATCCTTCAAAGCAGAGCGGTCTTTATGATCATGTTTTTCGCGGTAAAGCCAGCGATATGCTAAAAGCAATACTTGGAAATCCTAATTAGGCATATAATTATATAATGCTGATTAAATGAAAATAATAGTAAATCTTTTATTGATTACGACACATCTGTTTGCTGTGGACTTGATATTCTTTGGTGGAGACATCCTAACCATGGATGACAATCAACCTGTAGTTGAAGCAATTGCAGTAGAGGATGGATGGATAACAGCGATAGGAACCGAACAAAATATCATAAAACTGCGTAATTGGAGAACCAAAATAGTTAATCTGCAAGGCAAAACACTAATGCCTGGTCTAATTGAAGCCCACTGTCATCCTATAGCCACAGCAGTACTAAGCCAGGTAGTTAACATAAGCGGATTTACTTATAATTCCAGGGAAGAAATTATGGCCACTATTGGTTCCGCTGTTAAAAAAACTTCCCCAGGTAAGTGGGTATTAGCATTTGGCTGGGACCCAGTACTGGTGAAGGACTTGCGTAACCCAATACTGGCAGAGCTGGATAGTATATCAACGGAAGTGCCAATATTTATTCTTACCCAAATGATGCACCAGGCCTTTGTAAACAATGCTGTATACAAGGCAGCTGAAATTACCAGGGAAACACCTGATCCCCCTGGTGGTGGAATGTTTTTGAAAGATGATCGTGGCAATTTAAATGGTGTTATATATGAGTTCAGTGCATTGGAACATATTCTAAAGAAGATGCCCAAAACGCCACAAGGGACTGCTGAACTTTTGCTCAATCTGCAATATGCGCAATATGCAAAAGCCGGTTATACTTCAATTGCTGCATTGGGGCCGGTAAATATAGCAGGTTATCCGCTGAATTTTATGGCTAACCTATCACGAAATGCAGATGTACCAGTACGTTCATTTGTTTATCCGTTGAAGAAACAGCTTGATCGGTCTGGATGGCCCAGCGGGTACGGGAACGATCACTTTCGGATAAAGGGAGTAAAACTATATATGGACGGGTCACCATACACAGGGGGCGCTGCCTTTGCCGAACCTTATCTTAACACTGAAGCTACCTTAAAACGAATGAATTTGCAGCCCAACCATCGCGGTAAGGTCAATTATTCTGAAGCATCATTACTACAGACACTCACAAAATATCATAATGCTGGCTATCAGATCGCCATACATGCACAGGGTGAAATTGCCATTCAAATGATCCTAAATGCATTTACGGAAATCTTGGAAAAATATCCCCGAGCTAACCACCGCCACCGCTTGGAACACAATGCCTTGATAACCAACAGTCAAATAATTCAAGCCCAGGAACTCGGCCTTACCTTAAGTTTTTTCATGGATCATATTTATTATTACGGTGAGCAACTGCCTCAAATCGTTGGCCCTGATCGTGCAGCTAGATTCATGCCGTTGGGATCTGCATTTGCAGCTGGTCATAGAGCTTCTATTCATACTGACAATCCAGCCACACCAATTGATCCCTTTCGGGTAATATCAACTGCTGTAACACGAAAACCAAAAAATACAGAAGTTATTCTTGGGCCTGCTGAACGTGCTACTATTGATGATGCACTTAAAGCTGTAACTATCAATGCTGCTTGGCAGTTATTTGAAGATGACCAGCGAGGATCAATAACGGTTGGTAAAGCTGCGGATTTTGTGCTGCTATCCCATAATCCGCTTCGTGTTAATCCTGAAAATATTAATTATATCAGTGTTTTATGTACTTGGATTGATGGAAATAAGGTCAATACTTCACCCTGGACTTGGGCAAACTTTAAGTTACTGTTATTGATAATAATCGATTATCTCTTCACAACGATAAATAGTTGGCTGAATAGTTAATTCTACGGTTATTTACTTATCCACAGATTTTATATAATCTATTGAGATTGATTAAATTCCAATACAACCAAAGATTTCAAAAGGAGGAACAATGAAGAAAACACCATTCATTCAAAAGCAGCTATCCTATATCAGTCAGGTAACCAATGTAATCTTCAAATTAGGAATTACTTATTTCGTTTATGTTATCCTCACTGATGGCATCACCTTCAACCACGATGTGAATGCTACAATAATAAATAATAGCGAAGTCTGGGGTAAAGTTCTAAAAATCCTCGGTGAATTAATTAAAAAATAATATATCCTAAAGAAAAACCGGGAGCGGATTCACTACCCCTGGTTTCATTTTGTAAGACACTACTGTATATCCCTTCTTCTGTTAGGATACCATTTATCATTTCGATGGCGCATATTATTTAATCTGGTAACTAAGAACCTTTTGCTCCTGCTTCTGTTATTTTTCGTAATCGTATTCATCTTAAACTTCCTTTATTCATAAAATATTTAGCGGCGATATTAATCAAGTAAGTGTAAAATTCAAAAACATAATATCCTAAAGTATCTAATAAAATAAATGACTGATGGGTAATGAACTAACTCATTCATAATTTTCAGAATCTCGCTTCTTTTATAAAAAGTCAGGGGGTTTTGTCATGAAAGCAATGTCATCCCATTGCTTTCAAAAAAGCAATGAAGTAAATTGGAAAAATTCGAATATAGATAAAACTGAAAGGCTAACATTATGGATCGCTGTAGATCAGTATTTTCATGCGCTGTATTAATTCTAGGCACTGTAACAATACAAGCCCAAGACAATGATAGTTTATATTTTAAGTTTGAACCCGACTCTATCCATTTAACCATCGGTGATTCAGCAAATGTGAAGATAACACTATTTTCAGAAGATGGTTCCTTATCAAACAACCAGTTCCTAATGACAGGTGCATGGCGAGCGGTAGAGGTCAGGCCATGGATTAGCAACCCAGAAGGCGTTGCTAATGTACAAGTAAAGGTATTTAAACCAGGTTCTTTTAAGCTGAGAGCTAGAAGTATTACATCTGATAGATTTAAGCGTGTACGGGGCAGTATGCCCATTACAGTACCGTTCCTCCCTATTGCCAAAGCTGAATTTATTAATCCGCCAGAAACGGCTTATGAAGGCACAACAATTGAATTTGCTGTGCGTGTTTTAGATCAGGCCGGTATAACCAGACAGGATGTCCAGCCGGACTTCGAATCATCCAACCCAGAATTAGCCGATTTTGATGAGTTTGGCCACCTCACTATTTATCGCCGAGGACGTGTTCAGTTAACTGTAACAGTTGAGGGAATTTTCTCCTCAACTGATTTACGAGTAGTACGTAACCCGGTGCGTAAAATAGATCTTTCCCTAAAAGAGGATGATTATCGAACAGGGGATGTCATTACTTTTACGGCTAGACCATTAACCGCTTCTGGTCGAGCTGTTGAGGATGCTCCGATAGTATTTTCTTTTACAGGAAAAGCTGTATATGGAATCGGCTTACCAGCTAGCGGACAAATTACACCGCAAGGAAAGTTTGTAGCTGAAAATCCTGGTGATTATACCATTTTCGCAACTTCAGGAGGTTACACCGCATCAAAAACGATACGTATTTCACCACGTAATATTCAAAAACGTGTCAAATTAGTAGGGCACGGATTAATAACAGACGTTTTTACTTCTGATTTATGGGTCTGGCAGGGCGTCGGTGAATTCAAAGACCGTGATTTTGCAGTTACAGGTACCTGGGAAGCTAATGGTGAAGCATATTTTTGGGAAGTGACAGATCCGTCAAACCTGGTCATCATTGATACGGTTACAGTAGATGCACGTACTGTGAACGATGTCAAGGTATCGGCTGATGGTCAAATAGGAGTTTTAACTCGTGAAGGGGCATCCACCCGGAAAAATGGTGTTGTTATTCTTGATGTAAGCAATCCTTATGATGTCAAAATATTATCAGAGTTCAATGATGGGCTTACCGGCGGTGTACATAATGCATTCATTTATGATAACCATGTATATGCAGTCAATAACGGAAGAAAGTATGATATTATCAATATTTCCGACCCAGCAAATCCCTGGCGGGTAGGTAGTTACGAACTGAATACTCCGGGGCACAGTATCCATGATGTATGGATTGAAAATGGAATTGCCTATTCATCAAATTGGAACGATGGTGTTCACGTTGTTGATATTGGCGGATTGAACTTTTCGGAACAGAACAGGCATACGATCATGAATAACCCTGTCTTGCAAGCGGCAGGTAAAGGTAGTCATAGAAACCCAATATTAATGTCATCAAAAACTGACACAACTGGACGTAACCACGCTGCATTTCCTTTCCTTAGTAAATCCACTGGTGACTTTTATGTAATTGCTGGTGATGAACACTTTCCCTTCGGCCTTGGTGAAATTGAAAATATGGAACCCGCCAATCCTAGGGGTGGATATCACTTTTTGAATATGAATGACTATAATGATCCAATAGAAGAAGCAATTTACCAAGTCCCGGAAGCAGGCTCACATAATCTGTGGGTAAAAGGTGACACCCTTTACACCGCATTTTACCAGGGCGGCTTGCGAGTAGTTGATATTTCTGGTGAGTTACTCGGTGATCTATACAAGCAGGGTCGTGAAATAGCCTTCTATTTATCAAACCATAAAAACGGCCGGATGTCAAATGCGACTATGGTATGGGGTCCACAGCCCTACAAAAATCATATTTTCTTCTCTGATATGAATAGCGGGCTTTATGCAGTCAAGTTGGTTGAATACGACCATGATAAAGACGATGAATAAAAGCAATTATATGCAGCAATTAATAATTACAGCTCTATTTTTCTTACTGACAATTAGTCCAGTAACAGGAAGGAATTATTATATCTATGTTACAGCAGAATCACAAGATGAAGTTCATGTGGTCAAGTTCGATGGTGAAAAAGCAACGGTTATTAAAGACATTCCTATTGGTGTATGGCCGCTGGAAATCGAAGGACCCCACGGCCTCACCATATCGCCGGATGGCAAATATTGGTACCTATCCCTTGCCCACGGATTCCCATTCGGCCATGTATACAAATACGAAACTGGTTCTGATAAGATGGTTGATCGGGTGGAATTGGGGCTATTCCCTGCCACGATGCAAATATCCACTGCCACTGGACTATTGTATGTAGTGAATTTTAATCTACACGGTGAACATGAGCCGAGCACGATATCGATCGTTGATCCAGAAGAAATGATCGAGGTCAAGAGAGTTGAAACAGGCGTTATGCCCCATGGTTCACGATTAACGAATGACGGGTTAAAACAATATTCGGTGGCCATGATGTCTGGAACGCTCTTTGAACTGGATGTTCTTCAATTCAACATCAGTAGGACCCTATTTACGGGACGAAATAAACAGATGGCTATGCAGGGTTCAATGGACCATAATAAATCAATGAAAAAACAAACGATGCATAAAATGCCTAAAGAGAAACCAACTTGGGTTTATCCACACCCAGCCGATACCCATGTTTATGTGGTAAACAATGGCACAGATAATGTTGTTGAGATTGATTTAAGTAAATGGGCAATTACTCGCCAATTCAATACGGATAGGGGGCCCTATAACTGCGAGGTAAGTCAGGATGGTAAATACTTGGTTGTAACCTATAAGTCTGCCGGAAAAACAGGTATTTGGGATTTGAATACTGGTCAGGAACTTGTCCGTCTAAAAAATACAAGAAGGGTAACTCACGGCGTTGTTATATCACCAGACAGCCGTTATGCTTTCGTATCTGTTGAAGGCGTTCGTGGTGAACCTGGTTCAGTAGATATATTTGACCTAGGAAATCTTACATTAGTTGATCATGCTGAAGTAGGTAAACAGGCCGGAGGAATCGCTTTCTGGAAGATGGAAGATTAAGCCCTTAATTATTATTTGACCTATATCGCCAAATAAATACAATAATTATACCGCCCACGTTTGGAAACCATATATAGGGATTAGACCAAGGTGTTCCATCATAATAATAGTCAGTAATGGGGTAAAATATTTTCGTTGGAAAGTATTCCTTTGAATGAAAAGGGAAATCCAACAATATGTGAAACGGCCAGCCCAGCATCGCAAAGGCCACCTCTTTTCGAAAACGGTAAACAATACCCATGACTATAAATGCAGTAACATAACTGTGACTAATATCATAACACAGGAATAACCAGTTTGGTAATGATTCTAAAGGCGGCGGTCCATCAAATTGGGGCATGGATCCACTGAAGATATTTATAACGATTAAAACACCAAAAGACGCAAGATCTGGCATTGCACCAAAAAATAAGGCCAGCCATGGCATACCACGGTGTCCAAATAAACCCCTGCCCCATAATGCATGGCTAAGTGTATCCATAGAAAATTATTATACTAAATAAATTGATCGAATTTCAGGTCAAATGCTTAATGACACTTATTTCCATTCACAAATGAAAATATTTGTGTCACCACGTTTACTTTGATTTCGGTTTGATGCAAAAACAAGATATTGCCCATTTGGACTAAACATAGGGAACCCATCAAATCCTTCGAAATAAGTAATCCTTTCCAAATCTGTTCCATCTATATTTATTGAGTACAAATCAAAGTCACGACCTTTTGGATCATGCATATTAGATGAAAATATAATTTTATCGGCTTTCGGGAAATAGATTGGACCAAAATTTGCCGAATTATTGTCGGTTATCTGTTTTTTATTTGTGCCATTTGCATTCATTGTCCAAATCTGAAGAGCCATCGGACGAATTGAATTTTCCACTAGCAAAGATTTATAATCTGCTATCTCTTTTTCCGTTTCAGGATAATAAGCACGCCACACAATCTTTGAAGCATCATAACTATAAAACGCACCACCATCATAGCCGAGCTTATTTGTTAATTGCTGTTTTCCTGAGCCATCTGGATCCATGGACCATAGGTCTAAATCACCACTTACTAAAGAGGTGTAGATTATCTTTTCACCATTAAAAGAATATGTTGCCTCAGCATCATAACCAGGGGATGATGTAAGAGGACGCGGGCTTGAACCACCCAAACCGGCTTCGAAAATATCAAATCCAGGATATAGTTTCCAAATATAGCCCTTGCTGAAATCAGGCTTAGGTGGACAATCTGGATTATCCATATGTGTGGATGAATAAATTATGCCGTTATCATTCGGGTATTTAAAAAAACTGCAGGTAGTCACACCCTCACCAGTAGAAACCAATTTAATGGACCCCAATTCGATATCCATAATATAGATCTGATCACAAAGGTTATCGCCATCATGTGCTTGGAAGATTAATCTTTTCCCATCAGCACTAAAATAGGCTTCTGCATTTTCTCCAGAAAATGTTAATTGAGACATATTTTTGAAATGAGATTCACCAGAAAGTATTAAAGAGTTATTAAAGTCGAGATTTAAGCTTGTTGGTTTTCTTTGATGAAAACAGCTTAATAAAAAAACTGCAACAAATGAAAATACCACATATTTGTTGATCTCTTTTTGATTTAACCTAATCATGAATAGATCCTAGTAATAAGGTTTTGACGGTGAATTAGTGTTTCTGTCTAACTAAAACTTCTAACAAAACTATCAAAGCTATGAAGTAAAAAGAAGCATAAGTCAATACACCGAAAACCACGCTAAAATATGAGAAGCTATCAGATATATACCGTATTCCCCACAAAGACAAAAATGTTATCAAAACTGATACAAACGGTTCCACCAGAAAAAATAATTTCCACCAACCGACCACGATTGAATTCATAGCCCAAAATAGGCCGAGTATTAAAAATATAATTGCAAATGCAATTACATGAGTATGCGTAATTAATAACATGCCTTCATATGTTTTCGGGTATTTTTCCGGGATGTCAAAATCATCCGAAACCTTGGATCCCCTGTAGTGCTCTACAGTGCCGGCAACGGAAGTTGATTCCGTTGCATAGACGTAAATGAGCCCAATGGTTACACCAACAACCAAACATATTGTAAATGCGAGAATTAGCATTTTTACTTGATCGTTTTGTTCTCTTAATGTTTTAGTAGGATCCAGCATCTAATTCTGAAAGTAAATATTCTATAATAATTGCAGACCTATTTATTCCTCTAGAAACAGAATTAACTGAAATAGTGGCACCGCTTATACCATCTATATTTATTCCAACATTGTAATCTGAGCTTGCATCTAGTCCAAGGAACTGATTTAACCACCTTCTATTTCCCACTTCATAGCCATAATCTTCGCGATATTTTACAATATGTGCATTAATCAACTGACCATCCATATTGAAGAAAGTTAAATAAGTTATAGGTAATGATTTCCCCAGCACATTATCCAGAATAGCTACACCAACCAAAGAATCAAATTCAGATATTTTCCAGACATAAATATGGTCAAACATAAACCGAGAGCGGGCCTTGTTTTCAGAATATATCTTTATTTCTTGCGGCAGATTCCACTTTTTGAAATCAACTTGGATATCTTTACCGTAAGTAGAAAATATTAATTCTTCTGCATCCTCCCGAATACCACCAATCAAAAAGTAGGGTAAGACTGTAATATATAATATTACGATCGTAAGACCCCTTTGTATGAAGTAATTATTTTTTAAAGACATTCCATTGAAAAATAGTTTTGGGAGACACTTTAACAAATTTTTAGTAATCAAAAATTATAGCCAACACCAAAGTTCAATTGAGATATATCGTCAATGTCAGCATCTTCTGTTTCCTTTGTTCCGAAATCAATCTTGAACGCCACTTTATCTATGGGCCAAAAAGTTAACCCAAATCTTGTAATCGTATAGTGCTTACTTGGTAAAACCCCATCATCATCAATACCACGATTATAATCTGAAAAACGAAACCAAGGCATTAGTTTTCCCTTAAGGTTTAGAACGGTGGCTATATTATAACCAAGATCCAGGTAATATCCCCCACTAGAATTGTAACTGGGCGTATAATTGGTCCCATTATAATTAATATTACCATATTCAATTATAGCATAAATGTTATGCGCTACGTATTTAGCATGTAATTCCACCAACCTTACATTAGCCGTCGAATCGGGGTTATCATTTATAGGCGCTTTATTCATTGTATAGGACCCACCCAATCGCAAACCAGGTAAACCGGTATATTCAACACTAAAATTTTTAGTCCAGTCGTAAGCAGTGGTCTTATATCCTTTACCTCTAGCACTTCTGATCCCTGCCCCTACACCTTCACCATTGAGATCTTCTAGTAATGCAATCCGCAATTTCAAGCCATTCATAGCCTTATAATTTGCGGAAATTCCATTAGCAAACCAGGTGGTCGGGATTACATACTTCGAATATTCAGGTCGTTCTACGCTTAAAAATAACGACGGTTCATGATATTCATTTAATAACCCTGCCGTTGGTAAAATTACACCAGCCTTAAACCCTCCTTTATCGATCCTGTATTCAACATATGCTTGTTCTAATTCAAGTTCTCCTTCCCCATCATTTACAAAATTATGTTCTAACTCCATTTCAGAGAAGAATGACCATGCTTCCGTGAAGCTGGCAGAGTAATAAATTATGAAACGATGGAAATCAAGTTTTTTCGTTGCGTCTACATCACCTTGCACATTGTTATTGTAATGTAATTCACCATATCCCCCAATACTCTTTGTCGGTTGAAAAAATTCATCTTGAGCATTAACGAAAAAAACAGCCATTAGTACCATAAGTCGTATTTTCATTAACTATCTTTTCCTTTCTCAATTATTTACCTATTAAATACCTAGCAAGGAAGCTCCAATTATGCGTTGGAACCTTTATGGATAACTGGGACTTCCTAAAAAACAATGAATCATTTGTTTATGCAAATGAGACTAAGTCTCATTAAAGATAATAATTTATTATTTTACAGAGCAAGAAATATTTTTGGACTCAAATTTTAAATAATATGCATGGGTTTAATACTTGCATCTTCATTCACCGACAATATGGGGAAAAATGCAAGGCAAGTTGAAGATCCTACTATGGCCGATTTTTTACTAAAAGAGTTTTTAGCTTATTTTCAGCTTCTATACTTCCTAAATATGCTGCCTGACGGAGGATCATTACTGCTTGATCAACACGTTCCTGATCCTCATATAAAGTGGCCAGTTCTAAACGCAATGTTATATCACTAGGATGCAAGCGAATTTTTGTACTTAAAATTTTGTTATTTTTCTCGAATTCTGTGATCTCTTTAAATTTATATAAGTATTCAAGAGATCGGTCGAGCTTACCCAACTTCTTATATACTTGTCCTAGGCTGTATAATGTTTCTTCATTATAGGAATTGAAATCATATGATTTCAATAGGGATTTTTCAGCATTATTCCATTGCTCTGACCGCATTTGCGCCTCGCCCAGATGAAACCAAATGTCTGCACTAGTACCTTCTAGCTCTGCTGCTTTTAGCAACCAATCCTCTGCTGCATTGTTATTATCCTTGGCCAGTGACACCATTCCAAGGAAATGATAAGTAGAACCACTTTTTGGATGCAGTTCTTTTGCTTTTAACAATGCATTCTCCGCCTCATTAAGACGGGTCAAATAATATAATGCTACACCTGATTTATAATGGCTAAGCCATAGTTCTGGTTTTATTAAAACCGCAATGTTGAATTCTTTTAGTGCATCTTCAAACCGACCAGCATTTTTGTGAATGTTACCACGCTCAATATAAATTTCAGCTACGCTGCGATCAATAGTTAATGCATCCCGTAATGCTGCAAAAGCTTTTTTTTCCTGCTGCATGTGATCATAGATATGGCTCAAGGTGATATAATATGGAATCATTGAGGAATTTCTTTTCAAGGCATATTGGACATGCTCTAACGCCTTTTTATAATTCCGGTTTGCAAAATATGCTTTCCCTAAATCATGATTAACTTGTGGTAGGTCTGGTTTTTTGGCTAAGACCTCTAAAAAATACTGAATCCCCTGTTGAATGTTATTATTTTGCACATGCGCTCGGCCCAGCCAATATAATCCATAAAGGCTCTTAGGATCAGCGCTCGTTGCCTTTTCCAACCATAATATTGCCTTTTCAGTCTTATGCTGTTTCAAATATATATCACCAAGATTCCGCATTGCTAAACTATAAGTAGAATCGAAATAAATGGCTTCTAAAAAATGGGTTTCCGCTTCATCATAGTTGCCAAGATCTTTAAGCACCATAGCCAGGTTGTTAAGCCCTCTAACATGCGTAGAATCATATTTTATTGCCTGCCGATAACCTTTGGCCGCCTTTTTATTATTTCCCTTGTTATAAAACAAATTGCCATAGGCCACCCATATATCGGATTGTGATGGATCTTTATCCAAACTCAATTCATATATCTGGATAGCGCGCGGCAAATCCCCTGCCCCATTACAGGCCTTAGCCAGTCCGTTTAAGGCTTTAAGATTACTGGAATCCTTGACAACAATTGCGTTAAATAGCGTAATGGCCTCATTATATCTCCGGGCTTCAATTAAATTAAATCCGTCTTCTACAGATTGTTGACTGTACACAATTGATGACAGCAAGATGGCGATAATTAATAGGTGATTATTGATAATGGTCCCCCCTGCACAACTCTGTAGTAAGAATTACAGGTTAAGTTTTCAAACAGATCCTTTCCAAATCCTGGCCACTGAACTTCCAAAGAGGTGACCATTTCATCCGGACCAAGACCAAATAAAACTCTAAGATCATTGGATGCAAGATAACTGGCCGCTGGGTTAACCCAGGCTACCTGAAATCCAGAATCAGTTGTGATTTTCAGCTTACTACCAATGGCTTCCCTATTACAGGTTTTCCCTTCCAGTTGAAACCCAATCCAATGTCCTTTAGGTTTTCCTTCATTCAATAATAAATTGGCTTTCCCATTGTTATTTGAAATAGCTATATCAATATCACCATCATTATCAATATCACCGAAAGCTGCTCCTCGACCTACCGTTGGCTCAAGAAGATCACCACCAATGCTTTCTGATTTGTCTAAAAATATTCCATTACCCTGATTAATAAATATCTGTTTCTGCTGTGCATGCTGATAGTCCTGGTTGAATAATTGTATATTATCAATCACATGCCCATTCACAACGAAAATATCAAGCCAGCCATCTAGATCTAAATCAACAAATTTCGTCCCAAAACCGAGGAGATTAATACTTGGATGTCCAAGGCCTGTTCGAGATGTAGCATCTACCAGAAACCCATTTTTCTCGTTCAAGTATAATGTATTGGTTTCACCGCTAAAATTTGTAACAAATAGATCGAGCCAACCGTCGCGGTTAACGTCACCAAAATCAACGCCCATTCCAGCCTCGGCACGGCCATTTTCATTAAACCCAACACCAGTAAACAAGGCCTTTTCCGTAAAATTGCCTAACCCATCATTAATAAATAATAAATTCATCACCTTATCATTGGCTACATAAATATCCATATCACCATCGTTATCAATATCCCCTGGCACAACCCCCAAGCCTTTCCCCCGAACCTTATTTATACCTGAACGAACCGACCAATCACTGAAATTCCCCTGGCCATCATTATGATAAAACATATCTTCAACTCCATCAAAATAGTCAGGATCACAATATGAGCGAATAAATAATGAGCCATTTTTAGGTTTCTGAACTGGACCCACGCACCAAGGATTATTTTCAATGGAAAAATCCACATAGTTTGTTACATAAAGATCAAGCCAACCATCATTATCACTATCAAAAAATGCTGCACTGGTAGCCCAATGAGGATTATCAATACCTACTTTAAGAGTAACATCTATAAATGTACCATCACCATTATTACGATAGAAAACATCCGGACCATAATTTGTAACATATAGATCAGTAGCACCATCATTATCATAATCTGCACAAGCACATCCTATACCATAATTTTTATCACCTACCCCTGCCTTTTCAGTTACATCCGTCCATTTCTTCCCATCATTTCTGTAAAGTTTGTTTTCTAGTATAATATTTCTATCCCATCCTGGCAAAGAAGCCCCTTGAAGAAAATAGGCATCAAGATCCCCATCATTATCATAGTCAAATAAACAAACTCCGGACCCCATTGATTCTATGTAATAATATTCACCTGTACCTCCATGATCATGAACAAAATTGAGTAGTTGATTGTCAGCAACATCTTTAAATGCAAGCGATTGTGCCCACCCATTGGATAAAAGCCATACTAATACCATCAAATAGCGTATCATCATTATTTTAAAAATTACAAAAAAAGCCGCCCCTAAAGAGACGGCTTTTCTAATAGTGTTATTACTTACCTAATTCTATTAAAAGGAATAACCTATAGACACACGCAACACATTATCTAGATATTGGGTCATACTCATGGATAAATCTGCATTTATGCCTGCGACATTTACGCCTGCCCCAACCGATAGATTCTGTTGCGGATTATTAAGGTTATAGCTGAAGCGCAAGGCTGCCGGGCTGATATTATATTCAGCGTTCAAGATGAACTCCTGTTCCATGTCGGCCTGTTTTAAAACATTAAGACCAGCATTCATTCCTGGCATAGCCTCACCAATAACGCCAAATGAAAATGTCATCGGCAAAGACATTGATGGAAATCCTTGGTAACCACCACCAGTCATTACCGATTCTACATCTGGTCCAAAATTTGATATTACAGCACCCATTTTCATTCCTTTGTAACCAATATCAAACTGAGTTCCAATATCAAATGCCAACCCACCGATACTTTCATTATCTATATTTTGACTGAGTATCTTTGCCGTACCGCCAATCGAAAATTTATCCGATAAATTCTGGCCATAACTTACTTGCATGGCCATGTCGCTGGCTGTAAACGACCCTTGGTTTGGCTCAAAAACAAACTCAGTGGTTCCAGCCCAGCCTGATTTCATTATATCGCCATAGTTTACGCTTACGACTGATACCCCAACTGCACCACCCATCATAGGCATTACAAAACCAAAATTTGTAATACTCGTCTCTAACAGGTATTGTGATAAACCCGCAGTAAGGTTCATTCCCTCGGTACCAGCAATACCCGCTGGATTGGAAAAAAGTGCTCCCGCGCCGCTGGCCTGAGCTGATAAACCGCCCAGTGCAGCCCCACGCGCATCAGTTTGAATATTCAGAAACTTGAAAGCAACAGAACCAACTTTATCATTATCGCCTTCTGCAAATATGAAGCTTTGCATTGCAATAACCATCAAAAAGGTTACTGTCCATTTCATAAGGTTTTTAAGAACTATTGATTTACTCATCATTTATATATCCTTCCTGGTTTACCGAATGACAGCCAGTTTACCTGACTGGTCACCGACTTTCCAATAATAAATTCCTGTTGAGATCTGATTCCTAGTTCTGGATACCAAATTCCAATCATATGATCCCGCAGAAGATGCATTTCCTTCGTACACTAGGTTACCGCCAACATCAAAAACTCTTATATCATCGCCTGATTTCACATTGTAAAAACGAACAAAATATGTGTTCGCAGTAGTCGCACCATGAAATGTTTCCATTACATCTGCTTTCCAAGGGTTTGGAGCGACAAATACATCATTTGTGGATCCATCTAAACCTTCGTAAGTAAGGGATTCGACGGACACAGTTGTTGCTGGAGGCGTATCGCTAATCGTGCCGCCGCCGCCATCAGGAGCAGCCTGCATCGGGTAACACATTGTATAATAGCTTTCCAATGAGGGGACAGAGCCATGTACAGGGTCTGATCCGGCTGCGTCATAAGCTGCTACGTAATACCAATATGTCAGGCCAATAGCCACTTTCTCATCCGTCCATGTATACGTTCCATTACTACCATATGTACCAATGTCTGCTGCAGGAATATCCAACGCCAAGGAATATGGACCGGTTGAAGCAGAAGTAAAATCAGTTCCTACACTAGGGTCTCCAACCATAGTACCACCATTATTTGAATTATCTGCCGAAACACCTTCAGCTGCCATGATAACCTCTGAGTTTCTCCGTGGTGCTGTTGCTGCTTTATAAATACGAAATCCAGCAAAATCAGCAGTGCCTTTGTCCGGATCAACAGCAGCTCTCTGAGCATCGCTGTAGGTCCAGGTAACCTCAACCTTTCCTGCTGCATTTGTTTTTACACCATCAGCAGCAATCTGGGGAGCCGCCGGAGGCTTGGGTAGGTTCCAGTTCCAATCATAGGCTTTCCTAGCATTGGCGGCAGCCTGCTGGGTGTTTGCTAAACCTGCACCAGCCAGAACAGCACTCACAAATTTCAGCGTGTCACCAGCTGCTAGTGGATAAGGACCAAAGGACTGCAAGTAGCGCATATCCATTGGCGTTGGATTTACGTCTTTTTTATCACCAGAAGTCTTTACCCTGGTGGCCATCGCATTCCTAGAAGCTGCAGTTTGAGGGTCTTCATCACCTGTCCACCACATATGGTTTACATCACTCTGTGGCAATGATCCGTAAGGAGTGCCGGCAATGCTTAGCGGCATTTGCGCTACTCTCACACCGCGATATTCCCGCGCCGGATCATCAATTCCAAAATCATTGGACGCTGATCCCGGATCATCACCATCTAATTCCATAGTAAGCATATAAGTAGCGTCATAATCTACAATATCATCTGTCCAGAACGCATAATCCCAATCAGGAAAAGGTACATTCCAAGTACAATCATGATCAGCTTTATTGGCAAACACCAACCCATCAACATCACTTGTACTAGTATTTATTATGTGGACCTCATCAATTACAAAATCATTATAGTCGTGCTCACCTACTTTAAAATATTTGTTGGATTCACCAGTCGTACTCCATGACCGGCGTACAGCGTTAACGGTTAACCCGCCACCAGGCACACTGGGGATTGTCCAGGTAGAATTAGTTACCCAAGGTTCCTTGTTATAATCACCATCACTGCCAGCCCAGCCCCCACTCGTTGCACCTGGAACTGTCCCTTCGGTGACGTCATATTGACCGGTAGTACCCTCATAAAGAGTGCCGCCAACATTAGCAATGATCCAGTATCCAGCACGGCAGTTATAGTTGAGGTAACCATGGCCTGCGGACTCATTAGCACCTGGATATACCCAGCCGGGGATAATGGCACTACAGGTTTGGTCCCCTATATTCCCATAGGAATCCCAGCCCATCCAAAGTGCACCATTGGTATGATATACATATGTCTGGTCTACACTAGAACGCATAAACGTCCTGCCCACAGGGCTGGTATTACCTAGAATATCCAGTATATCTTTAGCCACTGCGGTTGATACTAACCCACAGACTAATGATCCGGTCAGGAAAATGTTAAAGATTGTTTTATTTTTCATAATCAAACTCCTTAATTCATCACTAATTAGAAATCAATCTGTACCCCAAGATTGAGGGTCATAGGTTTTCCATAGGCTAGCAGGTTATTTGTAGGTCCTGCTGCTACGTTATAATAATTTGATGCATCGTCAAAATATGACCCCGGATCAGCAATATATACAACATTCTGTACATTGAGGACATTTTCAACTAATAAATATACGGTTGGATTCACAGGCCCTAAAGCGAGCGTAGCATCTAATTTAAGGTTTACATCAGTAGTAGTTGGTGCTCTTTCACTCAAATTTGTACTACCAACCCCTGATCGAGCTGATACTGGAAGACCGCTCTGAATATTAAAGGTCATATTCAGCCCAGCTTTTCCAACCATGCCACCCGTCATGCCACCCACATCCATATGATAATCAACAAACCCGTTTAACATATGCGGCCGGTGCCAGTTTAATGTGGTCATGGTCATAATATCAGCAGCTACATTACCAGTTTCTTGGGTGAGACTACCATTACCGGCATTGCGCGCTTCCGAAGCGGTTCCACGAGCGATAGAATATGTGTAAGAAGCTCGGCCAGTTAATCCACTCTGCCCACCTTGAGAAAGACTCATCTCTAATCCACGAATATTCCCATAGTGATCGCTAACCATGAAGCTATAATGAGCTGCTTCAAACGTATCATCCGTTCCCCAACCAGCTTCATTATCATGCCCGGTTCCATCATCTTGGTAAGGAACAGCATAAACCTCTTGTGAAGCAGCGAGGTTTGAAATATCCTTGTAATAACCAGCTACATCCAACTTCAAGTTATTAGAAACACTATACTGCAAACCCATTTCATATTTAGACGTTTTCTTTGGGTCCAGGTTTGCATTACCTAAGTAAATAAAGAAACCTGATTCTGTCCCGCCATCCATCTGGGCCATATGGTTGTTCAATAGTCTATATAATTGCGGACGCTCAAAAAATGACCCATAAGAGTAACGGAAAGCCATATCATCCCCCATAGGAAAAGATACACCGAGCCTGGGACTGATTTGGGTTTTCATATCCGTCGCTTTCCTTTTAGAAGGATCAAACGGATTTAGTGCTTGATCAGCCGCCATATCATCTGTATCCGTTGCCCAATTACCTTTATCAGACCCAGCGTTAAACCCATCAAAGCGCAAGCCTAAATTCAGGATCATGTCACTAAATTCCATCTGATCCTGTACATAAGCTGCAATTTCAGTTGGCTTTGCATCACCAAAACTATTTTGCTGTAATCGGGGATTTGCTTCAGTAAAACCTAAAGTACGGCCATACCAGACGTCATGACCCGAACGGTCAATATTATACATACGGTAATCAAACCCGGCCTTGAGCAAATGACGATTATTATATTGATTGGTTGCATGAACCCCGATAGTGGTGGTGGTGTTTTCTGATTTAAAATAATGGCCATATACATTTTCCAAACTGTACCATGCATTCGCAGCGGCGCCATGTTCCATAGCTTTTGTATGATTAGGACCTTCCGCGCCATTATACATAGTATTGGCTGTTACCTGTTTATTATCTACAAAATCAACAAATTTTCCGTCAGAACTTTTTGCACCATCTTCCTGGGTGCTCATCATCATGTCCAATCGTACGTTAATATTTGTGCTGGCGGACATAACATAATTAGCCGTTAAGCCGAATTGGGTGGTGCTTTCTTCGGTACGCGGGTATCGATCCAGCGCCATAACCCACTGCCAGACGTCCATCCCAGCATCCATACGTTCCGCATCATATGTTGGGTCATAAAAACTATTGCGGGTTAAAATCATCGTCTCTGCGCTTAGTTTAAGATTGCCACCTAATTGGTAATTCACCTTGGCCTGCATACTCATTAAATCATTTGCTAAGCCGGGTAGCCGGCCTGGATCATCTAATGTACGCAACGAAAAATAAGCTCCATATGGATCACCACCAAAACCAGCGCTGAAATCCATAATTGTCTTTTTGTCACCATAGGTGCTTACCTTGGTATAATCTGTGCCCTCTACGGCTGTTGTATAATTGCCAGTGGCATCTACCACACTCATGATTTCGGCTTCAGCATAGACAGGTAGACCCTGAAAATCTCCCTTATCGGCTGTAAAATGGCCTTGATTAAGCGAGGTTCTAAAACCTAAACTAGCATGAAACCCTGACGTTGGTTCTCTTAGAACAGTATTAAACAAACCTGACATGGCTTGCCCATATTCAGCATTGAATGTACCAGTAATGAGCTGCAGTTCACCCACCATGCTAGGATTAACTGGAATGGCGTTTCCACCAAATACAGCATTAGTGACCGAAGCACCATCAACAAGGTACATTTCCTCACCAGAGCGGCCACCACGAATATGCAATTCACCATCAAATTCTGTTACGCCAGGCAATGTTTTTACAACATCATTAACATCGGTTATGGCCATAGCAGCCATCATATCACCAGAAACAATCTGTTTACTGGATGTAAGCGTATTTTCTATTGCTGGTCGTTCAGCTGTGACCGAGACTCCAGCCAACTCTAAAGCTTCGGTGGTCAAAGCAGCATCCACTGGAGTGGTTACATCAATATTAACCTGCACTCCACTTGCGGTATATGCTGCATATCCAATCATGGAAAATTCTACATCATAACTGCCTGGAGTAAGATTTATAATAAAAAATTCACCGTTTGCATCAGTTGCCGCACCGGAAGAGGTCCCACTAATCAGCACATTACAGCCAATAAGAGGGTCACCTGACCCACTGTCCGTTACACGACCGGCGATTTTTCCTGTCTGACCAGCCGTCAGAAGCACCGTTGACAGAATTACTGCTAAAACATATTGTAGTATTCGCATACCATGTCTCCTTGATTAAAAATTGTATTTTTGTATTTTATAGATACTATTTAGATATCTTAAGTGTTTGGTTTGTGTAACCAATAAAGTGATACTAAGTAGGAGTTTTTAACAAGTCAATAATAAATTAATATTTTTTGGAACTAATTGACAGAACAATCTTTAGTGTTTGATAAATCTATGTACTCAAACTATTATACCAAGTATCGTTGCTGGTACAATTAACGGTATAGTTATTTCGACCATAGCTCTAGATGTGATAATCTGTTAAAAACCATCCGTATCATTGCATATAGCTTAGATTCACTATTACTTTTTAACCTCAGCTGGTGGAAAACCAATGCAAGATCAATTAATTCAATACCTCACGTATCTGGTAAAGATTAATTCCGTGAACCCAGATCTTTCAACTGCCGGTCAAGGTGAGCGGGATATTGCAGAATATATCCAAGGTCATTTCCAGCTGTTGGATATCCCCTCTGATATACATACCGTGATTGATGACCGCTGCAATACGACCGCTGTATTATCCGGTGAAGACAAGGACAGAATATTACTTCTGAATGGTCATATTGATACGGTGGGTATCGAAGGTATGGATGACCCCTTTACCCTTAAAAAAGTAGGAGACAGACTTTATGGTCGGGGCACATATGATATGCTGGCCGGGTGCGCAATTCAAATGGGTCTGGCGTACTATTTTTCCCAACATCCCTGCCCGATCACTTTAGTATTTACCTTCGTAGCCGATGAAGAAAACCTGAGTATTGGTATGGAACATCTGGTTGAGCATTTCATCCCAGCGCTGCCTGTAAAGCCCTTTCTGGGAATCTTCTTGGAGCCTACTGAAGAATACATCGGCATCAGTCATAAAGGATTCGCTTGGTTCGAAATAGAAATTAAAGGGCTGGCAGCACATGGCAGTCGCCCAGAACAGGGGGTTAATGCCATTTTTCCGCTTAGTTATGCTCTTAAAGAACTAGAAATGATTAACCAGGAATTAGCTGCCAAGAAACCCCACCCTTTTTTGGGTCATGCTACCCTCCACCCGGGACTCATTTCCGGTGGTTCAGCACAAAGTGTAATCGCTGCTAGGTCAAGACTTAATTGGGAACGCCGCATCCTGCCCGGGGATCGACAGGAAAAGCTGGATGAGGAATTGCAGCGTGTAATTTCTGCTGTTAAAAATGCAACTGGGGATCAAAAGGTCATCGGCCGACAAATTTTCAGCCGTCCTCCTAATGAATCATCAGAAAACAAACTGATTAGAAAATTAAAAAAAGCTGCTGGAGATAAAGATTATTGTGGCATGTCTTACTGGGCGGATTCTGCACTGGCAGCTCAAGCGGGTATACCATCCATTTTATTTGGCCCTGCAGGACATGGCGCACATGCCGTTGACGAATGGGTCAGCGCTAATAGTTTAATTGACACATATGAAGCCATAAAAAAGTTCATACTGGATTTGGAAAACTGATTGCTCTAGCTTCGCTCTCCCTTATGGCAACCCTGAAACGAGATCTTGGAAAACTATCCGGTTATGCGACCATCATCGGCATACTGGTTGGTGCGGGTATTTTTCGGGTTACCGGTGAAGCGGGTGCCGTGGCTGGGTCTGCCGTTCCGCTGGCCTATCTCATTTTTGCCCCAATTGTAATTTGTACTGCTTTGGCATATAGTGTTTTTGTTTCCACACCACTAGGAATGCGTCCGGGTGGTGCATATCTTCATATTTCACGCACATTTAAGAACTATTATCTAGGTTTTATTGCGATGTGGATGAAGCTGCTAGCATTTATTGGCGCCATCTCATTCATGTCCACCAGTCTGGGAGAATACATGACTTTTTTTCTCCCGGGCACGGATCCAAGACTATGGGCATCTTTAACGATGATTTTATTTTACGTAATAAATCTTTTTGGTGTACGCCACTATGGTTTGATCCAGACTATCATGCTGGGTATTTTGATTGTAAGTATTCTGGTTTTGGTGATTCCAGGCATTTTTGCAGTGGATATGAAATATTATGATCCGCTGCTACCCAAAGGAATTGGCGGTCTTCTAGCGGCCATGCCCATGCTCTTTTTCAGTTATGCCGGCTTTGAAACGCTGGCCCAAGTGGCTGGGGAAACCAAAGATCCCACCAGAACACTCCCAATGATTTTTGTTATAGGGGTCCTCGTATCGGTAGTTATATTCTTTTTTATGGCTTTCGTAGCTTTTGGTGTCTTGCCAGCTGAAACACTAGCCCAATCACAATCTGCTATGGCTGATGCCGCTGCCACGTACTTACCACCCTGGGGCGCCAAAATAGTGGCCATTGGTGCAATGAGCGCTTTTTTAACCAGTATCAATGGTTCCATTTTGGTGCCATCTCGTATGCTGTTTGTATTTAGCGAAGATCGACTTCTACCACCTATTCTTGCGGCAGTTCATCCCAAATGGCACACACCACATGTAAGCCTCATCATCAGCGGTGTCATTTGCACCGGATTGGTATGGACTAAGTCCGCTTATTTTCTAATGAACACAGGACTGATCGGTATTTTTATTATTTATATCATGCAGGGTATAGCACTGGTTTGTCTGCCTACAGTAAACCAGGATTTATATCAATCAGCTAAGTTCAAACCGCCGGTATGGGCCCTGTATATTCTAGGCGGTGTAACGATTATTTCCATGGGCTTCTTTTTGATTCAGATTATTGCCGATGTTTTCCTGTGGACATTGGGTGGCATAGCTCTCGGTACACTCGTATATCTTTCCGGCAGAGCCAGTGGGCGAAAGGAAGGATTTAATTATGAAGCACGAATGGCCCAGGATTTTCATCTATTGGAATAGGATTCGTAGAATTGGCGTTTATTAAAACAGTTGACCCCCAGGTTGCAGAAGGTATCGTAAAACAGGAATACGATAAAGGAATCCGCCGCTCGGGGCGGGTATTCAATATTCTCAAAATTATGAGCCTCAGTCCGGCGGCCCTGAGAGAATCCATGCGCATGTATCTGGCAATCATGTACGGTGAATCGGAACTGTCACGGGCCCAGCGGGAGATGCTGGCAACCGTTGTGTCCCAGGTGAACCACTGCTATTACTGAATTGAAGCCCACGGGGATGACTTCCGGGATGAAGTCAAGAATGAAGAAAAAGCTCGCCACCTGAAACACGACTGGCAAACCACAGACTTATCAGAGGAAGATAAAGCTCTTTGTTCCTGGGCCGTGAAGCTTACCCTTACCCCTGCGGAAATGGTGGAATCAGATGTTCGCGATTTGGAGACGCTCAGTTTTTCCCAAAACGCCGTAAGTGATGCGGCGCAGGTGATAAGTTATTTTAATTATATAAATAGAATTGCAGATGGGCTGGGTGTAGATCTTGAGCCGGAAATGAAAAAATGAACCACCTTTAATTCTTCTTTTTCCAGTACAAATAGGCAGGAATACCTAAAAGAGTAAGCCCCAATCCCATTAATGATTGTTCCGGTGATTCAATAAAAGTATTCACCATTATTGCCGATGAAAATAGAATGAAAAAAGCTGGGACATACGGGTAGCCCCATACTTTATATGGCCGCTCTAGGTTCGGTTGTTTTTTTCTTAATACAAACACGGTTGAAGATGCGGCGATCCACATAATGACATTAACAAACACCACCAGTGTAATCAATTCTTCAAATGTGCCAGTCAAAGTTAAAATTGCGGCCCAAAAACCCTGAATAATAATCGCATTGCTCGGTGTATTAAATTTTGGATGAATATTGGCTGCACTGCTAAAAAACAAATGATCTTTGGCCATAGCATAATAAACCCTTGAGCCAACAAGTATATTGCCATTTAAAGCGCCAAACATTGAAACAATAATAACCAAGGCAAACAAGCCTGCTATTCCTGGTCCATATAGGGTCCTAGCGGCCATTTCTCCAACTTTTATTTCACCTATAAGAGAATCCATTGGTAATACCTTTAAATATGCAATATTTATCAGGAAATACAATACAAGGATAATTATCGTACCAATAATTAGAGCCAAAGGTAGATTCTTTTTAGGGCTCTTGATCTCCCCCGCCGCAAAAGTCACATATTCCCACCCCCCTACTGTCCAGTTTACGGCCACTAGGGCAATCCCCATACCCGTCAGTATTGATCCAATACTCATATTGGTTGGATTAAATGAAAGGTCTAAATGATTACCTGTAGAAATAAATAATCCAGCGAGTGCGAACAATAAAATGCTGCCAATTTTCAACACCGTAAAAATATTTTGGACCCACTTTCCAAATACAATACCCAAATAATTTATAAGAGATAAAACAACAATTAGAGACAGAGCAAATATCTGCCCACCAGATATTGAAAAACTACCAGTACCTATTATACTATTGTGGGTCGAGAGGCTGGGATAGAATGAACCTAAATGTTCAGCAATAGCAACAGCAATTGCGGCATTTGTTCCCGATATATAGGCAACAAATGCTACCCAACCAAAAAGAAAACCGGGCAATGGCCCATATGCCTCTCGAAGGTACACATACTGCCCTCCTGCTTTCGGCATTGCAGCTCCCAATTCAGCATATGTTAGGGCGCCAGCCAGCATCTGTAATCCACCTAAAATCCACGCCAGTAAGATCAAAGATGCAGACGGTAAAGCCTCTGCCATCAATCCTGTGGTCATGAATATACCTGAACCGATAACAATGCCAATCACCATCATTGAACTGTCAAATAATCCAAGTTGGCGCTTAAGTTTTACGGAATGGTCTTTTTTATTCATTTAAAAATAAGGACAGGAATTTAATCTTCAGGATAGTGATGAAAATACTTTAAATTATTTTGTTATGATGCATCGAACTCCAGCAGATTTTCTTGATAGGGATACATACCCTTTGGCTCAGCCAGAATCAAAAACATTTACAGATCTTGTAAATGGATGTAAAAAGTCATTAAATGAAACAGGTGCATGCATACTTAAGAATTTTGTTCACCAATCCATTCTCGACAGGATGGCATTAGAAACAAATCGTATTGCAGATAAATCTCATTTTTGCAAGGATAACCATAATGTTTTCTTTGAAAAGGATGATACTTCTTTGCCTGTCGACCATCCATTGCGGATAAGAGAAGATACATCTCTTAACTCGATTCCTTACGATCTTATGAATCCTGCAGATGCACTGCACCAATTATACAATTGGCGGCCCCTCATAAATTTCTTATCTGCAGTTTTGGGACACACGCTTTATCGTATGGCTGATCCTATGGCAGCGCTCACATTGAATGTAATGAAGGAGCATCAAAATCATGGCTGGCATTACGATGAATCTCAAGTAACCATTACTCTGTTAATACAAAAACCCGAAGCTGGCGGTGTATTTGAATGCGTTCCTGATCTGCGCAAATTTGATACAGACGATTATTCAAAACTAGGAGCTATCCTGAATGGCTCTGATGAGGGGATAGTACCTTTGAATGTTAAACCTGGAGATTTACTTATTTTTGCAGGATTTTATTCGCTGCACCGCGTTACACCGGTTGTGGGTAAAACAACTCGCTATGTAGGCACATTGTGTTATAAGGACAGGCCAAACGTTTTGAACAGTCCGGAAGTACAACAATTATTCTATGGCCGGGTCAATCAAGGTTGATAACTGATTCTCAAATTCAAGAATATTCCGAAAAAGGAGCCATTTTGCTCAAAAAAGCATTTAACATCGAATGGCTATCACTTTTGGCTGAAGGGATAGAAAAGAATCGAAAAAATCCTGGCCCCTACGCATGCCAATATACACCGGCGGATAAAGAAGGCGATTTTTATGATGATTATTGTAATTGGCAGCGTTTTGATGAGTATAGAGATTTCCTGTATAAATCACCTGCAGCAGAAATTGCTGGGCGTATAACTCAATCATCTGAAATGCGAATTTTTCATGAACACATACTAGTAAAGGAGCCGAAAACATCAGAACGCACACCCTGGCACCATGATCAACCCTATTACTGTGTTGATGGGAATCAGGTTTGCAGCATCTGGTTGCCATTGGATGTTGTGCCCAGAAAAGCTGGACTTGAATTTATCGCCGGATCACACGCCTGGGGGAAAATGTTTATGCCAAAAAAATTCCTGACTAATGAGGAATATACCTATGAACCTGGTAGTTTTGATTCCCTTCCAGACATAGAAGCCAATCGTGGTCAATACGAGATTTTATCTTGGGATTTAGATTTGGGGGATTGCATTGTATTTCACTTCAAAACCTTACATGGAGGGCCGGGCAATCTCAGTCAGCGTGCTCGCCGCCGCGCTTTTAGCTCCCGCTGGATCGGCGATGATGCTGTATTTGCGGATAGGCCCGGTGAAACATCGCCACCTTTTCCCGAATTGTCATCCTTTAAGCAAGGTGATCTTTTTGATCATCCACTTTTTCCTGTTTGTTGGAAAAGATAATCTTCTTTTTTAATTGTTATCCAATCTGCGATCCAAGATAAATCGTTTTAATTTTATCAATTGCATCACTGTTGGGTCATGTGTATCTATACTCTGAGATTAAGAAATAACACTAGGAATTTAACCTAGCCATTTTCGGATGGTGATTAGTGTTAAACATAGCTGGAAGCGCCACCTCTAATACCTCCATGTTTTCCGAGCATTCTGACAAACTGTGCTTCAATGCACCAGGTATAATAAACGAGTCGCCGGCGGTAAGTAATTCTGCCTCCATTTGATCGCAATTCAACTCAGCGGACCCATTCAGTAGGAACATAAAAAGTAAGTCTGCATCATGGGATACGAATTCAGGTTGCAGTTGGCCAACAGGATGGGCCACCCGTACACCAGCCAAGCCATCTGTGGCAGAAGCAATACCAAAATCCCGAGCCTCAAAACCTGCAATCCGCCATGGTTTCCATTCTGCTTTGGCTGCTACATGTCGAATAAAATGTTGTCCGTTAAACAAGCGTTCAATGTCGGCAGAAGATGTCGGTAATTTTATTTCGTGATCCACGCACGTTTCATGATCGGCAGGGCAGGTAAGTTCAATCACTTCCATACCCGGCGAACTTTCCAATACCTGATGCCGAATCTGGGGCGGCTGGATAACACAGTCGCCTGCCTCCATAACAAATGGTTCACCCTGGTCTTCATAAACGAGGCGGACCCAGCCCTTGTAGCAGTAGATCATCTGAAATAATATTTTATGATAGTGGACATAGTCCGGGACAGGACCACCGTCTAGAATCCTGATGTGGGATGCAACTACATAGCCACCTTGACGATCGGGGATAAGATCGCGGTACAGCATTCCAGCCCGGCCTTCGTTCCATTGGTCGGCGTCACTCATTTTACTGAGTACAAAAGTTTGTTTTACGTTCGGAATAATTAGCGGAGGGTCGACCTCAATAAGATTAACGCAGGTTCCGTTTGGTGCCGTTAATTCCAACTTACCATCAGCTACAGAGACAGGGTCTGAACAGAGCAGGTTGATGGAACCAGGGTCTGGATTATTTCCCGGTTCTAACCGGAGGCGGATACCGTAGCCGCTGATAACAGCATGGGAAGGATTTTCAGCCGGAGCAATAGACTCCATTTTGAATCCCAGCTTATCAGTGAAAAACTGGAGTGTTTCATCCAGGTTATTGCAAGGCAGTAGTATTTCTGCCGTTTGAATATTCTCTTTATCCAGGGTGGTCATTAGGATTTTTCATGAGATGATAGTGAACATATTTCTATCTATATATTATTCGAGTTTACATAACCAAACATGAAATTCAACAAGGATAATGTGTAACTTTTCATTAGTAGTATTATGATTAGCATCAATTGCAACTGGTAATGGTTATGTGGAACCGTTTTACCGCCATGATATACACCCATTAAACATATGATTGTATTTTTATTTATCTTGTGCACTGAACATGGCTGAAAAATCAAAATACTCTAATATCCTACCAAGCCTCATTGCCGGAATCGTCAATGGTATCATATTCGTGGTGTCAGCCATGGCTCTGGGGGCCCTTATTTTTACCGGTGAATTATCCGGTTATTTACCGCAGGGAATTGGAATTCTCTTATTTGGATCGTTGATATTTGCGCTTTTTTCCGCTGTTACTGCAAGTTACCCCATTATTATTAGTGCTCCGCAGGATATACCAATTGCAATTCTGGCACTCATGACCACCACCATTGTTGCTACTTCCGGATCAGGCTGGTCCTCTCAGGAACAGTACGAGTTTATTTTTGTTACGATTGGACTTTCATCGATCCTGGTAGGTTTGTTTTTCTACATCCTGGGGAAATTCAAGCTTGGAAAGCTGGTACGATTCATACCCTTTCCTGTCGTTGGGGGTTTTTTAGCAGGTACAGGCTGGCTGATTGTACAATTCTCTTTCAGCATGATGACGGATGTAGATCCGACAATCAATAATCTCTCTACTTTTTTCACTCCAGAGATGTTGATCCGGTGGGTCCCCGGCGCCGTTTTTGCGGTCGCATTATTGATCATTTACCACTATATCAGCCATTATTTACTCATGCCAGCTGTTTTAACCATTGGAATCGGGTTGTTCTATGTAGTAGCGTTTTTTAATGGTGTATCTGTTTCTGAACTGGAAAGTGGTGGCTACCTGCTGGGCCCGTTTCCAGAAGAGAGCCTTTTTACAGGACTGCCACTAAAGCACTTGTCCGGATTCGATTGGAACCTGTTTTGGGTTACACTGCCTGCCATTGGCACGATGATGATTTTAAATGCGATCTCAGTTCTATTTAACTATAGTGGGCTGGAGCTGATCATCAAAAAAGATGTAGATCTGGACCGAGAATTGAAATTGACCGGTTTCAGCAATATACTTGCTGGTTTGGGCGGGACGCCTCCGGGTTACCTCACCTTGAGCGAAACAAGTATGGCGTATAATATCGGTGCCCGCTCTAGATTAAGCAGTATTGTAGTCGCACTACTTTGTGCATTCACCTTATTCTTTGGTGCGAATGTATTATCTATTTTCCCAAAAGTGATCCTTGGGGGATTGATCCTGAATCTAGGCTTATCTTTTTTGGAGGAATGGCTTTATGACACCTGGGCAAAACTGACAAGGAATGATTATTTCGTTATTGTACTTATCCTTTTTGTGATTGCAGCCGTTGGTTTTCTGGAAGGAATTGTGATTGGTTTACTCATGTCGATTGTTCTGTTTGTCTTAAGTTATTCTAAGGTGGAAGTAGTTAAACATGAATTGACCGGCACAACATTCCACAGCAATGTAGAACGATCCGAATACTTAAAACAAATCATTGCTGATCATGGAGAACAGATCAGTATTCTTCCCCTGCAGGGTTTTATTTTCTTTGGAACAGCTAATCGGTTGCTAGATAGGGTGAAAGACCGGGTAGAAAACAAAAAAGCCTCAAATCTCAAATATTTGATCTTTGATTTTCGGCACGTAACCGGTCTGGATTCTTCAACAATCAACAGTTTTAACAAATTGCGTATCATGGCCAAGAACCATGGTTTCAGAGTAGTTTTTTGCAGTTTAAATCAAGACATGACCAACCAACTTAGGGCTGGAGGGCTTTTGCCGGATGAAGGAGATGTCTTTGTTGAAGTTGATGATTTAGATCATGGATTGGAAAGATGTGAAGATGAGCTCATTGAACAATATAAAAAGTCAGATGAGGAACTTTCTAATTCCAAAAAGGCGGATTCCTTTAAAGATAAATTTCCAGGAATTTCCGAATTTTTCGAAGAAAAAAAAGTAGTCGGTAATACCGCCATTATCGAACAAGGGAAAGATCCAGGCGGAATTTATTTTATAGAGTCAGGCCGCATTACTGTTCGCCTGGATATCGGCTCAGGGGAAGGAATTCGATTGAAATCCCTCGGATCCGGGACAGTGGTGGGCGAAGTAAGTCTATACTTGGGTTCAAAGGCCTCTGCATCCGTTTTGACCAAAACAGATTGTGTGATTTATTTTCTGTCCAAAGAAAATTTCCAGAAATTGAATCTAGAATCACCAGGAAAAGCGGCCGATCTTCATACCTATATCGTTAAACTACTTAGTGACAGATTAGCAAAATCCAATGCTACAATTCAAGCATTGATGCGCTAGTAAAAGCATTAATCAAAATATCAATTCATTTTGTTGCTATACAAATGATTTTGTATCTAATAAGCGATAAGATCATTATTATATTATAATCATAGGTGTGACGGAAACACAGCAAAAACCACAGAGTCTGGAACGGGTATTATCCCTGCTGGATGCCACCATGATCAATGCTGGGGGAATCATCGGATCAGGAATCTTTATGGTTCCGGCAACGGTTGCTTTCTTTACGGGTTCTACTTCTCTTTTTTTCCTGGTATGGATCCTAGGCGGAATCGTTAGCCTTTTCGGCGCACTTTCCGTGGCTGAGTTGGGTGCTGCCATGCCGCGAGCCGGCGGACAATATGTCTATTTAACCGAAGCTTACGGACCGCTCTGGGGATACCTTTACGGCTGGTCGGCTGTGGCTGTAATTAACACTGCTTCCATCGCAGCTGTTGGGGTTGCATTTTCAGAATATCTGGGATTTTTCTATCCAATTAGTGACGCAAGTATAAAAGGTATAGCTGTTGGTACCATTGTACTTCTAACCATTATCAATATTGTGGATGTGAAATCCGGAGCTCGATTTCAAAATTTATTTACTCTATCAAAGCTATGCGCCATCTTTGGGATCATTCTACTAGGTTTAGTGATGGAAGGCGGAACAAACCAAAACCTGAGTCCAATTTTTTCAGATAAACCATTCACCGGACTTATGGGTCCCTTAGGCCTAGCCATGGTATCAGTCCTGTGGACATTTGATGGCTGGATCTTTATTACTTATGTAGCTGGTGAGGTCAAAAACCCGGGACGCAATATTCCTTTGTCACTCATCTTTTGCATGCTGATTGTAGTATCGGTCTATCTATTATTGAATTATGTTTTACTCTTCACTCTGGGATTTAATGGGATGAATGAATCCGATCTGGTAGTATCTGATGCTGCTACCGTTTTCCTGGGAAACAGGGGTGCCGCTGTTGTCACTTTAATCATCCTGATCTCATTGATCGGCGCAAACAATGGATTTGTACTTACCAGTGCCCGCATCAATTATGCCATGGCAAGGGATAAATTATTTTTTAATTATGCCGGTCAAATTCATTCTAGGTATAAATCGCCAGCCAATGCACTAATCATCCAATGCGTATGGTCCTGCATCCTAACTTTTACGGGTACTTTTAACCAATTGATCACCTACATCATTTTTGCATCCTGGATATTTTATGGTATGTCCGCTGGTGCAGTTATCATTTTACGAAAGAAAAAACCAGATATGGATCGTCCATACAGAACACCGGCATATCCATGGATTCCCATCATATTTATTTTCTTTGCCATATTTCTTACCATTAATACCATTATGGAAGCCCCTAGGGATGCAGCCATTGGATTTGGGATAATCCTGGCCGGACTTCCACTGTATTATTACTGGAAAAAGAATGGCTGATTTTCAGCGACAAATCACATCTTCATTGGAAGCATCCCAGGAAGATCTCGTTAATTTCATCCAAACACTTGTCCAGTGCCCAAGCCTTGCCAATGATGAGGGTCCCGTTCAAGATATTATTCAGGATAAACTAAAGTCTCTTGGATTGGATACAGAAAAGATTATAGTCAAGTTTGATAAATTAAAAGATCACCCTGCGTTTTGTGATGACGGATTTTCACCGGATTCACGTGTTAATATTGTGGGACAATGGCACAACGATGGGGATGGGAAATCACTGATTTTGAATGGCCATGTGGATGTAGTCCCTCCAGGCCCGGAAAACCTGTGGAATAAATCACCCTGGTCAGGATACATAAAAAACGGTCGGATTTATGGGCGGGGTTCCTGTGATATGAAAGCCGGATTAAGCGCTGGAATTTTTGCAGTCCAGGTTCTTCAATCTATCGGTTTTAAACCGGATGGAAACATAATAATTCAATCCGTGGTTGGGGAAGAATCTGGCGGCTGCGGTACGCTTACCAATATTATAAAAGGTTATTCCGCTAACGCAGCCGTACTTCTTGAGCCAACATCCTTAAAAGTATGCCCGATTCAATCTGGGGCACTCACCTTCCGCCTAACAGTTCCCGGTCGCGCTACCCATGCAGCAACGCGTTGGGATGGGGTGAGCGCCATCGAAAAATTTAACTTGATCCAGCAGTCCATTTTAAAGTTTGAGAAAAAGCGTCATGATTCATTTAATGCAGCTTATTTTGAATCCAAAGATCGTGTAGCTCCAATTAATATTGGAACGATTAAAGGCGGAGAGTGGCATTCCACGGTACCGGAATCGGTTGTAGTAGAAGGACGATTTGGCGTATTTCCCAGTGAAACAACCAGCAATGCTAGAAATGCATTTGAGGATCATATCAGTAAAATTTCTAATAAAGATCCGTGGCTTAAAGAAAATCCCCCTGTGATAGAATGGTTCGAAGGACAGTTTGAATCGGGCCAAACTGATCTTGATGATCCGATAATTCAAACACTCATTGATGCCATTGTGAGATCAACTGGCGATGCACCTATCATTGAGGGTGCAACCTACGGTTCTGACTTGCGTCTCTTCACAAATCATGCTCATATTCCCGCTGTTCTCTTTGGCCCTGGAGATCTTCGTCTCGCCCACGCGACCAATGAGTATGTGGAAATTGATGAAGTGTTAAAGACAATAAAAATTATTGCAAACATGATCGTAGATTGGTGCGGTGGTACCTTTGATTAAGAAATTCGGCTGCCAGAATATGGTGGACCCCATTCGCAGGGCCCTAATCAAACATCCTAGGGATGCGTACAGAAATCAAGTGAATGTTGACCATCAATATCAGCAACTCAATTATTGCGATGTTCCGGATTTTAAAAAGTCATTGGTCGATTTTGACACATTCGCTGGATTGCTTGAATCCTTCGGCATCGAAGTGCATCATCTCCCGGAAGATGAATCCACATCTCTTGATTCAATCTATACCCATGACCCCTGTGTTGTTACCAACGGCGGATTGATTCTAAGCATTATGGGGAAAAAGGATCGGTTATCGGAATCAACCGCAATGGAAAACTATTTTCAATCAATTAATATTCCAATTCTTGGTCGAATTGAAACACCGGGAACCCTAGAAGGTGGCGATGTGGTGTGGATCGATGAACGCACTGTTGCCATTGGTGTAGGTTATCGTTCTAATACAGAAGGAATTCGGCAGTTTAGGGAATTATTGGGGAACTTAGTTGATAAAGTCATTTCAGTTTCACTTCCCCACTGGACTGGTCCTAATAATTGCCTGCACTTAATGAGTAATGTCAGCCCTATTGATCACGATCTTTATTTGGTGTATTCTCGCTTACTTTCTGTTTCATTTCGTAAGTATTTGATAGAACGTAGGATCAATCTGGTAGAAGTTCCTGAAAAAGAATATGATTCCATGGGCTGCAACGTTTTGGCGGTAGCACCACGAAAGTGCATCATGATCAAGGGTAACCCTATCACAAAAGATAGGTTAGAAGCAGAAGGAGTGGAAGTCCACACCTATGATGGATCAGAAATCTCGATTAAAGGTTCAGGCGGACCTACCTGCTTAACCCGTCCCTTTTTAAGGTCTGTATAATGAGTTATAACAAGCAGTTCAATGCAGAAACACAGCTTAAACTTTCGCCATTCTTTGACCGCACATCTAAATTAAATGAGTCTCAGGAATGGCGACGGTGGTCGGGGTATTTGTCTGCCACCAATTATGAACTCACCCATGAAAATGAATATTTCGCCATCCGCACCAAGGCTGCTCTTTTAGACATCACTCCTCTATATAAGTACCTCATTGAAGGACCTGATGCCCAGCGGTTCCTAGATCGATTGGTGACAAGAAATATTAATATTTGCAAGGTAGGACAAGTCATGTATACGCCATGGTGCGATGAAGATGGAAAGGTAATAGACGACGGCACTGTTCAACGACTATCTGAACGCAAGTTTCGAATCACCAGTGCAGAACCAAATCTTGAATGGCTAGAGCACAATGCAGCAGGCATGGATTTAACTATTTCGGACGATTCAGTTACTACCGCCGCAGTGGCGCTCCAGGGCCCGAATTCAAGAGATATCCTCAATGCAGTTTCCAGTGATTCCTTGGACAGTCTCAAATTCTTCTGGATGATGGATACGATGTTCAACAATATCCCTGTATCCATTTCCCGTACAGGAT
>Ga0257111_1000069_pt1 | contig 37320 bp, 33 predicted proteins | sample LP_taG_6_FD_191567 | JGI IMG/M metagenome (GOLD analysis project Ga0257111, IMG submission 191567) | Marine microbial communities from Northeast Subartic Pacific Ocean, Canada - LP_J_2015_P26_500m | ecosystem: Environmental > Aquatic > Marine > Oceanic | place: Canada: Northeast Subartic Pacific...
TATTACATCAGGGGAGTTTCTTAATATCCAACTGATTTTTGTCGATGAAAAATAGGGATCAACTTTCAAACCAGTTGCACTATTAACGTAATTTTCAAAATCTGTACCTCTAATTTTTTGACATAATGTATCACCCCTCAGACATTGCCAACTAATTGAATTATACAAACTTTTACCTGTAATACTGTCCCAACACACAATTGACTCTCGTTGATTAGTAATTCCTATACAAGTTATTTCAGAAAAAGATATGTTGATTTTATTCACTGAACTATTTATTGAATTTATTACGGCTTCTAAAATTTCATTTGGATCTTGTTCAACCCATCCGACTTTAGGATAAAATTCTTTATTTTGAATCGTTTCAGTCGCAATCACTTTAAATTTTTCAGTGAATATAATAGAGCGAGTTGAAGTAGTACCTTGATCAATTGATAAAAAAAATCTTTTGTTATTCATATTGTTATTCTATTATATTTTTTCTTTAAAATCGTTTGTATTAAATAATGATATAATGTATCATTTACTCATATCTTTGTTAATATAGAAAGAGAATTGATTGACTACACTGTTTCTTTTAATAATTGTGGGTTTGATTTCATCTGTCTTATCTTTATCTTTAGCTTTGATTTTAATTGCTAAAGATAAATGGACAAAATTTATAGCTTTTTATGGAACACCCCTTGCCGCAGGAGTTTTGTTAATTGCATTTAGGGATCTAGTTCCCCATGCTATCGATGAAGGTTTGTCTCCTACTACAGCTATTACTAGCTCAATAATTGGAATTATGATTTTTTTTCTATTCGAAAAAATTTCTGGAGGTTTTCACCATCATCATGAAGAAGATTCTGATTCTACTAATAAAGCCCAAGGGTGGTTATTTTTGACCGGTGATACTTTTCATAATTTTGTTGATGGCATTGCTCTTGGGGGGGCCTTTCTTGTAAGCCCTGGAACTGGAATAATTGCCGCGATTGCATTAACTGCTCATGATTTACCTCAAGAAGTAGGTGAATTTGGTGTGCAAATAAGAAGTGGGTTTACAAAAAAGCAAACAGTAATAAGAAATATTATTGCTTCTTTAGTAACTATCATAGCGTCTTTAATAGCATACCAATTTGGGAACTCACTAGATTTACCAATGGGATATCTTTATGCTGGGATAGGAGGTTTTTTACTTTACATTGCTTTGAGTGATATTATTCCTTCGATTCATAGAACTGAAACATCTCGTCTAGGTCTTCAAACTTTAATGTTGTTTATTGGGTTAACTATTGGTTTTACAGTAGGTATTGTAGCTCATAAATATATTGGGTAATAAAATAATTATTCTTATTTTTCTTAAGTTCAATAATTATTTATAATATTTTTATGACACTAGAAGAAATTATAATCTTAATCGCAAGAATTATTGGATCATTATTAGTTTTCAAATGGAATTTTTTTGGAGCAATTATTGCTATTCTTGTTGATTTTTCTGATTTGTTTATGATGAATTTACTCCATTTAGGTGGAGTAAGAAATTATCAAATGTTTGATAAAATTATCGATTTATTTTATTTAATTTTCTTTTTAATTGTTACTTTCAAATGGACAAAAAAATTAAGAAATATTAGTATTTTCCTTTTTGTGTTAAGAATTATAGGATTTGTTCTTTTTGAAATTTTTCACAATAGACTGATTTTATTTATTTTTCCAAATGTTTTTGAATTTTGGTTCTTGGCTATAGCTTATATGAAACTGTTTAAGTATGAAATTACAACAAGAAAATTAGTAGTAATTTTCACGATAGTTCTGATTTTAAAATTAATTCATGAATATATTTTGCATGTTTGGAAAGTTTTAGATAATTATCGAGCAATAGATGTTCTTAATAATCTATTAAGGTTTTTAAATATATTAGATTGATTTCATTGTTGTTGATATGCTATTAATATGCAGAATTTTAATTGAACAATATAAGACCTGGAGATAAAAAATTAAATATGGAAAAACCTGATAAAAATGGAAGATTTGGTAAATATGGTGGAAGATTTGTTCCCGAAACGCTTACTTCATCCCTTGAAGAAATTGAATTAGAATTCAATAAAATCTTAAAAGATAAAACTTTTTGGGAAGAGTTGACCAATTTACAAAATGATTTTATAGGACGCCCTACCCCACTTTATTATGCAAAAAATTTATCTTTTCAAATAAGTCAAAACTTGTGGATAAAGCGAGAAGATTTAGCTCACACAGGAGCTCATAAAATTAATAATGCTATAGGACAAGCATTATTAGCTAAAAGAATAGGAAAAAAAAGAATAATAGCAGAAACGGGAGCGGGGCAACATGGAGTCGCAACGGCAACAGCATGTGCAATGCTTAATTTGGAATGTATTGTTTATATGGGATCAGAAGATATAAAAAGACAAGCCCCAAATATTTACAGAATGGAAATGCTAGGAGCAAAAGTGATTCCCGTCACATCAGGTTCAAAAACTTTAAAAGATGCAGTTAATGAAGCTATAAGAGATTGGGTTACTAATGTAGAAACAACTTATTATATTATTGGTAGTGCAGTTGGACCTCATCCATATCCATATATTGTTAGAGAATTTCAATCAATAATAGGAACAGAATCAAGGAAACAAATTCTAGATAAAACAGGTTCTCTGCCAGATTACGTTATCGCTTGTGTTGGAGGAGGCTCAAATGCTATTGGAATATTTTCTGGTTTTATTGATGATGAGACCGTATCGCTAATAGGAGTAGAGGCTAGTGGCAAAGGTTTAAACACTGATAAACATGCAGCAACTCTTACTAAAGGGTCTCCTGGGGTCTTGCATGGCTCTATGAGCTATGTGTTACAAGATGAATATGGACAAATATTAGAAGCACACTCAATTTCAGCAGGATTAGATTACCCAGGAGTAGGTCCTGAACATTCATATTTAAAAGATATAGAAAGAGCAAAATATTATGCTGCTACGGATGATGTGGCTCTTAAAGGTTTCAAACTTTTGTCCGTAACTGAGGGTATTATCCCCGCTTTAGAACCAGCACATGCCTTGGGGTTTTTAATTGATTGGTGTAAAGAAATTCCAAAAAATCAAAACATTCTCTTTTTACTTTCTGGAAGAGGAGATAAAGACATGGAAATTGTTTCAAAAAAAATGGAATCTAATTAAATTTTTAGTATAATTCTAAAAAATGAACAGTAGAGGAAATATTGAAAACAATTTCTAATGGACCACTTGAAGGATTGGTCGTTGTCGAATTTGGAAATTTTGTAGCAGGCCCTACAGGAGGACAACTGTTGACTGATTTGGGAGCAACAGTAATAAAAATTGAACCTCCTATAGGAGAACCCTGGAGACACTCTTCTCCTTCTGATCCACCTGCTGAAAGTAGGCTATTTATAGCTTTAAACAGAGGAAAAAAAAGTGTTTGTATAGATTTGAAAACCGAACAAGGGCAAAAAGTTTGCCATGATATTATTGCAAAAGCTGATGCTGTAATTTCAAATAACAGACCTTCTACATCAAAGAAATTAAAATATGATTGGGAAACGCTTTCAAAAGTTAACCCTAAATTAGTTTATTGCGAAACTACTGCATACGGTCCCTTAGGACCGAAAGCAACTGAACCAGGGTTTGATCTTATTATGCAAGCTTATTCGGGAATAATGTCTACTGAACATAAAATATATCACGGTGCTCCTAGTTCAGTTAATTCCTCATCTTATGTAGATTATTCCACTGGTTATGCATTAGCATTAGGAGTTGTTTCTGGAATATATCAAGCAAGATCTACAGGTAAAGGATTGCTGATGCAAACTAGCTTATTGGCAAATGCAATTTCAATGCAAGCAATGCAAGTTGTAGAAGTAGAGAATGATTTAAGTGGTGCGCAGAAATGGTTAAAATCAAATAATAATAACAATAATTCTTATGAAGAAACCCATAATGATTATTTTAATCTAAGAGGAGCTCCTCAAATTGCTCAATATTATAGGGCATATAAGACTAGAGATACTGCTTTAGCATTAGGTTGTCTAGCTATTCATGCGCGAAAAAGAGTAGCTAATTTATTTGGTATAGAAGATGTAAGATTTAATACTGAAAAATTTTTTTCACAAGAAGAATTATTTAAAATAGGAAAAAAATTTGAAAAGAAAATGGAAGAAAAATTTTTAGAGAAAAAGACTAATGAATGGATAGAATATTTGAGATCTCATGACATCCCATGTGAACCTATGCAGTTTACCGAGGAATTAGTTGATAATGAACAGGCAATAGAAAATAATTATATCGTAAATTTAAAGCATAATACTGGTAAAAAGGTTAGATCCTCAGGTCCTATTTTTAAAATTTCAACAGGAGAAGTTGAACTCAAATCAGCACCAATGCTTGGAGAAAACACTGCAGAAGTCCTTATATCTATTGGTTACAAAAACTCTGAGATTGATAATTTGATCTCTAAAAGCATTATTGGAAAAAAACTTTAATAATTCAAATGAGAGGACTTATCCTTTTTTTTGTAAAGAATAATATGAACCAATCACTACAAAAAAAGTTGCTGCAATAAGTTCTAATCCCGGTTTTTCATTTAATATAATCCATGCCAAAATTACTCCAAATATAGGTTGAGAAATTGAAATTAAAGTTACATGCGAGGGTAGATAATTTTTCAAAAGCCAAGTTTGGCCAATGAACCCAAATCCAGCAATAATTATTCCTTGATAAATTAAAGCCAATAACAAACTATAAGTGAAGATAAATACCTCTTTTTCAAATATGATTGAGAAAATTAGAAAAGACATAATGCCTATAATTGCCTGAGATAAAAGTATATTGATTTGCTCAATTCCTTGTGCAATTTGTGAAATGTATATTTGTCTCGCACCCAATAATAATGCTGAACAAAGCATTAATAAATCTCCAAACAAATAGTCATTTACAGTTCCAAATATAGAATCCCAAAACAAGATAACTATTCCTAAATATGCGATTACCATACCAATTAATCTTTTTTTGTTTAATTTATCTTTAGGGATAAAAACATGTGAAAAAATTGATGCCCATAAAGGAAAAGTTGTTATCATAATTACTCCGTGTCCTGCTGATGTATAAGACTGACCAATATTCATAAAACCTAATTGTATTGCAAATAATAACCCCACTCCAATTAAAGGCAGTAAATCAGTTTTCTTAAGTTTTATATTTTGTTTAGTGTAGATTGCCCAAATAATGGCGACGAGACCCCCTAATACAAATCTCATCCATCCCAATCTTAAAGCTGGTGCATCTTCCAACCCTATTTTTATTGAAATAGGATTGCCGGACCATAATAATGAAAATAAAAAAGCTAAAGAAGTTCCTTTTTTATCCAAATATTTCCTTGTATCTCTTGATATAGACATAAGTAGATTTTCAAATGAATAAATATTTATTAATTGTATTTGTATGATATTTTTAATGTATGACTAAAATAGTTACATTTGGAGAAATATTATTACGTTTAACTACGATTAATAAAGAAAGATTTACTCAAGCTAAAAACTTTGAGCTTACATATGCTGGATCAGAATGCAATGTGGCCGTTTCTCTATCTCATTTTAATTTAGATACTTATTTTGTTTCTTCTGTTTCAGATAATCCTATTGGTCAATCGTGTATAAATTACGTAAGACAATTTGGAGTCAATATGGATTACGTTTGTAAAACAAACGATAGATTAGGAGTATATTATTTGGAAAATGGTGCTTCTATGAGACCTTCAGACATTGTATATGATAGACAAAATTCTTCATTTTCAAAAATAACTCCAACTCAATTCGATTGGGATGAAATATTTGAAAATTGTGATATTTTTCATTTTTCTGGTATCTCACCTTCGCTGTCAAAGAGTGCAAAAGAATTAACCGAATACGCAGTAATAAAAGCAAAAGAAAAACAAATCTTAATTTCTTGTGATTTGAATTTTCGATCAAATTTATGGTCTCCATCTAAAGCACAGGAAACAATGATTCCCTTAATGGAATATGTTGATATATTAATTGGTGGCAGAATGGATCCAGAAATAATGTTAGGTATTGGGGCTAAGAACGAGAATGATAAATCATATGAAGAATTATTATTAACGTTATCTGAAAAATTTTCATTACAATTTTTAGGATTATCCTTACGTGAAAGTTTTTCAGCCGACCATAATGATTGGTCTGGTTTGTTTTTTTCCAATAATGAAATTTATAAATCCAAAAAATATCAAATTCAAATAGTCGATAGAGTTGGAGCGGGAGATGCTTTTTCTGCAGGACTGATTTATGGCATCATTAAAGGATTAAAGCCTCAAGAGACTGTCGATTTTGCTATCGCAGCATCAGCACTAGCTCATACTTTTCACGGCGATTTCAATTTGTCTACGATAGAGGAAATAAATGCTGTCTCTAGTGGAGATGTATCAGGAAGAATAAAAAGATAGCATGAATTTCGTTTTTTTTAAAAAAATAATTTTATATGTATCTTTGTTTACATTATTTCTATTTTCTCCTATAAATTTAACTGCTCAAGGAGAAGGTTATTCTTCATACCAATTATTTTACCAAGAAGAAAGTGAAGGTATGCAGATTGATATTTTTGTTTCTCCACAAAAAATATCAGTAGGACAAGTAATTTTTTCTATTAAAATTTCTGACACTGTTTTAAAAGAACCAATTGAAGATTTAAAAGTAGATATTTATGCAACTCCACTTTTTGATTACGAAAAACTATATTCTCCCGCTTTAAGTTCTTCGGATATTCCAGGCAACTATCAAGCAAAATTAGATTTTGAAAAATCAGGTAAATGGGTTATTGATTTTATAATTGAAAATGAAGAAAAATCACTAGTTATATCAGAACAAATAGACATTATTAATAGAAATAGAAATTCTTCAAAATTTAGTTTGGGATTCATAGCTATACAATTTATATTTTTAGTAGGAATTGGCTATATTATCTATTCATCAAAAAAAACAAAGAAAAAACTAAATTTATAAGTTTAAATTTTGCAAATAATTGTATATTGATACATTAGTGCCAGTATTTATAATGATCAAATTTTTATCAGATAACTTTTTAGTATTTTCAATAACATAAGATAGAATTTTACAATCATTTAAAGGATTTAATAATATGTTTTCTTTTTCACTAGCTAAAAGTATTGCCTGTTTATTTTTTTCTGAAAGAACACCGTAATCGTTAGAAACGTCATATTTTTCTTCTAAATCTTTACTAGAAAAAATGATATCTATATTGAATAATTCTTTACTTTTTGTTTCTATGATTTCCATCATTTTTTCAAGGTTAATGTTTGATTCAATTTGAATTCCTATAAATTTCCAATCATAATTGAAAAGCTTTGACGCCAACAAAAGACCTAAAAAGGATTCATTTAAAGTACAAAGAATATATGGTTTTTTTATTTTTTTTGTCTCAAATTGAGCATTAAGTTCCATAGCAGCATTAATATATGCTAGTGATTTTAAAAATATTATTTCCTCATTCTTGTGAATCAAAATAGGATTAAAATTATTCTTTTTTAAATCTGATATAACACGTTTTATGTAATCATCTATATTTGATGACCAAAATTCATCTAATGAATGAACCTCATTTGAAAAAAGTTTAGAGATTAATATATTTCCTGAAGAATGCTTATGTGCTGCATTTTTAGTGATAAGAAAATAATCTAAATCATTTTTTTTAGATATCATTGATGCTACAATTCCATCATTTGAATGATAATCATTGACATTCAATATGGAGTTATAATTTTTTGATTTTATAAAAGGTAAAATATATTCATAAAATCTTACCTCTTCGCCTCCTAAAAAATTTGTCAGATCATCTCTTTTTACATACAAATTTTGCAAATCAAATTGCTTAGCTATTTTATCTAAATTTTGAAGTGGAGTTATATGATTTAATAAATTATATTTAGGTATTGTTTTATATTTTTTTAAAATTTTTTCCGTATTCATTTTATAAAATATCTTTATCAGAGAAGATTTCTATAAAATTTCCAGAATTTATAAAAACTATTTCTTCATTTTTTTTGATTTGATTATTTTTTATCTTTTCCATTAAATAGAACATTGATTTCACAGAAGAATTCATATCTAATAACAATCCTTTAGTATTTGCAAATAAAATAAGTATTTTTTTATATTTTTCTTTTATAAGTATTGCTTTATTTTCTTTGATGATGTTTATCTTAGAAAGATCAAAATCCAAATCTGTTTTTAGATGTTTTAAAGCACTTAATATCTTTATTTTGATATCTTTATATTGAATACTTGAAGAAATATATGTAAAATTCCATCTTAATTTTCTTAGCTGAGAATATAGATATAAACCTAAAATAGTATCACCTTCTGCAGACCAAAAATTTGGAGATTTTAAACCTAATTTTTCAATTTGTTCTTCTATTTCTATACCATAATTTATATATGCTAATATTCCTGCTAAATTAAATATTGATTGTTCATTTAATACATAAGTTTTAATTAGATCTTTTTGTTTATCTCTAATAATTTTATTAATTAATTTTTTAGCATATTCTTCAGGTGATTTATGAATTTTTGCACCATATAATTTAGAAATAATGTAATTTGAGTCATCTAGATCGTCACTTATTTCAATTATTTCTATTTTTAAATTATGCTTTGAACACAAAGATGATAAAGTTACAGACATATTAACATTATTCTTGCTCAAATAAATAATATCTCGATATTTTTTATTATTTATATCTCCTAAAATATATTCTAATTTTCTTAATTCAGTACCACTTGTATTATAATTTACTTGATTTTCATCTTTAAAATATATTTTGAGATTTGAAAACATTTTTTTGTCTTCAAGAATTTCAATTGAAGTTGAAGTATGTATTAATTTTATCTTTGGATAATCAATGATTTTTTTTATTTCCTCTTTTGACAAAGGATCTTTTGTAATTATTCTTTCCATATATTTCCATTAAATTTTATATAAGCCTTGTCTAAGATTGAACCTAATCCATGGTTATCACTCAAAAGGTAGTTTCCATTATCAATAGCTTCATTTGGTAATAATAATTCTTTCCTCCATTCTACTTCATCAATGGCATGTTCCAGAGGTAAGTGTGCTTGAATGGCAGATGTTACATGTGCGGATGTGAGTAATGATATAGGACCGGAAGGACAATGCATAGAAATAGCTTTTTTATCATTATTTAATGCTTTATATAAATTTATTATTTCAGTAGGGCCTCCACAAAATTTTACATCGGGCATTACAATATCTAAAATGCTTTCATGAATTAATTTTTGCATAATCTCATTTCCATAAGCCATTTCAGCTCCTGCTAAAGGTATTTTTGTATAAGATTTAATTTTTTTTGTTTCTTCTGGAAATATTTCTGGATCCATAGGTTCTTCAAACCATGATATATTTCTCTTTACCAATTCATCATGTAAATAATAACTAGAATCTAAATCAAATCTTGAATGACAATCAACAAATAGTTTAGTTTTATTGGATATAACATCAGATATACCTGACAGCCTCTCCAATCCAGTGATGGCTTCTAAAGGTAAACAATTTTGCGTCCCGAATGGTGCATTACATTCATCAAAAGGTGCGCATTTTACTGATTTGAATCCTCTTTTAACTGCAGAAAGTGCTTGATTCGCAAAAGTTCTTGGACTTCTTTCAACGGTACCATTCTTATCAGGGAGTAAAGATCGATTTATATTTGCATATAATTCTATTTCTTTAGAAAAATTAAAATCAACATTAGAATTAAAACATAAAAATTTTTGCAAACTCATTTCCATTCTTCTTGAAAACAAGTCTAAGAAAGCTGAGCGTATACCACTGATAGCTGTCGCTAAAACTAAACTATTAGTTGCTTTTAGCTCCTCATATTTGATATATTCAAGTAGATTTTGCTCATTATTTAATGTTTGACCACGAAATTTATTTGATAATTTTGCTACTAGTTTAGAAACAGAAGAATCTAACTGAGTGTCAGTTATTTCTGAAATTCCTGAAATATTGTCATCAGAAATAAATTCCATAAACTTCCATTCAGTTTTACCTCTAACTTTTATAGAATAAAAATTTAGATCTTTTATTCTAACCCATGCATTTTCCATACTTACTCAGTAATTAAATTTTTTTCTTTAGATCTAAATTTTGAAAATTTTTCAGATGTAATAAATTCATTTATATTGATTTTTTCTCCATTCAGTAAATTAGATGCATTAGCTGCTAAAACAGATGCGATAGAGTTAATAGAATTTTCATAGTTGCACCTTAATTTTGATTGATCATTTGAATCTATAGCCTCAACAAAGGTTCTAATCATTTTGTAAGTATTTTCAAATTCCATCATAGGTTCTTTACTAGGATTTTTGGATATAATTTTTCTTAAATCTTTTAAATCTGGTTTATTTGATGGTGGCCAATCCTTATCTAAATACTCATAAGCTACATAGTCATCTTCAAATTTAACTGTAGAGTGAGTAGTTATTATATATTCATAGTTTTCAGAAAAGTAAGATCTTGCTGGTTTTGTGTATAACAAATTAGCCACACAACCATTTTCAAATCCATAAACTACTGAATAAGCTATGGGATTTGATCCTTCTTGATCTTGAAGATTTTCAGGCCGTTCTGTGTAATTTGCTTGAACCCATTTAATATCAGAATTGGTCCAATATCTCATAATATCCGTATAGTGAATTCCGTTTTCAACTATTGAAGTCCCTGACCATTTTTTATCTGCAGTCCAAATCCTATCAGATCTTCCTCCCAGAGTTTCTGTTTTGGTATGTTTAACTCCATGACCCTCTACAGCTCCCAATACAGCCATTGTGATAGAAGCCGTCCATTTATTTGAAAGATATTTTTTTATATCTGTATATCCATCATCGTATCTCATTTGAAAACCAACAGTGGAAATTGTATTTGAACTTTTTATACTGTCATTTTGTTTTAATATTTCATCCAAAAATAATGATTGAGGTTTTTCTGCAAGAATACCAATAGATTTTTTTGCTGCTAATTCTATTTCTCCATTATGCTGATTCGGAGGCATTGCAAATATTATGCCATCTGAGAGATTATCATTTATTAAATCTTTGGTATTTGTAAATTTTTTTATTTTTGAAACATCTGAAATATTTAAAGTTTTTGATATTTTTTCATCAGATAAATTTTCATCGAATGGATCTGCAATTGCTGCAATTTCAATTAAATCCTCTTCAGATAATCTTCCTAATGATTTTAGATGAACCATTCCTCTCTGACCTAATCCTACTAAAGAAATTTTTAATTTACTCATTTAATAGCCTTTCTTTGGATCGCAAACATGTAACAAATTTTCATTATTTAAATATCTTTTAACATTATCTATAAAAATTTTTCTTCTTCCTTCGTACATTTCAGGAGATAATGCTGAAGCATGCTGTGAAATTATTGCGTTGTCTATATCCCACAAAAGAGAAGTTTGGGGGAGAGGTTCTATTTTTGTTGCATCTATTCCAGCTCCGGCTAAATGTTTTGAATTTAGTAGTTCGGACATATCATTTTCATTTACTATTCCACCTCTAGAAATAATGATTATATAACTCCCTTTTTTCATAAATAGTAAATTTTCCTTCTTTATATAATTATTAGTTTCCTTAATAAAAGGAGCTGCTATTATTAACCAATTACATTTTGCGAGTGTTTGATTAAGGTTATTCAAGGGACTTATAGAAATTTCTTTACCTTTAATTTGTTCGGTTTTTGGATCTATAGCATATATGTTCATATCAAATGCAGACAATTTTTCTCCAATGGATCTACCTAACGCACCGTACCCAAAAATACAAACATTCGAACCTCTGAGTTCTACAATTTTTGATTCCCATTGATCAACATCCCATTTTTTATTTTTTTGATCTTCAAACAGTTTTTTATATGAATGAGCTAGACTGATCATCATTCCTACAACGTGTTCAGCCATAGGAGTTACATGCGCAAATGGAGCATTGGTAATGGTAATATTTTCATCAATCAAGTACAAATTTTTAACTATCTTATCTATCCCAGTTCCAGGGCAAGCAATCCATTTCAATTTTTTGCCATTTTCTAATATTGATTTGGAAGGGAAGCCAAAAAAAACTTCTGAATCCGTGATGTGTTTGCTTTGTTCTGATTCTGTAAGTGCCTCAATAAATTCGTCATCGGGGAATATATCTTGTAATTTTTTTGTAAAATCTTTTCCTAAATGATCACTTCCAATAATAAGTTTCATATTATTGTTTCCATGTTAAAATTGGGTTCCTTGCAGCTTGTGCTTCATCTAATCTACCAACTGGAAGATTTTTTGGAGCTGAAGTTATTTTCTCTGGATCATTACTTGCTAATGAACTTATTTTAATCATTGTTTCTATAAAATCATCTATTGTCTCTTTCGATTCCGTTTCAGTTGGTTCAATCATTAACGCTTCTTCAACAATTAGCGGAAAATACATAGTAGGTGCATGAAATCCTTCATCCAGTAGCTTTTTGGCAATATCAAGAGCTTTTACTCCATTTAATTTTTGTTTATTTGCCGATAGAACAGTTTCGTGCATGCAATGTCTAGAAGAAGCAAGATCATAATGTCCTTTTAATTTTTCTTGTATGTAATTAGCATTAATTATTGCATTCTCAGAAATTTCTTTTAATCCTTCAATTCCAAGACTTCTTATATAAACATATGCTCTAAGAATTATTCCGAAAGACCCAAAAAAGCCATTAATTCTGCCTATAGAATTTTCTGGACTTACAATTTTATATTTAGAGTTTTCTTTAATTATATGAGGAGAAGGTAAATATTTAGATAATTGTTTTGTTACCATTACTGGACCCGAACCTGGACCTCCTCCTCCATGAGGTGTGGAAAAAGTTTTATGTAGATTGGAATGGCAAATATCTATACCTAAATCTCCAAATCTTGTTATTCCTAATAGAGCATTTAAGTTAGCCCCGTCTGCATAAACTAAGCCTCCTGCTTTATGCACAATTTCTGTAATTTCTAGTATGTTTCGTTCAAACAATCCTAAAGTAGAAGGTAAAGTTAGCATTAGAACTGAAGTTTTTTCATTTGCTTTTGACCTTAAGTCATCTATGTCTATGTCACCTTCTTTAGTCGTCTTCACTGTAACAGATTCTAATCCAGCCATAGATGCTGAAGCGGGATTTGTACCATGAGCTGAATCAGGAATTAATGCTACTGATTTTTCATTCATGACGTTAATTTTCTGGTATTCTCTAGCAATTAACAATCCTGCATATTCTCCTTGAGCTCCAGCTAGAGGCGCTAATGATACTCCAGGTAATCCCGTAATTTCTCCTAATTCTTCCTGTAGTTCAAAGATTATTTTGAGAGATCCTTGTATGTTTTCTTCTGTTTGGTTCGGATGTGATTTTGCATAACCTTCATAACTTGCTATTTGCTCATTGATTTTTGGGTTATACTTCATTGTGCATGAACCTAGAGGATAGAAATTAGTGTCTATGGAATAATTTAGAGAAGATAAATTAGTAAAATATCTGATTAAATCTAATTGTGAAATTTCTGGAAGTATTAATTCTGATCTTAGAAATTTTTTGTCTGGTAAATCAGATTTTTTTACTCCAATTTCTGGTAAATTTATTGATTTTCTTCCTTTTTTTGACTGATCCATTAAAAGTTTAATTTCTTTTTTTGACATTTATACCTTCTTCAATATTTCTATCGTTCTATTTATTTCTTCAGGTGTGTTTAACTCTGTCACAGCAAACATCAAAAAATTTTGTTTGTTTTTTGAAACATCTAATCCACCTTCAATTTTATTTTTTAATAAGAATTCATTGATTATTTTGGGATCTATGGGGACTTCAATAACAAATTCATTAAAGAAATTTTTAGATATAATTTTGAATCCAGATATTTTTGATATTTCTTTTGATAAATAATGAGCTCTATGATAACAAATTTCTGAAATTTTTTTCAAACCTAATGGCCCCAAAGTTGCCAAATAAACAGCTACCATCAGTCCTATAAGTTGAGTACTTGTACATATATTTGATGTAGCTCGTTCTCTTCTTATATGTTGTTCACGAGTTTGCAATGTCAGAGCATAAGCAGTCTTCCCATTTTCATCAACAGTTTTTCCTATAATTCTTCCTGGAAGTTGTCTTATAAATTCTTTTTTGCAGGTTAATATTCCAATATACGGTCCCCCCAATGATAAAGGGACCCCAAGAGATTGTCCTTCTGCAGTTGATATATCAGCGTTTAATTTACCAGGAGGTTTTAATAAACCCAAAGATGTAGGATAGGTATGTTGAACAAGTAGACCATTTTTTTTGTGAATTAAATTAGATAAAGATTCTACATCTTCTATTTCGCCTAAATAATTTGGAGATTGTACTAGAAGGCATGCATATTCTGTATCTTCAGAAAAATTTACTTCATTAAATTTTAAAATATCTATATTTTGCCATTTTGTATAAGATTTTAATATTTCCAAAAATCTTTCAGAGACACTTTCGTGAACAATAATTTTATCATTGTTTTTTATTCTGCAAGCCATCAATGCTCCTTCAGCTAGTGCAGTTGGACCATCATACATACCTGCATTGCAAACTTCCATTTCGAATAATTGTGATACTAAACTTTGAAATTCAAATCCCACCTGTAAGGTTCCCTGCGATGCTTCAGGTTGATAAGGAGTGTACGAGGTTAGGAATTCTCCTCTTTGAATCATTGCCTGTACAGTTGATGGAACATAATGATTATAGGCACCTGCACCAAGAAAACTTGTATTAGTATTTACTACATTATTTAATTTTGAAGTTTCTTTAAAATATTCGGTTAATTCTGGTTCAGAAAGCATTTCTTTCAATTTTATATTTGGCCAAATATAATTTTGTGGGAGATCATTTAATAAATCATGAAAGCTATTTACACCAATTTCTTTTAACATTTGAAATTGGTCTTCATTAGTTGTGGGTATGTAAGGTGACGCTTTTTGCTTCATTCTAAATTTTTTTTATATTCTTCTGCATTAAGTAAATTTTTCATTTCATCGAGGTTATTCACTTCTAATTTTATGATCCAACCTTTATTGTAGCAATCGTCATTTATATATTGAGGGTTATTATTTAGATCTTCATTTATCTCCATAATTTTTCCTCCCAATGGTAAATAAAGATCGGACACTGCCTTTACTGATTCAATTTCACCGAATTTGTCAAATTGATTTAAATTATCTCTTGAAGTAATAACATCAACATAAACTACATCTCCAAGAGAATCGGATGCATGATATGTAATGCCTATAGTAGCTATATTTCCTTCAATTTTGACCCATTCGTGATCTTTCGAATAGCTTAATTCATTTGGGATTTCCATCATTTTTCGCTCCTTCTATAAAAAGGTAATTTTATTATGTTTGCCTCTAAGTTTTTCTCACGTATTTTTATTTTAACTGTATTATTTACATTATCAAATTGTTTATTGATAATTCCTATTGCTATTGATTTATTAATTGTTGGTGAATGAGTTCCCGAAGTTACATAACCTATTTTCTCTGAATTTAATTCTATTTCACAATCCTCTCGTGGTATCCCTCGATCTTTCATAATTAATCCTACCATTATTTTTTTTGGCTCATTTCCCATAATTGTTCTAAGATAATCTTTGGCAATATAATTGTCGGTTGTTGTTTTAAAAACTCTTTTTAGACGAATTTCTATTGGATTTGATGATGGATTAATTTCATGACCATAAAGATGTAAACCCGCTTCGAGTCTCAATATATCTCTCGAACCCAGACCGCATGGAAATATATTATTTTTAAGCAATTTATTCCAAAGAGATTCTACATTGTCATTATTTGTAATTATTTCTACTCCGTCCTCACCTGTGTATCCCGTTCGTGTTACAAAAGCACTATAGCGATCTATAGAAATTTCTTTAAATTTATATCTTTTAAGATCATCAATAGCATTACCAGTTAGTTTTTTAATAATGTTTAATGCTTCTGGGCCTTGTACCGCTAACATTGAAGTTGAGTTAGTTAAGTCATTGATTTCTACTTTATATTTAAATGATTTTATCCATTTGATATCAATTTCTGAACGTGAAGCATTAATAATAATTAAAAATTTGTTTTCATTAAATTTATAAATTATGGCATCGTCTAGAACTTCACCCTTATCGGTTATTAATAGGGTATATTTTGCGCTATTGTTTTTTAATTCATTTACATTGATAGGAAAGAGTGTTTCAATGAAGATTTTTGCATTTTCACCTATAACTTCTAGTCTCCCCATATGTGAAACATCGAATACTCCTGCTTGATTTCTTACCAACAATGTTTCCTTTATGATTCCAGTTGGGTAACTTATTGGCATTTCCCAATTTGCAAAATCTACCATTTTAGCATTGAGTAATTTATGTTGGTTGTTAAGAGTAGTTTTATTCATTTTTACCTAAATTATCTTTAAATATGATTTCTTTTTGATAAATTCCTGGTAAATTAAATCTTTCAGGAAATTTATTCAATAATGGGATTGTCGAATTGTCTTTTATTTTTATTCTACCTAAATCTACATCGCAATTAAAATTTGAATGTAAAGAAACAAAATAATTACCTAAACCATTTGGACTAATTAATTGATTTATTGAATATTTGTTTTTTATGATTTTGTCATAGTCTAAGTTTTCTCTAGATATGTTTTTAAGGATATCTAATATTCCTAATTCAATAAGAAATTCTCTTTGAGACATTAGGAATATTTTATTAAAATTTATTTGATTTAGATCACTATCTAAATCTTCTATGTCTACTTGGAATGAAATATCTGAATTCCCTGGATCCCTCAAATAATTGTTATCTGAAGAGTGGTTATTTATTACAGACAGTAGACCATTTTTATTGCTTATATTAAAGTATTGTTTTTCACTCATTCCATAATCAATTGTAAGTATAAATCCTTTTTTAATGTGAGAATTGATTCGCTTGAAAATCTCATTTTCTTTACATCTTATTTCACCAGTAAAATTATTAGGTAAATTATTAAGCTTGAGTAACTTATTTTCTATGCATTTATCTGAAGGTTCGTCAAATATTTCTATAAAATTTTCTCCTTCAAGTTCTATATATTTTTCAAATACTTTATTTTCAGAAATTTTAAACAGATGGTTTGGGATAGCATCAAATAACTCATTAGAAATTATAATACCATCTACATTATCATCTAATTGATTAGCTAAAATTGTTTTTATTAGTGAATTGTCTGATTTTGCTCTATCGACCGCATTATATTTGAATTTTGTACTTGTAAGATTATCTAAATGTTCTATTATGTCGAATCCTAATGTTCCATTTCCTGCACCAAATTCAGTTATCTGAATGATTTTATTTGTGTTTAGTTTATTTATTAAATATCTAAAAAAAATAGATATTAAAAACCCGAAAACCGGATGGGTGAGTGGAGATGTTTTATAATCTCTAAAGTGTATCTTTTCATCTAATCTTTTGGATGTATAATATCCATCTTCTCCATACAAACAAATATTAATAAACTCTTTTGATGTAATTCTCCCAGCTTTTTTTATTTTTTTCTTTAGATAGTTTGAAGTAGAAATTTTTTATTAATCCCTTTTATCAATAGAAACGTATAATTTCTCACGACTGCCTGTATAGTGAAGTAAAGGTCTAATCAATATATTATGTCGCATCTGCTCAAGTATTTGGATAGTCCATCCTGGGATTCTACCAACTGCGAATATAGGGACAAAAAGATCTTTTGGAATTCCTATTAAGTAATACACTGCCCCTGCAAAAAAATCTACGTTGGCATGGATTCCTCTCCTAGCATAAGGTCTCATTGCTTCTTGAACAGCGAGTAAAATATCATACCATTCTGTTTGCCCTTTTTCTTTGCTAAGTTTCTTTACACCTTCTTTAAGATGTTTGGCTCTTGGATCCGCAGATTTATAAACTCTATGCCCAAATCCCATTACTCTTTCTCTATTTGACAAAAGTTTTTTGACATGGTTGGCAGCATTGTCAGCCTTTCCAACATCTCTAGCTAGTTCCATAACACCTTCAGCTGCTCCTCCATGAGAAGGGCCAGAAAGAGCTGCTATGCCTGCTGTTATAGCACCATAAAAGTCAGCATTTGTACCTGTAACAACTCTCGTTGTAAATGCAGAGGCATTGCATCCATGGTCGGCGTGTACTACAAAATCTATATCCATTAGCCTAGCGGTATCTTTAGTAGGTTCTTCTCCTTCAAGCATATACAAGAAATTTGATGCATGTGCCAATGTTTTTGATGGTTCTATTGGATCAAGTCCCTTTCTCATTCTATAATGTGCCATCACTATCATTGGAACCTGAGAGGTCAGTTTAATCCCTTTCCGAATTATTGCTTCTTCAGAAAAATCCTCTCTATCCTCATCAAATGAGGATAAAGTTGAAATGGCTGTCCTAAGTACATCCATAGGGTGTGAATCTTTCACTATTTCAATTACATCATAGATTTTTTCTGGAAGTTTCCTTGCATTTTTAAGGGATTTGTCAAAAACTTCTAGTTGTTTTTTATTTGGTAATTTGCCGTACATTAGAAGATAAGAAGTTTCTTCAAAATTGGAATTTTCTGCTAAATCATGAATGTTATATCCACTATATTCAAGCACTCCATTTTTCCCATCAATAAAAGTAGTTTGAGTTCTATCTAAATATACTCCCTGTAAACCTCTATTTAGTGAAATTTCTTTCTCTGTCATACTTACCTCTAGTCCCCAATTCATAAGAAAATTTGGTATATGGGTAGATTTTATAATTATTTCAATATTTATAATAGCAAAAAAAAGGGAAAATCGTTAGAAAATCAAATTGATAAGATTTTTTTTATAATTTCCTTTTCCGAAAGTGAACCGATGTCTCCGAGTTTTCTAATTCTTACTGATCCAGATTTTGATTCCACTTCTTTATCACCTATTATGATCATTACAGGAACCTTTTGTAATTCACTATTTCTAATTTTTTGTCCAAGCCTTTCATTGCTTTCATCAATTTTTACTCTTATATCTTCATTTAATAATAACTTAGATAATTTCCTTGAATAATCAATGTGCTTATCAGAAATAGGTATGATATTTACCTGTATAGGAGCAAGCCAAATTGGTAAATCACCGCTGGTATGTTCTAGAAGAATTCCAATGAATCTTTCAATTGAACCAAGCATAGCTCTATGTATAACTACTGGTTTTTCTTTGTTCCCTTCAGTGTTTATAAATTCTAAATTAAATCTTTCTGGTAATGAAAAATCCATTTGGGCTGTTCCTAACTGCCACTCTCGTCCCATCGCATCAGGGACAAATATATCTATTTTAGGTCCATAAAATGCACCTTCTCCTTCAATTTCTTGAAAATCATTATCATAATTTTTTAAAACACTTCGAAGTTGCTCTTCTGCCAAATCCCAAAGCTCATCTTTTCCTGCACGTTTTTCAGGCCGTAATGATAGAGTGAGGCGAATATCTTTAAAACCAAATGCTTTGTAAGTTTCGGTTAACATATCTAAAAAGTTTTTTACTTCTTCTCCAGCATCTTTTTGGTCACAAAAAATATGAGCATCATCTTGAGAAAAAGATCTAACTCTTGTTAATCCACTTGTAACTCCGGACCTTTCATAACGATGCAATCTCCCAAAATCAGCTAATCTCATTGGCAGATCTCTATATGATCTTAAAGTAGATTGATAAATTATTGCATGAGCTGGGCAATTCATGGGCTTGAAACCCACCTCTCTATCATCAATTTCCATCATATACATATTATCAAGATAAAATTCATAATGACCTGATGTCTTCCATAAGTCAGTTGAAAATATTTGTGGAGTTATAACTTCTTGGTATTCATATTTTTTATATAAAGATCTTACATAGTCAATTAAGGCATTGTAAATAAAAGCTCCATTAGGTAAAAAGAATGGATTTGCAGGACTAATTGGATCTAAGAAAAATAGATTTAAATTCTTCCCTAACTTTCTGTGATCACTATCCAAGGCCTTATTTCTTTTTTCTAAGTAGTCATCAAGTAAATCTTTACTCTCCCACGCTGTTCCATAAATTCTTTGGAGCATTTTGTTTTTTTCATCACCACGCCAATAAGCTCCAGCTGCAGATAATAATTTTACTGCTTTAATTTCTCCAGTTTTTTCCACATGACCACCTCTGCACAGATCTTTAAATCCTCCATCAGAATGACTATATTCGGTTATGGTTTCTGTTTCTGGCATAGATTTTATTATTTCTATTTTATATTGATTATTTTTATATAATTTCAAAGCTTCTTGTTTAGATAATTCTTTTCCAAGAAATTTTGTGTTTCTTTTAATAGATCTTTTTATTTCTTTTTCAATTGAAAATAAATCTTCAGGAGAAAATGTTTGATCTATATCAAAATCATAATAAAAACCGTCTTGAATTGGAGGTCCTATTGTTAATTTTGCATTTGGGTATATTTTCAGTACAGCTTCAGCAAGTAAATGAGCAGCTGAATGGCGTAAATTATTTCTGTATTCTTCAATTTTTACTTGCTTATTCATTTTCTTATTGAGGGATTCCAATAGGTCTTTTTATTGAATCATCTTTTGTGGGCTCGCACCAAAAGATTATTAAAATTATCAAACCAATTATAGGTAAAATTAATAATAATTGCATCCAACCACTCCTACCAATATCATGTAATCTTCTAGATCCTATGGCTAATCTTGGACATAACATAAACAAGAACCAAAACAATCCTAAAATACCAAGTGATGATCCAAATATAATGAAGTTGGCAATGCTTACAAAAATGTCTCCAATAATTGTAAATAATATAAACCACCAAAATTGAGCTATAGAAGCTTTACCACTAAATTTAATATATTTATTTAGAGCATCTTGTATGGATGGTTTAAATTCCAAAATAATTTCCTTTCATAATTATTTTTTGTTCATGAATATTTTATCAAAAAGGATTTTTTTTTATCAATTTAATAATCATTCAACTTTAGTTCAATTTGTTTATGATCTGAAAATGAATTCATTGCACAATCTATGTAATAAGTATTCCAAATATGATAGTTTTAATAAATCAATATGAATGAATAATTATGAAAATAGAAAATATTGACTCTATACTTGCTGGCAATAGTCACATTGTTCGAATAACTACTGATCAAGGAATAGATGGCATTGGGCAATCGGGATGTTGGGGTTATATGGAAGCGACCGATGCGGTAGTTAAAAAGTTCAAAGATTATTTGATTGGAAAAGACCCTCTAGATATAGAGCACCATTGGCAATATTTGTATCGAGTGGGTCCATTTAGAGGTTCAGTCATTAACGGAGCTTTAAGTGCTGTTGATATAGCATTGTGGGATATTAAAGCGAAAAATTTTTCAACATCTGTTTGGCAACTTCTCGGAGGAAAAGTTAGAAATAAAATTCGTCTTCATCTTCTAATGGGAAATGATAGACCAGATGCAGCTGATCAAGGAACTACTCCTGAGGGAATAAGATTAAACGCTGTAGATGCAGTAAAAGAAGGTTTTACTGCATTGAAAATTGACCCATTACCTGATGGATATCAATCAATGACTTTATCAAGATTGATAAGTGATACTCGAGATAATGTAGCTGCTCTGAGGGAAGGTGCCGGTCTAGATGTGGATATTATTTTAGAGATACATCGTAAACTTACACCTATGAATGCGATAGCTTTGGCAGAGCAACTTATTGAGTTCTCCCCTTTATTTTTTGAAGATCCTATTCAGATTGACTCAATTAAATCCCAAGCTGAAATAGCTCAAAGAACTACTTTGCCCTTGGCTAATGGTGAAAGAATGCATAATATTTGGGAATTTAGAGAAATGTTTGAGATGGGAGGAAGTCAATATGCTAGGCCAGATTTGGGGCTTGGAGGGGGTATCACACATGTTAAAAAAATAGCTGCTATAGCAGAATCGTATCATTCAGCTCTCGTAACACATAATTTTTTAGGGCCAGTTTTGACTGCAGCAGCTTGTAATATAGATACATCAATTCCCAATTTTGTAACACAGGAATATTCAACAATAGATGAGTCTAAAATTAATTTAATATTTAAATCTGAATGGAAGAGAGAAGGAGGATTTATAAATGTTCCTAATCAAATTGGGTTAGGTATAAATGTAGATTATGAATTACTCAAGAAACAGGATTTTGAATCTAGACTACAGTATAATATACCTATGAGAGAAGATGGTTCAGTTGGATATTCAGTTTGAAAAAATTCTTTCATCTTTTATGTATAAGTCAATCCTCCATCCACAATAAGATTTTCGCCTGTAATGAATGATGAATCATCATAACTTGCTAGAAACAAAACTGCTTTTGCGACTTCCTCTGGTTTACCTTGCCTTTTAAGTAGTGAACTTTGTCTAAATTCATCCAGAGTTTTTTCTACATCAGTTCCCATATGTTCTATATGTTTGTATGTAGCAGAAGTATGAATTGAACCAGGGCATACAGCATTAACTCTTATACCAAATTCTGCAAAATCTACAGCAAGAGATCTTGTAAGCATTAAAACTGCACCTTTTGTAGTGTTATATGGAACGAATTTCGGACCAGCAATAATAGAACTAACAGACGCTAAATTCACTACTGCAGAACGATTAGAGTTTTTTAAAAATGGAAGACATTCTTTTGCACAGTTAGCATAACCAATTACATTTACCCTTAAAACTTCTTCCCATTCTTCTTGTGTAACATCTTCTACAGATCCAAAAGTAAATTTTGCTGCATTATTTATCAAAATATCAATTGAATTAAATTCACTTGTAGCAATTTTTACCATTTCTTTAACTTGAGATGGTTTAGATATATCAGAATTTACAAAGATCGCTTCACCATTATTTTGGTTTATTTTATTTAAGGTTTTTGTACCCGAATCTTTATTAATGTCTACACATACAATTTTTGCGCCATTATTAGATAATTCAAGTGCGATTGCTTCCCCTATACCTTCTCCGGCACCTGTTACTATGGCAACTAAACCATTAAGCTTTTTCATCGAGACCTCCAATCATAAAATTTTACTAATATTCTAATCATTATACGATTATAAAAACTCTTTATTTGTAATACCAACGTTAGCTAATTTCGTTCCGCATAATCAATATAATGAGTATTTTCAACTGAAGATGTTACAAGCTTCTGTTTATAAGAATATCCTTCATTAATATATTCACTCTTAAATTCTTCAATATATACTTTTATATTTTCATGATTAACACCGTTTAATAATGCTTCACGGATCGGCCTGCCATCAAATGGAATGTCCGTCTCTAATCCCAAAAGATGGATTATTGTAGGAGTCAAGTCTACATTGCCTGTTGGAGTAGAGCTCACTAGTCCTTTTTTAAAATCTGGGCCAAATGCACCAAATACATTATTCATTTCATGTTTGCTAATTGAACCGTGTGTGCCAAGATTTTTATCTCCTCCAGAACTATAAATCATCCCTTTATAACCCGCAATATTTTTTTCTGAATTCCATTGAAAGGACATTGTCACATCAGGGCATCTAGGACCTTCAATACCAATCAATTCAGCGGGTAGTAAACCTTCTATCTTGCCTGTATTTGAAGAATAGAACATCGGGCCACACCATTCAAATTGCATTAAAGTTCTGGCTAATTTTGTGGCAAGCTTATTTTCTGAATTTTCAACATAAAAGAGGACACTACCTCCATTTGGAGCTATAAGGATTTTATTATCCTGTTCATTTTCTAATAAACCAACTTTTATTAATTCTTCCTTTATATCAATAACACCTTTAATAGTTGAATATCCATGATCCGAAATTATTATTACGTTGGCATCTTTTGAATTTTCAATTTTACGTATTTTACTAATTAAATCTCCGAAACATTTGTCTGCATATTTAATAGCTTGAGTTCCAAGTTCATTCCCTACACCATCCGCATGATGTGATTTATCAGGTTCTGAAAACCAAATAAGACCCACAGTTGGATTTATTTTAGGGATAAAATATTTGGTCATTATATCGACGCAATGCTTTAATCTTTTCTCATTTGGTATACTCTCTGATGGCCAATCTCCAACTATTGATTTTAATTTTTTTTCCAAAGAATAAGGAAGTGTGAATTCTGGATTAACAACGGCTCCTCCATTCTTATGAGCATTTGGATTTTGTAGGAATGAATTCCCTGTAGTTCCCGCGCCAACAGCTACGAATTTTTCTCCAAAATTATTTAGGATATCTCCAAGATTTTCAACATACAATACATCCCCAAGTTTTTCACGTATATTTTCAAGCATAGGTTGCATTACTGAAAAAACTAAACCTGGTTGAAAGTCTCTCATCACAACACTGTTTGCTGCAATACCATGTGAACCTGGATATCTTCCTGTAAACATCGATGTTGAATTAATTCTTGTCACAGACGGATATACTGCATGATGATTAGTAAAGGTAACACCATCATTTAAATACCCATATAAATTTGGCATTAAATCTTCATTTATTTGACTTGGTTGTAATCCGTCGAATGATACTACTAATATTTTCATAATAATAAAATAACATATTTTACTTATGGGAAAGAAGAAGAACTCGAAACTCTTGCATTATTTTAGGTCTAATCAATAAAGTAGTATAATTATTTAGATATTTTATTCTAAGAAATTATAAATAATGAAAACTAATGAACACTTCACAAAAAATCTACATTTTATTACTTCTGTTCCTGATAAATTTGATAAAAATCAAAAATACGGCGTTATAATTTTAATGCATGGTTATGGTGCAAGTATGTATGATCTTGTGGATATAGCACCTATTATTAATGATACAGATTACATATACATTTTTCCGAATGCTCCTATTGAAATTGATGTAGGTTTTGAAAAAAAAGGATACGCATGGTTTCCGATAGAAACAGATGATATTTCAGCTTCAGATAAACTTCTAAATTTAACAATCAAGGAAGCATTGGCAATGTTTGAATACAATAAAGAAAAGTTATTTATTGGAGGATTTTCTCAAGGAGGAATGATGACTATCCACAGTGGGATATCATCAAATATTGCATACTCTGGAGCAATAATTTTAAGCTCTAAAATTCTTATAAATACTTCTCTTGATATAGATATTAATAAACCAGATAATACACGAATATTTATGACCCATGGAAAACTAGATACAGTAATTTCTATAGAAGAGGGGAGAATGACCAGAAAAAAACTAATCAATTTAGGATTTAATGTAGATTATCATGAATATAACATTGGTCATGAAATCAATTTAGACATTTTATCTGAACTGTCGAAATGGTTATTAAAATAGTATTATAGTTCCTTGCTCATTTTTATATGAGAAATCCCCACTTCTAAAAAGACTCCTCCTTGTTCGGAATAACCGTGATTTGAATAAAATTTTTTTACATATTCTTGAGCCTCAAGAGTAATATGTGTTATATTTTTTTCTAGTGCTTTTTTTTCTAAGAAATTAAGTATTAGACCTCCTATGCCCATATTCCTGTATTCAGTTATAACTGCCATTCTTCCAATTTTTCCATTCTTACCATCTAGTGGAATTAATCTTCCAGTAGCAACGGCAATATGATTCATAAGTACTAGTGAATGAATACATATCTTGTCCAAATCATCTAGTTCTTTATCTATTGAAATTGATTGTTCCTCAACAAAAACCTTTGTTCTTATCTTTAAGCATTTTGATATTTCTTTCTCTGTTTTTGCTTCGATTATTTTGATCATCTATGTACTTTGAAAACTTTTCCATCCAAATAATCCCATATAAAATAAGACAATTAATCCTCCGGTATTTAAATAATCTTTTTCATAATCATATCTTTAACTATAAATTCTGCGTCTTCAGCAACACCAATAAATTGTGCTGACTTTGCTGAATGCATCCATTGAAGACCCATGAAATATAATCCTTTGTATTTGGTAACTCCTCTTTTTTGAATTGGAATACCCTTTTCATCTGTTATATCTAACTTAATCCAATTGAAATCATATCGAAATCCAGTTGACCATATTAAGCATTTAAGTGACTTTGACAATGAAATTTCTTTTAAAGATTTTATTTTTGTTCTGTTTATTCTATTGTCTTGATTTATTCTTTTAAAAGGCATTTTTAAATTTGTTTTTAATATGTAATCATCAACATTTTTAGACCAATTAATTGCGTAATTATCAGAAAATTTAAGATTTTCATATAGATCATTATTAAATACTATTTTTTGAAATGAACAATTTTTAACCGAACTACATAAATGCAAACCTTTTTCCGCAAGATCCATAAGATTTATATCATGACCACCTTTACTGCCAGATGTATGAGCACTACCTTTCCAGCGCTCCTTAAAAGGAATTTCTTCAACAGTTTTATCAAATATGCCCATCTTGTAATTCCACCAAGAGGAATCTTTCCCTCTATAATTTCTTGGTCTTCTACCACATTTACTTACTGCTAGCCAAACTTTTCTTCCTGAGTCCATTAAATCTTCAACTATTTGAGCACCGGATTGTCCTGATCCAACAACTAAAACTCCTCCTTCTGGTAAGTTTTCACTATTTTTATATTCTGAGGAATGGATTTGATAAATTTCTTTGTTTAGATTTTCGTTAATACTAGGTATGTATGGTTCTCCAAATGCGCCTGATGCAACTATAACTGTATCTGTTTCGATAGTTCTTTTAGATGTAATTACTTTATATATATCTTTTTCTTTAACTATCAAATCTACATTTTCATTAATATATATTTTTGACTCTATATAAGACGCAAATGATTTAATATATTCTATAGTTTGCCTTTTATTTAAAAATCCATCTGGATTTTTTGATGGAAAATATTTGGTTCCAAAATCAAATTCAGGGATCTTGATTGCCCAATTAGGATTTACCAAATGAAAATTCTGCCACCTTTCATTTATCCAGGTATTAGCTATTTCCCCTCTTTCCAAAATAATATGAGGAACATTTTTTTTTGATAAATAAAAACTGATACATAATCCTGCTATTCCAGCTCCAATAATTACCACTTGTGAATTCATATTATTTTTATTTTTCATTCTCAATGCATAATTTTGCAATTTTATTAAGAGCATTCCACTGACTAATATTCATAGATATATTTGGAGCAGAAAGTAAAGGAAATGCTGATTTGTTAAACTCAAGCTCAATACTATAACCCGAAAAATTGTCGTGTAGGCTTTGAATCTTTATATTACCTAATTCCATTGAAAGTGCATTGGTTTCTGAATCTTTAGTGAACTTATCTGCTAAATTTTCTCCATTATTATTTGATTTCCAATCAATGGACTTAACCTTACCAATTATAGGGAATGATTTTTTTCTTATTGATTTTACCTCAACAGAAGTTTCTTTAGACGAAGAAGTTGATGAGGGAACTGCAAAGTAATTCCACCATCTTGGGGGAGTATCTTTACCCCTATCTCTTTTGATTATGTTTATATATTTAATAGGAGAGTCTGAATTGATTTTTATAATACCCAAACTTCTTCTATGCCAAGGATTGAATAGCTTTTCTTCAACAGTACCTCTTTCAGCCATCTCACATTCTAAACCTATATCTGAGAGTTTTTTATATAATTTATCCCTAGTTTTATCTCTAAAAACTTCTTTTAAATTCATAATTATCTCCTATAAATTTTCAAATCCCTGACTTTAAACTATAAATTTTCAAATTATTTATAAATTATATAGAAATCTTTTTATGAAGGTTGTTAAAGATAAGATAGTTTCAAGTCGATACTGGAACCCCGTATAGGACTCGAAACTATGACCTTATCCTTAAAAATGGTTATCTGTAAAATCTTTAGATTCTAAAATTTAAGTGGATAAAAAAGTGGATATCTATACTTTTAGCTAAATAAGACTAATTATTCAAATATATGTTGTCAGAATTAGGAGTTTAATAGGAAGTCATTCATTTCTTTTTTTGATTTTAAACTAATAAATTTTATTTGAGAATTTTGAGGTTTATTGAATAACTTTAAAAATCTTTTACGATTCTTATAAAAATTTTTTATAGTAAAAAGTATCATTGAATCCTTTGAGAATAAAACTTGCAATATACTTTCTTTATTACCAGCCCATAGTTCTTGTCTTTTGAAACCTCTAACTAAACTTCTTTTTATAATTCTGTAAAGTACAAGGTAAAATGGTAAATCTAAAAATATAACCATTTGAACTTGTTTCCATTTGAGATGCTCAGTTTTAGAGTAATTACCATCTAATACCCATTCTTCTGATGATAAAGCATTTTTCAGCTTATTAAACAATTCTTCATCAGTAGATTCCTTCCAGTTAGCTTTCCAATGTAATGCATCCATTTCAACATAAGGTAAATCCATTTTTTTAGCCAATAATTTACTGAAAGTTGATTTGCCACTTCCACTTGTTCCAACTACATTAATTCTCATATAAGAATTATGAATCAATCAGAGTGATTTTTCAAATATTTCATAGATTATTTCACAACTTTAGGGAAAAAAATCGGTAGCATTCCATGAAGCAAATTCATTTCCGATCATTTCGCCCATCCCATTATGAATAAAGTCTACTACACACTTGTTTGGCTTCTCACAAGAATAAGATTCTATATCATAACTATTGCCTTTTTTTGATTTTTTTTATAAAAGTTTATATTTATAATAGTCATTAGGTTGTTTAAAAAACTTAAGGAGTTATAAATGGAAGCTTTATGGGCACTCATAATTGTCTTCGGATCAACTGGTATTTGGCTAATAATTTTGCAGTTGATAAATAATTATTTAGCAAAAAAAGAAAAATAATTATTTAAAAATTTACTATATTTTATGCTTGAATTTAACAATATTTCTTACTCAATTTCGCAAAGGAAACTATTTGAAAACACCTCTCTACTTGTTCCTAATGGTTACCATTTAGGATTAATTGGATCTAATGGGATTGGGAAATCAACTCTATTTAATTTGATAACAAAAGAACTTTCTTTAGACGAAGGAGAAATAAAATTCCAATCTAATAAAACAATTGGAATTTTGCAGCAAGAAATCCCAGACAATGAATTAAGTTTATTAGAATTTGTTTTATCAAGTAACCATGAACAAACGGAATTATTAAAAGAAGTAGAAACTTCTACAAATTCTGGAAGAATTTCAGAGATATACATGAGATTAGAGGATATTAATGCTTATGATGCTCCATGGAAAGCATCATTGATACTTTCTGGATTAGGTTTTGATAAACCTCAACAAGAAAAAAAACTGAAGGAATTTTCCGGAGGTTGGAGAATGAGAGTAGGCCTAGCTTCAGCTCTATTTAATGAACCTGATTTACTGCTTTTAGATGAACCTACAAATCATTTAGATTTTGAATCTAATACTTGGTTAGAAAATTTTTTAGTAAATTATCCAAGAACTTTTATTTTAATTAGCCACGATAGAGAGACGTTGAATAAAACTGTGGATCATATAATCCATGTTGATCAATTGAAATTAAATATTTATACAGGAAATTATGATCAATATGAAAAAATATACGCTCAAAAAAAAATAGGTCAACAATCACTGTTTGATAAACAGCAAGCTTATAAAAAAAATGTAATGCGATTCGTTGACAGATTTGGATCTAAGGCTAGTAAGGCTAAACAAGCTCAAAGTAGATTAAAATCTCTTGAGAAAATGGATTTAGTTGATGCAGTAATTTCTGATAGAGCCATAAAGTTTTCTTTTCCAAAACCAGAAAATTTAGGATCTTCGATTATTACTTTAGACCATGTTGATGTTGGCTATGAAAAAGATAATCCAGTCCTTAAAGATATAAATTTAAGCATTTCAAATGATAGCAGAATTGCTCTACTGGGTGCTAATGGTAATGGCAAATCAACTCTAATTAAATTAATTTCAGAAAAAATAGAACCAATGAATGGAGAAATAATAAAAAATAAAAAATTGAAAATCGGTTATTTTGCTCAACATCAATCTGAAGAATTAGATTTAGATCAAACTGCTTTTCAAGTACTATCCAAAAAAGATATTGATCAACCAGAATTAAAAACAAGAAGTATTTTAGGAAAATTTGGTTTTGATAAAGCAAAATCTGATACCAAAATAGAAAAACTTTCAGGAGGAGAAAAAACTAGGCTATTATTTTGCCTTATGAGTTTTGAATCTCCAAATATTTTATTGCTAGATGAACCTACTAATCATTTAGATATAGATTCAAGATCTGCTTTAATTAATGCGTTGAATGAATATGAAGGATGCGTAATACTTGTGAGTCACGATACTCAACTAGTGGAAAAAATTTGTGATCAATTACTGCTAGTAAAAGATGGTAAAGTAAATAATTTTAATGAAGATTTACAAAGTTATAAAGCATTGGTAATCGATGATAGAAAATTTAATAATTCAAAAAAGAAAAAAGAAAAAACTAAAAAGAAAACTCAAAGAAAACTCAAAAAATTAGAAATTAACCTTAAAAGATTAACAAAAGAAAAAACTAATATAGAAGCTAGATTGATTTCTGATGAAAATATTAATAATTACGACTTATTATCTGACTTGTCATTTAAGTATATTGAAATAAAAAAAGAATTAGAAAAAAACGAAGAATTTTGGTTAAATGAGCAAGAATAAATTAGATGTGCTGACATACATCTTACTTTTCTGTGGAGCAGGTAACTTCTTTAACTATTTTAGCCTCAGGATAGAAACCCTCAGGATACTCAGGGCATACTGCAGAGAAAGTTCCATCATCTCTTTCTAAAATTAGACCATCATATTTATGTGAGCACATGTAATTCATTGCATCGTCAACAGAATTAAATGATACTGCACACTTTGATATGTTCCATTGGTTCATAATCAAACTCTTAATTGAATTGTTTATAATTTAAATTATGAATCAATAAGACTAATTATTCAAATACAAGATGTCAGAGTTAACAGTCTAATGTTAGCTAATCCAAATTATTCCTTTATATGTATGTATCATTTGATTTTGAGCTAAGTAATTCTGTGCAATCACATTCTATGCATCTGCATGGGTCACATTTACAGTAGACATTTTTACATTTGTCATTTTCCACAAGAAACTCCTAAAATAAATAGGTATAATTCTGCAAATCTGTAATTAATACCAATCGTTATAATTTGATAAAAAAAATCCCCTCTTTCAAAATTGAGGGGACCTCTTATGGTGTAGCTATCAATCACAAGTTCCGTATGTAAATAATAACTACTCTTTAATTAAATCAGATTTTTTATTTTATGCAACAATTCAATATACGATTATTCTAGGAAATTCAAATATTTTCATAGAACTTTTCATTGAACTAGCTAAAATCCACCATCCTAGAAAACAAAATAGAACTCTATTTATACTGGTGGGCGATACAGGACTTGAACATCCGACCTCTACTTTATCGATATAATGATAGTTAGGTTACGTTGTTCTAATTCTTCCGGTAATAATCTAATCATCCTGCCATTAATCAATTAAAGAGAAACTCGAAAGCCAATCGAAGTTTTCATCATCAGCGTGATCTAAAAGAAATGTCTCGAACAATGGGTAGAAATCGTGAACAGGATATCCCACATTCCTTTCAAACGACTTCTCCCATCCATATTTCTCTAAATCATCCCAGTAATCCTTCAAGATCGCATCGTTGCTAGAAATAGACGCGGCAAATGCGGTCGCCCAAAAACCCATTTCGTAAGTCACAACGTGCTCATATTTTTTATCGATCTCCTTTTTTTGCTGTGTCGTCTCATTCATTGAAATCGACAATTCAGGGTAATCCCGAAGAGCCTCCTGAATCAATTCCATTCGCCATAGCAATGCATGATTCCAATCAATCCAACCAGCCTTTGCTGCAACGATATTCGCTGCAAATTCTGCTGAGCCTTCATACAACCAAACTGCGCTGAGTTGTTCGTCAGGAGCGCGAAGAAGGTGAGCTTGTTGGTAAGAGTGAAAATATTCATGGCTTAGTACTTTCCGAAAATCACCTCTATGGGAGTCTAAATCGTCATCTGCATAACGCGACCAATATTGGTGGGACGCTAAGATAGTAAACCCCGAATGACTATTAATGTTAGCATCCCCAGCTACCGCTTTTGATTTCGTAATGAGGATATTATTCTTGATGGTCGCCCTGCAATCAGCGTCCCTGACATCCCCAAGATCGAAACGAAACAAACACATGTCCCGTGCTACCAGTTCAACATCAGAGGTTTCATGATTCCACAGAACTATACCAAGGTAATCTTGGATACCTATTTGGGTGGTCAATTCATTTTGGGAGACAGGGAAGAGACGGGTCGCCCAATCTAAACCTTCATGAACCTTTTCCAGAGACTCGGCATCTACATCAAATGCAAGGATTTCGACACAAAATGCGTTTTCACTAGATACAGCAAGGCATTCATCGGCACCCGAATAGGTTCGAGCAACTGTCATCTTCCCCGGTTTGGAGATAGACGGTTGGGGAGAAGCTGTGGGCGGAAGGGTAGCCGTGGGTGTAGGTGTCGGAGTTACAGTAGCAGTCGGAGTAGACGTGGGTGTAGATGTAGGAACAGGAGTTGCTGTTGGTTCTAAGTTTTCTAATGCAATCATTATTCCGGCTTGAATTGTTGCTTGCAAATCAATATCAGAATAAGCTTGCTCTTCATTAGATGTGCAATTATGTAAAACGAGTATTACAAGTAAAAAAATTATCTTTTTTCTCATACTCAAATTATGAATCAATCAGACTAATTATTCAAATATATGATGTCAGAGCTAGCAGTCTAGCCAAAAAGTACTATTTTATACTGGTGGGCGATACAGGACTTGAACCTGTGACCTCGTCGATGTCAACGACGCGCTCTAGCCAGCTGAGCTAACCGCCCAAACTAGTAATTCTACTCTTCTTCTACAGGTTCTTCTTTAGAGTCTTCTTCAGCAACTGAACTATCATCTGGTAGTTCGTTTATGATTTCATCAATATTCTGAAGATCTAAATTTTCTAAATCATGTTTTGGTTTTTCTAAATTACGTTTTGGTTTTTCTAAATCACGTTTTGGTTTTTCTAAATTGTCAGAATCATCTGCTATAGCTGCCAAGGCCTCTTCAAAAGTTGCAGGAGCTTCAGTCATACCAGTCATAGACCCCTGAAGAGATTTTTCTTTATCCATTCCTAATAGTGCAAGACCCTCTGGTGATTGATCCATTCTAGCAGGAATCAATCTGCCAATGATCACATTTTCTTTAAGTCCTTGAAGTTGATCTACTGAACCATTTACGGCAGCTTCGGTTAAAACTCTTGCAGTCTCTTGGAAACTGGCAGCTGCTAAGAATGAATCAGTTACAAGAGAAGCTCTTGTAACTCCCAACAATACTGGCGAAGCAATAGCTGGTTCTTTATTTTGTTCAATCATTGATAAATTGATATCTTGGAAATCATTTTTATCAATTAACTCACCAGGTAATAAACCTGTACCACCTGCAGATTCTAAACGGACTTTTTTGAGCATTTGTTTTAATATGACTTCTATATGTTTGTCATGAATATGAACACCTTGAGATCGATAAACTGCTTGTACTTCTGCCACTAAGTATGCTTGTACAGCTTGCATTCCTAATATTCTTAAAATTTCATGAGGATTTTTTGGTCCTGAAGTTATAGGATCTCCAGCTACAATTTTTTGACTATCAGATACAAGTAATTCTGATGCAGCTGGTATAGCATACTCTCTTTCATTTTCATCTTCCCAAGTTATTGTCAAATCTTTCTTAGTAACATCTACTATACCTTCATAGGGAGCAACAATTCCTTTGGTGATTTCTTCAAAATTCTCTTCTTTTTTTAATTTTGAAATCATAGCCTTTTTTACTGATATTATAGTATCGCCAACTCCTATTCGTGCACCTGTTTTTACTGAGGCTCGATGCGTAACAGGGATAGGAATAGTAACAGAATTTTTTTCAACATTTGTTACTCTAACTACTCTTAATTCTCCAACACTACCAAGTTTCACTTTTCCTGAAATTTCTGAAAGTATAGATACTCCTTTAGGAATTCTAGCTTCAAATAACTCAATCACCCTTGGTAGACCTGAAGTGATATCCAGTCCTGCAATTCCACCCGTGTGAAAAGTTCTCATTGTTAATTGAGTGCCAGGCTCACCAATAGATTGTGCAGCTATAATTCCAACCGCCTCTCCCATCATGGCTACGTTACCAGTTGCTAGAGAAGATCCATAACATTTCTGTGAAATTCCTCTTTTTGCTGTAGATGAAAGAGGAGAAAAACACCAAACTTCTTCAACTCCTGAATCTTGTACTTTTTTTGCTAATGCTGGAGAAATTATTGTGTCAGTATCTACTATTACTTCTCCGCTTTCAGGATGGGTTACTGGGATAGACGCGAATCTGCTTACAATTCTATCAGCTAAACTCGACTGCATTGTAGGATCTTCAGGTGGGGTTATTTTTATTCCTACAGCAAGTTCATCTTCCGCTGTATTAATTACTAAATCCTGAGCAACGTCTGCAAGTCTACGTGTTAGATATCCTGAGTCTGCAGTTCTTAGAGCTGTGTCAGCCAAACCTTTTCTTGCACCATGTGTTGAAATGAAATATTCCATAACACTTAGTCCTTCTGCAAAAGATGACCTAATAGGCAATTCAATAATTCTACCTTTGGGATCAGACATTAACCCTCTCATGCCGGCCATTTGTTTAATTTGTGCCAAATTACCTTTGGCTCCTGAGTCTGCCATTGCATAAATTCCCCCGTAATTAGGTAGCGAATCAGAAACAGCCTTTTCCATTTTCTTTGAAACATCCTCCCAGATATGAATCGAACTTTGATATTTTTCTGTTTCAGTAATCATTCCTTCCATATATTGATCATTTAATTTTCTAATTTTTTGATCTGCAGATGATAATAAAGATTGTTTTTGAGGTGGTGTAACGATATCTTTTATCGCTATAGTAGTTCCTGATACTGTCGCAAATTTAAATCCGATATCCTTGATATCATCAAGCACCACAGTTGTTCTGTCTTTACCTAGTTTATCAAAACATTCGGCTACCAGATCTTCAATTTCTGATCTAGTAAATCTGTGATTTCTAAATCCTAATTCATCTGGTATAACATTATTCCATAATATTATACCTACTGATGTTTCTATAAATTCACCGTCCATTTTTACTTTTATTCTTTCTCGTAATTTAATTGTTTCTGTGTCGTAGTCAAACACAGCGCTTTCAAGATTAGAGTACATTCTAAGCTTTTTGTCATCTTTTATCACTTCGTTTCCAGTAAGAAAATATATCCCTAATACCATGTCTAAATTTGGTGCAACAATGGGTTCTCCAGATCTAGGAGCTAGCATATTATTAGTTGACATCATTATTTTTTTAGCTTCTAGTACCGATTCTTTAGATAAAGGCACATGAACGGCCATTTGATCTCCATCAAAATCTGCATTGAATGCAGTACATACTAACGGATGAAGTTGCAATGCAGATCCTTCGACAAGGACAGGTTGGAAAGCTTGTATACCTAATCTGTGGAGCGTTGGTGCTCTATTTAAAAGTACTGGATGGTCTTTTACTACTTCTTCCAAAATATCCCATATTTCTGGACGTGACTTTTCTGCCATCCTTTTGGCAGTTTTTATATTGTGAGCATATCCTTTTACAACTAATAGATTCATTACAAATGGTTTAAATAATTCCAAAGCCATTTTTTTTGGTAATCCACATTCATAAAGTTTTAATTGTGGCCCAGATATGATTACTGAACGTCCTGAATAATCTACTCTTTTTCCTAAAAGGTTTTGTCGAAATCTTCCCTGTTTACCTCTAAGTAAATCCGTCAATGATTTTAATTTATGATTGTGAGTTCCAAGAATGGGCCTTCCTCTTCTGCCATTATCAACCAATGCATCAACTGCTTCTTGAAGCATTCTTTTTTCGTTTCTTATGATAATCTCTGGAGCCTGTAATTCTAAAAGATGTTTTAAACGATTATTTCTATTAATAACTCGTCTATATAAATCGTTAAGATCTGAAGTAGCAAATCTACCTCCGTCAAGTTGTACCATAGGGTGAAGTTCAGGAGGTAAAATAGGTAAAACTGTTAAAATCATCCATTCTGGTTTATTTCCGCTTTTCTTGAAACTTTCCATTACTCGTAGTCTCTTTATAGCTTTTTTTCTTCTTTGACCAGAAGTTTGATGAATTTCCTGCTTAAGGATATTAATAGAAGTATCTAAATCAAATTCTTGTAAAATTTTCAAGATAGCTTCTGCTCCCATTTCTGCTTTAAAAACATCTCCCCATTTATCTCTATATTCCCTGTATTTACCTTCTGTTAAGAGTTGCATAAGTTCTATAGATTCCAAGTCTTCAATTCTTGTTTCTGCTTCATTCTTGAATGCTTCTATTTTTTCTGAATATTTTTCTTTCAAAATTTCTTCAAGTTTATTTTGATCGCTTTTTTTGACTTTAACTTCTAATTTATCTAGAGCTTCTTTTATTTCGCCAGAGGAGATAATGTTTTTTAATTCATCTTGAATTTCTGTTGTTTTTTCTTCCAAAAGATGATTCCAAGAATTAATTGCGTCAAGTTTAGCATTTTGATCTATAGAAGTGACAATGTATTGTGCAAAATATAAAACCCTTTCAAGATTTTTTGGAGATACGTCCAATAATAATCCTAATCTAGAAGGTGTACTTTTTGAAAACCAAATGTGAGCAACGGGTGCTGCAAGTTTGATGTGCCCCATTCTTTCTCTTCTTACTTTTGCTCTAGTAACTTCTACTCCACATCTATCACAGATGACTCCTTTATATCTAATTTTTTTATATTTTCCACAATAACATTCCCAATCTTTAGTAGGACCAAATATTTTTTCACAAAACAGTCCATCTTTCTCGGGCCTAAGTGTCCTATAATTGATTGTTTCAGGTTTCGTTACTTCTCCATAAGACCATGCCTTTATCTGTTCAGGTGATGCTAGAGAGATTCTTATAGAATTAAAGTCTGTGGATGATTTTGTAGTCATTTAGTTCTCCTGTTTCATAAGTTTTATTATTTATCATCTGAATCATCTGAATCATCTGAATCATCTGAATCATCTGAATCATCTGAATCATCTGAATCATCTGAATCCTCCAAATTATCTGGAA
>Ga0257111_1000070_pt1 | contig 36995 bp, 35 predicted proteins | sample LP_taG_6_FD_191567 | JGI IMG/M metagenome (GOLD analysis project Ga0257111, IMG submission 191567) | Marine microbial communities from Northeast Subartic Pacific Ocean, Canada - LP_J_2015_P26_500m | ecosystem: Environmental > Aquatic > Marine > Oceanic | place: Canada: Northeast Subartic Pacific...
TAAATATTACTTAATGATGATGAATTGCTGCCCAATCTGTAAGAGTGAAATGAAATTTATATTCGCAACTAAAGATTATTTAGTCTCTGGTGAATCTTTTGATATTTTTGAATGTGATTCATGTTATCTAAGAATTACAAATCCATTCCCCAATGAACAAAACATTGGTAATTACTATTCATCTAATGATTATATATCGCACAATGATAATGCATCGGGAATATATGATCATATTTATGGTTTTGTTCGGTCATATCAATTAAATAAGAAAAAAAAATTAATTAAAAAATATTGTGATAAAATTAATGGAAAAATTCTTGATATTGGATGTGGCACAGGTGAATTCTTGGGTGTTATGAAAAAAAGTCATTGGGATATTAATGGTGTTGATACATCTGAAAAAGTTAGAGGAATAGTTAATAATAAGTTAAATATTGAAGTGATGGACCCTGATAGTTGGATTAAAAGCGATACGCAATATGATGTAATCACTTGTTGGCATAGCTTAGAACACGTTCATGAACCCTGGGTGTATTTAGATAAAATAAAAAAAAGTCTTAATCCTGATGGAATATTAATTATAGCATTACCTAATTATCACTCAACAGATGCTAAAATGTATAAAGAATTTTGGGCAGCTTATGATACCCCACGCCATTTATATCACTTTACAAAAGAATCAATAAATAAAATTGTATATCCTTATGGATTTAATATAAGATCTATATATAGAATGAACTTCGATCCATTTTATGTTTCAATATTAAGCGCAAGGCATATGGGTAAATCTGTGATATATGGATTAATAAATGGGTTTAATTCATGGCTGTCATCCATTTTCTCTAAAGATAAATGTAGTTCGCTTATATTTATTATAAAATAGAATCCATAACGCATTTTATATTCAATAATTCTATATTTGCTGACTTTATTTGGATTAAATTGTATTATTTATGGTACTTGAAAGCAAATTAACTGAACAACAATTATTTGACCAGCTAGTTTCATCGCTGGTTCATAGCGCGTGGGTCTATCTCGGGACAATGAAAAATCCAATGAATGACAAGCTTGAAAAGGATTTAGAACAAGCTTCTATACAAATAGACATGCTTGATATGATATATAAAAGAATGACAGGAAATTTATCTCAGGATGAAGAAAAGTTTTTTAGTGAAAATATTCACGCGTTAAAAATAAATTATGTAGAACAGAAAAATAATCCAAATGAAAAAAGTGGTATCAACTCAAATAAAAATCAAAAGGAAAAAAAATCTTGAATTACTCCAATGATCATATGAAACTAAATCGAATTATTGCTTCTATTGTATTAGCCTTTTCTTTTATGGTTTATTTTTTTACAATGGCACCCACAGTATCGTATTGGGATTGTGGTGAATTTATAGCAACATCATATATTTTGGGAGTACCTCATCCTCCCGGGAGTCCTCTTTATCTACTTCTTGGTAGAATTTTCTCTATGATCCCAACAAATCCTGATATTGCATTTAGAGTAACTATTATTTCTCCCATAGTTAGCGCCATTGCATGTATGTTATTATATTTATCAATTGTAAAAATAATTTTGCATTGGAGAGGTAAAATAAAAGATAATACAGATATACTCATTGCATTTGGTGGAGCATTGGTAGGATCTCTTACTTTTGCATTTACTGATAGTCATTGGTTTAATGCAGTTGAAGCGGAAGTATATGCAATGAGCACATTTTTTACTGCAATAGTAGTTTGGTTAATCTTGTTATGGTCAGAGAATGCAGACAATGATGGCAGTGAAAGATATTTATTAATTATTGCTTATATGTTTGGTTTAGCAATAGGAGTCCACATTTTAAATTTATTAACACTCCCATTTTTGGCTCTAATTATTTATTTCAGGAAGACAGATTTTAAATGGAAAACATTTTTTATTACCATGGGATTAACCGCAGTTGTTTTTCTAGTTATTCATAATGGGATAATCAAAGGCTTGCCAAGAATGAGTAAGTTAATTGGTTTGGAGGGTGTAGGATTATTGGTCATTATCACTTTTGCAATCGCTATTTGGGCAATAAAAAATAAGCAACAAATATTATCTCTTATCTTTACTTCGATAGTCCTTATCCTAGTTGGCTATTCAAGTTATGCTACTATATTTATTCGTTCTGGACAAGATCCAATGATTGATGAAAATGATCCAGAAACAATTTCAAGAGCAATTTCTTATTTAGAGAGAGAGCAGTATGGTACAATAGGGCAACTACCCAGAAAGTATATAAAAAATAAAGTTGGGACACCATCTCATAAAGCAACAATTGTAGGTAACCCTGAAAAAGTAAAAACTAACAATGGCAAATCATATCGAGAATTCTCTAGTAGACAAAATCGAAAATATATGTTTCATAATTTTAGTACGCAGTGGGACTTTTTCTGGGGCTATCAAATGAAAAAAATGTATTGGCGCTATTTTCTTTGGCAATTTGCTGGACGGGGACCTTCAGGTGATCCAGGAGTAAGTTCTTTTGGTGCCAATTCTCCTGCTCACCCATCGCCTCAAGATGGTGTATACTGGTTCCATTTTGGGCTTCCATTAGCTCTATTATTAGGCCTTGTAGGAATTTTTTATCATTTTAATAAAGACGGTGAGCATGCATTTTCTGTATTCACCTTATTTCTAATGACGGGTATTGCCGTAATTCTGTACCTTAACCAAGATAATCCCCAGCCAAGAGAAAGAGATTACTCCTATGTTGGTAGTTTTCTGGCATTTTCAATATGGATAGGTATTGGCAGCGCATCGATAATTGAATGGTGCTCAAACTTTCTCAAAGATAAAAAGCATGGAATGCGAATAATTTCCTTTTTAGTAATTTTTCAATTACTTGCTGTTCCGGGAATGATGCTTAAAGCAAATTATCATGAGCATAATCGATCAGGTAATTTAGTCGCTTGGGATTATAGTTATAATCTATTACAGTCTTGTGAACCGAACGCTGTACTTTTTACAAATGGCGATAATGATACTTTTCCTTTATGGTATTTACAGGAAGTGGATGGTATAAGAAGAGATGTGACGGTTGCAAACCTAAGTCTATTAAATACTCCGTGGTATATCAGACAGCTCAGACAAATTAGAGAATTTGAAAAGGATAGGTTTATTTCTTTTTCAGGAAGTGAAAATGAAATAAACAGTTCTGTAAATCAGATTATCAAATTATCTGATCGTCAGATAAGAGATCTTACGCGAGGGTTAACTCCTTGGAAAAAACGAGAAGTAACGTTACCTGTTGATACAAAAGACAAAATCACATGGTCAGTGAAACCTACATATGCTGGACAAGCATTAAAAATTCAAGATATGATGATTATGCAAATTATTAATGATTCTAAATGGACATCACCGATTTACTTTGCTGTTACTGTCTCACCAAGTAATCGACTAGGTCTTGAGCCCTATTTAGAAATGGATGGATTGGCATATCGTTTACGTCCCTATAAGACTAAAGGAATAAATCCTGAAAATATGTCAAAACACTTGATTACTGATTTTGGACAAGATGAATGGTCTAAGCCATATAATAGTAGTGAGTGGAAAGATGATGAGGATCGCGTTTGGTTTAAAGATTATGATCCTAGGTATTTATTTAGACATTTAGGAAATGAAAATGTTTATTATAATGAACAAATAATTCGATTGCTTCAAAATTATAGAAGTGCATATATGCAGTTAGCTGTACATTATTTTATGGATTACCAAAAGCTTTCTAAAGATCAAAAAGAAGGTGATAAAGGAAAATCCTTAAAAGCAAAAGTGATGCTTATACTCGACGAAATGAATGAAAATATTCCCGATAATACAATTGGCATGGATTCAAAAGAACTCTATTATCAAATGGGTAGATTATATTATGGAGTAGGTCACGAAGAAAAATTACGAGATGTGCTGGATAATTTATTACTGAGAGATGATATCTCTATCAAAGATAGATTAGATTATGGACAATCATATCTTGTTGAATTAGATGAGCCCGGTATTGCAAAGAATATTTATGAGGCATTATATGATTCTTTCAATAATACCGAAAGGATAGTCCAGACCAGAGGATTAGAATCAGCAGGTTTATCTTCAAAATCATGGAGACAATGGCAAAATAATTATTCAAATATTGTTTCTCATTTAGTTATTGCTTATCAAAAGCTTGAAATGAATACAGAGGCAGAAACGGTTTTAACTGGTTGGTTAGAACGAAACCCGAGCGATCGCCAAGCAAAAAAATTACTTGATGAATTAAAAGGTACTGCACCCTAGTCTTTAGGGCATATAGCTATGGATACGCTAGTTTCCATAATAATACCGCATTGGAATGGCATTGATGTTTTATCAGAATGTATTGATTCCTTAAATAATACAGAATATTCTAATTTTGAAATTATCGTTGTTGATAATGCCTCATCTGATGATAGCGTTAATTGGCTAAAAACTAATCACTCCAAAATTAATATTGTAGAAAATGATCAAAATTATGGTTATGCAGGAGGATGTAATCGTGGTATAAAAATTTCTAAAGGTGATTATATTGTTTTTTTGAATAATGACACAATTCATGAAAAAGATTGGCTTAATAATTTAGTTTCTTTTATGAATAGCCACCCGGATTGTGCGGGTGTTCAACCTAAAATATTAAATTATTATGAAAGAGATAGATTTGATTATGCTGGAGGATCTGGTGGGTATATGGATGTTTTATGTTATCCCTTTGCACGAGGAAGATTGTTTTTAGAACAAGAAAATGATAATAAACAATATGATGATGATACACATTGCTTTTGGGCATCAGGAACAGCAATTATGGTTAGAAAAAAATATTTTCTTGAAGTTGAAAAATTTGATGAAAATTTTTTCGCACATATGGAAGAAATTGATTTATGCTGGAAGCTTCAACTTAAAGGTTATAGTATTTATGTGCATCCACAATCGGTCATTTATCATAAAAATGCTGTTTCATTGCCAATGACATCATTAAAGAAATATATGTTAAATCATAGAAATTCGATTATTATGTTACTAAGTAATTATAAGTTATTTACAACTCTTTATTTGTTTCCTATACGATATGCTCTTGAGTTGGTTGCTATAGTTTATGCTCTAATAAAATTAGATTTTAAACATATGTTTGGTGTAATACAGGCACATTTATGGATTTTGTTTCATATCCACATTATTTTTCTTCGAAGAAGAAAGATTAAACGTCTGCGTACAATAGATGATTACGAAATGATGAGCTCAATGTATAAAGGAAGTATTATTTGGGATTATTATATAAGAAGAAAGAAAACTTTTCGAGATATTTATTTCAGTCCATCTTCGTAAATATCTCTATTAGAGGGATCAAGATCCATAAGACTTTGAAGTATATCATTCTGTCTTAAAATTTGTAATATTTGTGATAATTCGGTAGCATGTGATTTTAAAAAATATAGAGTATAATGTTCCCTAGGAATTCTATCATATACTTCATCAATACCTTTTATCATTGAATTAAATTGGTTAATTGATTCTTCAATTTCTCCATCTTTGAATAAATCTAATGCATAGTAATAAGCAAAACGAGCTTTCCTTAATCCATAATTTGATGACATATCATCAGTAAGTTGGACGCGTTTTGACCATCCCTTAGGAAAATTGCTTGAGGTACCCCGAAGAGCGATTGATCTAGCTATTTCATACTGCTTTGATCCCTCGTTTGGTTCATAGGTATCTATTTCACCAGCTAAAATCATATTTGCATAATATGATAGAAAGCTTGGAAGGGGTTCAAACATAACTGGGTCATAATATAAACTTGATCCTGGATTAAAAGGAAATTGTAAGGAGTTATCAAAAAAGCGCTGATCTTCATTTGTTGATATGAGCGCCTGAGCAAGAAAATTTTTCTTTCCATTTTTAGTAGCTGTTCCTTCAAATATAATTTGAATATTTAATTTAATTTCTAAATCAGTCCATTCCTCATCCCATTTATTATTAATAAAAAATCTTGAAACTTCATTTTTTAGATTAATCAAAATTTGTCTATCATCATCTTTTAACAATCTATCATCCATTGTAACATCTACTTTTGAAAATTGAGCATTCAGTAATGATACTAATAGAATAATAAAAAAGATTAATTCTTTTTTTGTTTTTTCCATTATATTAGAAAATAGAACAAGCACTTAATACTGGCAAGTATATTTCATAATTCAACACTAGTTCATTTTTTAGAGATAAATAGGTAATTTTTCATATGAGTAATATTAAAGAATTAATATCTCAGTATCCTGATGCGGAATATGTTCTTAAACGAGCAGGTAAAATTGCATCAGAAAATAATAAACAGATATATGTTGTTGGTGGATTTGTGCGTGATCTTTTCATTCAGAAAAAACCAGTGGAAATAGATTTAATGATTATTGGTGATGGAATAGAATTTGCTGAGTTATTAGCAAAGGATTTGGAAGTGAAAAAAGTCATTCCCTTCAAGCAATTTTCTACTGCAAAAATACCATATCAAAAAATATATATTGAGGTAGCCGCCGCAAGATTAGAAAAATATGATAATAAATCACGGAAGCCAAAAGAAGTGATCTACACAGATCTAAAAGGTGATTTAATAAGAAGAGACTTTACTATTAATTCTATGGCAGTTGATTTGTTACCAGAAAATTATGGAGATTTATATGATCCTTATAGTGGTATAATTGATTTACAATCTAGAAGAATTATCACTCCATTAAACCCAGATGACACGTTTTCTGAAGATCCATTACGTATGCTAAGAGCTGCTTATTTTGCATCAAAATTTGAGTTTGAAATTGATAAAAAATGTTATGATTCAATTATTCATCAAAAAAAACGTATTTCAATTGTATCACAAGAACGAATCACGACAGAATTATGCAAAATTTTATCTTCACCAATACCATCGATTGGTCTTATTATTTTACAAGAAACAGGTTTAATGAAATTAATCTTTCCAGAAATTGATGAAATGTATGGAATTGATCAAACACCTGAATGGAATCACAAAGATATTTTTTTTCATACCATGCAAGTGGTAGACAATGCAGCAAAATTAACTCAAAAAATGGAAATTAGATTTGCTGCATTAGTACATGATATTGCAAAGCCTGTTACTAGGAGAGTAGATAAGAAAAAAGGTTATACCTTTCATGGACATGACGCTGTGGGAGAAAAAATACTAAATAAAGTTATTAAAAGAATGAAATTATCTAATAATCTTGGTGAATTCTTAAAAAAAATGACATTATTGCATTTACGCCCAATTGCATTAGCAAAGAAAGGTGTAACTGATTCTGCAGTTCGAAGGCTTATGGTTGCAGCCGGTGATGATATTGATGATTTGATGATACTATGCAGAGCAGATATAACTACAAAAAATCCAAATAAAGTAAATAAATATATGAAAAATTTTGAACTGGTTGATAGTTTGATGAAAGATGTAAAAGAAAGAGACTTATTTAGCCAGTTTCAATCACCTGTTAGAGGAAATGAAATAATGGAAATATGTAATTTAAAAGAAGGAAAAAAGGTAGGTGAACTCAAAAAGGCAATTGAGGAAGCTATTTTGGATGGTAAGATTGATAATAATCATGATGATGGACTAAGTTATTTATATCAAATAAAAGATAAATTTATTTCGTAATTTATTTTATTAACCGAGGTGTTAGCTATATGAAATATTTAGCTTTATTTATAAATATTTTTACAGATCCAATTGTTTCTTTTCAGGAATTGAAGAAAACAAATGATTGGAAAATATCTTTTATGCCATTAATAGTCTTAATGGTTTTAGGAGCCGTAAGCCTTCTATTATTAAAAGAACTTTATTATGATGTACAACTTGAACAATCTGTTAAATGGATAGAGAATAGTTCACAGATACCTGATGATCAAAAAGAAGATGCATTGAAGAGTATATATGAATCTTTAGAAAACCCTAGACCATTTTCTATTTTAATAATGTGGTTAACAAATATTTTTGCAGGGCCTCTAAGAATAATAATGACGACATTAATCGTCTTAATGATAGTTAAGTTTTTCTTTGGTGAATCCACAAGATATTCAAATTTATTGCCCTATGTTTCATTCTCTTATCTAATTACTGTTCTTGAAACAGTAATTAAAATACCATTAATGATTAATAAGTGGTCTATTGATGTCTATACAGGACTAGGCTTGCTTGATATAGGTGAAAAAGGGACATTTATCAATAATTTATTTGCTGCAATGGATCTTTTTAGTGTGTGGCGCATTATACTCATTGGAATAGGGTTAAGTGTTTATTATAAAAAATCTGCCAGACCATTTATAATAGCTATTTTTATTTATTGGTTATTTCAGATTAGCATTTTTGCTGCGCTTGGATCTCTTTTTATATAATAAAAATGAATAAAATTTTAATTTTAATCTTTTTCCTTTCTATTGGGTACGCTCAAAAAGAAAATTTATCATTGGCTGATTGCATTCAAATTGCTCTAACAAACAAAGAAGAATTAAAAGCGTCTGCTTTAGATTTAGAAAGTTCTAGACAAAATATTAGAGGATCTTATAGTAATATATTACCATATTTGACATTATCTGGGAGCGTAAGTGAGTCAAGCTTTCCTCAACAAGAGGGAGGGTACAATCCCACGACAGGTGAAATTACATTGGGGAGCATTAGCAGCCTGAAGAGTTCTTCAGCTGGAGTTTCATTATCACAAAATATATATGATGGAGGAAGATGGTGGAATAGTATTGCGCAATCAAAAACTAATTATAAAATTGCTGAACAGTATGATAGGCAAGTTAAAACTAACATTATAAGAGAAGTACATAGGAATTATTTTAATTACTTAAAATCTTTGCAATTACTTAATGTATCCCAAAGCAATTTAAATAGTTCTCAACAACAATTGGCTTTAACAAAGCAACGTTTTGAATTAGGATCTGCCAGAAAAACAGATTTATTAAAAGCTGAAGTGAGATATGGGCAAGCTCGTGTGGATGTAGTTAATAATGAAGCTGTATTAAAAAATGGATATTTAAGTTTAAAGAATGCAATGGGAATTGTAACAACAGATAGAGATTTTATTGTTAATGACGATTTATTCTTTTTAGATACTATTCCTGATTTTGAAAATGGATTTGAATTTATTCAAAAATTTAATCCGAGCGTTTTAGCTAAAAAAAACCAAATAACAAACGCTGAATACAGTGAAAAAATAGCAAAAGGATCCAGATTGCCGAATATATCAGCTTCAGCAAATTATTCTGGTAATTCCGAAGATTTTCAGACATTGTCAAATGAATGGGATGAAAATTGGAGAATGAATACAAGCTTATCTTTCTCAGTCCCTATATATACTGGGAATACATTATCTACTACAATTCAACAAGCTAAATTGAATGTAAGAAAACAAGAATCTGAGTATTTAACTCAACTACAAAATTTATCAGTTCAACTGCAATTAATTCTAGATCAACTTAATTATTATAAAGAAGTGATTCCTATTAATGAAAAAGTATTGGCTTCTGCCGAAGAAGATCTAAAATTAGTTCAGCAGCGATATAGCTTGGGGTCCGCAAGTATTTTAGAAGTACTGGATGCACAAGTGTCTTTGGTCAGTGCGCGATCATCATTAATTCGAAGTAAATATGATAGCATGATTGAACAAGCAAGCTTGAAAGCTATCTTAGGTACGTTAGATACAGATTTATAAATATTTTAGGAGATTAAAGTGATTAAAAAATTATATAAAAAGAACAAAAAATTATTTATTTCTGGGTTTATTGGGCTACTAATTATTTTAATCATAGTTGGAAATATTTTTCGGGATGATTCAGAAGTTATCAATGTGGTGACTGAAAAAATTGGTAGACAGACAATCATTCAGAAAGTGAATGCAAGCGGAAAAATACAACCTGAAAGAGAAGTAAAAATAAGCGCGACTTCTTCAGCTATTATTGATTCCATAACTGTAGTGGAGGGGGAATATGTTAAAAAGAATCAGCATCTTATCTCTCTTGATAGAAAACAATTGCAGGCTAATGTTGATCAAGTAACCTCTGCAGTTCGTTCTGCTTCAGCTAGAGTGAAGCAGGACAAAGCAAATAGAGAACGTGTTGAGCGTATTTATGAACAGGGACTTGCCTCTGATCAAGAACTTGAGGCAGCACAAGCTGCATATGAAATCTCAAAAAGCCAACTTGACCAATCACGTGCAAGTTTATTGGTATCACAAGATGCATTAGATAAAGCAAGATTAGTTTCTCCTCAAAATGGGATTGTAACTAAAATAAATAAAGAAGTTGCCGAAATGGCGATGGGGGGGATGTTTTCTTTAGATGTGTTAATGATTATAGCTGATCTTAGTAGAATGGAAGTTATTGTTGACGTAAATGAAAATGATGTAGTTAGTATTTCAATAGGTGATACTTCTGAAATTGAGATTGATGCATATATAGATACGGTATTTTATGGCGTTGTGAGTGAAATTGCTCTTATTGCTGAAACATCAAATTTTGGAAGTCAAGAACAAGTAACAAATTTTAAGGTAAAAGTACGTATGCTTGATGTTCCACCTAATATTCGACCAGGAATGAGTGCTACTGCCAATATTATAACAGAAGTAAGAAATAATGCCTTAGCGATACCAATACAGAGCCTAACGGTTAGAGAATATGGCTCTGAAAATAAACTATTTGGTGAAGAGAATAGTAAAAAATGGGAAAAAGATGATGAACCAGATAACAACTCTAAGAAAAAAGAATTGGAAGAACTGGTTTTTATTATTGCTGATAAACAAGGTGGAGTTCAAAGAGATGGAGAAGTCTCAGAGGTCAAAAACCTGAAGGAAAATAAATTTAAACGCGGGAGCCAATTTGTCCATATTAGACCAGTAAAAGTTGGAATCTCTAGCGAAACTCACTACGAATTATTAAATGGGTTAGAAGAGAATGATCTTATAGTAATAGGAAATTATAAAGCCGTAAGTAAGGAATTAAAGCATAATATGCAGGTTAGCACTGAAGAGGATGATAAGGATTAATCATATCTTTTGAGTTCTTTAATATCACTTCAAAATATTAAACGCCATTACGAGGTTGGAGATGAAATAGTCCGCGCCTTAGATGGTGTTGATTTAACAATAAATCATAACGAGTATATCTCCATTATGGGGCCATCAGGATCAGGTAAATCTACATTAATGAATATGATTGGTTGTCTTGATACTCCAAGCTCAGGAAAATATGAATTTGAAGGTGAATTAGTACATGAAATGGATGATAATCAGTTGGCATCTATAAGAAATCGTAAAATTGGTTTTGTATTCCAAACTTTTAATTTATTGCCAAAAGCAACTGCTTTACATAATGTTGAAGTTCCACTAATCTATTCTAATATTCCAAAAAATCAACGTATAGATAAAGCAAGCAAATCATTAACTGAAGTTGGTTTACATGATAGGATGTATCATCGCCCAAATGAATTATCTGGCGGACAACGACAAAGAGTTGCTATTGCTCGCGCACTGGTTAATGACCCATCAATCATATTAGCTGATGAACCCACAGGGAACCTTGATTCAAAAAGTGGCGCTGAGATTATGAATATATTAGATAGTCTTTTCTCTAGAGGGAATACAATTATTCTTGTAACTCATGAAGAATATATTGCCAATCATGCACATCGGATTATTAATATTTTTGATGGAAAGATCAAGGATGATAAAATTGTTAAAAAGAAATAATTAGTATGTTTTTTGAAAGTTTACGGATTTCACTATCATCAATCTATATGAATAAACTTCGTTCTAGTCTTACTGCTTTAGGAATCATTATTGGTGTTTTATCCGTTACAGTAATGGGGACCCTTATTTCAGGGTTAGATCGTTCGTTTGAAAATAGTATGTCATGGCTTGGAAAAGATATTTTATATATTAGTCGTTGGGAATGGTTTAGCGATATGGAATGGTGGGAGGTACGAAATAGACCGCGCATGAAACTATCTTATGAAGAAAAAATTAGAGAAATGTCTGATTATGCTCTTGCAGTTTCTCCGGTTATTCAGAGGGAAGCTTCCTTATCCTTTAGTGATAAAAATACACAAACAGTAATTTTTGGTACTAATGTTGAATATATGGAAACAGTGAAAGAAGATATACAATTTGGGCGCTTTTTTACTCAAGGAGAAGAAAGATCGGCGGCCAGAGTAACTATTATTGGAAGTGGCATAAAAGATGCTTTTTTTGAATATCAAGATCCAATCGGAAAATATATTAAGATCGATGGGATAAAATTTCGAGTCATTGGGGTCTTAGAAAAACAGGGAAAATTTCTTGGACTATTTAGTGTTGATTATCAGGCGATACTTCCTTTAGGAGCATACACTAGATTATTTTCGAAACGAGGATTTATGCGTCTGAGTGTTAAGGTTAATGAGAAAAAAATAGATGATGCAAAAAGTGAACTACAATCAGTAATGCGTAGGATAAGGGGATTAAAGCCAGGCGAGAAAGACGATTTTGCTATTAATCAAACCAAGGCATTTGAGACTCAGTATAACACTTTAAAATTTGCGATTGGTGGTACAGGTTTGTTTATTACAATACTTTCGCTTATTGTTGGAGGAATAGGGATTATGAATATTATGTTTGTATCAGTCAAAGAAAGAACTCGTGAAATTGGCGTGCGAAAAGCGATCGGAGCGACCCCTAATATGATACTTGTTCAATTTCTATTTGAAGCTATTATAATATGTGTAATTGGGGGATTGATTGGCTTGGCTTTGGCCTTTGGTGCAAGTTTTTTTATTAATAAAATTTTCCCTTCTACTTTGCCTTTATGGTTATCTATAGTATCAATAATAATGAGTATTTTAGTTGGTGTAATATCAGGTATAGTGCCTTCCTATCAAGCAGCACGTTTAGACCCTATTGAAGCATTGCGATATGAGTAAGTAATGTTTGGTTTAAGTAGAACAAAAAATGGAATTATGGAAAGTTTTCGTATGGCTATTGATGCCATACGTCAGAATAAGTTACGATCAATTCTAACCTTGCTTGGTATAAGCATAGGTGTTTTTTCAGTTATTGGTGTAATGACTGCAATACGAACACTTGAATCATCGGTTGAATCGGGATTAAATGTTTTTGGTACGAATACATTTGTAATTCAAAAATGGCCAGGTATCATGGTTGGAAATCATGGAGATGAAAAATACAGGAATCGAAAAAATATTGATTATCCTCAATATGAAGAATTTAAACGTAGAGCTAGAATGCCTATAATGGTAAGTGTTTCGGAAGGAACGAGCGCTAGAAATGTCAAATACCGTGATAAAACTGTAAAAAGATCTATTGAGCTAATTGGTGGAGATGAAGGTACAATTAGAACATATAATACATATATTGCTGATGGACGAAATGTTACTACAGATGATGTGCATTCTGTTCGAAATGTTTGTTTGCTTGGTATGGATGTAGTAGATCGACTTTTTCCTTTTGAAGATCCCATAGGAAAAACAATTCAAATAAGAGGTTTGGATTATAATGTAATAGGAATTACTGAGCGTAAGGGAGAGGCGTTTGGTGGTAGTCAGGATAATTATATAGCAATCCCAATTACAAATTTTTTACAACACTTTAAAAATCGTTGGACAACTTTATCTATTAGCGTTGAAGCGCCTTCCGCAGAGGAATATGATAAAACAATGGATGAAGCAATTGGTTTATTGAGAGCGATACGAAAAGTTCCTCCTGGAAAGGAAAATGATTTTGAAATTGAATCAAATGCAGAAATGATCGAGCGCTTTTCTGGATTTACAAGTGGTATAAAGTTATTTGCTTTATCTATAAGTGTTATAGCGTTATTAGTGGCAGGAATAGGCATAATGAATATCATGCTTGTTTCTGTAACTGATCGAATTAAAGAAATAGGTATACGAAAAGCAATTGGGGCAACTCGCACTGATATACTTACCCAATTTTTAACTGAAGCAATATTTTTGAGTGAATTTGGTGGAATTGTAGGAGTTATACTGGGAATTGCAGGTGGAAATATTGTGGCTGTTATTTTTAAGGTTCCAGCTGTAATACCATTTGATTGGGCTTTATATGGTTTAATTGTATGCTCAATAATTGGTATTGGGTTTGGTATTTATCCTGCCTGGAGAGCTTCTAATCTTGATCCTATAGAATCATTAAGATATGAATAAAACTGATTTTTCATTCTTTATTGACAATTGTATTTAATAAATTTTATTCCTTGAATTTGGGAATTATAATATGAATAAAATGAAATCTTTACTTTTCCCTTTGATAGGAGAGACGGACTAATCGTGGTCATTGGCGTCATTCCCGCAAGGTTACAATCAACACGATTCCCCAATAAGATTCTTACCCCTATCAATGAAAAACCAATGGTCATGCACGTTTATGATCGCGCAAGAGAAGCAGAAAAACTTGATGACGTAATCATTGCTATTGATAGTACTGAGACTGAGGAAGCGTTGAAGCAATATAAACCGAATATTAAGATGACCCATCCTGATCATCTATCAGGAACTGATCGAGTTGCTGAAGCGGTCAAAGATATGGATATAGATGTTATATTAAATATCCAGGGTGATGAGCCTATGCTTGACCCTTCAATTATTGATCAGTTAGTATGTTGTTTTGATGATGAGATAGTTGAGATGGCAACAATAGGCAGTAGAGTAATCGGTAATTCAGATTATTTTAATCCAAATTCTGTGAAGATGATGATAAATGAAAACGGTTTTGCAACTTCATTCAGTCGAGAAATAAAAGATTATCAAATTGGAGCTTATTATCATCATGTAGGAATATATGGATATCGTAAAGACACTTTGCTTCATTTTACTATGCTTGATCAATCAACTAATGAAAAAAATTTAAATCTGGAACAATTGCGTGCTTTAGATAATGGTATACCAATAAAAGTTGCAATGACAGATTACCCACACCGTGGAATTGATACGAAAGAAGATCTTAAACAAATTGAGTTAAATAAATGAAAAAGAATAATCCTGTAAAATATATTTTTGTTGTTGGGGGGGTTATTTCAGGACTAGGAAAAGGAATTGCTGCTTCTTCTATTGGTTATTTATTAAAAAGTGCAGGATTAAAAGTTACTATATTAAAATTAGATCCATATCTTAATGTTGATCCGGGGACAATGAACCCATATCAGCATGGTGAAGTCTTTGTGTTAGACGATGGATCAGAAACAGATCTCGATTTAGGACATTATGAGCGTTTCATTGATGTTGATATGAGTAAGTATAATAATGCTACGACGGGACAAGTATATAGTACCGTATTAGATAGGGAGAGAAAGGGGGATTACCTAGGGGATACTATTCAGGTTATTCCTCATATTACTGATGAAATTAAAAGAAGAATTAAATTAGTCAATAATAAAAATAAATATGACGTAGTTATATGTGAAGTAGGTGGTACAGTTGGAGATATAGAAAGCTTACCTTTTATGGAGTCAATTAGACAGATGTCAGTAGAAGTGGGATATCATAATCATCTAATTGTTCATGTAACACTTGTTCCATATATACAGGCAAGTGAAGAATTAAAGACCAAACCTACGCAGCATTCAGTTATGAAATTACGCGAAATAGGTTTGAGCCCAGATATTATTATGTGTAGATCAAATTATTCTTTAACTGATTCTGTGGCTAAAAAAATTGCGTTATTTTGCAATGTTCCAGAAAATCATGTTATTGAAGGAAAAGAAGTCAAAAGTATATATGAAGTTCCTCTAGTATTTGATAAGCAAAAAATGGGTCAGATCATTATGAATAGATTAGAATTAGGTGGTGCACCCAAAGTTTCTAAATTACATAATTTTATTTCCAAATATAAGAATCCATCAAAAGAAGTAAATATTGCTATGTGTGGAAAATATACTGAATTACCAGATGCATATAAAAGCGTACTAGAAGCTTTTATACATGCAGGTGTAGAAAATGATACTCGAGTGAATGTTAGTTGGATTTCTACCGAGAAAATAAGAGATGATAAAGGCGCTAGAAATCAGTTTGATAATTGTGATGGTATTTTACTTTTACCTGGATTTGGATCTAGAGGATCAGAGGGAAAAATTTTATCATGTAAGTATGCTAGAGAGAACAGAGTTCCATTTCTAGGTCTTTGTTTAGGCTTACAATGTGCTGTAATAGAATTTGCAAGAAACGTTTGTGGATTAATTGATGCTAATAGCACTGAATTTGATAAAAATACCCCGCACCCAGTTATTGATCTTATGGAATCACAAAGAGCAATAAAAAGAAAGGGTGGAACTATGAGATTAGGAGCATATTCATGTGAATTATATCCAAATACTAAAGCAGTAAAAGAATATAAGAAAAAACGTATTTCTGAGCGTCATCGACATAGGTGGGAGGTAAACAATCGCTATAGAAATCGATTAGAAAAACATGGTTTAGTTATTTCAGGAATAAATAAAGAATTGAAGCTTGTTGAGATTATAGAAAATCCTGTTCACCCTTGGTTTATAGCAAGTCAATTTCATCCAGAATTAAAAAGCAGACTTAATAAAGCCCATCCATTATTTAGAGGTTTTATTGGTGCCGCTGTTAAATATAATCGATCCAACGTTTAACTATTAATATGGATATTTATTCAGAAACGGATTTTAAAAATAAATTCGATAATCAGATAATTGAACAGGTTAAAAAAGTTAAACTTATAATTGCAGATGTAGATGGTGTTCTAACTGATGGTTCTATTTATAAAGGCGGAGATAATGCGAGTGAGAATATTGAATTAAAGAAATTCTCTGTGCTAGATGGGGCAGGAGTTGCATTTGCTCGGTTGCTGGATTTTCATATTGCATTAATTTCTGGACGGAAATCTTCTGCTACTGATATACGTGCTAATGAATTAAAGATTTCTGATGTATATAATGGAACCCTAAATAAAATGAAGCCTTATAATGAATTAAAATTGAAATATAGTTTATCAGATGAGAACTGTGCATTCATAGGTGATGATATAATTGATATTAGTTTAATGGAAACTGTTGGCGTTCCTATTGCAGTTGCTAATGCTTATCATTTAGTGAAGAAAAAAGCAATTTATACAACATCATTAAGTGGTGGACATGGCGCTTTTCGAGAAGCAATAGATTGGCTTGCCATTTGCCAAGGACGTTATGAAGAAGGAATTCATTTAATGATAGATTCAATATTGTCAATATAAATTGTATGAGAATTTTTTTGTTATCCTTTTTTGTAATTATAAGTTGCTCAAGTATTGAAAATGAAACAAATATGTATTCTCGAGCAGGTTTACCTGATCAAGAAAGTTGGGATGTAGAGATTACATTAACTGATGAAGGTGTTATGCGCGCTCTTGTTAAAGCAGGCCACTTAGAAAAATTTAATGAGAGAAATTATATTTTTTTGAATAAGAATGTTGATGTTGATTTTTTTGATGAGGAAGAAATCCATACTACTAATTTAAAATCAATGATTGCAGAGATTGATGAAAAAACAAACTTTATGACTGCAATTGAGAATGTAGTAGTCGTTTCAGATAGTGGAGCTACCCTGTTCACAGATACATTAAAATGGGATTCAAAAAAAGAAATTATCTATACTGCATCTCCGATAATGCTAACTACGGAAAAGAATGACACCCTTTATGGAAGTGGTTTTGAATCAGATGTAGGACTAAATCATTGGAAAATACTTTATCCATCCGGTGTAACGAATTAAGAAAATAATGGAGAGAAAACACCATCATTTACGTGCTGAAAGTCTTTATAAGCAATATGGTAACCGTTGGGTAGTGTCTGATGTGGATATTGAAGTTAAAAAAGGTGAAATAATTGGTTTACTTGGGCCGAATGGCGCAGGTAAAACAACAACATTCTATATGTTAACAGGAATGATAAAACCATCAAAGGGGAATATTTACCTTGACGATAAGGAAATAACTACTAAAGCAATGTATATGCGAGCTAGAAGTGGGATAGGTTATTTGGCGCAGGAGCCATCTATATTTGGAAAATTAACTGTAGAAAATAATCTTAGATTAGTTCTTGAAATGTCTGGACTACCTAAAAATAAACAAAACGATAAAATAGAAAATTTATTAGATGAAATGTCTATTGAGCATTTAAGAGACAGTATGGGCTCTAATTTGTCCGGGGGAGAGCGACGTAGAGTTGAAATTTGTAGAGCTTTATCTATGGATCCAGACTTTATATTATTAGATGAACCTTTTGCCGGCGTTGATCCCATTGCAGTTGAAGATATTCAATCAATAGTTAAATCATTAAAGGAAAAAGAAATAGGCGTTTTAATTACTGATCATAATGTTAGAGAGACTCTATCTATTACTGACAGGTCATATTTATTATTTAATGGAGTCATTTTAAAATCAGGTTCATCTGAGTTTTTAGCAAATGATGAAGAAGCACGCCAACTTTATCTTGGAAAGAGCTTTCGTTTAGATTAATTATTATGCTTAAACAGGAATTACAGCAAAAACAGGCGCTGTCACCACAGCAAATTTTACAAGCAACATTATTACAATTAAATAATTCTAGTTTAGAGAAATATATATTGGAGGAATTTGAGAAAAACCCAATTCTCGAACCAACTGAGATAATTAATGATGATGATGAATCTAATACAAAAGAAGATTTGAATGATGAAGGCTGGGATGATATATATGAATCCAATGCAGTGTATGAGCCCAAAAAAGAAAACATTTTTCAAATTTCATCAGAAAAGAATTTGTTGGAAGCGATAATTGATCAAATTAATGATTTGGATTTAAAAAGTTGGGAAAAATCTGTTGCAGAGGAGATAATTTATAATTTAGATGATAGTGGTTATTTATCTATTGATTTATTTTTAATTGCAGATCGTTTTGAAAAAAATGAAGATGAAATAAATCATATTTTGCATAAAGTTCAACATCTGGATCCTCCAGCTCTAGCTTCAAGGGATCTTCAACAATGTTTAATGGTACAATTGGATAATAATAAAGATTCAATAGAATATAAAATCGTCAAACAATATTTCGATGATTTTATAAATAAGAGATATAATCGCATTTCTAAAAGAGAAGACATTTCATCTAAGGAACTTTCAGGTGCAATTAAAAATTTATCTAAATTAAATCCCAAACCTGGTCTTGGTTTACAGGTTTCTAAAGATGAATCGATAATTCCTGATTTAATTTTAAATAAAAGAAGCAATCAATGGGAGATTACTGTAAATGATAGTTGGATCCCTCCAATCAATGTAAGCAAAACATATAAAAAAATGTTGAATAATTTAGAAACTCATAATAGAAAGACGAAAAAATTTCTTAAAAATAATTTCAATAAAGCAGAATGGGTTATTGGAGCAATTGATCAACGTCGAACAACTCTTTATAATGTAATGAAACAGATAATTAATCATCAACCAGCATTTTTTGATGGCAATATTGATAAACTTACACCAATGAAACTAAAAGATATATCTGATATTATTGGGATAGATATTTCTACTGTAAGTCGTGCGACAAGAGGGAAATATGTGGAAACCCCATATGGAATATTTGAACTAAAATATTTTTTTACAAATAATCATATTTTATTTGATGGTGTAGAAATAAGCGTGAGGGATGTTAAATTGGCTTTGAAAAAAGTTATTGATAATGAAGATAAGAATAAGCCACTAAGTGATGATGATTTAATGGAAGCATTAAAGCAGTCTGGTTATTCAATTGCGAGAAGAACTGTAACAAAGTATCGAGATCAATTAAACTTACCAAATGCTAGATTACGAAGAAAAATTTAATTAAAAGGAGATAATATGTCAGCAAAAAGAATAATAATTGGAGATAGTGAAATAAGCGTACCTGATAAACTATTATCAATGGGAGTGTTTCCAGCAATTGCAATTGCAGTAGTTATATGGTTATTATTAGGCTTGTATTCAGTTGGCCCTGATGAAGTAGGAGTTGTTCAGCGATTTGGCAAATACACTCGCGTTGTAGGGTCAGGTTTGAATTATCATTTACCTTACCCCATAGAGACAGTCAAAACTCCTAAGGTAACAGAAGTCAAAAGGATTGAAATAGGTTTTAGAACTGTAGGAAAAAATCAATATAGAACCATTGCGCAAGAGAGTTTAATGTTAACTGGTGATGAAAATATTGTAGATGCGGAGTTGATTGTTCAGTATAAAATAAAAAACCCTACAGATTACTTATTTAATTTTATTGGACCAGAATTAACTTTACGCGAAGCTTCTGAAGCATCATTAAGAACTGTTATAGGAAGACATAATATTGATGAAGCTTTAACATCTGGAAAATTTATGATTCAAGAAGAAACAAAAGAATTGCTTCAGATGACACTAGATAAATATGAAACAGGAGTAATTGTTGTAGCAGTTCAACTGCAAGATGTTAGTCCTCCAAAACAAGTTATAGATGCTTTTAAAGATGTTGCCTCCGCCAAAGAAGATAAGAATAGAATGATAAATGAAGCAGAGGGATATAGAAATGATGTTATTCCAAAGGCTCGCGGAGAAGCGCAATCGATGATTCGGAAAGCGGAAGGTTTTCGAGAATCAAGGATAAAAAGAGCTGAAGGAGATGTTGCCAAGTTTAAAGCTATCGTTAAAGAATATGTTAAGGCAAAAGATGTAACAAAAGAAAGATTGTATTTAGAGGCAATGGAAGAGATACTTCCTGGTATAGATAAATATATAATTCCAAATGGTAAAGATGGAAATTTATTGAATCTTCTTAATCTTACTGGAACGAAAGGAGCAAAGTAATGAAAAATTTATTTCTTATCTTGATTGTATTATTAGTTATTGGGGGATTAAGTAGTGTATTTATAATTGACGAAACTGAACAAGTAGTCATATTACAATTTGGACAACCAGTAAGGATAATAAAGACACCTGGATTAAATTTTAAATTACCAGCGCCAATACAAGTCGCTCAAAGATTTGATAACCGTTTGTTAGAATATGATGTCTCTCCTGAAGAAATCTTAAGTAAGGATAAAAAATCCTTAATAGTTGATAACTATGTTCGATGGAGAATTATTGATCCACTTTTATTCCTACAGACTGTACAGACTGAACCTATAGCAAAAACTCGCATTGATGACATAGTCTATTCTGAATTAAGAAGAGAATTAGGTACGCATATTATGTCAGAAATAATAACAGAAAATAGAGAACTAATTATGGAGACTGTAACTAAACAAAGTGCGACAGCAACAAAGCCATATGGAATAGAAGTTGTAGATGTACGATTAAAAAGAGTTGATTTACCTCAAAATAATGAAGAATCTATTTATAGAAGGATGCAGGCAGAAAGAATTCGGCAAGCAAACAAATTTAGATCTGAAGGTGAAGAAGAATCCCAGAAAATCAAGGCATCAACAGATAAAGATAAGACAATCATATTAGCTAATGCATATAAAGAGGCAGAAGAAATTAAAGGAGAAGGAGAAGCAATAGCCGTTGATATATATGCACGTGCTTTTTCAATAGATCCAGAATTTTATGAGTTTTATAGATCACTAGAGGCTTATAAAAAAATAATTGACAAAAAAACAACTTTAGTTCTTCCATCAAATTCAAATTTATTTGATACATTAAATAAATAGTGAATAATAATTTTTTACATATTGGTGATTATTCATCTGATGAATTAATGGAGATAATGAAACTAGCAAAAGATTTGAAACAAAAATTTCGAAATCGAGAAGATCATAAAATATTTCATAATAAATCTCTTGCTATGATATTTGCTAAACCTTCAGCAAGAACGAGAATATCATTTGAGACTGGATTTGAATGGCTAGGTGGACATGCACTATTTCTTGGACCTAACGATATTGGAATTGGTAAAAGAGAGGCTATAAAAGATATTGGAAGATTATTAAGCCGATATAATGATTTAATTATGGCTAGATTATTTGATCATAATCATATAATGGAGCTTGCGAGTAATGCAAGCATACCTGTTATTAATGGTTTAACAGATTATAACCATCCTTGCCAAATAATGTGTGACTTTTTTACTATTTGGGAGACAAGAGGGTCATTGGATGATTTGAAAATCAGTTATATTGGTGATGGCAACAATATTGTTAATTCATGGCTACAGCTGACACAAAAATTTCCAATTGATTTTGTTTGTGCATGTCCAGCTGGTTATGAGCCTGATAATAGCACTCTGGATAAGTCAATTGAGACCGGATTATCAAAAATTACTGTAACAAACGATCCTTTTGATTCAATTCAAAATTCAGATGTTGTTTATACTGATGTTTGGGCATCTATGGGTCAAAAAGATGAAGCAGAGATTAGAGAAAGCGTATTTAAACCTTTTCAAATAAATCACTCTATTATATCAGAAGCTGGAAAAAAAGCCCTTTTTATGCATTGTTTACCAGCAGAGCGAGGTAGAGAAGTAACAGATGAAGTAATGGAAGCTGAGTATTCAATTGTGTTTGATCAGGCAGAAAATCGTCTACATATCCAAAATGCAATTATGGTTACATTACTTAACCAAAGCTCTGCTTAAATTTATTTACTATAGACTGTAAATTAATATTCATAATCAAATTTTTAATATCTTTTATAGTATTCTGAATATTAAAAACCCAGAATCCTGATGAAGGTTCTTTTATAACTGCAATATATAGTTTTCCATTAACTCTAGGGTTTTCAGGGTTATTTGTAATCACAATTTTTCTTAAAAGAATATTTTCACTTAAATTTGTGGAAAGTTCTAAGGCTCTAATTAAATCGTCTTTACTATTTGCCTTAATTCTTAATCTATCAAAAACTAAAAAATTCCGATTTATCATTGATAAATCTTCTATTTCTGTATCCATTGGATAATCTTCGAAGATTATTTTTAAATCTTCAATTGTTAACCAATTTTTATCAGCTTTTTGATCATTTGGATATAAAATATAATCATAAATATGTTTTGTACCGCCGCAACATGATACTTCATCTTGATAGAAAGATATTTCATTTCCGTTGACAAATGAAATTGGATTAAGCGTATCAGTCTTTACCATTTCTAAATGTAATATCATATTCACAACTTTTACTTCTATTAATGAGCTATCTGGAATTGCATCAATAATAGTGTTAGCTGAATTTGCCATTGAATAAGATTCTTTTGATAATTTTAGAATATGATCTCTATAATTAATTGTTTGCGGGTATTCTTTAGAAAAGATCCAATATGCGAAGGCTGCCATAGCAATTGTAAATAATATCCATGTTAGCATTGAGCTGTGAACAACTGATTCTTTAATCTTAGAATCTTCTTTATTATTATCTTGTTGATCAATATCACCACTATAATCTTTACTATCTTTTTCCGATTGTATCTGAGGTATATCCATACCTTCTTCATATTGAGTGATTCCAGGCTCGTTAAATAAATTAATTAATGGAAGCTTATCAATTGTTCCTATAATTGAAGTAAGAACATTTAAGTGAAGGACTGATAGGTTTTCAAAAGATACTTCGCCTTTAATTTTTACTCTATCAAAGGGTTGAAGCATTGGGGAATCAGCGTGTTCTTCATTTCTTTCCCAGTATTTTCTTCTTCCTGCGCTAAGTTGATTAATATAAGCTATATCATAACCAAGCCAATCTGACTCACCACTTATATACAGGTCTAACCGTTTTAATAAAGTATTTATTGAACGTTTACGACCTCTAATTGATTGAATATGAGGAACATTTTTAATAAATCGTATTTTGGCCCAACCAACTTCTTGTTTATATCGATAAAATAACTCATAAGATAAACCAGAAGATTTAACTAATATAATATCACCTTTTTCCTGCGCGTTTAATAAAGCTTCTGAGTTTGTCCCCATCCATGTAGGCTTAGCTCCTTGTTCAGCTATAGTTAGTTTTAAAGTTCCCACTACATTTGAAGGAATCAATGTTTTTCGAACGTAATTCTTATCCAATTTATCAGATTTGACCCAGTAACCTAATGTATTAAAATAAGACGCTTTACCGCCCCATCTGTTTTCAGATATCCATTCAAGATATTGTCTTGTCTCTGGAGCAATTAAGTCTTTATCTAGGGTAATAAATTCTTGATGTACAATCCAATCAGGAATTGTTAGTATAATTTCTTTACCTACCATATCGATATGCATGGAAAGTTTGCTAAATTCAGTACCTAGCATAGCAGTAAACTCTTCAGTGCCAGGTTTGAATTCTGAAAGAGGAGTTTTTAATGGAAGAGATCCAACCAGATCAATCGATTGTGATCCAGCTATAGTTTCCCATTGAGCATAATGAATATGATTTTCAGAAAGTATAAGACTTATCATAATTATATTAAGCTAATTAACCCTTTATTTCTGATAATAATACAATTTATTGAAATCATACAATATAATATATAATTGCAAGGTTAGTAGGGGTGAGTACCCTGCATAGATGTTAACGTTTAGTTTTTAATCTAGAGTTTTTTCTAGGAGATTCTTTATTCGGGCTATTTAATTTAGAACTTGCTTTAGTTAAAATAGTACCTTTGTATTGAGCGCCTGCATTTATAATAATATTCTCAGATTTAATATCTCCAATCATTCGCCCTGATTTGGTAATGGTCACGACACCTTTTGAATCAATATTTCCAACTAAGATCCCACTTAAAACAAGATTTGAAGATTTTATATCTGCTTTTACAATCCCTGATTTTTCTATAGTCAAATCTTGAGATGTTTGTAGGTTTCCTTCCATTTGGCCAGAGATAATAATTCTTTCATCTCCAATTAACTTTCCATTAAAAGAAATATCTTTATGTAAGGTTGTTATATTTTGTTGAACTTTTTTGTTCATTTAACTACCATTATTAAATATCAATGTGCACACTGCCTTTTATAGTTGCACCATCTTCAATAAGAATCCTTGATGTTGTTGTATCCCCAGTTACAGAACAGTCCTCCATATAATGGACATTACCTGTTGAGGTAATATTCCCTTTTACTTCTCCTGAAATTTTCACATTATTGGCCTTGATATCAGCTTTAACAACTGATCCTTTTTCAACAGATATTGCGCCACCTACTTCAATCCTACCATTAATTTTTCCTTCAATAACTAAACCGTCTATTCCTGATAATTCCCCATCAAGGAATAATGATTTTCCAATAGTTGTTTTTGGCATAATTAAATATTACCTCTCAAATTTTTATACGTCTTTTGGCAATTCTACATTCATATTAATTGTACCTGAATAATCAGCACCATCTTCAATAATAATTTGATTAGTTTCAATTGGCCCTAAAACGCTCGCAGTTGACTTTATTAAGACTCCTTTTTCAGCACTGACTTTACCCTTTAGTTTTCCAGCTACTGTTAATTTGGAAGCTACAGTATCTGCGCCAACATCACCAATTTCTGTAATAGTCAGATTTCCTTTTACAGATAATTCGCCTTCTAATTGTCCATCTATAATTAGGTCTCCATCGCACGATAAAGTACCATTTACACGGATATCTCCCTCAATATTACTCATAGGGTCAGACATAGATTACTCCTGAAAATTTTCCTCTTTTACCTCGGTTATTGTCAGTTTTTAATCATATATAAGCATATGATTAAAAATATCACTTGAAAATATTAATAATACGAAGGAAATACAAGTTATTGCCTATAATTTATATAAAAATTGGAAATGAATGAAGATGGAAGTTAGTTAGATTATTTTATATGTTATTTTTATACAATAAAATACATATCAAAATGTGCGAGCCCAACGGATAGCATAGGTTCTATATCCAACTTCTGGAACACTTGGCTTTTGAATTATTATTTTAAAATTAGCAGTTTCTCCTGGTTTAAGTGAAGTATCGCTAATTACACCAGATTTATATGTTATTATATTTCCATCTACAAATGCGGAATCGATAACAATCAGTTCAGTAGAAGGTGACCATAGTTTTGCTTCAGTTCGTACAAAATCAGCTCTTATTTCTCCGCTATTTATAACTGTACCAATAATTTCTTCTCGATCTGGAAAAACATTTATATTTGGTTCCCCCACCATTTCAACTTTTGGACCAGGAGGAAGCTCCTGTTGTACTGAAACCACTTTATCTTTTGTGATGGCTAAACGTCCAAGAGTTGTTTGAATAAATAATGCATCTGAATTCTCATCAATTATTTCACCCATAACTACAGTTCCATTTGTCAATTCTATTCTATGCTGCATATCAGGAACTTTAATTAAATTGATTATATCTTGATTTAAAGTAGGCATAGCCTGAAACTTTTGAAGTAGACTAACCATCGCTCCGAGTGAATCAATTTGGTTTTGCAATTGTTTTATATCTATATCATAATTAAAAAATGGTTTCCCCAATGGGAGGAGAGACAATGTATCCTTATCGTCTCGTAGCTTTGGAATGGGAGTTAGAGAAGTGTCAAGTATACTTGTATTAGTTGAATCAGCGCCATTTTTTCCATTATCTGATATTTCCATCATATTATTATCTATTTTAGTAGTGTCTTGACCAATTAAAAGATTAATAATAATTAAGAAGAATATCTTTTTATGGTACAAGATATTGACTCTCTTTCATATGTGCTGAAAAAGCTAATCGACGCAATTCTTCATGATAGGTATCTTGTTGTCCAAGTCGACCTATCATTTGAATTATGGATCCATGCAAAGTATAATTTTTTGCGTCTCCTAATAATGGCAAAAACCGGGGAATAACATTTGGATTATTTAACCCACCTAGACTTTCTATAGCTTTTTTTCTTAAATCAAGGGGTAAATCTTCAGTTAATCCTATCTCTATAATGGCTTTAAATACTTGAGGATCATCAAAATTTCCTAGGGCTTCTAACAGTGTATTTAAAAGACTATAATACTCCCCTCTTCCAGCATTATATGTATTTAATAAAGCTAGGACTAGATTCTCCTGCCTAACTCCTTTCATCGTCTTTAGTGCAAATTCTCGGACTTCAAGATTAGTTGCAGGATCATCTAATAATTCAGCAAACGCATTAGCAACATCGGCAGGATCTTTCTTACCAAGTATTTCAACCGCACGATTTCTAACTCCAATTTTTATGCTAGTATTTTTTGCTATATCAACTAAAATAGGAACAACTTCTTCCGTTCCTATAGCTCCTAAAGTCTCAGCTAATAATAAATCTGTACGTTCTACATTCGCATGAGCAATTTCATATAAATCGAGTAAAGCTAACACCTGATCTTCCACACGTATCTTATTCAAACTTCTAACTAAAGTCATATGCAAACTGTTTGTTTTTAATTCAATATTTTCCATCCCCTGGATCATTGCTTCGGCTGCTTTTGGATTTTCTCTAAATTTTGCTAATAACTTTATTGATTCTTCCATAAATGTAATATCCAGAGCAGCTCCACTTGCAACGGCTTGAGCTATAGCATTAAGGGCTGTGGGGTGTTGAGATTCTCCTAATACTCGGCCAGCTTCTATTCTTGCTTCAAATGGTAGGCTACTATCATTATATATTGAAATTAATTCTTCTAACGCTTGAATTCGGCCGTCATTATATGCAATTCTTAGCTTATCGATTAATTCAAAAGTTACTCCAGGCGCTTCCTTGTCATCTCCTGGGAAAATTTTCTTTATCAATGAACAACTGCTAAAAATAAATAAAGCGAAGAGAATTATAGTCGTATGTTTAAGAACGGTCATCTTCTCTCCATCTCAAAAGTGAGAGTTCATTCCCATCAAAATAACCATAAGTAAAAAAGGTAAGCCAATCACCTAAAATAAGTAATTTTCCATTTTCTACTGATTTATCAACCGCCTGATGATAATGGCCTAAAATGAGATAATCAAATCCTTGACGAATCTTTTTATGTGCTAATGTAGTCATTTCATCAAGAACCCGTTCATTGTATTCTTTAGAATGATCATAATGTTTACCCTTTTTAGACATCCAATTACCAATTCGATAGCCTATGTTTGGATGAATCCATCTGTATGTCCAAGTAAATAATTTACTTTGAATTATATATTTCAAAAATCGATAACCATGATCCCATGAAAGATATCCATCGCCATGTGAAATGTAGAATTTTTTACCATTTAATTCCAGAGTAACATCATCGCGATATGTTTTTGTTGTTATTTGTTTTTCAATAAAATCCATTACCCAATAATCATGATTTCCCAGTATATAATGAATTTCAACACCTGTATTTTTTAGTGTGTACAATTGGTTATATAGAGAAAAATATTTTTTTGGAATCACATCCTTATATTCAAAATAAAAGTCAAATAGATCTCCATTAATAAATAGCGTTCCTCCAGTGCTAGATATATGATTAAAGAAATTCTCCAGATTTTTGCTGATTTGAGGATCATTATCTGACGTTTCATCCATAAGATGAATATCTGAAATAAAATACAATGGCAAATTCATAGTATTTGAAACTAAACTTTATATTTCTGCATAGGCAATCAATTTCAATTTATGTTATTTTTAACTTTAGTTTATTTAATAGTGTCTAATTTTAGATCTTGTAGATTAAATTATAGGATTATAATTATGTTTAGGTTGATAACAATTATAGCTTTATTTGCTACAAACTTATTAGTTGCCCAGTCATTTGGGCAAAATAAGGTTCAATACCGCAATTTTAATTGGTCATTTATAACATCTCCTCATTTTGATATTTATTATTACGGAGATGCAACAGATTTGGCTCAATTCACAGCTGAAAAAGGTGAAGAAGCTTACGAACAGATATCGAAACATCTTCGTTGGACACTTAGAAAACGTGTACCAATAATTATTTATCATTCTCATAATGATTTTCAACAAACAAATGTTGTACTTCCTTATATGCAAGAAGGCATTGGAGGCGTAACGGAATTATTCAAAAATAGGGTAGTGATACCCTTTGAGGGTGACTATGGCCAATTTCGACATGTAATTCATCATGAACTTGTTCATGCATTAATAAATGATATGATTTACGGTTCTGCACAAAATGTTTATTCAGGTAGAGTGAAATTGCGGGTCCCTTTATGGGCCAATGAAGGCCTAGCGGAATTTTTATCAATGAATTGGGATACTCAATCCGATATGATTTTAAGAGATTTGGCAGTGCATGAAGAAATGCCAACGGTTCAACAGCTGGAATCTTTTCTTGCTTATAAAGGAGGTCAATCTCTTTGGAGATTTATTGCTCAAAAATATGGTAGAGAAAAAATTGGAGAAATTTTTACATCTATGAAATTTGTTCAAAATGCTGAAAAAGGATTTGATAAAGCTATTGGTATGGATTTTGAATCTTTAACTAAGCAATGGCATAAGTATTTGAAAAAAGAATATTGGCCAGATATTGATGGTAGAGATGAAATTGAGGATATATCGATAAGATTAACTGATCATAAAAAGAAGAATAATTATTACAATATTGCTCCTGCAATTTCTCCAGATGGAAGTAAAATAGCTATTCTTGAAGATAAATCTGGATTTGCAAATATCACCCTTATTGATGCAATTGATGGTAAAAATATTAAAAAATTAGTTAAAGGTAATCGATCAATGGATTTTGAGGAATTAAAATGGCTTCAACCCGGTATAACATGGTCTCCAGATAACAAAAGAATTGTAATTGCTGCAAAAGCAGGTTCGGAAGATGCGCTTTATTTGATTGATTCTGATAAGCCAAATAAAAAGGAAAAACTTACTTTTGATCTTGATGGTATTTTCTCTGCTTCATGGAGCCCAGATGGACATCTGTTAGCATTTGTTGGTAATAAAGTTAGTTCAAGCGATATTTATCTTTATGATATGAATAATAGGACATTAAAAAATTTAACAAATGATATTTATTCAGATTCAGAGCCCACTTGGAGTTCAGATGGCAGTAAAATTGCTTATGTATCTAGTAGAGTTAAATCTGATGATAATCAATTAAGAAAAAATGTATCTGTAGCTGATATATCCTTTTTTCAATCTGATATATATTCTATTGATATATCAAATAATTCATTAGATAGGATCACTTTTTCTGATGCGAATGAAAATTACCCTATATGGGCAAATACAGATGATGTATTGTTTTATACATCTGATAATAATGGTATTTCTAATTTGTATAGACATAGAATGAATGATGGGAGCATTGAATCTTTAACCAACTTACTTACTGGCTTATTCCAAATAAGTCTTTCAAGGGATGATGAAGTGATGGTGTTTGCAGGATATTCGGACAACGGATGGGATGTCTTTCGTTTATCAAACCCACTACAGATGAAACAAATAAATGTGCTACCGACACAGTTTAGTAAAAATATAGGATTAGATGATAATGCTCTAGCAGATTTTAGACAAAATAAATCCAGAGGAATAAATATAAATCGCACATCTGGAAAGGATTATTCAAATTATATTTTTGCTGTAGAGTATGGGAATTATAATAATAATATTGAATATAACAAACCTGACTCTATGCAGTTTCAAGTATCAGATTCACTAATAACAACTGATGGCAATTATGTACCACAACCATACAAGACTAGATTAACAATGGATATGGTATTTGGCTATGCAAGTTATAATAGTTTTTTTGGTGCTCAAGGCATGACACAGTTTGCTTTTAGTGATGTGTTAGGAGATCATCAAATATCTCTTGGTACGGAATTAGTTATCAGTTTAGATAAGAGTGATTATTATTTTACATATGGATACTTAAAAAATCGTGCAGATTATTATTTCTCCCTTTTTCATCAAGCAGATGCTACTTCTGATTACTATGGTAATTTATACAGATTGCGTTTTTATGGGTTTCAGGGTTTAATGTCATATCCGATAAATAGATTTAATAGAGTTGATACGGGTCTGTCATATAATAAAATTGATTATCGCTTATTTCAACAGGACATATTTTCATATGCTTATTATGAAAGTGCTAGAGATGCTGCAGATGTTATGATGCTCACTGCAAGCTATATATTTGATAATACGGTTTATGGATATACTGGTCCAATTGATGGATTTCGTCAAAACACTACCTTAAGTATTAGCCCTGGCGCTGGTCAGAGCAAATTGAAATATCAAACAGTTAAATTAGATTTTAGAAAATACTTTATGTTCAGCAGATATACTAGTTTAGCAAGCAGGGTTACATATGGTAAAAGTTTTGGTCCCAATCCTCAAAAATTTATTCTTGGTGGGCTACAAAATTGGATTTGGGGAAATGGAGAGACGTTTGGTGAGAAAGATGAAAGTAGATTCCGAAGCCAACCTATTGATACAAGCAATACTTCAATGTTAATTGATGTATATCTATCAGATTTTATGTATCCAATGAGAGGTTATCGTTTCTGGGAAAGAACAGGTAGTAATACTTTATTAATGAATTTTGAGTTTAGATTTCCTTTTTTATTCGCATTCGGAATTCCAAATAAATTTGTTTTCTCAAATTTTGGAAGTTATTTATTTCTTGACGTCGGTGCAGCTTGGGATGATATCGAAGAATTTAATTCAATAAAAGCCCTACGAAATAAATATGGTGATAATAGACTCCCGGACAATGCAAGTCCGATAATTGCTGGTGCTGGCATTGGTGTAAAAATTCCTTTAGGACCATTTTTATTTAGAGTAGATACTGCGTGGGATGTTAATCCAAACGGGTATTCAAGGCCTCAGTATTATGTTTCTATTGGGACCGATTGGTAAACGTATACTTTATATATTAATCTAAATTATTTGAGCATGTCAAAATCTAAAGTTAAAACTGTCTTTCTTTGTTCGTCATGCGGAGATCATTGTGCAAAATGGAATGGCCAATGCCCATCATGTGATGAATGGGGTACTTTGAGTGAATATAAAGTAAATGCTAAATCTCGTTCAAAATCTAATGGACAAACAAAGAGCCCATCAAGCTTAGTTGATATATTAAAAGATGGAGTAGTTCAAAGTCAGAAAACAGGTATTCGTGAGGTAGATAGAGTGCTAGGTGGAGGAGTATTGCCAGGATCAATGATATTGCTTGGCGGTAGTCCTGGTATTGGCAAATCAACACTGGCATTACAAATAATACCTGGATTAAAGTATAGTGTATTATACGTTTCAGCTGAAGAGAGCGAAGAGCAGCTTGCCTTAAGAGCAAAACGATTAAATATACCTACAAAAAATATAAAATTATCAACTGAGAATAATATCGAAGTAATTGTAGATCAATTAACATTAACAAACCCAAAATTATTGATTATTGACTCTATTCAAAATATTTACAGTGACAATGTTGACTCAATTGCTGGATCTCCAAGTCAAATAAGAGAATGTGGTCAACAATTATTAGCTATCGCAAAGCAAAATAAAGTTTCAGTTATAGTTATTGGTCATGTAACAAAAGAAGGAATAATTGCTGGTCCGCGAATGCTAGAACATATGGTTGATACGGTTCTGTATCTTGAGGGGGATTCTAGATTTGATCATCGTATTCTTCGTTCAATGAAAAATAGATTTGGAACTACTAATGAAGTGGGAATATTCCAAATGAATGAGCTTGGATTGGATGAGGTTTCTAATCCTTCTCAATTTTTTCTATCCGAAAGGACACTTGAAGTTCCTGGCTCTGCAATTTTTCCTGCACTAGAGGGAACACGCCCTCTGCTAGTCGAAGTGCAAGCATTAGTTTCTAATGCAAATTTTGGAACCCCACAAAGAAATTCTAATGGAATTGATTATAAGCGACTAGCAATGCTATTGGCAGTTCTAGAAAAAAGAATTGGCATGCCTATAGGAGCAAAAGATGTATTTATTAATCTTGTTGGCGGATTTTATATAAGGGATCCATCTACAGATCTTGCTGTCATTATAGCTGTAGCTTCAAGCGCAAAAGATTTTACTATCCCAAATAATACTGTATTGGTTGGAGAAGTAGGTTTATCTGGAGAGTTAAGATCGGTTCCAAATTTGGATAAAAGGATTAAAGAATCGGAAGCTTTAGGATTTACAAATATCATTGTACCTAAATCAAATCTAAAACGTCTAAAAAATTTAGATTATAAAATAAAAGTTTTGGGTTTTCTTAATGTCAAAGAAGTATTAAATCATTTATTCTAGACATTGAAATTTTCTATAACTTCATTTGATGATGATTCTTCTGCTAGAACGGGTTTAATTAAAACCGATCATTCTGAAATAGAGACTCCAGTATTTATGCCAATTGGAACAAATGGTGTTGTTAAAACAATATTACCAAATGAGCTTTATGAAATAAATACGAATATTATTTTAGGCAATACATACCATTTATTTTTACGACCAGGACATAAGCTAATTTCGCAAGCTGGAGGATTGCACCAGTTTATGAATTGGAATAAATCAATATTAACTGATAGTGGGGGATTTCAAGTTTATTCTTTAGCAAAATTAAATAATATTTCTAATGATGGTGTAAAATTTCAGTCACATATTGATGGTAGCACTCAATTTATTTCTCCAGAAATTTCTATGGAAATTCAACGATCATTAGGATCAGATATTATAATGGCTTTTGATGTCTGTCCTGCCGGAGGAGAGGATAAAAGTATCATTAAAAACTCTGTGGAACAGACAGCAAAATGGATCAATAGATGTAACGATTATTTGGATAATCACCAATCAATATTTAATTGGAATCAATGCATGTTTCCTATAGTTCAAGGAGGAATTTATCCTGATTTAAGAAAAATAAGCGTTGATCAAATTTTGCCCTTTAGCACATGTGGTGTAGCTATTGGCGGTCTTGCTGTTGGTGAAGAAAAAAATGCTATGTTTGATATAATATCGATGATGGATGAAATTTTACCAAAAGATCAGCCTAGATATCTTATGGGTGTTGGTAGGCCAACCGATCTCGTACGCGCAATTTACTTGGGTATTGACATGTTTGATTGTGTGCTCCCAACACGGAATGGTCGAAATGGCCAACTATTTACTTCTGAAGGTGTAATGAATATAGAAAACGCACGTTACATCAATGATTTTAATTCAGTTGATAAAGAATGTAAATGCACTTTGTGTAAAAATTATACTAGATCATATTTACGTCATTTGTTTAATATTAATGAAATGTTAGGTTTAAGATTAGCTTCTATTCATAACATCACATTTTATATGAACCTTATGAAAAAAATTAGGGATAATATAAATGAAAATAGATTCCATAATTGGTCGAAACAGTTTTTGAATCAACACTCAAATGACCCGAGAATGTAATTATGCCAAATATGATTATTAGAGTAATTGATGCATATGTATACATAACTACCGATAATGGAATTTTATTTTTGTTATTGAAACGTGCTAAAACAAAGATGTATGAACATATTTGGCAGGGAGTAGCTGGTAAGATTGAAAAAGGTGAAAAATCATGGGAGACTGCTAAACGTGAGTTACTTGAAGAAACAGGCTTAAGACCAAATAAAATGCTTATAGTAGATCATGTTAGCAAGTTTTATGAGCAAAAGGGTGACAGAATTAATTTAGTTCCAGTCTTTGGTATTGAAGTTAATACGGAAGAAGTGGTATTGTCTGATGAACACTCAGAGTATAAATGGGTAACAATAAATGAAGCCTTAGATTTATTAGTTTGGACAGGTCAGAAACAGGCAATTAAAATTGTAAATGATATGATTTTATGTAATGATGATCGAATGCGGTGGTCAGAAATTAAAGTATAAGGAGAGTATATATGTTAAACGCGGGAGATAAAGCACCAGAGTTTACACTATTAGATGGTGATGAAAATTCAGTATCTCTATCAGATTTTAAAGGTCAAAAGGTAGTCCTTTGGTTTTATCCTAAAGCAAGTACACCAGGATGAACAATTGAAGGCCAGGGGTTCCGTGATGAATTCCAAAAATTTAAAGATCAAGACGTTGTCGTTTTAGGTATGAGTGCTGATTCTACAAAAAAACAAAAGAATTTTTGTGAAAAACAGAGCTTTCCTTTTCCTTTGCTAAGCGATGAAACAACAGATGTATTAAAAGCATATGATGCTTGGGGTTTAAAGAAAATGTATGGTAGAGAATATGAAGGAATTTTTCGAATTACATATGTCATTGATGAGGATGGGATAATAATTTATGCTTATTCAAAAGTATCTGTGAAAACACATGCTCTAGATGTGCTAGAAGATATAGTATAAAATTTGTTTTTATTTCAATGGAACTAAGTATAATGGGATACGTAAAATAATATGCAACCCTGTTTATTGAGATTAGGAGAGTTAAATGAAAAAAATTACACTTATCAGTCTTTCTTCTATCATTATATTTAGTTGTGCTTCTAATACGCCAACTAATAGTAATGATCTTACCTTAGGAACGGTCCAAAGCAAAATATATAAGGGTCAAAGTCAGTCCGCAGTGATGGATGTACTAGGTTCTCCTAATATTGTTACAAAAGATACCCAGGGAAGAGAAGAATGGACATATGACCGTATCTCAACAGAAAAAAATTCAGGATCAGAAGGATTCTGGTTTTTATTATTTGGTAAAAGTAATGCATCAAGTAGCTCTTCTTCAAAATCGCTTACTGTTATTATTAAATTTGATGAAAACAAGAATGTGCTGGATTTTACATATCAAAGTTTGAAATACTAGATGTTCCATCAATTATTATACCCTTCTACTTTGCAGGGTAAAATATTACATATCTCATTAATTTTTTATTTATGTACGTCCTTAATCGGATGTGCTGCTCCCCAACAGTCAACAGTTAAGCCGCCAACGACTGTTGCTCGCGCAATGGAAACACGAAGTTTTACTAAGGATATGAAAACTGTATTGAAGGCATCTATCAATGCATTACAGGATATGGATTATACAATTGATGTCTTGAATTCAGATATTGGATTAATTACTGCAAGTAGAACTACAGAAAAAGGTCAGGCTCCATTATTTGCTGATAATTCTGCCAATAATAATCAACTTTCTGGCTTAGGGAAATTGCTACCTATTGTATTTATTGCGGGTGCAGGCATTATACTTTTTAATCTTATTTTTGGTGGTGATGATGATGATGGTGGTGGTGGTGATAAACGCCGAGATAGAGATGGTCCTACTATTCATTTAGACTCAGGAGGAAGCAATAGTGACTCAGGTCCAGTTGGTCCTCGTATTTTACGATATAAGGTGACAATCAACCTTAATGATCTTAATGCAGATAAAACAAAGGTTCGTGTAAGTGCTAGTGGAGAAATTGAACAAGATGGTAAAATATTGAGTACTGGTGGAATACATGAGCTAGAATTCTTTCGTCAATTTTTTGCTAATGTAAACAAAGCGCTGTTCCTTGAAGATCAAGGTCAATAATATTTAATTATTTAAAGAAATACTTTTTTTAGTTCTTGCATAAATACCATTAGATTATTTGCGATCTATACTTACTATAAATAACGTTTATTATCGAATTACAATTTTATGATAACATTTCCAGATGATGTTCTAGCATCGTACGATCGATCTAAAAATTATATACGAAAAACACCTTTAGATCATTCACCGTCTTTAAGTGAATTAATTAATGGGGAAGTATATCTTAAACTTGAAAATGTTCAAAAAACCGGATCTTTTAAATTTCGTGGTGCGATAAGTAAAATAACTTCCCTTAACTCTGATCAAAGAAATAAAGGAGTTGTAACTGCATCTGCTGGCAATCATGGTGCAGCTGTTTCTTTGGCAATGAAAATTTTAGATGTGAATGGGAAAATTGTCGTTCCTAAAAACATAGCCCGTAATAAGTTAGAGAATATTAAAAAACTAGGCGGTATAGTTAAATTTTATGGAAAAGATTGTATTGAATCAGAATTTCGAGCACAAGAAATATCAAAAGAATCGGGGTCTGCATATATATCCCCTTATAATGATCCTG
>Ga0257111_1000071_pt1 | contig 36930 bp, 31 predicted proteins | sample LP_taG_6_FD_191567 | JGI IMG/M metagenome (GOLD analysis project Ga0257111, IMG submission 191567) | Marine microbial communities from Northeast Subartic Pacific Ocean, Canada - LP_J_2015_P26_500m | ecosystem: Environmental > Aquatic > Marine > Oceanic | place: Canada: Northeast Subartic Pacific...
AGGTACTTGCTTTGCCTGTTTATCCCGGATTAAATCGGCAAATGCAGGAAGCGGTTGTAGAGAAAATTGAAGAATTCTATCAGACTTAACCTTCTTTTTCCTTGAGTTTTTCCTGCCGCTCCTTGATTACTTTTTCCTGCACAAAGGAAGGACATTCTGCATACTTCTCAAATTCCATTGTGTAATTTGCTTTTCCTGCAGACATGGAGCGAAGAGTTGTTGCATAACCAAACATTTCCGCTAAAGGCACACCAGAATTAATCACGGTGTCGTCACCTTTTACTTCTGAGCCATAAATCACACCTCGCCTGGAACTCAAGTCTCCTATCACTGAACCCTGATACTCACTTGGAGTTTCCACTTCAACTTTCATGACTGGTTCCAGCAGTACCGGATTTGCCTTTGCAACAGCCTGGCGCATGGCGTAACGTGATGCTAATTGGTAAGCTAAATCACTTGAATCAACATCGTGGTATTTTCCCTCATTTAGTGTAACCTTAATATTAACCATTGGGAATGCGGCCAGAGGACCTTTTTCCATCACATCCTTGAAACCTTTTTCACATGCACCAATGTGTTCTGACGGGATTGAACCACCAAAAATTTTGTTCTCAAATTCAAAACTTTCTTCATGATCCAAAGGCAACGGTTCAATTGATCCTGTGACTCCTGCAAATTGTCCGGAACCACCAGTTTGTTTTTTATGTAAATAATCGTAATCCGCTGCTGTTGTGATTGCTTCTCTATAGTTCACTTGAGGAGCACCAACAATAACATCCACTTCAAATTCCCGACGCATTCTTTCAATGTAAATATCAAGGTGCAGTTCACCCATTCCAGAGATAATCGTATCTCCGGATTCTTCATCAGAGGAAACGTGAAAAGTAGGATCTTCTCGCATGAAACGCCCAAGCGCCTTACTCAATTTCATGTGCTGTTCATTATCTTTACCTTTTACTGCAAGAGAAATAACGGCATCTGGAACAAAAATAGATTCACAGGAAACACGGATTCCCTCACCACAAAAAGTATCTCCAGAAGCACAATCAACTCCAACCATTGCAATTATATCTCCGGATTCTGCAACATCAATGTTTTCACGGTCATTGGAGTGCATTCTTACCATACGGCCAACACGCATCTTGTTGGCGGTTCTGGAATTAGTAACCTGGTCACCTTTTGATAGTTTGCCCTGGTAAACCCTGGTATATGTCAACTGTCCAAATTGTTCTTCTGTTAGCTTAAAGGCCATTGCTACAGTCGGTTTATCCGGGTCGCAACTCAAAAGAACTTCTTCTTGTGTCTTAATGTCAGTTGCTTTAGTTGAAGCAGCTTCGAGTGGCGATGGGAGGTAGCTGATCACAGCATCAAGAAGTGATTGAACACCTTTATTTTTGAAAGCACTTCCCATATAAACCGGGCATAGCTCCAAAGACTGTACACCTTTTTTTACTGCAGCATGGATGCTTTCTTCTGCAATTTCTTTTTCTTCCAGTAAATCCTCCATCATTTGATCATCAAACATGGAAACGGCTTCCAGCATTTCTGCCCGGTAACTTTCGGCATCTGATTTCATCTCATCCGGAATTTCCTCAAACCTCAGATCATCACCATGCTCACCGTCAAAATAAATAGCTTTCATTGTGATCAGGTCAACCACTCCTTTGTGATTTTCCTCAAGTCCGATTGGCAGTTGCATGGCTACTGCGTTCAAATCAAGAATGTCTCGAATACCCTTAATACCATTATGGGGATTTGCACCCATTCGATCCAATTTATTAATAAATGCAAGTCGCGGAACCCGATAACGTTTCATCTGACGATCTACTGTGATCGACTGAGATTGAATACCGGCCACACCACAAAGGATCATAATCGCTCCATCAAGAACACGTAGTGATCGCTCAACTTCAACTGTAAAATCAACATGTCCGGGAGTATCAATAATGTTAATTTTTGTATCATTCCATTCCACAGTTGTTGCAGCAGAAGTAATCGTGATACCTTTTTCTTTTTCCAGTTCCATGTGGTCCATGGTTGCTCCGGCACCTCCTCCACGAACCTCTTCAATTTTATGAATTTTGCCGGCGTAGAATAAAACACGCTCTGTGAGAGTTGTTTTTCCGCTGTCGATATGAGCGGAAATACCGATGTTTCTTGTATTTTCAAGAACTTTTTGAGATGCAGGATTCATTAGCTAATCTGATTTTTATGGGATTTGTATAGAAATAATAAAAAAAATATAATCTTATAATATAGATCTATAATAAGATTTTATCAAGCACTATTCTTAAACTATATACAAGGAGAATTTATTAACCTGTCAGCGAGTGTTATGTAAAAATTAGTTTTGCTTCACTATAATTGCTGACGTAACCGATGCAAGCAGAGGGAAACACTCCGACATTATGCAGGTCTTTTAGAATTGTGGTAGTTTCATCTTCCGGAACTGCGACCAAAAGGCCGCCGCTGGTTTGTGGATCCAGCATTAATTCTTGCAGTATCGGTGCACTTCCTTCAGGAAATTTCCAGTATTTTTCAACCAAACTGCGATTGGTTTCATTTACACCGGTACTTACACCACGCTCATACATTTCCCTGGCTTCACTCAAAATAGGGATATCATCAAGTGTGATGTTCAATGTTAAGTCAGAACCGGGCACCATTTCCATGCAATGACCAGCAAAACCGAATCCAGTGATATCAGTTGCTGCGTGTATCTCGTAGTTCGCCAATACTTCAGCCGCAGCTTTGTTTAGTTCAATTAAGGAGTCCAGACAATCCTGAAGCGCTTCTTTTGAAACTAAATTTTTTAGATTAGCATTTAATAAAACACCACTGCCAATTGCCTTCGTCAAAATCAACTGATCTCCAGGCTGAGCACCGATATTTCTCCAAATTTTTTCAGGATGCACCAATCCTGTTACAGTCAGTCCAAATTTTGGTTCATCGTCATCAGTGGTATGTCCTCCTAATAGAACTGCACCTGCTTCTGTGATTTTTTGCAGAGCACCTGCAACAATCCTTTCCAGCACCTCATCTTCAAGTTTTCCGGAAGGAAAGCCTACAAGATTTAGACAGGACAAAGGTTTGCCGCCCATAGCAAAAACATCACTTAGAGAGTTGGCTGCTGCAATTTGTCCATATAAATAAGGATCATCAACCGGTGGTGTGATAAAATCAGCTGTGAAAACAAGAGCCTGTTCATCATTCAAAAGATACACTCCTGCATCATCACTGGTGTCAAAACCAACGAGCACATTAGGGTCATTATTTTGAGGTAAAGAAGCCAGCATTTTTTTCAATCCGACCGGATTGAATTTTGATGCTCAACCACAGGTTTTTGCCAAACTTGTGAGACTGGGCTTTTGAAAAATTTGTTTCAATTTCATAGAATTTATTTTGCTGTACATGCATTACTTGCAGAGAAGTAGGCCTGATCAAGAGTTTTTACTCTGCATTCAAGATGCTCCATCTGCAACATCCAGAAATTTTAGGATTTCAGTAAACCCGTAAATAAACAAGACTTATAGATCAAAACAGGCTCTGATGGAATCCGGAATGACCTGAGCCTGTAGGCGTTTTGGGTTTGAAGGATGTGGTTTGGCCCACACCCTTACTTCTGTACCCTTTACGCAAAGTTGGCCGTTGTTATAAATTTCGTGGGATACAATCATTGTTTTTGCCCGCCACTCACTGATCCAACTGGTAACCTCTATCACATCGCCATATTTTGAAGGACAAATAAATTCAGCATGAGCATCTACGATCGGTAGGCCGACAACTCCATATTGTTTCATTAAATCCCCCATATTCGCACCGGCTTTGTCAAACAAAAGATGGGCACTCTGATCAAACCAAATGAAATAATTTGGATAAAACACAATTTTTGCGGGATCACAATGTCCCCAGCTAATTTGAATTGTGAGTGTATATTTTAGCATGAATTTCCGCTCATTATTAGATTATCTTTCGGATGACTCAGCACCTGTGAATCAGTAGACTTAGCAGGTAGAATTAGTAAATTTCTTTGCCTTCAAAAAAGTACGATTGTCAACTGTTGAAATAGTAAAGCATAAGCAGAAAAGGGAAAGAATGCAACGATCTATATTGACAAACATTCATCACAGAAGCAGAATGATTGAATCAGTTCCCAGAAATAAGGGAGAGAGAATCAAATATAATTATTACTAATTTAAGTGGAAAATTTGGCAAAATTGAACATTACAATCGTGTGAAGAGAAAATTGATTGAATTTTTACTAAAGTTTCATGAAAATTTGCCGAGAATAATAGTAGTTCATTTGCTCAGGAATTTTATGTAATAGCATTACTGATTTGTATGTCTTTTGAGCAACACTTTTTTCAACATAGTACAAAGATGAAAATGATCAATATTTCACAAAAAACATCTTGGTTAGTTATTTTCTCTGGAATTATATTTTTTGGTTCCGGATGCTCAAAATTGGTCGGTTTTACCAAAGAAAATACTACGCCTACTTCTTGTGCTGACCGTGCAATTGAACGGGCCTTTAACCTGCACGATGGTGCCAAGACCGGTTTGGCTTTGTATTTTGAGGAACGAAGTGACAATCAACTTTATCTGGCTTTCTATGCAGCAACAGATTCAGTTTATGAATCCAGGAGGGTGAAAAAGTGCTGGGATAGAAGGGTTTCTCATTACAATGCAATGCAGAATTTACGGGAAATGAACACGGCATTAGCCAGGGTGATTCGGCGCAATATGCCGGATGACGACCGTGGTGAACTGATCTCAGTTTTCCGCGAACAATACGATTGGGTGATGCCTAATTTTCGCTGAATTTCCTAACTTGCCTTTTTGCTTTCATCAGTCTAACTTATATCTTCTGTTATTCCCCATCGATTCCGATCACTTATTTTTTCAGTAATTTTATATTCTTTAAAAAATATTTCAAATGAGCGAGTCTTACCCTATGACCATTCCGGGTCACGAAAAATTAAAAAACGAACTCAAAGAATTGACCAGTATAGATCGGCCCGCTGTGGTGAATGCTATTTCTACTGCAAGAGAACACGGCGATCTAAAGGAAAATGCTGAATACCATGCTGCCAAAGAACAACAGGGTTTTATTGAAGGAAGAATTCAGGAATTGAACGCAAAGCTGGCCCTCGCAAATGTGATTGATATTGCAAAACTTTCTGGTGAAAAGATAGTTTTTGGAGCAACTGTTACTTTTGTGGACGTTGATACAGACAAAGAAAAAATCTATCAGTTGGTAGGTGATGACGAATCAGATCTTGAACAAAATAAACTTTCTATTTCCTCACCTATTGCCCGTGCTTTGATCGGAAAGTCTGTTGGTGATACTCTCACCATTCCAATACCCAAAGGGAAAATTGAGGTCGAAATATTGGAAATCGAATTTATTGCTTGATTTTAATTTTTGTAGTCCAATATTGAATTCGGCCCGTCTTTCAGAATCATAATACTCCGGAACACTTCTTTCAAATCTTCAAGTGTCTGAATTTCTTCAAACGGAAGATTTAGCGACTTTGCGGTTTCCTGATAAATCCAAGTTGGATTCCGGTGTTTTTCCCGTAACATTTGTATAGAATGTGCTCCTTTTGATTTTGATAGTTTGTCTCCGGCATCATTTGTTTGTAACACATGGTGTACAAAGCGCGTTTCAGGAAAGATAGAATCGTTTAAACATTTCGCAAGATAAAGTTGTGCACCAGTTGAAGACCTCAAATCATATCCTCTGACTACAAGATTTACTCCAAGTTCCAGATCATCCATGATGGACGCAAGCTGATAAGCTGGAAGTCCATCTCTCCGTTTTATTACAAAATCAGCCATTTCCCGGGAAACGTCGATTTCCTCTATTTTGTTTGTAAATGTTTTTAAACAGACAAGAGTTTGCACAGGAACAAGGATCCGCCAAGTCTGATTACCTTTCAGTAAATTGAGTTTTTTGTTACGGCAAGTTCCCGGATAGTTACCGTTTGAAGATATTTCTCTGATTTCTGAACGGGAGCATTCACAGGCAAACAGGTGTCCGGATTTGCGAAGAAGTTCAAGTGATTCATGGTAAAGCTCCATGCGAAATCGTTGTGAGAATTTTGAGAATAACTCGTCAGGCCCTGAAGGTCCGGAATCGTATTTGATACCGAGCCATTCCAACTGCACAAAAATATCTTCCACAGCAGAACGTTCCACCCGGGGGTCGTCAAGGTCATCAATTCTAAGGTGCAAATGTCCACCCTGAAAATCTACCAGCAAAGCAGTCAGCAAAAAATTGAAAGCATTTCCAAGATGGAGATAACCACTCGGCGTGGGGGCTAATCGAGAGATGACAGGTGAGTCCATTACTGTTTTTTGTAGCGTTAGCAAATAATTTACTGGAATTTTTACACTACTCTGCTTGTTTTTAGAGTACAAATAATTATCATGGACTAACCACTATTCTACCTAAATCAATGTAAATGTTCCGGATTTGAATACCAAACAGGTCTAGCCATGCAGAAATTCAGTGAACAGATTAGTGCTGGTTATATCTGAAGAACAGCATTCGATAAGAGGCCTGGGAAGCAGGAAGTTGAGGAGTTTCAGAATTGTACATTGATGCAGTTTTTGCATATTAAGCTCGATTTGTTTTGGTGCCTGTACTAAGATAACACATCAGGAATAAGCATATGTGGAAAATGAATCAAACCGATTATTTCAGTCTATCTGCAAAAGTTTTTCTGTAAAAGCAGAGCATTTTATGTTTGTTTTAAATAACACAAAGTTCAGGTTTAAATAATAATCAACGAAAGATTTAAATGTACGAAACATCAGATATCAGGAAAGGTCTCCGAGTTGAACTGGATGGTGGTCCATTTGTGGTGGTGGACTTTCAGTTTGTAAAACCTGGAAAAGGGACTGCATTTACACGGACAAAAATCCGAAACATGATTAACGGTGCCGTGATAGACCGTACATTTAAGTCCGGTGAAAAACTAAAACCGGCTGATACAGAAGACCGTGAAATGCAGTTCTTATATAGAGATGGAGAATTTCATTTCATGGATAACAGTAACTACGAACAAGTAAGTTTGGAAAGCAGCGTTGTCGGTGATGCTTCGAATTATTTGACAGAAAACATGATGATTGAAGTGAGTTTTTACAAGGGGCGTTCTATTGGCTTAACTTTACCGAATTTTGTAGTTTTGGAAGTTACAGAAACTGCACCCGGTGAAAAAGGAAACACAGTCACAGGTGCCTCAAAACCAGCTATGGTTTCCACCGGATACACAGTTAATGTACCTTTATTTGTTAATGAAGGTGATCAGCTTAGAATTGACACTCGAACAGGTGAATATGTTGAAAGAGTCAAAGCCTAGCACAACTTCAAATTCCCTCTCAATACTCCAGCCAGAACTCAAATAAAGTTTTTCTTTAGGTATCCGATCATGTCCGGATCTTCAAAAATATTTGGCAATTCGCTGTTATCCGGAAACTATAATGGCCGAGTCATAGAAGTCTCTTTCCAGACTGAACAATCTCAAGGATCATCTCCCGAGTATCTATACAGTATCCTGGTTTTAATTGAAGATCAGTTGTTGCCGTTGTCGTTTCGAGAGAAAGAAAAAATTAAAAAGGGTGCATTCATTTCTTTTGGAGTGACTGAAGAAAGTGAGATCGAAATAGTAAAAATAAAAAATCATGCTTTTAATTTTGATGCAGAGAGTGACTTGCTTCGCTGGAGACGTCCGGCAAATAATCCTTCAAGAATGGAGTTGCTCCGGACTCGTCAGCGAATCTTACGCGGTATCAGGGAGTGGTTTGAAGAACAAAATTTTCTAGAAACAGAGACTCCTACTCTGGTTCGTGCACCAAGTCCGGAAGCACAATTTTTCCCCGAAAAAACCAGCTCCGGTTATTTAATTACCTCTCCGGAATTTCAGATGAAACGTTTGTTGTCAGGTGGTTTTGAGAGAATATTTCAATTTGCGCGTTGTTTTCGCAAAAACGAATCCGGACCTTTGCATAATCCCGAATTTACAATGCTCGAGTGGTATCGTACAAACGAACCACTGGCAAAGCTGATGTCGGATATTGAGCAAATGGTTAAGCATCTTACTGAAACGATTTCCGCACAAAGCTTTCCTGAACAAGTTCCATTACCACCATGGCCTCGTGTAACAGTGAGTGAATTATTTAAAAAACATTTGGACATTATTTTGGATGGTTCTGAAAATGCTGATCGCTTAAGAGAAAAAGCAAAACTTGCAGGATTTTATGAATCAAAAGCTGAGTTTAATCCTGAATCAAAACTCACAGAATCACTTGATTATGAGCAAATGTTTTTCAAACTTTGGAATCATTTTGAAGCAGATTTAGGAATAGTATCTCCAATTTTTGTATATAGTTGGCCACTCCCACTGGCCAGTCTTGCTCGTCATTGTCCTGAGCACCCAGGATTTGCCGATCGAGTTGAACTATATGCCGACGGTATGGAATTGGCCAATGGATTTGGAGAACTGACTGATGCATCCGAACAACGCAGGCGATTTGAACAAGACTTGGAAAACAGGAAAGCAGAGGGCCGTTCGGGAGTACCACTTGATGAAAATTTACTAAAAAGCCTTGAGCAGGGATTGCCCGAGAGTTCAGGAATGGCCTTGGGAGTTGACCGTTTGATTATGTGGCTTTGCGGTGTACAAAATATTCGAGATGTGATCTGTTTTTCTGAGGATGAAATTTAAGTAGGATTTCGGTTGTACTAATCTAAAATTAATAATCCATAATCATAGATAACAAAATGGAACGTTCAATCATTCACATTATTCTTCATTTTTTGGTACCGTTCATAGTAGCTAAAACTGCTTGGAGAGAACTATGGCTACGGCCGTTTATTATAATGGCACTGACTTTCGTAGTAGATTTTGATCACTTTCTAGCTGAACCTGTTTTTGATCCAAACCGTTGCAGTCTAGGTTTTCATCCTCTCCATAGTTGGCCTGCCATTGGAATTTATCTTGTGTCACTTTTTTCTCCTCGTTTACGAATTATTGCTATTGGATTGCTCATACACTTGGTATTAGATGGTACAGACTGCTTTTGGACAGACTGACTTATCCTGTGATTTCTGCATCTAATAACACCTTAGAAGAAAAAAAGTAAAAAAATTGCATTTTTTAAAGAAAAAGCTTGACAAACTACTAGCACTCTTGTAAAGTGAGTGCTAACAAAGTGTAAATCGTTACTTTAAATGGTTCAGCAAGGTGCGAAAAGGGTCAAAAGTTGACGTAAAATTATAGTAATAAACGGACCTGCTGAGTTAATATAGAATAAAATTTAATTATTGAGGAAAAAATGGCTAAAAAAGCAAAAAATATTTCACATGAAGAAGTAAGTGATGCGATGACCCGCTTTCTTAAAAAAGGTGGTGTGATCGAAAAGATAGAATACAATGATAATGGATTTTTACTGAAAAATGATCTTGCTTTGGATGCATCTTTCACAGAAGCATCGGACAGTATCATGAGCCAACTGCACATAGACTTTGAAACGGAAACGCGAATCTAAACTGCTTCTTTATAAAGATCTCTAAAATGCAGGCGGATATAAAATATCCGCCTGCATCCTCCCGTAAATTTCACCTCTTCCGTTATCAATCTCAGGATTCTTTACAAAAGGCCACTACTTACGTATAGTTTGTAAGCATGTATTGAAATACATTCTCAAATTATAATACGCCGTGTATTATAAATTTTTCAGGGCTTGGGTGCTAAAGTTTTTATTGAATTCAATATTTTACCGACATTGGCACGAACTGTAGGAACGTCAAGATTATTATCGTCGAAATATGGATGATCGTCCGCAACTCCTATGCGTTTCATAATTTTTTTGATGATAACACGCTCCTCATCTTCAAATACGCCGTCAGATGCAGCCACTAAAGCCATTAATTCAACCAGTGTGTGCTTTGCTTCTACTGACTGAATGTGTTTTAACATCTCTTCCAGAGAAGTGTTTGATTTCATTATTTTTTGCTCTTCCTGTGTGATTCCTGCAGCTTTGAAAACAGCAATCAGGACTTTCTTTTCAGCTTCGTGGATATCACTTTCAGCATGTGCTAAAAAACTTACTACTGAAAAAATACTAACTAGCTCATCACGACTGATTGACATGAAATACCTTTCTTAAAAAAACACACCGTAGTATAAAGCTGTTGTAATTTGTAACATTATAATTTCATTCTTAATAATGTATAACGAAATTCGAAAAGAACGTAAAGAAAAATTATTATACTCATTTATTCAGGAAGGAAAAAATGGGCCGTGACACCCGTTATCATCCTGAATGGAGCACAGTTTCACGTTATGTAAGGGAACTGTTTAATTATTATTGTTCCAGATGCGGAAAAGATTGCAGAAATACAAAAAATGCAGAAATGGTTTTGCAAGTCCATCATATTGATGAGAACCCTGGAAACAATGACCTGGAAAACTTGATCCCCCTTTGTGCGAGCTGTCATCTTAAAATTGAACGGGAAGCAAGATTACACGCACCAAACCATGAAAAACAACTGGAATTGTTTGAAAACCAATCATACATGAGTCAGATGAAAATGATGCGGCAGAGTGCATTAGTAAAATATGGTGCTGTGAACAAAGCAGACGTTTCACAGATGGATGCCGAAACTTACGAAATAAGGGCTCTGGATTGGGAAATTAACGAACCGTCTTAAATTCCAAGTAATCAATTGGTGCCCAAAACTCCTACACAAACACTGAACCAAATCAGCGTCTTCTTCTTCCGAAACCTCCAAAACCAAACCCTCGCATGCGTCGTCTTCCTCCTCCAAATAGCGATCTTCTCCGTGTTGAGGAACGTCTGCGTTGTGTGGCAACAGGTTTTCTTTGTGTCCGGCTGTTGCCGAAACCTCCTCCGGAAGCTTTACGATTAGCAGAGCGAAACTTAGTACTTTTTATGTTATTCAGTGATTGTTTTGAAGTAGAACGGAACTTGTTAGACGAAACACTTCTTCCACTGCCAGTTTTTGCAGCAGACTTTGATGGTGAAGCTTTTTTTAGTGACGATGTGGCAGCACCACGACGGTTTTGAACAGAACTAACTGCCATTGGACCACCGCCGTAGCCGTATCCATAACCTCCTCCCCACATGAAAGGTGGACGAAAGAGCATCGACATCATCATTGAAGTCATAAACAAATTTGTCATGCTGTAGCCGGTGCCGTAATATGGAGGATAAGGTGCCCCGGCTGATTGATACATCTGCGGGTTCGGTGCGGATTGCATGGTCATTTGATCACCTGAACCGCGGACCACTGAGGCTGTCATAATTTCAATAGACTTGTTTTCTGCAATATCTCTCCAAGCTCCATTATCAGACCCAGAAGGAAGAACATTAACTTTATCTGGATCCGGAACCAAAATCGAAAATACAAGGAAATCAGAATCACCTGTTTCTGTTTGAGGTACAATCAAAACAGGATCTGCAATTCCGTCTTCATTAAGGTCAATCGTGCTTACATTACGAATTTTATTGGATATTTTACTAACCAGAATAGGAAGAAAACTGTCCTTGCTAACATTCTCTTGCGTCGTTTCTCTTATTGCCTCTGAAGTGATAGCCGGAATTAGTTTTGGGTCTAGATGTTCTGTAAGATTAATTCCCAGTTTTTCAAGGGCTTCAGGATTTAGTTGATCACTGACTCCTATCGGAACATTCTGAGTCGTAAAATTGAATCCTCTAGATTCTCGATTATTATCTTCACCAAAAAAAACCCAATATAATCCTAAAATCAAAATTGCGATCAGGATACCCTGCGTTGAAAATAATTTTTCCATCCCGTCTGACGGTTCATTATCTTTTTTTCCCATTGCTTGTTTCTTTTACTTAAGTTGTTAGTCTAAATTGAATCTTATTAATGTCTAGAGACTTTACTGCACTTTAGTGAAGGCGCAAGTTAAAACGATGTTAAGTTTCAATCAAACAGTATTGGAGGCTATCAAATTTTTTCCAACAGCCATATCATGAGTACTTATTTTGAGATAACAATAGCTGACCCACTGTGCAAAAAAAATGTTGCGATGTGAACGCCAGCGGTTGAGGGGATTGTTAAAATCAAAATTTACGGGCGCTGGTACCTCTGGGTTTCCGAGATCTCGTTTAGCTTCTTCAGCAAGTCGATTTGCATTGTATTCAGGATGCCCGGTATGTGCGATAAAACGGTCATCGGTAGTGGAAAAAATCGAATAACCAGCTTCGGGCCCGTAGGCCAGCAATTTTAAGCGGCCGGATTCTGAAGCTTCTTCCATTGCTTCATCAGGCATACCTGCATGACGGCTTTGTGGACAGAAAAACACATCATCCAACTCACCCATGATTGGATGGTCGGGAGCCAGATTTTTCAGCTCAAATACTCCAAAAAGTTTGTGATCATAGTTAAGTTTTTTCACACCCTCCAAATAAGCCATCACAAATCCCGCCCAGCACAAACCAAGTGTACTGGGAATATTTTTACGTGCATCACTTAAAATTGTTTTGATTTCTTCCCAATAATGAACATCTTCATAATCAATCGTTTCCACAGGAGCGCCAGTCAAAATCAACCCATCTAAAGGTTGGTCACGCATTGCTTCTTCATAAGTTACGTAAATATCATCAACATGCTTTGGCTCCCAGGATTTGTAATTATGTGATTCCAAACGAATCCAAATTGGCTCTAACTGTAATACAGAAAGTCCTAATGGATGGAGAATATTAAATTCATATTTTTCTCCAAGCGGCATTATGTTGAGGATCCCAATCCTTAATGGGCGAATATCCTGTCGCTTTGCCTGAGATGGTGGAATCCAGCGGATGCCATTCCTTTCCAAAATTGGCACTGCGTGATAATCAGGACGAACAATGAGTGTCATTTTCTTCTTAATCTAAATTTGCAGGTGCCAGGCAGGACAACTGTGTGTTCAACTAACAGTTCTACTCAAATGAAAAAGACAGGCAAAGTCTCTTCACTAGCAGAAAACAAGAACCAACAAAGTCATTCTTGCAATAGGTTAATCAGATAGACGTGAATCAATCAGGTGGGTCACCAAAAGAGGAGGACCGGCACTTTACTCGAATCGAGTCGTATCGACTCCCTTCCGAAACTTTCCGGAGGGCTGGCATTAGCACCTTGATGCTGAAACAGGATGCTCGACACTTCAAAGGGCCAGATCCCTCCGTGTCATCTGGATACAAAATTATGTAAATTCTATCACAATCAAAGGTAAAATCAAACTTTTTAAATCACTTAATAAGAATATAGTGATTTCAAATTTCAGAGGGGCTCATCAGAGACTCTTTGAGGGACTCCTCAAAGTTTGACTTTACTAATTTTTCATGATCCTCAGGAGTAATGTAAAATGTATCAATCACTTGATGTCCAATGGTTGTAATAACTGCCTGCTGAATTGGTACTCCAACCTGATCAAATGCACTGACCATTTTGTAATAAACCAACGGAGCATCATCGGCAGTAATTTTTATGCGAAGATAGTTTTTGTCACGTCTCGAAAAATCTGTTTTTTCTCTGAACTCTCCATTCCAAACAGGGAAATCCCCCAAAGCCTCACTTTTCTTTTCTTTGACCATGTACCCTTTTTTGTCATCTTTGAGGTACTCCAGTTGAAGCTTTGTGTTGTAAAGAAAAGTTTGTGTCTTTATTATTAGTGCAGGGAGAGTATTACTTTTGATGGAAGTTTCCAATTCCCGGGGTAAAATCACATTCTGCTCTCCTCTTTTTGAAACCTTGAGATAATAGCAAAAGGCAACTTTACCACTCGCAAATTGAATTTGATTTATCTTTGCCGATTCAATATTGAGGTGCTTCAAATTTAAAGTATAAGCAATTCTACTGTGAATTTGGGGCTGATCATGTACATAAATCAAAAGACCGTTAAGACGTCCACGTGCATTGGTAATCACGTTTACGATAGCCGGCCGCTCAAGCCTATTGAAAATTGATAAATTTTCTGCCAGCATGTCTGGAGTAGAACTTAGCAGAAAACGATTTGGAAATGCCGCAAAAAACCAGTTAATCATGGGACTGTAAAGTTCAGTAAGTGTCACCAGACTTATTTTGCTGATGGATTGCCTGATGGTCCGAATTAATTTTTCTGTAGTTTGATCAGTACCCTGTTTATCAAGTGAACCCAACTTAAGGTCCCGCCACAGAATTTGTAAATCGTCTTCGGATTTTCCAAGTAATTTATGTTCCTCTTTGTTGATTTTTTTGAGAGGTGTCAGCAATACAGATTCTATATTTTCCCGGAGACTTCTGTTTATCAAAAGATCAATACGCGTATCTGATTCTAAATCATTCTTTTTAATATCCAGGTATGTTTGTATGAAATCCATCGAATCTTCCTGCATCTTAGAAGATCTCATTTCTGCAAACACACGATATGTTTCTTCAAAAAATGTTCTCAATCCCCGTGTGGAGTGAGCATTGCTTTCACTAACAGATATGTAATCAGAAATATTGCATAGGAAGAGCAAAATGACATTGATCAGGTTGCGGTCCGCAATTTCAAAAAAACTTTGCAGAGCCTGATCGAAATATGCAGAAGTTCTGCTCAATTGAACAACTGTGGTGTGGTGTACGATGAGCAGAGATACAAGAGTGAATAATTCCTGGTCATCATAGCCAATACGTTCCAGGGCATTGACAGCAATAGATGTCCCGGAAACTTCATGATCTGTTTGTGGATCAATTTTTCCCACATCGTGAAATAGAATGCCCCATTTTAGAGCTAAAATATGTTTTGGTTCCAGATATTGATATAATTCCTGATAATCTTTTTTTAGCCGATCCAGTTCTTTTTGCGTACGATCAAGTGCATTGAGGGTATGTATACAAACGGGATGTTGGTGGTAGGCAAGATTCCTGAGCAAGAAACGCATTTTGTTTGTTTCCGGAATGAAACAACCCATTAAAGTACGAGGTTGACTTTCAGCATTGATCGGCTCGCAAATTTCTAACATTATCCGCCAGGCATTTGCTGTAAACGGTGTCAACATCAGTTTCGTGAAACTTTTTGCAATCTGTGTCCGGTTTGAAGAAATCACGTCCGGCGTTATAATGCGAATCAGGTCGGCCATCTCATCCTTGAGTTCAAAAGATAAATCGTATTCTGATTGACCCACATATTCAAAAAGTTCCAGCAACGCTGTTGGATCGTTGAAAATCAATGATATTGGAACTTGCGGCAAACCTTCCAGAGCATTTACCTCAACAATTAGACGCTTCCCCAGATGAACGACAACCTGAAAATTTGAGAAAGTCCGCACTATTGTACGGTCCAGCAGGCGTTGTAAAATAGCTTGTGAAAAATCTTGAATGTGATTCACCATTTGCAGACGATAGCGGTCAAAATCGTCAATACTCTTGAAGCGTTTTTTCTTGAGCAGGTAAAGACGTTCGGTAGCATCATTGATGATGTTACTTTGGATATCTTTTTCGGATAGTCCACTTTCCCTTGCCTCATCGTCAAAGTGATACTCCTTGGCGCTCGCGGAAAAGTTGCGTAAGTCGTAAAGGAATTCGAGGGCCTGACAAAGTTTGTAACCCTGACGAGGTGAAATAATACGTTTTTGTATCAGAAGTGCCAGCATTTCTGCAGTTTGACTTGGAAAAATTCCGAAAGTTGCAGCAGAAAGCCAAAGAGGAATTTGCAGGGAGCGCAAACCACCTCTATCTTCCTTGAGATTCATCTGACTCAGATCAGGAATTGTACGGTCATTATAATCTCTAATTTGGCTCAGGACAAAGGTTTCATATGGCAAGATCTGAAAAAATCTTCGTTTCAAAGCATTTGCTAAATCTTTGCTGCCAATTAAAACTCTGCTTTCCAGAATGGATGGAATTGTATGGATAACACTGGGATCTTTGAAACGTGATAAGTCTTCATTTAATTCAAAATATTGATGTGCCGTTTCAATACCTGCTTCACGCAGTAAATGCTCAATATGAATGATGAACTGTCGGCAAATTTCTGACTCACCAGCACTCAGTTGTTGTGTGTCGAGACAATATCCCAAATCTCGATCGGAAGCAAAACTCAGTTCAGCCCTGCCATAACCACCTCTGGCAAAGACAACCAAATGATTAAGTAATAAATTCAGCTTGATCTCAGATTTCTGTACCTGAGGTAACAACTCCTCCAACTCTTTCAGTCGTTCGCTGTGGTTTTCAATTTCATGTATCAACTCAGCTTCAATACTTTCATAATATTTCAGCATCTGCCTTTGCTCAGGATCTTCTGGATTTGATTCGACCTTCTCGATTTGTGTCCGGCTAAGACTGAGTTTTTTCTTTTTTTTCGGTAGAGATCGTTTTTTGAATAGAAGCTCTTTTTTGAGATCTTCCTTTATCCTTTCCTTCAGGATTTGAAGATCGGCAAACCCATATTCAAAAGCAGTTTGGATAATACTGTCCAGTAGGTGAGTATTTTTTGAAAGGGTATCAAACGAATTGTTTGTACAGAGGCTGCTTTCAACAATTTTTTTGTACTGCTCACGATAATATTCCTCAATTACTCCCGCAAACACTTTTTCACGGGCAGTAAGATATTCCATAGATTGACTGGAGTCAATAGCCAAAGGCCGCCAAACTTCTTCCAGTTGTTTGAGCAAGGCTTCCTTGTTAACTTCAAGTTCTTCCGGATTCTCGGTGAAGATGAAAGGAGAAAGAAAGGGATAATTCTCAATTGGAGAAAAATTTGTTTCCATGAAATTAAAACAGGTAACTGATAACTGTTAAAGTGTTTTTAAACTGCACGATTTAAATAATCATTACCCATCAATGATGGTTTAAGTGTACATCTAACCCAGTTTTCAAAATATCAATCTGTAGCTCCCAGCATAATTTTCCGCAAAATACTTTCAAAAAAGATCTACCTGAGATTGAGGAGGGGCTGAAATTTCCAAATGTTGATATGCTCGCTCAGTCGCCACTCTGCCTCGCGGAGTACGCTGCAAAAACCCCTTAAGCAACAAAAAAGGTTCATAAACGTCTTCAATCGTGTCTTTTTCGTCTGAGACTGCCGCAGAAAGAGTGCTAAGACCTACGGGACCACCTCCGAATTTTTTAATGATAGTTTCCAAAATATGACGATCCATTTGATCAAGGCCCTCCAAATCGATTCTCATTCTTTCCAGACTTCTTTCAACCAAAGGCAAAGTGATCACACCGGACGTCTCCATGTCAGCAAAATCCCGGCAACGCTTCAGTAAGCGGTTTGCAATTCTGGGAGTACCTCTAGCTCTGCGTGCCAGTTCCAAAGAAGCTTCTTCAACAATTTCAATTCCAAGTAATGATGCTGCACGCAAAATGATAGTTTTCAGATCTTCCGCATCATAAAAATTCAACCGGAACTGAATTCCAAAACGCTCCCTCAAAGGAGAAGAAAGCAGACCGGCACGTGTTGTAGCACCAACTAGAGTAAAGTGCGGCAAATCAATTTTTACTGTGCGTGCTCCAGGTCCTTCCCCAATAATGATGTCGAGAGTAAAATCTTCCATCGCACCGTAAAGCACTTCTTCAACTACCCTGTTCAATCGATGTATTTCATCAATAAACAAAATACTGCCTGGATCCAGGTTAGTTAAAATAGCAGCTAAATCACCTTGACGCTCAATGACAGGCCCGGAAGTAGAGCGTAGTTGCACCTCCATTTCACGCGCAAAGATATTTGCTAGAGTAGTTTTTCCCAATCCTGGTGGACCACTCAAAAGGACGTGATCCAGAGCATGTCCGCGTTTTATTGCAGCACCAATAAAAACATGAAGATTCTCCTTAATTTCATTCTGGCCAATATAATCCTGTAAACGTTGCGGACGCAATGATTGATCAAACTGTTCTCCCAGTTGTGATTCTGGTGCAACCAATCGATCTTCAGAGTTTTCCTTAGACTCGGAAGTCTCAGTGTCCACAGTTTGATCCTGCATGGGTGTTTATTATGAGGTAGAAAGTTTTTCCAGGTGTTCCTGTGAAGCGATGTCCGGACTGATACGCCAGGTATACAAAGGAGAAAAAACATACAAAATGAGGTATCCAAGTGCAGCATGACCGAAATATGGAGTAAAGACGAAACCGATGACAAGCACTATAGTAAAAATTAAAAATTTTCGACTTCGGCTCATCAAACGACCGATGTGCATATAGCGAATTGGAAAACTTATCATCAGGATTGCCGCAATTATCATCAGAAAGAAACTAAATTTTGACCAAAACACTAGATCTGGAGTATTTGATTCAAGTGCGTTTCCAATCATTATGAAAGGTGCTGCAACTAGCAGGGCTGCACCTGGAACAGGTATTCCCTTGAAAAATCCCGGAATGCTGTTTTGGTCCAAAATGAAGAAAACTAATCTTGTAATACCTAGAACGACATACAGAATGGCAATCCACCCATAAGGGAGTGACTGGATAGATTCATCTGCAACCCGCCCCATCAACATATAAAATATTACTGCTGGTGCGATACAGAAACTGACGGTATCAGAAACGTCGTCTAGGACTCCTCCTAAAGTAATATTATATTTTTTGGGTTTTGCTGATGGTAGCGGAGTAGTGAGTCCCAATTTTCTGGCGACTGCACCATCTATTTTATCAAAAAATCCCGCACCAAGTAAAATCAGGTAGGCTTCCTGGACCCGTCCTCGATAGGCAAATAAAATTGCCAAAACTCCCATGAGCGCATTCATTACGGTCAGGGCATTTGGAAAAACGGCTAATATACGGCGGCGTAAAACCTCATCGTTCAAACAAAGATCGTCAAGACAAGCCGTACCGTATTTTCGACAATAACCGGCAATAGAACCAAAATTGATGATAAGGAAAAGAATTTCCAAAAAGAAAAGCTGCTGAATTGGAATTGCTCCCAGCCAGCTCATCCAGGAATAAAGGGAAGAGATAGGACCACCAGGGACATAAAATGCGTGAATATAGAGCACAACTCCAACCGGTGCGGCAACCATTGTCCGGAGTCGTGTAACTTCATTCATTTCTTCTTCCTCACCTTTCCGGAGTGAAAAATTACGCATGAAGTGTGCAAAATTATCCCGCATTAAGACTGTCACGCACAGGACAAATACGAAGACGACATGCAGCATTTCCAATCGAAAATCGGCACTCTCCGGCAAATACTGATAACGCCACATCATTCCCACTGCAACCATCGGAAACACGATAGCATACACCACTTTGTCCATGATCCTGTCTGCTAAATGGGCCAGTTTTGCCTGCGGTCGAAATCGGGCTGCAAACCAGCCGTCAATTATATCAAGAATCATTGCGGCAAGCAGAAAAATCACTCCGCTGTAGTAAACGAAGGGGTTATGGTCAAGCATAACACCTATGGCGCAGATCATTCCAGCAAACACCATTGGTGGACGCCCATAAACTAGCAGAGCTGCTACATTTGTAGAAATAAATTCGGGTTTGGACATGTTTTTTGTTAGATAAAATAACTTATTCTGCAAAATCTGTTTCTACCATTTTACCAGCAACAACAATTATTTTAATAGTCCTTTAACCGATGTGCAACATCGAAGACATAAAGCAGAAGTGCGGCCCTTATATATACGCCGTTACGCAATTGCCTCCAGTACATGGCTCGTGGATCTGCATCTACCTCGGTTGAAATTTCGTGCCTCCTGGGTAAAGGGTGCAAAATAATAGCATCCGATTTCATTTGATTTACATTGTCGGTCGTCAAACTAAATTGAGAATAATCTATCAGGTTGGATTCACCAGAAAGATCATACTCATCCTGAAGACGGGTCATATAAACACAATCCACATCTGAAAGAACACTGCCCAAGTCATCAGTTTTGCGAATTTTGATGTTTTGAGAACGCAAAATATCCTCTAAATCTTCAGCAATCTGAAAAGACGATGGTGCAACAAAATCCATCTCGACATCTTTATATTGACTCAATAACATCACTGAAGAGCGTACTGCCCTGCCACGCAACAGGTCCCCCACAAACGCATAGCGTTTTTTACTGATTCCTCCCTTGTGCTGAAATGATCTGTGCATAGTGTAAAGGTCGAGTAGAGCCTGAGTCGGATGTTGATCTTTACCGCTGCCTCCATTCATAATGGGCACACTGCGTCCAGTATTATCGAGCAAATAAGCCATATATTCGCAAAATCCCGGTTTCGGATCACGCATGATAATCAAATCAAAATAGCTGCTGAAAACCCTAACTCCGTCTTCCTGACTCTCGCCTTTGTATTCAGACGACAAAGAGGGATCGCGGACTTCTCCGGTGTCCATTCCAACCATCTGGCATGCAGTCAAAAAAGACAAAAAAGTCCTTGTTGAGGGTTGGGTAAAATAGAGCATTGCTTTTTTGTGGCTCAATAAGGATTTCAAAAATTCAATCCCGTTTGGTTTGCGAGTCATTCCTTTAACGTGATCCGCAATGTCAAATAATTCTTCCATCAACTTAATGGAGAATTGATGCGAGAGCATCACATGCTGGAGACGTCCATCTTTTTCATAATGTTGCATGCGTACTTCCACAGACTGTGAAAAGTACTCTTCGAAGGTCTTTATTGAGGATTCCATGAGCGTAAAACTGCTAAGATGTAATTAGAAAATAAGCTGTAATCTAGCCTAAAATTCTATTCAGAAACAGTCCAGCGGAAAGGGAATGAATCAATTTTTTCAGCAGTAATAAAATTTTTTCTTGGGAGGTATTTTTTGAGAATTATAAGCGGGCAGGCAGTAATTGCAGAGTATAGTGCAACTAAATAGAGCCGTGTCCATTTAAGGACACGGTGAAAAAAATATTACTTGATTTCTGCGCTTGCTCCGGCTTCTTCAAGTTTCTTTTTGACTTCTTCTGCTTCTTCCTTGGAAACACCTTCTTTAATAGCTTTAGGAGCAGATTCAACTGCTTCTTTAGCTTCTTTCAATCCTAATCCAGTAATTGAACGGACTTCCTTAATGACGTTGATTTTCTTCTCACCAAAGCTGGTAAGTATTACATCAAATTCAGTTTTTTCTTCAGCAGCGGCTTCAGTGCCCCCACCGCCCGCAGCTGGTGCCGCGACTGCAGCTGCAGCTGCACTGACACCGAATTTTTCTTCCATCTCTTTCACCAGTTCAGACATCTCCAGTACGGACATGTTTGCAATGAAATCAACTACTTGGTCTTTTGTTATATCTGCCATTTTATATCTCAGATAAAGGTTGTTAAAGTCATCCTCCATTTTAGTTAAGGGAGGAATGTGAAAAAAACCGGTTTAGTTATTTGCTATCCCGGATTGCAGCCAAAGTGCGAACAAATTTCGCAGGAACTGCGTTTAGAGTACGAACAAATTGAGTTGCTGGAGCCTGCATAAGGAACAGCAGCTTCACGATGAGCTCTTCTCTTGAAGGTAGTTTGGAAAGTGCTTCCACTTCACTAGTATTGAGGATACTTGTTTTGCTGTCTCCAACAAGTATTCCTACAAGGATTTTTAAATTATCAATATTTTTAGCTGCCTCCGACAATACTTTGGCCTGCACAACCGGATCACCGTCACTATATACTAACGCACGAGTTTGTGTGAACTGATCTGCAAGCTCCGAAAACGGAGTGTCTTCGGCTGCAATACGTGCCAGGGAGTTTTTGAGTACCTTCATTGTGGAAGATGCATCATTCAACTGCTTGCGCAGTTCCACTACCTGATTGGCTTCAATTCCTCGGTAATCAACCAGCACTCCAGCTGACATATTATTAAATATAGATCGAAGCTCGCTAACTTGAGCTTCCTTTTGACTTCGTTCCATGGCCCCTTTCCAAATTGATTAAGTTAAAAATTCACTTCTCCGGTGTTTTACACAAGTGTGAAAATTCACATTATTCTCATAGAAAAGGCTAAAACCCATTTCTAAGAAAACTCAAGATTGTAATGTAAAAAATTTGAATAAGACAGTGGAAGGAACACAGCAGAAAATTTCTGTGTCACTCGCGGAGAGGTGTCTCGGCAGGGTATAAATTAAGCCGTTAGGCCCCTACTGTCTCAGACAATCATACTAAAAAAAATTATCTTTTATACTGTTTGTGGATCCACTTTAATTCCTGGACCCATAGTTGAACTCAAACTAAAATTTCTCAGATAAATTCCTTTTGAAGATGAAGGTTTCATCCTCTTGACGGTGTCAACCAAAACACTGATATTTTCACAGAGCTTATCTGCATCAAACGAAATTTTCCCAACTGAAGCATGGAGATTACCCAGTTTATCTGCACGAAATTCCACTTGACCGGCTTTGATATTTTTTATGACAGATTCAACCTCAAAAGTTACTGTACCAGTCTTTGGATTTGGCATCAACCCCCTCGGACCAAGAATTTTTCCTATTCGACCAACTACTGCCATCATATCAGGCGTTGCTACCACACGATCGAACTCAAGCCAGCCATCCTGAATTTTTTTGGCAAAATCTTCTCCGCCTACATAATCTGCACCTGCTTCTTGAGCTGCAATTGCCTTTTCCCCCTTGGCAAAAACAAGCACGCGTACTTCCTTACCTAGACCGTTTGGCATAGAACAGGTCCCGCGCACCATTTGTTCTGCTTTACGGGTATCAACTCCAAGCCTTAAGACTACATCTACGCTTTCATCAAATTTAGTTGCTTTGACTTCTTTAAGCAAATTCACTGCTTCAGACAGCATATACACTTGTTCGGATACTACTTTTTCTTGAATAAATTTTGCTCGTTTACTTTGTTTACTCATATTTCCTCAGTCAATACGCCCATGCTCCGGGCTGTTCCAGCCACAGACTTCACAGCAGCTTCCAAGTTGTAACAATTCAGGTCAGGCATCTTCTGCTTGGCAATATCCTCTATCTGCGCTTTGCTTAGAGTACCAACTTTTGACTCATGTGGTGTTGCCGAGCCTTTGCTCAGTTTAAGTGCCTTTTTGATCAAAACTGGTGCAGGAGGAGTCTTGGTAATAAAGGTAAACGATCGATCACTGTAAACAGTAATCACCACCGGAATAATGGTATCCTGACCTTGTGTTTGGGCATTGAAGGTTTTACAAAACTCCATGATATTCACTCCATGCTGACCCAATGCAGGACCAATAGGGGGTGATGGATTTGCTTTACCAGCCGGAATCTGAAGTTTGATAAAAGAAGAAATGTCCTTTGCCATAGTTATCTGTCTTATTCTACTACATGTTTTACATTTTCGAACTCCACCTCTACCGGTGTGGGACGACCAAAGATACTAACTAATACCTTTAATTTCCTGCGTTCGAGATTTACCTCATCGATTGTTCCACTGAAATTCCCGAATGAACCTTCTATGATTGTAACTTTCTGTCCGACTGAGAATTCATCCTCAGTCGCTTTTTGCTGAAAACCTTCATTAACCTGGGATCGAATCTCTTCCAGTTCCTTCTCATCTAAAGGTAGAGGTTTTTGTGGAGTTCCACCAATAAATCCGGAAACCCGGTTAACGTCCATCAAAAGGTGCCACAATTCTGGAGTCAACTCCATGTGTATAAGTACATATCCAGGAAAATATTTTTGGTTGACTTTCCTTTTTTTACCTTCCTTGGTACGAATTATGTCTTCTGAAGGTATAAAAATCTCATCAACCAAATGTTCTATTCCCTTAATTCTTAATTTTTCTCTAATTGTTTGTTCAACACGCCCTTCGTAACCTGAATATGCCTGAAGAATATACCATTTTGCGTTCGGATTTTGTGGTTTTTCTGCTACTTGTGATTCTGTTTCTTCGGTTTGATTTTCAGTTTCCACCGAACTTTCAATATTTTCTACTTTCTCAGTTTCACCAGTATTATCATGCTCTCCAGGATCCGCTTCATTTATTTCCTGAGCATTTTCCTGTACTCCAGGATCCGCTTCATTTATTTCCTGAGCATTTTCCTGTACTTCAGGATCTAAATTAGACTCCTCCGGAAGATTCCCCTCTGGATCGCCCAAAATGATTTCCTGTGTTTCCGAATTTTTTTCCTGCTCTTCAAATATCATATCTGTTCCAGTTTGTTCTTCCACCATTTTATCCGGCAATAATCATTTGCATAATGTCTGAAAGACCCAAATCGGCGATTCCCAAATATAGGGCCACAGCAAAAGAGAGACAAACAACCACTGATGTGGACTTTATTGTGGCATCACGTGTCGGCCACTGCACCCGCTTAAATTCTGCAATGACATCTTTAAAAAACTGTCGAATTCTTTTGAACATAATCAGGTTCGCGATTGAATTAGAAACATAATAAATTAATATTCTTCTGCTGTTCTTCTGCAGTCCAAACCTTTAAGTCAAAGCAGGTGCTGACAATTTTGGCAGGGCAGACAGGGGTCGAACCTGCGACCTTCGGTTTTGGAGACCGATGCTCTACCAACTGAGCTACTGCCCTTTTCGGACGTAAAATAAAGGCAGAAAACGAATTATTTCGTTTCCTTATGTAATGTATGTTTACGATCCCACCTGCAGTATTTACGTACTTCCATACGCTCTGTTTTTAATTTTTTGTTGCGGGAAGTAGTATAATTCCTGCGTTTGCACTCAGTGCATTCCAAGTGGATCGTGTCTCTCATATTTTCATTACCTTAAAAACTACTATAATAAATTGGAGCCTGAGAGCAGGATTGAACTGCCGACCTCTTCCTTACCAAGGAAACGCTCTACCACTGAGCTACCCAGGCTTAAAACTCATACTGTTATAAGCTCTTGAAGCCGTGGTGGGGAGAGAAGGATTCGAACCTTCGAAGGCGTAGCCGTCAGATTTACAGTCTGATCCCGTTGACCGCTTGGGTATCTCCCCATGCTGGAGCTGGCAATAGGACTTGAACCTACAACCTGCTGATTACAAATCAGCTGCTCTACCAGTTGAGCTATGCCAGCATGAGTTAAACGGTTAATTATGTAATACCACTTGATATTTGTCAATATAAAACATAAATTATCTGTTTTTACCACATTAAAAATGCGGGCAAAATGTAATCAGGATACTTGAAAAATAAACAGTAATTAAATTATGCGGCGGCCAAATAGATTTTAGAATCAGCTGATTTTTTCCGGTCAGGAAGTTTAATATCGTGATTTTTGCTGAATTGATAATCTTGAAAAACTTCTTCAGCGCTAAGAAGTTGATACTTCCCATCCTCAAGTATATGAGTTGTATCTTTCAGGCGGTAAACATAGTGGCCGCATGTCCAGATTTTAAATTTACGAAATTGTGTGCAGAGGCATGTTTTGTCCTGCACAGAAATATTTTCCGGATTTTTCTCCAGTTCCCGGTTGTAGGCATCCACATACTGGCAGTGACCTTTACTATCCAGAATATAACCGAAAGCTTCACAATTTGGCCGGATTCCTGAACCGATTCCTGGAGATTCCCGAAGCATCCGCATTGGGTAACCGGTTGGAGAAATAGTGTTAACAACAATATCATCCTCAACTGCTTCAAGGTAATGATGTTTTGTTTTTTCCGGTAATCCGCACTCATGAGTAACCGTAAAGCGTGTTGCCACCTGAACAGCAGAAGATCCGGATTCTAAAAATTCCACTGCATCAGTTCCGGTAAAAACGCCTCCGGCAGGAACAACAGGTATATTTAATTCGTTTTCTTTTAAAAATACTAAAACATCATTGACAATTGTTTTAAGATCATACTCCTGCCAATCATCTGCACCAAAACCTAGATGTCCTCCGGCCAACGGTCCTTCAACCGTTATATAATCCGGAAGACGCTTGTATTTTGCTGCTCTCTTGAGAAAAGGACGTAAAGCTCTTGCTGAAGACACAATGATGCCAATCAAAACGTCATGAAAACGGGGGTGGTCCTTCATAAGCTCCATTGAACCTAAATGAAGTCCTGCACTCAAGGTTATACCCTCAATACCTGAATCCATTGCTGCAAGCAATCGAGCCTGCAGAGTGTCACGAGGACTGTTCATCGTGAGCTTTTCCATGCAGTTGATAAAAATCGCTCCGTCTCCTTTTTTTGATTCCATTGTACGGCTCACAAAAAGACGTTGAGCTTCAGCCAGTCTTTCCAAGTCAAACTTCACTGCAGATTTGTCCGTATTGCCGATATTGTATTTGTATTTCTTTTGTTTCTCCTGCACAAATTTCGTTTTAAAACGACGGTCTGAAACAGTAGGTACCATTGCATCGGAGATGTGACCAATTCCTCCCAAACGTGCTGCTTCCAGAGCAAGTTCTGCAGTAGAGATATCAACCCCCATCCCACCCACGATTATAGGCACATATTCCCGTCCTCCAAGTTTCAAGCGGAAATCATCCATGGCTTTGCTCATATCATGCTCACTATTCTTAGGGTTTGCTTATTAAAAAATATTATTCAGTATTTTTCAATTGGCCATAATCGAATAACCACAATCTACGTAGATCACTTGTCCTGTAATCCCCGATGAGGCTTCACTTGCTAAAAATACAGCAGTTTGCGCTACTTCACTCTGTGTTGCAGTGCGTTTCATGGCCGAATGCTCGCCGGCAACACGCATCAATTCAGGAAAATCTTTAATTCCGGCAGAAGACAAAGTCCTTATTGCCCCGGGAGATATCACATTTACACGAATATTATCCGGACCTACTTCCTTTGCCAGATAGCGGGATGAAGCTTCCAAAGAAGCTTTTGCCGGTCCCATCACATGATAATGTGGAACAGCCAGCATGGACCCAATAAAACTCATGCTGATTATACTGCCACCCCCACGTTTTCTCATCATGGGGATAACTCCCTCCGCAAGAGGCAGCAAAGAGAATGCACTGATTTCATGAGCTCTGGCAAAACCATTTCGGCTGGTACTTGAAAAGTCGACTTTCAGGTCTTTTTGATCTGCAAAAGCTAAACTGTGAATCAAAAAATCCATTTCACCCCAATGATTGTTTAATGCTCCAATTAATGACTGAATCGAATTATCATCTGCAACATCACATTCCTGAATAAGGGTCGCATTTACTTTTTCTCCAAGTTTTTTGACATTTGCTTCAAAACGACCTTTTGGATCACCAAGAAAAGTCAGTGCCAACTCTGCACCTTGTTGATGGCAATGCTCGGCAACTGACCATGCAATACTGCGTTGATTACCAACTCCAAGAATAACACCTCTTTTCCCTGTTAAATCATTCATCTTTCCAATCCTGAGTTTTATATTTTTGTATGAAATATTTTTAAGAATTCTATATTTCTGATTTAAGTTTAATTTTCAGTCCTTTGAGTCAAGACAGAGCCTACCGACAGCCTGGCCTAAACAAATCTTTTGTTCCACCTGCAATTCTCCCAGTTCTATCTGTCCGGGAGGAAACAGGCAGATTACCGTAGAACCCAATTCAAACAAACCGAGCTCTTCTCCCCGATTGACATGAAAAGGAAACTCCAGCACAACCTGTTGATTTTTAGCACCGGACTTGTTTGAAACCAGATCATGGTAACAAACTCGAATGCGTCCTACCACAGTCGCACCAACTTTTACAAGCGCACATTCACCATTGTCCGTCTTTATAAAGGTGGTTAGACGTTCGTTCCTGGCAAAAAGGCCTGGGACGTGGTGTACCCCTAATGGGCTGACTGTCCACAAATCACCCGGAATGTAAGAGAATTCATGTACCTCACCTTCCACCATGCTGTGAACACGGTGGTAATTGTGCGGGGCTAAATAAATGGTTATGAATACTCCGCCATCATATTGTTCGGTTCGCTTTGGATCTTCAAATAAGTCTGCTAACCTGTACTCGAGTCCTTTTGCTTGAATCAGGCGTCCATCATTAATGGTCCCGAATTCACCAATAAATCCATCTACCGGACTAAGTATTACATCCGGATCCGGATCAATTGTCCTTGCGTCCGGAAGCAGGTTCCGGGTAAAAAATTCATTAAAGGTACGGAACTCTGAAATCGGCTGCGCTGCCTCAGTCAGGTCAACTCCATATTTCCATGAAAACAATTTGATTAATGGAGTTAACAAAGGACGTGGAATTCTAACATCCGCCACAATCCCGCAAAGTCTGCTAAAAAGATTGCGGGGCAAAATCCACATAAAATAATATGCCGGAGGGTGACCAAATCCCGGTATTGCCATCAGCCCCCGACTGGCTCAACTTTAGACTTATTTTGTCCCAATAGATCCATGATATACGATCCCTCGACTGTCTCCTCTTTCATCAAAACTTCAACTATTTTGTGTAAAACATCGATATTATCCCTGAGAAGTTTTTTGGCCTTTTCATCGTGAAATTTAATAGTTTTGCGCATTTCCTTGTCAATCTCTGAAGCCGTCTTTTCACTGTACTCACGATCTTTGCCGATATTACGACCAAGGACGTTTTGTTGGTTGTCACTCCCAAAAACAATCGGGCCAAATGATTTATTCATACCCCAGCGGCAAATCATATTTCTAATTGTATCCGTTGCCTGCTGGATGTCATTGCTTGCTCCGGTAGTAACTTCATCAAAAATAATTTCCTCTGCTGCACGTCCACCCATCGCAATGGTTATGCGGTTGCTCAGAAATTCAAGATCATATGAGTGATTATCCTTTTCCGGTAAATATGCAGTCATTCCCAGAGCTCTTCCTCGAGGCACAATTGTTACTTTGTGTATTGGATCAGATTTCGGGAGAAGGGCCGAAACAAGTGCATGTCCAGCCTCATGGTATGCAGTATTGCGCTTCTCTTTTTCTGACATGACCATCGATCGACGTTCAGTACCCATCAGAACCTTGTCACGTGCCCACTCAAAATCCGCCAAATTCAACTCTGTCTTGTTGTTGCGTGCACCTCCCAGTGCGGCTTCATTAATCAGGTTTTTTAAATCTGCACCTGAAAATCCTGGAGTACCACGAGCAATAATACTCATATCAACTCCATCTGCCATTTGCACTTTTTTAGCATGGATTTTCAGAATTTCCTCTCTACCTTTTACATCAGGTAAAGGAATGGTCACTTGCCGGTCAAAACGTCCAGGACGCAACAGTGCAGGATCCAGTACATCCGGACGGTTTGTTGCGGCAATTACGATTATTCCTTCCATACCATCGAAACCATCCATTTCAACCAGCAATTGGTTGAGGGTCTGTTCCCGCTCATCATTTCCACCGCCCATTCCCGAACCCCGGCTCCCGCCAACAGCATCTATTTCGTCAATGAAAATTATACACGGTGCGTTTTGTCGACCTTGTTCAAACATATCACGGACCCTGCTGGCACCAACACCTACAAACATTTCCACAAAATCAGAACCACTCATACTGAAAAAAGGGACTTCTGCCTCACCGGCAACAGCCTTTGCCAGCAAGGTTTTTCCTGTACCTGGTGATCCGGACATCAACATACCTTTGGGGATTCTTCCTCCGAGCTTTCGGAATTTGGCAGGGTCTTTCAGGAATTCAACCGTTTCTCTCAGATCGTCTTTTGCTTCTTCGATTCCAGCAACGTCATCAAAAGTCACTTTCATTTCATCAGGTTCCATCTTTTTGGCACGACTACGTCCTATAGAAAACAACCCTCCTCCAGTTCCTCCCGACTGCATTCTCCGCATCAGTACCATCCAAATCCCAAAAATTAAAATGAAAGGTCCCCAATTAATTAAAATGCTCAAATACCATGGAAGACTTTTTTCCGGCACATAATTGATAGGGATTTGATAAAGTCGAAGGAAGTCGATTACACTTGGGTCTTCAGCCGGAATATAGGTGCGGTAACCCAGTCCTCCCTGAGTGAATCCCTCAATTAAGGAATCTCCTACAATCTGCGCATTAACCACATCACCCGCAGCAACAAGTGCTTTGAAATCGCTGTAAATCAATTCCTGAGAACGCTGAGGACCGGATGCAATATCCCCGCTATTGAACATTCTTGCCAAAAAAAATGCCAACACCACAAAACTGAGGATAATCAGGATATTCTCTCTTTTCATACTAAAAATACCTCTGCAAAAAAAGACTGAAGTTTTAGAAGATCGTAAATAACAGATACACCTAGAACCACAAAAATAAAATTTATTTTATAAAAAACAATGTTTAACTGTACATGATAACATACAACTGGTCATACAGTTAAGTAAATTTTTAGATACTCAATATCATTTCAAACATTATTTTATGAATCATTTTATTCTTTTTTCACAATTAAAAAGATTTTTACATGAATCTTCACGCACATTAAAGTTAGGTCTACCGGTAATCATAGCACAATTGTTACAGACTTTGATGCAGTTTGTGGACACAGTGATGGCCGGACACGTCAGTTCCAAAGATTTGGCGGGACTGGCTATTGCAACGGCACTCTACCATCCAGTTTTTTTACTGATGTTGGGTATTTTGATTGCTTTAGGTTCGATTATAGCTCAGCTATTTGGGGCAGTAAAACCTGCAGAAATTGTTACAAATGTAATTCAGGGCCTCTGGTTAAGCCAGGTTTTAGCGCTGGTGAGCATTGTAATTTTAGCTAATCCAGAGCCAGTTTTGCATTTTATGGGATACGAAGCAAAGGTGATTCAGGTTGCCGGAGATTATTTAAGGGCTTTGTGCTGGGGGATGCCAGCCGTTTATGCATATATCGTTTTACGGATGTTTAATGAAGGCTTGTCGATCACTCGTCCAAATATGTATTTTTCGCTGATTGGACTGGCAATCAATATCGTAGGAAACTATACACTCATGTTTGGTCACTTCGGTTTTCCTGCCCTTGGAGCAGTTGGTGCAGGATGGACAACAAGCATGGTCCACTGGGTTATGTTCAGTGTTATGCTAGCATTTTGTTTAAAAGGCCCACTGTTTAAAAGCTACAGAAAATTTTTGTATTTTAGTGGCCCCGTCTGGCTTCATCTGCGTGAAATTTTGCGAATCGGCTTACCAAACGGTTTCAGCCTCGCAGCTGAAACTGGAATGTTCGCAATGGTTTCCTTGCTGATGGGAACTTTTGGGGTTTCGGCAATTGCAGGACATCAGATAGCAATCAATGTTGCTTCGTTAACATTTATGATACCGATGGGACTTTCAATAGCCATAACTATAAGAGTGGGCCAGGCGAAGGGCAGGGACAATTGTATCGAGGCCCGATATATAGGGTATGCTGGAATTTTACTCTGTATTATTGTCATGACAGTATCAGCATCTATATTTGTTATAGTTCCGGAAATGATCGTAGGATTATATACGCAGGATTTGCAAGTCCAGACGCTGGCAATACAATTACTTTATATGGCAGCGATATTTCAGTTGTCAGACGGAATGCAAGTAGGTGCATTGGGCGCACTGCGTGGACTTAAAGATACAAAGATACCGTTAGTTGCAAATGTGGCAGCATACTGGGGCTTAGGCTTGCCTTTTGCCTACCTGGTGGGAATCCATTTTAATGTTGGTCCTGCAGGCTTGTGGGTCGGCTTGATTACCGGATTGAGTACTGCTGCTGTTTTTCATAGTTGGAGATTTCGGATTTTGACCAACCGCCTTTTAATCCTTCCTTCTTCACCAAAATTTACATGAAGAAGTTAGGATTTTGCGAATGAAATCTGATTAATATAATCTTTTTTATTTTTCAAAAGACAAAACAGCATTTACTCAATGTTTGGAATCCTAATTGCAGGATACATGATTCAAAATTCTTAAAAAAATTTTATGTTTGATCCACAATCCTAGAATACAGGCATTAAATTTTCCCAATATAACCAGAATACTATTAAACAGGAATACTATGGCAGAACAAACCGGCGCTCTTTCAGATGTCAGGTTGCAGTTTCAGGAATTTTTTGGTTCATTAAGTCTTGCTAAGCGAATCACAATTTTGGTGGCCCTTGGAATAGTTCTCATCGGAATGGTGAGTATGATTTTTGTAGCAAACCGACCATCTTGGGCCCCGCTTTATTCTAATGTGGAACCAGGCGATGCTGCCGCTATAGTTGAAAAACTCCAGGAAAACCAGATTCCTTATTTGCTTGCTCCAGGTGGAAGAACTATAATGGTTGAACCGCACAAGGTAGATCAAGCCCGCTTAACTTTGGCCAAAGAAAAGGTTACGCCGGGAAGTGGAGTCGGATTTCTTGATCTGTTTTCTACACCAAGTCTAGGTGAAACAGAATTTCAGCAAGGTGTTAAATTCCGTGTAGCTCAGGAAGGTGAGCTGGCGCGGTTGATTTCTACTATTAATGTAGTAAAATCAGCAAAAGTTTCATTAGCTATTCCCAAAAAAACTTTATTTTCAGATAGTCAGGAAGAAACAACTGCTGCAATCGCACTAAATCTCACCAGCAGTGGAGCAGGCAGAAAACAAATTGAGACTATTGTTCACTTGGTTGCCAGTGCTGTTGAAGGTCTTTCCCCACGTAATGTAAAAATAACAGACCAAAACGGAACGCTGCTTAGTAAAGGTTTTGCTGATTCTTCTGCCGGTGGAAAGATGAACGATAATTACTCATATAAAAGTCGCTTTGAAAAGGAACTGGAAGAAAAAGTAGTCAGGCAAATAGAGGAGGTTGTTGGTAAAGATCGAGTAAGAGTAAATGTTTCAGCTAACCTGCGTTTTGATAGGCGAACAATCAAGGAAGAACTGGTGGATCCTGACCAAACGAGTGTCGTCAGTGAGCAGGTCGTCGATGAATCTTCAACCGGAACACGATCAGTTCCTGTCGGCCCTGCCGGAGTAACAACCAATTTGCCAGAAGCAACCGGCAGGGAAGCGGCAACTGTCTCAGAATTCAGCAAGAAAAATTCCACGCGTAATTTCGAAAGCAGCCGCCGGGAAATAGTTCTGGAATCTGCGGTGGGAGAAGTAGTACGCCTGAGCGTTTCTGTGCTTCTTGACAACAGGCGTACGCAAATACTGGACGAAAGCGGAAATACAATAGGCCGTACTAACACACCTTGGACTGAAGCAGAAAAAGAAACTATTGTTGGTCTGGTAAAAGCAGCAATGGGCTTCAACGAAAAGCGAGGTGACAGTGTTTTTGTTGGAAACATGCCTTTTGAAGCTGCAGTTGAAGAAGATAAGGCTTCTGAAATTGAGAATACTAAAGTCAGGAACCAGTTTATACTGGATATTGTGCGTTATGTGGCTCTTGGTTTGGCCATTTTGTCTCTCATTATTTTTGTAATCCGTCCGATGGTTCAGCGACTCAGTTCCAAACCGGCAGACCTTGATCTCCTCATGGGAATGCCGGCAACGATTGGTGAGCTTGAAGGAGAGGAGTTAGAAATCCCAACTGAGCGGGAATCTGGAATTCCTCCGAGGGAAAAAATTCTCGAAATTGCCAAGCAGGATCCGCTCAAGACATCCGCACTCATCCATACCTGGCTACGCGAACGATAAGAAAGTTAATTCAGTATTCAGATTTTGTGGTGCAGTTAAAAAATCTTTCTTCCACTTTTCACTAAATCCTGAATACCAGATCCTTAATTCTAAATAATTTAACATTGTTCTAACCATGTTAGAAGATAGTGAGTTCAAACCTTTTAACTTGACCGATTTCACGGTTGCTGAAACTCTGCCTGAAGATTCTGAAAATTTATCTGCAACTCAGGAAGATGGTCAAGATGGAGCCGAAGTTGAAGAGTCAGAAATTTCAGTTCGTCTCGCTTCTTTCAAACCCTTAATTATTGATGAACAAGGTGGATCTGACGAATTTGATGCAGAGGATTCAACCGATTTGGCAGACAGAAGGACTGATTCAGAAAAAATTCAGTTGTCTCAGGATTTTAGAACAGCTGATTTTTTTCAGGAAAACAGTCTCCTGACAAATGCAGAAAATTTTGCTGAAACAATTAGAGATGGAGCAAAGCTTTACAAAACACAGTTGATAACAAAAATCGAAGAACAGGCAACTGATACCAAACGAATTCACCAAAAAACTGTTGCTGAAAATCAGGAGGCAGAAGACGAGAGAAAAAAGCTGTTGTCTGCTACAGAAGAAAAAGTCGATGAAATAAAAAATGAAGCCTTCAATGAAGGTTTTGAGGCAGGGCGTCTTAAGGGAATGCAGAAGCGCTATGATGAGGCGGGGCCCTTGGTTTTGCAGGTAAATTCAGTAATGGAACAATTGAATTCCTTACGGCAAGCAGTACGGTTTCAGGCGGAAAAGGAATTAGTGGAATTGGCGTTACAAATAGCAAAAAAAGTAGTTGCCGAAGAAATTAAGCTGCCAAATGATGTTATAAAGAATATCGTAACGGCTGCACTTCATGAAACAGAAGTGCCAGGTAAAATTTATCTGTACTTGCATCCGGATGACTACGAATTCCTGCTAAAGAGCAAGGCAGATTTGGAACGTTATTTAAATGAAGAGCAAACACTTGTTCTTCGACAGAATCCGGAATTGAAACCCGGTTCTATTTATGTGGAATCTGATGAAGAAATAATCAGTCGTTCAATAGAGGATCAGTTTGATAAACTGGAAGAAACTTTGACAGAACAAATAGAAAATCGCCATGCTCAATTATCAGAAGTCGATCTTGATGCACACGATTTTTCAATACAGACTTCCACGGACGATGCTGCAAATGCAGATTCTGCTGCTGTTCATTTACAGGACGTGGGAGAAGTGGCTTCTCCGGCAGAAACAGATGAGAAGGCAGAACTTAAAAAAGCGGATCCTGAAAAAAGTACAGTAAAAGATACAGAGAAAATTGCCCAGAATACTATGCCCGTTGACTCAAGTGAAGTTGACGATAATGAGAAACCCTTGACACAGTCTGGATCAGTTGATTTACGTGAAATGGATGAAACAGACCTTTCCGAAGAGGCTGCAGATCCAGCTTTGGAAACAGAATCAATTGAAACAGAAAAACAAGAACAGCAAACAAAACCTGTAGAAAATAAGGAGCCGGAACTGGAAACTGAAGCCGCCAAAACTGAGGATTCAGTGCCGGAAACAGAGACTGATGAGTCTGCAGAGCTAGATCCGCCCAAATGACAAGATTATTTAAGAAACAAAAAATATCAAGATTCCCAAATTATTTTTTGCTGCCACTAATACATGAACACAAAATTCCAAATCCTGAACTTTTTTAATTTTCATGCTTTCAGAAACTCCTGCATCTAAATTACCGGTTTATTCCAACCTTGGGACATACATCAGTGAAATAGAGAAATTCCCTGCTGTGCGAAAGGAAGGACGCGTAATGCAGGTAATTGGGCACATGGTAGAAGCTACAAATCCAGGTTGTTCTGTAGGAGGTATGTGTAAAATTTATAATCCGGCAACAAAAAGCTCCGTTACTGCAGAGGTCGTCGGATTCCGGAAAGACCGGATGCTCATTATGCCCCTGCATAACGCACACGGGATCGGCCCAAAGTGCCGGATTATCCCGGAAGATAGACCGGCTATGGTACCAGTAGGTGACGGATTGCTGGGAAGAGTGATAGATCCTTTGATGCGTCCGATGGACGGGCTGGGTGAACTGTCAACTTCAACTGAGGTACCTTTATATCCGGAAGTTGTAAATCCAATGAATCGCCAACGTATCAAAAAACCTTTGGATGTTGGAGTAAGATCTATAAATGCATGCCTGACCTGTGGCAGAGGACAGCGTATCGGTATAATGGCTGGATCCGGTGTCGGCAAATCAGTTTTGCTTGGAATGATGGCACGTTACACAGATGCGGACATAAACGTCATTTCACTTGTAGGAGAGCGGGGCAAGGAGGTCAGGGAATTTATTGAAGATAATTTGGGCGAAGAAGGAATGCGCCGTTCGATTGTGATTGTGGCTACATCAGATCAACCGCCGCTACTAAGAATGCGTGGAGCATACATTGCAACCTCAATTGCCGAACACTTCCGCAACGAAGGCCAGGATGTACTACTTTCTATGGATTCTCTCACACGTTTTGCTATGGCGCAGCGTGAAATTGGGTTGGCTGCAGGCGAACCTCCTACCACAAAAGGTTATCCCCCCTCTGTATTTGCTTTGTTAGCTGGACTGCTTGAACGCACGGGAACTCATGACGGACCTGGTTCGATTACAGGATTTTACACTGTTCTCGTTGAAGGCGACGATGCAAATGATCCCATTGCCGATGCAATTCGTGCAATAGTTGACGGGCATATCATTTTAAGCCGGGGAATTGCGGAAAAAGGTACGTATCCCGCGGTTGACTTACTATCTTCCACAAGCCGGGTTATGGTGGATGTCGTCGGTGAAAAACACCTTAAACTCAATCAAATCATGCGTCGTACACTGGCTACCTACAGGGAGGCTGAAGACCTGATAAATATCGGAGCTTATGTTCAGGGGAGCAATCCTGACATAGACTATGCAATCACAAAAAAACCGCTAATTCAGAAATTCATTCAGCAGGGTATGAACGAACATACTGATTTGAAAGAGTGTGAAGAGCACATCCTTCAAATTTTCGGTGACCGATTGGAAGAAGACCCGACTCCGGAAGAAAATTCTGCTTAACCAGACATAATCAATAACAACACTGGATCTTCCAATTTTTCATTTTCGAATTAACTGTATTTCGCAGGAACGATGCAATACAGCTGCGTTTGCTTATGAAAGGAAAAGAGAAAAAACTCCAAAAAGAACAAATTCATGACTCTAGAATTAAACTCACCCCCCGTGTACGCAAAGTGATAGAGACCGCAGCATCCAAATTCTGTTTACTCTCCATCTGATTGTCAATCACAAATAACTCCCCAAGAATACAATCCACAGTATATTCGATATGACCACCTAAATAGATGGCTTTGATAATCGTTCCCGGGATACTATTTCCATTTCCTGATTGACTCAGGCAGATAGACTGAGGACGAATTGCCACGTTTACCTCACCTGAAATCAAGCCCCGGTGAGGCAGGTTTGTCCGGATTCCGCCAATATCAACATCAGCATTAATACCATCAATTTTCAGAATTTGTGCTTTCACTATATTTGCATCACC
>Ga0257111_1000074_pt1 | contig 36497 bp, 28 predicted proteins | sample LP_taG_6_FD_191567 | JGI IMG/M metagenome (GOLD analysis project Ga0257111, IMG submission 191567) | Marine microbial communities from Northeast Subartic Pacific Ocean, Canada - LP_J_2015_P26_500m | ecosystem: Environmental > Aquatic > Marine > Oceanic | place: Canada: Northeast Subartic Pacific...
GCTAGTGTTTTTTTCCCATATAATGTAGCTCCTGAAGTTTATGCGATAATTTTTATGGGAATTACTACAGTTTATGTCGTTTTAGGCGGTATGTATAGTGTGGTATTTACAGATTTAATTCAATTTACATTATTAACTATCGTATCAATTGTAATTGGAATTATAGCTTTTAATAGAGTGTCTCCTGAGGCTCTTTATCAATCTGTACCAGATGGGTGGTTTGATCTTTCTTTTGGATGGAAATTAGATCTCGACTGGAGCGAATTAATTCCTGCTGCGAATAGCCAGATAGCTTCAGATGGATGGAATTTGTTTACTATATTTTTTATGATGATGATCTTTAAAGGAATGTTAATTAGTGTTGCAGGACCAACTCCAGGATATGATATGCAAAGAATTTTAGCATCAAAAACTCCCAAAGAAGCAGGTCTAATGAGTGGTATAGTTTCAATATGTCAGATACCAAGATGGTTTATGATAGTTGGGGTAACAACTTTGGCTCTGGTATTTTTTAGTAATGATTTAATCGCAATGGGTGATAAAGTTGATTTTGAATTAGTATTACCTTGGGTAATCAATGAGTTTTTACCTGTTGGATTAGTAGGGTTTGTTCTTGCAGGTATGTTGGCAGCATTTATGTCAACATTTGATTCTACTGTAAATGCTGGTGCTGCATATTTAGTAAATGATTTATATAAACGATATATTAACCCTAATGCTAGTTCACAGATTTATATTAAAGCAAGTTATATAAGCTCATTTTTGATTGTTGGTATAGGAATAATTTTTGGTTTTATGTCAGAATCAGTTAACAGTGTAACGCAATGGATAGTTTCAGGCTTATTTGGAGGGTATACAGCTCCAAATATTTTAAAATGGCATTGGTGGAGATTTAATGGATTTGGATATTTTTCGGGTATGGTTGCTGGAGTTGCTGCAGCTCTAATAATACCTATTATACTTCCAGAACTATCACCATTAAATGCTTTTCCTTTTATTCTATTATTTTCTGGTTTTGCTGGAATTTTAGGAAGCTTATTTACTAAGCCAGATAATGAGAAAACTTTAATGGAATTTTACAAAAATATTCGGCCCTGGGGTCTTTGGAGTCCTATATTGAAGAAAATTAATTCAACTGATAACACTATTAAACAGAATACTAACTTTTTAAATGATTTATTAAATATTGTTGTAGGAATGATTTGGCAAATTAGTTTGGTTTTGATTCCTATTAATTTGCTGGTTTATAAATATTCTGCTTTCTTTTTTTCATTAATTATTGCTATCATAACAACATTATTTCTGAAAAAAAACTGGTATGAAAAACTTGATTCTGAATTCTGATATTAAATAATATCTAAAAAATTCTATATGAAAAATAAAAAAATAAATATTGGTATAGTTGGGTGTGGAAATATTGCTGAAAAATATTTAGAACAAATTAATAATTATAATAATATACAATTAATTGGACTTACGGATATAGATATTGAAAGAGCCAAAAGTTTTTCTAGTTTATATAACTGTCAAGTTTATGAAAGTTTGGATAAAATGTTATCAGATGTAAATATTGATTTAGTAGTTAACCTTACAATCCATCATGCTCATGCAGAAGTCATAGAGCAGATTCTATCTTCAGGAAAACATGTTTATACTGAAAAACCATTAGCAATGAATTATAAGGATGCAAAAAGAATAATTGAATTATCTGAAAAGAAAAATCTTAGACTAAGTAGTGCACCCATAACGTACATGGGCGAAATGCAACAAACAGCGTATAAAAATTTAACTGATGGTCTTCTGGGCAAGATAAGACTAGTTTATGCTGAGATAAACCATGATAGAATTGAAAATTGGCATCCAAATCCCAAGCCATTTTTTGATGTTGGAGTCTTATGGGATGTAGGGATATATGCTTTAACAATATGTACTGCCCTTATGGGATCGATCAATAGAGTTAGTGGATATGGAAAAGTAATTATGCCTAAACGTAGAACATTAGACGGAGAATCATTTAAAGTGAACACTCCAGATTTCATTCTTGCAATACTTGAGATGAATAATGGAGCATTATTAAGATTAACATGTAATTTTTATGCAAATGATTCAAAACAAGATCATGGTATTGAGATTCATGGAGATAATGGCATGCTATATTTAGGGAGTGGGCATGATTTTTCTTCTCCTTTAGAATTTATTGAAATTGGAGGAGAGCCTTCAATTCTACCACCAATACGAAATGGGTATGATGGTACAGAGTATGCTAGAGGATTAGAAGAAATTGCAGATGCGATTCTAAACAATAAGCCACATCGTGCTTCTGCAGAACACGCTGCACATGTTATCGAAGTTATGGAAGCCATTGATAAATCAGTAAAAACTAATGAGTCTATTGATGTCCATTCAGATTTTACACAACCGCCATTAATGGATTGGGCAAGGTGATGTAAAGATGATCATTTTACGATTCATAATTGCAGTTTTAGTCCTCAACACTTTAGGAAATTCTCAACAGCGTAAGATAAAATTAGATATCATGGACAAAAATGATATCAGTTTAAATTATTTATTTTATTTACCAGAAGATTATAAAGATGATAAAGAAAAAAAATGGCCAATGATATTATTTCTTCATGGTATGGGAGAACGCGGTGATGATCTTGAATTAGTAAAAATACATGGAATACCCAAGATAGTTAATTCAAAGAAAGATTTCTCATTTATTGCTGTATCACCTCAATGCCCAATTGAGTTCGTTTGGCGGGATAAAGAAATGTTAATAGCATTAGAATCTTTATTACTAAAATTAGTTAAAAATTTTCGTATAGATAAATCACGAGTTTATGCAACTGGATTAAGCATGGGTGGTAGAGGAACATGGGCTATAGCTGCTTATCGACCAGATCTTTTTGCAGCTGCTGCGCCTATTTGTGGAGGAGGTGATTCAGAAACAGCTTCTCGCTTAACTAAATTACCTTTTTGGGTCTTTCAAGGTGCTCTTGATACAGTGCATTATCCTGAAGAGTCTGAGATTATGATTAAGGCTTTGAAAAATAAAGGTGGAGAAGTTCGTTATACACTATATCCTGAACTACACCATGATTCTTGGACTATTACATATGATAATCCTGAATTATATAAATGGTTTCTAAGTAAAAATAATAATAATAATTAGTTAATGCCAGACTATGATTATATCATAATTGGTTCAGGGTTTGGGGGATCAGTTGCGGCTTTACGTTTAGCTGAAAAAGGATATAAAGTTGCAGTAATTGAACAAGGAAAACGTTATCAATCAACTGATTTCCCTAAAACTAATTGGAATTTTCAAAAATATTTCTGGATGCCAAAAATAGGATTTTATGGAATTCAGGCACTTACACTACTAAAAGATGTATTTATACTTCATGGAGCTGGAGTTGGTGGGGGAAGTTTAGTATATGCCAATAATCTCTTGGTTCCTCCAGATGAAGCTTTCGATAATCCATTATGGGGTGGTCCTGGATGGAAAGATAGACTTACACCATATTATGAGAAAGCAAAAGTAATGTTGGGTGTTACAAAGAGTGAGGTTGTTACACACGCAGATGAATTACTTAAAGAATGTGCTGAAGATGCTGGGGTAGGCGATACATTTCATATAAATGATGTTGGAGTCTATTTTGGAGAACCTGGAAAGAAAGTATCTGATCCATATTTTAATGGAAACGGGCCAGACCGAACAGGATGCATTTTGTGTGGAGGTTGTATGGTAGGGTGTAGACATGGAGCAAAAAATACATTAGATTTGAATTATCTTTATCTTGCAGAGAAACTTGGAGTAGATATTATCCCTGAAACGAAAGTGATTGATGTAAAGTCTGTTGGCTCAAATAAATACAAAGTTTCTGTAAAAAAAATAACAGGTATTTTGAATAGGAAAAAGCAATACTATACTTCAGGAGTTTTTTTTTCTGGAGGAGTTATGGGTACAGTAAAATTATTACATCAATGTAAATTGAATGGATCTTTACCAAAAATTTCTCATCAATTAGGTAATTTTGTCCGAACAAATAGTGAAGCTATTCAGGGCGTAGTTTCAAGAAGGAAAGATGTAGATTTTTCTAAAGGTCTTGCTATTACCTCGGGTATTTTCCCTGATAAAAACACTCATATTGAAACTTGTCGTTATGGTAAGGGGCAGGGCGCTATGTCTTTATTAGCAACATTATTAGTTGATAGACATGATTATATTCCCAGACCAATTTTATGGGTATGGAAAATTATTTGTAACCCATTTGTATTCTTACGAAGCATCAATCCAATTGGTATATCAGAGAAATCAACCTACGTGCTTGTGATGCAGACTATTAGCAATTATATGAGGTTTGATTATAAGCGTAGATGGTGGAGATTGGGAGGCAAGTCAATGAATTCTAATTGCGATACAGATCAAAAGGTGCCAGCATATATTCCTATAGCAAATGAGTATACAAGAAGACTGGCACATAAAATAGGTGGCGATCCTGCTGCAAGTATAACAGAGATTTTTTTAAATACATCTACTACAGCACATATTTTGGGGGGCTGTGTTATGGCAGATACTCCTGAGAATGGCGTTATAGACTATAAAGGACGGGTCTTTGGTTATGACAATCTTTATATAGCTGATGGTTCTATTGTGCCAGCAAACCTTGGTGTAAACCCAAGCCTAACCATTACAGCTATGTCTGAATATATTCTTGATCAGATACCAAGTAAAGGGTAGCAATTTTTAGTGAGAATCTTTATAGATTATAACTTTTTATGAAAAGAAGAAGGAATACAAATTTAATATTTAGATTATTATTCATTTCTTTTATTTTAATTAGATATGTAAATGCAGATGATACATCAGAAATTAAAATAGTTAAACTTATTACTGAATCTAAATATGAATTTCATAATCAATTTGGTGAATATCTTGAAATACTAGAGAACCAAATAAAAACTAATTATGATAAAAGTGGCAACATGTCCTCTGTAGTAAAGTATGAGGGTAAGAACCAATTATTAAGTAAGAATATTTTCTTTTATAATAATGATGGATTGCTTGCTGAACTTTCAAGGTATGGAACAGATGGTTTATTAGTTTGGAAAAATATTTACAAATATGGTAAACATAAGCAAATAATTAATGAAGCATCTTATGATTTTGATGGATCATTAAATTGGCAGGACAAGTATAAGTATAACAATGAGAATCATCTTATAGAAAAGTCTTCCTATCTTGATGGAGAAGGAGAGGAATTTATCAGCCATACATTCCGTTATAATTCAGAAAAACAATTAGCCAAAGAAACTTCCTATTATCCAGATGGGAAAAGAAGTAGTGATTTTATTTACACCTATAATTCAGATGGAAAATTAATTGAAGAAAAATTTTATGATTATAACAAAAATTTAACTTTAAAAGATAAATATAGATATGATCAAAATGATAATCTTAAAGAATGGAATCTTGTTGATAATAATGGAAATCTTATAAATAACTATGAAGGTTTTGCAAAGAAAATATATCAGTATAATAGAGAAGGAAATATTACTGACATTGAGATGTTTAATGAAAATGGAACAGTTGTGCGAAAAATTCTGTATAAATATGGGAAAGATGGTAGATTAATTGAATCTGTAAAATTCTTTGTAAAATTTATGTTTGGGAAGATTCATGAAATCCCAATAGAAAAGAGTTCATTTTATTATGAGAGGTGGTAATTTATATCGTGAGGGATAGGTTAAAATTTTTCCTTGTCGTAATGCTCATAATAACGAGCTGTTCTGATGATTCTCTAAGAATTAAAAAGGTAATAGTAAAAGATAATTCTGCAAGACTCATTGATAGTCCAAAAACAAAATCTCCTATAACCTTTGTTCCTATAGGAACTGAATTAGATGTAATAAAGATAAAAGATGTAAAAAAAGGTCTTTTTAATACGACCTGGTTTCAAGTTGCTTATGATGATACAATTGGTTGGATAAATATGTTTTTTGTAACAATAGATACAAATGCTACAATTGAAGATATGAAAAAGATTGTTGATGCAACTAACCCAGATGACACCTTTAATGATAGCAATGATTATTATGAAGAGGATGAAGAAACAAACAACATGAATGAAGCTAGTGTTTATGATGATTCTGCTATTATTGATAACGATGAAGCCAATAATAATTTAGTAAAGCAGTCCGATGAGATTAGGTTAGAACAGCGAACTGTAGCTCAAACAGATAAAAACTCTCAGAAATTTTATACTGTTCAAATTACATCAGGGAAAGATCTTAATGCTGCAGAATCTTTAGTGCGTGTTGCAGAATCAAAAGGAATTGATGCTTATATACAAAAAGGTTATGTTGATAAGAGCGGTTTATTATGGTATAGAGTTCGTTCAGGCAAGTATCGATCAATAGATGTAGCTCAATCTGTCTCAATTCAAATTAATGAAAAAATGAATACGAATTCATGGGTAGATAATTTTAGATCAGCTGAAGTTGCTAAAGAAGAATTAATACCATCAATTAGCTTATCACTTGAATCTTTACCTCTGTTTAACGTGATTGATCCTTGGATGAAAGAAAATATTATTAACTATAATTCGATAAAATATATTAAATGGTATGATCCCTATATAAGGGGCACATTCCATTTGCAACGGGTTCGATTTAGTATCATAAGCAATCAACAAGAATTACTAATTGATGAACGAGAATTTAAATTTTGGGATGGGGAACTATATTCAGTTTTCAATAATAAAGGAATACAACTTCAGTAATTTTGTATAAGATTTTATCTGTTTTTGATTTATAACACTCATTATTGCCACAATTTCATTTTTAATTAGCTTCTGATCAATATAATGGCGAATGTTTTAATTTTAATTATTTGTTTACTACCAACTGCTATAAACGCTAGTGGAGTAGACATAGATAGTTTAATAATAAGAGAAGATCTTGATGATAAAGGAAAAAGGTATTTACCAAATACTAAGAATCCTTTTGAAGGGAGTGTTTATAAACAATATTCTACTGGTGAAATAGAATTTGAAGGCAATCTTGTATCAGGTTTACAAGAAGGTGTTTGGACTTGGCGGTATATAACTAGTGAAAAAAAGTCTGAAGTGACTTTTGTTAATAATCTCCAACATGGCCCATTCAGATTATATTTTCAATCTGGGGGTCTGCAAGAGTCAGGAACATTCCTTAAAGGTAATAAGGAAGGCTTATGGACTAACTATTATGAATCTCAAAAAAAGTTATCAGAGACTAACTATAAGTACAATGAATTACAGGGAAGATTTACACATTGGCATGAAAACGGGAGAAAATACAGCGAAGTATTTTATACAAAGGGCAAAAAACATCAATGGGAACTTGGATGGCATGAAGATGGTAGTCATCGATTAAAATTATTTTGGTTTCTTGGAGATCAAGATGGTGAGCAGATTTCATGGTTTAATAATGGACAGAAAGAATTTCATTATATTTATGATAAAGGAATTTTGGTAGGGAATATTTATGAATGGTTTGAAAATGGTAATAATAGGTTAGAAGGCTCATTCTTAGATGGGAAGCAAAATGGTGCATGGATTTGGTATTTTAATAATGGTAATCCAGCAATAGAAGGTGAATACTCAAATGGATTTCCTAAAGGAATTTGGCGTTCCTTTTCTGAAGACGGAATGATGATTTATCAAGAAGAAGAGTATGGGCCATGGGTAGAAGAAGAATTAAAATGGTGGACTGGTAATTATAATAAATAGCCCAAATAAAACTAATTCAATTACAAAAGATAAATGAAATTTATAAATTGATTATATGAGAGAAATAGTAGGAAAATATTTAGATACTTATGATCCATTTATTTTATTTGATACAAGTCATATCATTTCAATCGCATTAGCAATATTTCTTTCGATTTTCATTCCTATATTTGCTAAGAAAAAATTATCTGAGCGTTATCAACATATTGTGGGAGGTGTGATTGGATATCTTGTAATGAGTAGTTACATCATTTGGACAGTCTTAGAAATTGTAGCAGGGACATTTGATCTAAAATTACATTTACCTATACATCTTTGCCGAATGGCTAACTTGCTTCTTCCTTTTGTTATGGTTGCAAGAAGTTATCTTTTCTATGAAATTCTTTTTTTTTGGGGACTTTCAGGAATGCTACAAGCTGTTATTACTCCTGATATCGCTGCAGGTTTTCCTCATTTTCAGTTTTTTAGATTTTGGTTTGCACATCATGGTATGATTATAGCTTTAATCTACGCAACTGTAGTTTATGGAATGCGACCAAGTTTGAAAAGTGTATGGAAGGCGATGTTAGCATTAAATATTTTTTTATTGCTCTCGATTATTGCAAATATATTGCTCGATGCTAATTATTTCTGGATTTGTGGTAAGCCAATCAATGAATTAGGAGAACATGTCCCATCTTTATTAGACTATTTAGGTCCTTGGCCTTGGTATATTCTTGCAGCTGAGTTTGTTGCATTAGCACATTTTTTATTAGCTTATATTCCATTTATTTTCATTAAAAAGGGGGAGAGAGCACAATGAATCGAAATTTTACATGGTATTCAATAATCATAATTATTATGATACTTTATTATTTTAGAAGCCAAATTGAGCAATCAGATATGAAACCCCCGATTGCAAATAAGCATCCTCATAAAACTTTTATACACGGTCAAGAAAGAGTAGATAACTATCATTGGATACGCTTAAGTGATGAGCAAAAATCTGCGAAAAATAGTGAGGGGTGGCCAGATAATCAAACAATGCAGGTAGTCAATTATATTAATAAAGAAAATGATTATACTAGCAATAAGTTAAAGCATACGGAAAAACTTCAAAAAAAATTATATAACGAAATAGTCGGGCGAATTAAAAAAGACGATTCATCGGTACCTTATTTTGATAATGGATATTGGTATTATACGAGATATGAAAAAGGGCAGGAATACCCAATCTATTGTCGTAAAAAAGAGTCATTGGAAAATATGGAAGAGTTATTAATTGATGTAAATCAATGGGCAGAAGGGCAAGATTATTTTTCACTAAGAAGTCTATCTGTAAGTCCTAATAATAAATTATTGGCGTTTAGTGTTGATACTCTTAGCCGTAGAATATATACAATTAAAGTAAAAAACTTAGAAACAGGTGAATTATTAGGAGATAAAATTAATGGAACAGAAGGCCCTGTTGCATGGGCAAATGATAATTTAACATTCTTTTATACATTAAAGAATAAAACCACCCTGCTATCAGAAAATATTGCTAGGCATAAATTAGGGACACCTCAATCAACAGATGTTATAGTCTTTAATGAGAATGATGATTCATTCTATATTGGAGTTTATCGCTCCAAATCAGATAAATATATTATTATTTATAATAGTAGTACGCTAGTTAGTGATTATCACATATTGAATGCAGATAGCCCTAGAGGAAAGTTTCAACAATTTACCCCAAGAGAAAAAGAGCATGAATATTCTATAGAGCATTTCAAAGATAAATTTTATATCGTAACTAATTGGAATGCGATGAATTTCCGATTAATGGAAACATCTGAAAAATCAACAGAAAAACAACACTGGAAGGAAGTTATATCTGATAGGAAAGACGTATTTTTGAATGATATAGATGTATTCTCAAACTATCTTGTAATTAGCGAGAGGAAGGATGGTTTACCCCAAATCCGAATAATCGATCAAAATAATGGAAAAGAGCATTACCTTGATTTTGGTGAAGAGGTTTATTCTGCTTATACATCTATAAATCTTTCTTTTGATACGAAGCTTCTTCGATATCAATTTTCTTCTTTAATTACTCCTCCATCTACTTATGATTACAATATGGATTCTAGAAAATCCAAACTATTAAAACAATCAGAGGTAGTTGGCGGTTATGACCCCGATAAATACCAATCTGAAAGAATATATGTAACTGTTAGAGATGGAAAAAGAGTACCTATTTCAATTGTATATAAGAAAGGTATGAAGCGAAACGGGAAGAATAATTTATTATTATATGCTTATGGCTCATATGGTAGTACAATGGACCCCTCATTTAATTCAAATCGTCTGAGCCTTTTAGATAGAGGATTTGCTTACGCCATTGCTCATATTAGAGGAAGTCAGACTTATGGAAGAGGATGGTATGAAGAGGGTAAAATGTTTAATAAGATAAACACATTTAATGATTTTATTGATTGTAGCAAATTTTTGATTCAAAATAAATATACGGATCCTAATCATTTATTTGCTATGGGAGGTAGTGCTGGCGGATTACTAATGGGTGCAGTAGTAAATATGGCTCCTGATCTATATCATGGAGTTGTTGCAGCAGTCCCTTTTGTAGATGTAATCAATACTATGATGGATCCATCTATTCCTCTTACTTCAAATGAATGGGATGAATGGGGAGATCCTAGGAATAAAGATGAATACGATTATATCATGAAATATTCTCCATATGATAATGTTTATAAAGTTGAATATCCAAATATGTTAGTTACTGCAGGATATTTTGACTCTCAGGTCCAGTATTGGGAACCTGTAAAATGGGTTGCCAAACTGAGAGAATATAAAAGTGGAAATAATGAACTTTATCTATATACGAATATGGATGCAGGCCATGGAGGAAAATCAGGGAGATTCCGTCGTTATAAAGAACTTGCTCTTAATTATGCATTTTTGATTGATTTAGCTGGGATAAAATATTAGAATTATTTCTTATGAATCTTTTATCAATAAATCCAGCTAATAATAAAATATTAGAATCACATAAAGAGATTTCTACAGAGAATATTAATCAAATTATTAATTCATCGTATAATACTTATTTAGAATGGCGGAATAAAAGTATTGCGTATCGATCAAAGAGGATGAGAGACCTTGCTGAGTTATTAAAACAAAAAAAAGAAAAACTAGGCGCTTTAATGACTCAGGAAATGGGCAAGCCAATTAAACAAAGTATAGCTGAAGCTGAGAAATGTGCATGGGTTTGTGAATATTATGCGGATAATGCGGAACGATTTTTATCTAAAAAAGAAATAGCTACTGATTCCAAAAAGAGTTTTATATCATTTCAACCAATTGGATTAGTATTAGCAATTATGCCATGGAATTTTCCATTTTGGCAAGTGTTTCGTTTTGCTTCGCCAACTCTAATGGCTGGAAATGTGGGAATCTTAAAACACGCTTCTAATGTCCAAGGGTGCGCTAAGCAAATTGAAAAATTATTTTTGGAAGCTGGTTTTCCAGAATATGCTTTTAGCAATCTAGTTATTGGATCAAATAAAGTCAGTAATATAATTAATAATCCTTTAATTAGAGCTGTAACCTTAACAGGTAGCACCCCTGCTGGAAAGTCCGTCGCATCTATTGCGGGTTCACTATTAAAAAAGACTGTTCTGGAGTTAGGAGGAAATGATCCTTACATTATTCTAGAGGATGCTGATCTTAATAATGCAGTCGAATCTTGTATTGCGGGGAGAATGCTTAACGCAGGTCAAAGTTGTATTGCAGCAAAACGTTTTATCGTTGTTAAATCCCGTTTAGACGAGTTTATTGATAAAGTTGAACAAAAAATTAATAATATGAAAATGGGAGATCCATTTGATTCAAATATTGATATTGGTCCAATGGTCAATACTGATGCTAGGGATGAATTACACCAACAAGTATTGATGAGTATTGAAAAAGGTGCAAAATTAATCTCAGGAGGTAAGATTCCTGAATCAGATGGCTCATTTTATCCTCCAACCCTATTAACAAATGTTGAACCAGGTATGTCTGCCTTTGATGATGAGTTATTTGGCCCTGTTGCAGTAATAATATCCGCTAAAGACCAGGCGCATGCTATTGAGCTTGCAAATAAAACTAACTATGGTCTTGGAGCGGCTATATTTACTGCAGATCTAGATAAAGGAGAGAAGATTGCAATTAACGAATTAGAAGCTGGATCCTGTTTTGTAAATGACTTTGTAAAGTCTGATCCAAGACTCCCATTCGGGGGCATAAAAGAATCTGGGTATGGTCGTGAATTATCTGAGTTTGGGATATTAGAATTTATAAATATAAAATCAGTAGTAATACAATGAAGCGTCTTTTAATAATAATTATAATCTTAATTATTTATACCCCAGCACAACAAATGGATCGTTTATTTTGGAATGGCGGTGATTGGAGAAGGATAGAGAAGACTGCTAATTATGATCCAGAATTAACATATATGATGAAGGTTGGATATATTAATGGTGTATTAGATGCTAGATTATTTTATTATTTGAAAGCTTGGACAATGGAACAAGCTTTTGCAGATAGTTTATATGCTGAGACTGTTGATTATTTATCACCAAGAGAGTTAGTAAAAGTCTTAGATAATTTTTATGCAGATCCAATAAATGGTTATATCCCATTACCTTCAGCAATAATAATATGTAATATGTTTGGTGAACGTATTCCTATGGATAATATTGACAAATATATACGTCATTCAAAGGAATGGATTAACCGAATGATATTAGAGAATAATCAGTAGGAATAGTATGCTTTCCCGCAAAATAATTTTAGTGGGATATATTTTTGCTATCCTTTTAGCTCAAAGAGAAAATCGAATATTTTGGGATGGAAGCAATTGGAATCGTATATCCGCAAAGTTAGGAAAAGGGAATGAATCAGTTTATCAAATTAAAGCTTCACATTTAAATGGATTATTAGATGGAAGACTATATTATTATTTAAAAGCATGGGAGGTAGAACCGCTATTAGCGGAAGGCACATATAACGATCCATTAGACCTTTTAAGACATAAAGAGTTAATCAGTGCATTAGATAACTTTTATTCTGATCTTAAACATAACTCTATACCTGTCGTTTCAGCAGTGATTATTGAAAATATGAGAATTGGCGGAATATCAGAAATAGCAATCTATAGATATATTGAAGAAATACGATTCTGGGTAAGTAGTATACGAGCAAGTGCAGATTCTATTTCAGTTGAAATTCTTGCAGCAAAATTAGATAAACATCTATCAAAGCCATTTGATATTAGTGAAAGATATGGTCGAGGACCCGACTATAAGCGAAAAGAAGTTCTAATAAAGCCTAGTTCACCTTTAAGAAAAGATGAAGAAGATAAATCTTCTTGGTATCAAAAATTCACAAAAGGATGGGGCGTTGGAATATCAGGAGGAATAAATCAGTGGAATAGTATGGATAGTCTTAATTCATCTGGATCAAGCTACAATTTTATCATTAAAACACCTTTACATTTTAGAACCGACAATCTTGAATCGATAATTCGATTTGAAACAGGGGTAATTAATTTTTCTTCGAATCTTAATGGACAACAAAATTCTTTATTTGTTCAAGTTGGACTTAGAGATTCAAGTATCCCAATAATAAATCGTATTAAGTTTGATATTGGAGTTGGATCGGTTATTGGTACTAGATCTTTTAGTAGTGGATTCAATTTTTCTGTAAGAAAGAATAAATTAGATTTAATAACGAGGTTTTATTCTTCTGGAACTTCAAATAAAGCCCAATTGCCTTCTAATTGGGTTTTATTTTCTATGAAATTTAACTTTTAGTCTACCCGATAAAATCCTATAGCGGGATGGTAGGTGTAAACTCGATAATCATTTCGAAATCGCACTTTTCCAACATAGAATTCATAACGATCAGGACGTGTTTGATTTAATGGAAATACTATAAATTTGGAGACTGATTGTTTTGGCTTTAGCACTCCATCTGCAAGTTCTAAGAAAGTTATACGTTTTTCAGATATTACACTTCCTTTATTGTTTATTTGCAATAGGAACCCATCTAACTTGCTTATCTCTCTTTTAGAATTATTATCAATTTGGACTACGATACGAATCTGATTATCATTAACAAGCCTTTCTCTAAGATTGATTTGAAGAAGATCTTGATTGCTATCGCTTCCATAAAGGAAAGCAAGGAATCCTAAGAATAACATTATATTCATACGCTAAATTCGCAATCTAAATATAAAATCAAAAGGAAAAGTATTATTGGATTATTTCTGGATCATTATTAAAAGATAACAGTATAAATGATTTAATATTTATTTTTAATAATTAAGTAATTTAAATGATGAAATTTGTTTTAACATATATATTGATAGAAAAAGTATTATGAAATTTCCAGAGATTTCTAAGACCCATTTGATTTTATTTTTTTTGACAATTATATCAACGCTCATAGCAGGTTCGATTATGCAAGGAGGAAATCCTTTAGGGAGCCCTGCTGATATTATTTTGGGGATACCATTTTCTATAACATTAATGTTAATATTGGGCTGTCATGAGTTTGGGCACTATTACTACGCGCTTAAACATAATGTAGATGCAACTTTGCCATATTTTTTGCCTGCACCTCCATACTTATTCATTATTGGCACATTTGGTGCGTTTATAAAAATAAAGTCCCCTATATATAAAAAAGATGCCCTTTTACAAATCGGTGCAGCAGGGCCTATAGCAGGCTTTATTATTGCTGTACCAGCATTGATTATAGGTTTATTGTTGTCAGATGTAATAGCAATTAATGATCAATACAAGGGCATTATTCTAGGTGATTCTTTATTAATGAAAATTTTTACATCTATTATTTTTCCAGATCTTATTGATGGGCATGATATTTTACTACATCCCGTTGCATTTGCTGGATGGATTGGTTTATTAGTTACAATGCTAAATTTATTGCCAATTGGTCAATTAGATGGAGGTCATATAGCTTATGCAATGCTTGGTAAAAAACAAGGGCTTGTTGGCTGGATTACACTTTTAACTTTGTTTCCTCTTAGCTTTTTGTCTCTGAATTGGTTGATTTGGGGTTTATTGATCCTTGTATTAATGCGTTCTGCAAAACATCCGCCTATTCATGATATTCTTACTCCACTATCTAAGAAAAACAAATTTATAGGTTATCTGTGTTTACTTATTTTCATATTATGTTTTATTCCAACTCCATTTCAAATATAGGATGAAACATTTTTATATAAATTTCTTACTAATTGGATTATTATTATCGCAGTCTAGAATAGGAGATTGGAATGCATATACATCTCCATTACACATAAATAATTTGACCGAATATAATAATCTAATTATTTGCGCAACTGATGGCGGTTTACTACTCTATAATAAAAATCAAAATAGTTTTTCGACCTTAACTGTTGTTGATCAATTAGAAGGCACCGCAGTTAATGTTGTTGAAGTAGGAAATGATAGTCTCATATGGTTAGGAGGGGTCAGTCCGCATGGTTTTGTTCAAATTTATGATATAAATAATCATCAAAGTATTGCACAGTTTGATTTTGGATTAACTAAAATTATTGATATCTCTATTTCAGACTCCATTTGTTTTGTTGCATTTCTGGATAATCAAGATTGGGGTGTTATGGAATTTATTATTGATGAAAATGAATGGATATATAGAGATATATATAGAAACTGGCCTATGAATTTTGATTTAATAAACTCTATAGAAATTTCAGATGATAAGGTTTTAGTTGGAACAGATCAAGGTCTCTTAATTGGGAATTGGAAAGAGTCTAATTTAAAGGATCCTAATAATTGGCAACAATTTGAAATAGAATTATTTGGAGAGGTTCATCTTTTAGAATCAAATGCAAATAAAATATTATTAGTATATAATAATAGTATATATGTTTTAAATCTCGAAGAGCAGATTTCATTAGAAATAATTTGGGATTATTTAGATCCATCAGAACAATTAATTGAAATCATTAAAGACTCTGAAGGAATTTTTTGGGGAATTCTTGATACAAAGATAATAAAATTAAATAATTCAGGAATAGAATGGTATTTAGATACGGAGTATAATTATTCTTTTACCTCTCTTGCAGGATTTTCAAAAGACCAATTATATATTGGATCGCAACAAGGAATTCTAGTTTTAGATAAAGATACTAAGATAATTAACTATGAAATTCCGAATGCACCTTTAACAAATCAGATATCTGCTTTAACTGTACTCGATGATGGAAGATTAGTTGCAGGTTCAAAATATGGTATCTCTATTAAAGAATCATGGGGTTGGAGAAATATTTCTGAAGCAGATGAAATAAATATTTCTGATTCTTTTGACCCGTCAAGATATGTTATTAATTATTTGCCAATAAATTTTGGTGGATTCATTTCAGATCTCGAACAAGGCCCTGATGGTTTACTATATTGTGCAATACGTGGCACATATCCTGAGCCACGACGGCATGGTGGTGGTATCGTAATTATTGATGTTGATGATCTTGAAAATTTTACTCTTATTGATACAGCATATTTAGATTATTTTGCTGATGAATATATGATAGTAAAGGATATTGAGTTTGATCAATATGGTGTGATGTGGGCAGCGAATGCTTATGCAACTACTAGAAGGGAACCAATTGCTGTAAGAGATATAAGTAATGAATGGAGCTCGATTAGTTTAGCTAGCTCAAACAATATTTTAAGTTATACTCCTAATACAATTGGGTTTGATTCCTTTAATCGTGTTTGGATTGGCTCATTTGAAGATGATTTAAATAGTCCTCCGGCGAAAAATGGTGGTCTAGCGTTTATGGATTATGAGGGCAGCATCTTAGAACCATCATCTATTGATTGGGGACAGATTGATATAAACCCAGGATATAATAATAATACAGTCTGGTCTTTAGTGATAAATAATGAAGATATTCTATATCTATTAACACCTATTGGATTAAAGCAAATAACTCTACAATATTCTAATTCAAATCCTATTAAAAGATATGGATATACATATTTCCCAAATATTTCATTTGGTAAAGGTTCTAAATTACATATTGATTCTAGAAATAATATTTGGGCCTCTTCTCCAACGGATGGAGTGCATATTCTTACTGAGGCTTCAACTTATTGGCCAGATATTGAAGGTATTAATGAAAATAACAGTTTACTATTATCAAATAAAGTATCAGATATCGCTTTTGATAATAATAATGGCCTTGCCTATATATCAACAAATAATGGAATTAGTGCATTACGTATTCCATTTGCCAAACCAAAGGAAAACTATAATAATATAAAAATTTTCCCTAGTCCATATGCCTTACCAAACAACTCGCCTCTTGTTATTGACGGTTTGATGGATGGGACTATTTGTAAAGTACTAACTATTACGGGGAAAGTATTAAGAACACTTCCGATTTCTAATAAAGGGGTAAATGGATATCAGGCTTTTTGGGATGGAAAGGATGATCAGGGAAGATGGGTTAATACTGGTATATATTTAATTAGTTTTACAGAACTTAAAGGGAAATATAGTTTTGAAAAGATTGCTGTAATAGAAAACTAAATAAGTTACTTATTACGTTTTCCTATGTATAAACTTAGGCATTAGACCGAAATCTTGTTCCAATTCATTTGCAATTTTTCTTATTATCTTTTTTCGCTCATTATAAGGGATAAATGCACTTTTTATAGCCATAATAATCATTTCCCTAAAGTCATGCAGTTTAAATCCAAATAAGTTATGAGCTAATAGGTATTCATTAGTAAGGTTTGTTCCTGATATTAATCTATTATCTGTATTTAGTGTAACTCTGATGCCTTGATCATAATAAAATTTTAATGGATGAAATTTCAATGATCTAATAGAACGTGTTTGCCAATTAGATGTCAAACATACTTCTAATGCTATTCGATGGTCATTTATATAATTCATTAAATCTTTATCTTCCTTAAGTCTTGTTCCATGACCAATTCGGTGAGCTCCGCAGTGATGAATTGCTTGATGAATAGAGCTCGGACCAAATGCCTCTCCAGCATGAATAGTTGCATTTATATTATTATTTAAAATCATGTAAAAAGCTTCTCTATGGTCTTTTGCAGGAAAATTTTCTTCAGCTCCTGCTAAGTCGAATCCAACAACGCCCTTATTTTTATAGCGAACAGTTAAGTCTGCAAGTTTTAAAGATGCTTCTGAAGATATGTTCCTTATGCCACATACTATGATACCTGATTTGACACCAAAATCTTTTTCTCCACGTTTTAAGCCTGCTCTTACAGCCTCTACAGAGTCACTAATTGTCATATCTTTTTCTGTATGGAGTATTGGTGAATATCTTACTTCTATATACCGAACATTTTCTTTCGAAACATCTTCAATTAACTCATAAGAAGTTCTTTCAAGTGCTTGTGGTGTCTGCATTACACTTAATGTAATATCAAACCTTTTAATGTAATCTTCTAATGATCCTCTCTTCTCACCAATAGTTAATAGTTTGGATAATTGATCAGGATTAGATGTAGGTATATTAATTTTATCTTGATCTGCTAAGTCAATAATTGTGGGGATTCTTAACGAACCATCAAGATGACAATGAAGTTCAACTTTAGGAAGTTTTTGAAGTAGCGATGTATTTATTTTCATTTCTTTATCGCTGTATTATAAATCCAATAAATAATAGCAAGAAAAGAAAATATTCCCAAGATATCATATCCAGGGAATGTTGGCCACCAATCTTTGCTTCCTGTTACAAAGATAGGTATGGCAATAAAAATTGCCATTAAAGTTTCTCCAGTAATTAATCCTGAAGCCAGAAGTAGTCCATTTTCTTCAGAAGCTGCAGAAGTTCCAGTTTTTTTGGCTAGATGATTAATCATTCCTCCAATAAAAATTGGCACAGTTAATTCGATTGGCAAATATATCCCAACTGCAACTGCTAATACAGGTATGCGAAATTCAGAACCACGTTTTTCCTGTCTAATATCTAATAAAATGATAATAATAGCTATAGCGGCGCCTATGTAAACAAAATTCCAAGGAAGATTACCTTTAAATACACCATCAGCAACAGATTTCATAAGCGTAGCTTGCGGTGCCGATAATGATGGTGATCCTATGGTATATGCTGTATGTAAAATATCCAAAACAAGCCCAAGCACAATAGACGCACTTAAGACTCCAATGACTTGCATAATTTGCTGTTTCCAAGGTGTCGCCCCTAATATATGTCCAGTTTTCAAATCTTGTAAATTGTCTCCTCCAATTGCTGCAGCACAACATACAACTGCTCCTATCATTATTGCCCCAGCGGAGCCAGAACTATTATCCGGTCCTAAAAGGAATAGTAATAAAAGAGATGAAAATAAAATGGTTGCTATAGTAACACCTGAAATAGGATTATTTGATGAGCCTACAACACCAGCCATATATGCTGCTACGGCAGAAAATAAAAAACCAAAAATCATCAATATGAATGTTAATATTATTGCAATGCTTATAGATTGTATTATATCTAAATAAAGAAGAAAAACTGGTATTAGCATAATAAGTAAAACTATCCCAACATAATTAATTGGAATATCTTGTTCTTCATTTGGAGTAGTTGTCTTTACTCCTTTTATAGCTTTTAAACTATCTTGAATTCCAATAATTAGAGGATTAAAAAGTTTAATTAATGACCATATTCCACCCACGACCATAGCTCCAACACCCAAATATCTGATTTTCGAGTTCCATATAGAATATGCTGCATTCAATGGTTCGCCTTCAAATCCATTTATAGCAGAATATATAGGTATAGCAATGCCCCAAGAAATAAGACCACCAATAACAACAAGTATTCCAATGTTACGTCCTACGATAAATCCTACAGAAAGTAAAGCAGGTGATAAATTTGTACCTAATCCAAATATTACGTTCCCAAAATTTATTGCTTTTTCTACGACAACATTCCACATAGAAAAACCAAGTTCTGATAATTTCATTAATCCACCGGCTAAACTGGACATAAGGATCATCTTCAATCCATTGCTAGAATCAATATCTGAATTTGTTCTAGCTTTTTCACCTGCTTTCAGTACTTCCGCTGTTGCAATACCTTCAGGATATTGAAGTTTGGCAACTAAAATAAAAGCTCTTCTTAAAGGTACTGTGAACATTACTCCAATAATACCACCAATAGCTGAAATTTTTGCTACCTCGAGATAATTAAAATCCTGCCAATACCCCATTAATAATAATGCTGGAATAGTGAATATTACACCAGCAGCAAGAGATTCACCGGCAGAAGCAGCTGTTTGCACTAAATTATTTTCCAAAATATTTGATTTTTTAAATAAAGAAAGTATGCCCATTGATATTACAGCTGCTGGAATTGATGCTGATACAGTCATTCCTGCAAATAAACCAAGATATGCCATGGCCCCAGATAATAACATAGATAGTATTATTCCAAGGACTACTGCTTTGAAAGTGATTTCATTTTTCATATTACTATTTCAAAGTAAATTACCTGAAACTAGCTACATATTATAATCTTGGCAAGATTGATAATTTCTTTCCTATTTGGCCAAAATATCTTTCAATGTAAATTTATAATAACAAGGGGTGCTGTTTAATTAATATTGAATGGCTGAGAGCAAACCCTTTGAACCTGATATGGATAATGCCAACGTAGGGAGATACTATGAACTGCAAAACATTCACTTTTAATTTAATTTTTTTTACAACAATTCTATTTGCTCAGATTTCTGGTATAGTAACAGACTCAATTAGTGGTAAATCTATAGAAAATGTTAATATAACAGATGGAGATTTAGGAGCTATCACTAATTCAATGGGTGCATTCTTTATTGATGTCTCTATAGGTACAGAATTAGAATTTTTGCATATAGCTTATCAATCAATCTTTCAATCGGCGCAGGAAGGTATGTTAGTAAAACTAATTCCAGCAGTCATTGAATCAGATCAAATAATTGTGAGGGCAGGGCTTTCAGATGAATCCGTCCAAAATGCAGTAACAAGCATTCATGTATTTACTGATGATCAAATTCGCGAATCTGGAGCTGATAATTTTCAAATATTAACAGAGCAAATTCCTAATTTAAATTGGGCAGGAGGCACGAGTCGACCAAGATATTTTCAAATTAGAGGAATTGGAGAACGAAGTCATTATTTTGGTGAAGGACCTCCCAACTTTTCTGTGGGATTCGTTATAGATGATATGGATTTTAGTGGACTAGGGATGATTGGGAATTTATATGATTTGGATCAGATAGAAATTTTTAGAGGACCACAATCATCTGTTTATGGGGCCAATGCTTTAGCAGGATTAATTTCGCTTAAATCTAAAGATCCTATAGAAAAGCCCGAAATGGGTGTGTCGGTAAGCACAGGTTCAGATAACCATTTTGGTATAAATAATTTTTTTAATTTGAAAGCTATAGATGGTTTAAATATCAGGGTTTCTGGAAGTTATAATTACATTGATGGATTTAGAGAAAACATATCTCAAAATATTTCTAATACTAATAAGCGAGAAGAAATGTTCTCTAGAATGAAATTGAATTTTAAGCCAGGTCAAAAAATAAATCTTTTGGCAACTTTAATTTATTCGGAATTAGATAATGGATATGATACCTGGGCGCCAAATAATAATACAGATTTCAAGACCTATAGTGATGATAATGGTAAAGACAGTCAATCATCTTACGGTTATTCTCTCCGCACAAATTTTGATGGTTATTACAATTTCACCCTTATAACTTCATTTACTAAAACTGATTTAGTGCATTCCTACGATAGTGATTGGGGGGATAGTCTTTATTGGGCCACCAATCATGATTGGAATCCAGAGTCCTTTCCAGATATCTATTATCTGTACAAATATTTTGATCAAAATCATAAAAGACGTTCAAATATTACTCATGAATTACGGTCTTCATTTGGTCCTATTTTATTTGGGTTTTATTTTAAAGATTTAAATGAAAAAGATAAGGCAATGGGCTGGTTGTTTGATGGATCCGCAACTGATGCAACAAGTGATTTTCGGTTTAAAACGATAGCTGGATACTCACAAATTAGATTTAATTTTTCATCTTCTTTGAATTTCAAGGCAAATATTCGAATAGAGCACAGTCAATATGATTATAGCGGAACTTCACAAGGCTATAATGAGAATTGGGAAAAAGTATTTTTAGATACAGTTCAATTTGATAATAATGACAGGATGGTTGGATTTCGAGGTGCATTTACCTATTATAAAAATGTGTCAACTAGATATTATAGTTCATTTTCCCAAGGATATAAATCTGGGGGCATAAACCAACAACCTTATTTATCTGATTCAAGTCGTCCTTATGACCCTGAATTTATTCAAAGTTTTGAGTTTGGATTAAAGCGAAAGACATATGCTAATAAAACAAACTTTACATTTTTCTTTAGTAATAGAATAAATCAACAAGTTTCAGTATCAAGTCAACAAGATGAAGGAAACCCAAATAGTTTTTTATTTTATATTGGAAATTCAGGTTCAGGAAAAAACAGTGGTATTGAGTTTGAGCATTCACAAGACATATTGAAGTCTTTATCATATGATGTCAGTATTGGAGCATTAAATACTTGGGTAGATAAATTTGCCTATATAACTGTAAATGGTGAAGAATATGGTGGGGATAGAGAAGCCTCTATGGCTCCTAGATTAATGGGCTCATTCGGGTTTCATTATTCAATATTAGATTTCTATATTATTACAAATACTGCTTATAAAAGCGAATACTATTTTTCTGATAGCCATAATAATAAATCAGAACCATACTCAATAACTAACATAACTATTGGAATATCATTCAAGCGATTTGATGTAAAGTTTTGGGTTCGCAATATTTTTGATACACGTTATGCAGTTCGAGGTTTTTACTTTGGTTTAATTCCGCCTGAATACAATAATGAACTTTGGTTGAGCTATGGAGACCCTAGGCAATTAGGCCTGACTATAGATTATAATTTCTAGTATATAAATGAATTAATCATTAGAAGGATCAATTTTTCGACGGTCCTTTTTCTTTAAGCTTTGAATACGTTTATCTTTTAATCTTTTTTCAATACTGCTTTTGCTAGGGGAAGTCGATTTTCTATCTTTTGGTTTTTTTGATGCTTCTTTTAGTAAATACACTAATTTATCTAAGGCATATTTACGGTTAAGAATTTGAGATTTGTGCTTACTAGATTCAATAATTAAATCTCCATTTTCTTTTAATTTTGATCCAGCTAGATTTTTCAATCTGCTAAGCATATTATTTGAAATTTCTAAAGATTTGATAACATTAAAACGAAGTTGTACAGCAGTGGAAACTTTATTAACATGCTGTCCCCCTGGACCTGAAGATCTAATAAAGGTCTCCTTTATGTCTTTTTTGTTCACATATATATTATTTGAAATCTTTATCATGCAGGTTTAGTCATTAATAGCGATAGAATATTACTATTTAGATAGAAGAATATCAAACACACTCATAGTGTAATTTGCTAGTTGAGCTTGCTTAGACATAATGGTAACTTCATTGACCGATGAACACAAAGAAAAGCAATCGAAAACGTATGTTCCTTATTGATGGTTATGCGATGTTATATAGAGCTCATTATGCAATGATACGAAATCCATTAATTACATCGTATGGATTACCAACAAGCGCACTTTTCGGATTTTTAAATCAGTTGTTCAGAATCTTGAATAAAGAAAACCCAGATTACATAGCAACAATTTTTGATAGAAAAGAAAAAACATTCCGGCATAAAAAATATCCTGATTATAAAGCTAATAGAGACCCAATGCCAGAAGAGCTGCAAATACAATTGCCACATTTATGGAAATTAATTGATGCTTTGGAAATCGCAAACTTATCTAAAAAAGGTTATGAAGCCGATGACATTATTGGAACATTGGCCGTTGATGGTACAAAAAATGATTTAGAAGTATTTATTGTTAGTGGAGATAAAGATTTTATGCAGCTTATTAATGAGAATGTCTTTCTATATGCACCAGGAACAAAAAATAAACCTGACAAAATTTATGATAAAGATGGAGTCAAAGATCGTTGGGGCGTTCCTCCTGAAAAAATTATAGATCTGTTTGGTTTAATGGGTGACTCATCTGATAATATCCCTGGTGTATTAGGAGTTGGGCCAAAATCAGCAATGAAGCTCATTAATGAGTTTGGGACCTTAGAAGAGACTCTTAATAATGCAGATGTTGTAACAAATAAAAGAGTCCGTAATGGTTTATTAGAAGGGAAGGAAAGTGCCATAATAAGTAAAGATCTTGCTACGATAGTTACTGATGTCACTTTAGATTATAAAATTGAAGATTTTAAGAATAAGGATTTAAATATTAGTTCATTAGAGTCCTTATTAACAGAATATGAGTTTCACGCTCTTATAAATCAATTGCCTGGATTTCCTAAATCCCCAGATGCATCTATTAAAAAATTAAAAAAAGATTATAAGATCATTCAATCTTTAGATGAGTTGAATAAATTTGTTAAATCAGTGAATCGAAATAATCTGCTATCCTTTGATATTGAAACAGATGGGTTAAATCCTATGCAGAATCATATCATTGGTATAAGCTTTTCTTCTAAAGAGAATACCGGAGTATATATTCCTATAGAATTTAAAAATAAATCAAAAAATCTATTTGGAGGCGATGATATCTCGACTGTAATTGATATTATTCGTCCAATGATGGAAGATGAAAATATTTTGAAAACTGGCCAAAATGTTAAGTTTGATATGTTGATTTACAAACGATATAGTATAAATGTTAAAGGATTGATATGTGATAGTATGTTAGCAGCACATTTGTTAAAACCTGAGGCACGTTCTTACAAGTTAGATAATCTCAGTATTGAATATCTTAATTATAGAATGATTCCTATTGAAGATCTTATCGGTAAAGGGAAGAATCAGATAACTATGGCAGAAGTTGAGTTAGATCAAGCAGGGTATTATGCTTGTGAAGATGCGGATATTGCGCTACAGCTTACTAATATTTTCTTGAGGAAACTTAAGGATGCAGATTTGGATCACTTTTATAATAAAATTGAATTGCCCCTTATCTACGTCCTGTTGAATATGGAATATGAAGGTGCATTTGTGGATAAAAAAATGCTGGAAGAAATGTCTGTAGATTTAAGTAAAAAAGTTAAAAACTTATCTACAGAGATAATTAAACAGACTGGAACAGAATTTAATATTAATTCTACTCAACAATTAGCAAATATTTTATTCGATGTATTAAAACTAACGAAAGTTAAGCTAAGATCTACAGCTGAACCTGTATTAGAAGCACTTCGAAATGAACACCCTTTACCAAATTTAATATTGGAGTATAGAAAATTAGCAAAATTAAAGAATACTTATGTAGACAGCTTGCCTCCTCTAATTAATAAAAATACTGGAAGAATACATACAACTTTTGGTCAAACTATTGCATCCACTGGGCGTTTATCAAGTAGTAATCCTAATTTTCAAAATATACCAATTCGAACTGAAGAAGGTCGTGAAATTCGCAAGGCATTTAAAGCGCAAAAGAAGAATTGGCTCATATTTTCTGCTGATTATTCTCAAATAGAATTACGTATTATGGCTCATTTAAGTAAAGATTCATCGCTCATAGAGTCATTCAATAATAATGAAGATATCCATACAAGAACCGCAAGTGACGTATATGGGGTCAAAATCGATGATGTTCTTCCTGATATGCGGCGAACTGCAAAAGTTGTTAATTTTGGCATAATGTATGGGGCTGGCCCTTTCAGATTAAGCCAAGAATTAGGCATACCAAGAAGTGAAGCTCAAGTAATTATTGATACTTATTTCGATAGATATATTGGAATTAGAAATTATATGGATAAAACTATTCAAAATGCGGAAAAACAAAAATTTGTTGAGACTATTCTAGGACGCAGAAGAAACATCTGGAATATTGATAGTGAAAATCGTATGCAAAGAGAAGCCGCAAAGAGAATGGCTATTAATATGCCTATTCAAGGAACTGCTGCCGAAATGATAAAGCTTGCAATGTTGGATATTAATAGAACTTTGCAAAATGAAAATTATCAATCACGTATGATATTACAAATTCATGATGAGTTATTGTTTGAATCACCTAAGAATGAAATAGATAAACTTGAAGAAATGGTTATAGATAAAATGGTCAATGCCATGCCTCTTATAGTTCCTTTAATAGTAGATTGCGGGAAGGGGATTAGTTGGTTTGATGCCCATTAATTGGATTAATAATTTTTATAATTAGATGGAAGCAAGTATAACATTAAAAAAAGTAGGTAAGCTTGTTGGAGATAAGACAATCCTTGCAGGATTAACTTTTGGGGTAGAAAGAGGATCGTTGGTTGCAATTATCGGAGAAAATGATGCTGGAAAGTCAACATTATTACAATTATTGGCTGGAATTGAAAATCCTGACTATGGAAATGTTTTTATTCATGGTATTGATTCAGTAAAAAGAAGAAAGGATTCCCAAAGATATACTGGGTATGTTCCTCATAGTTCGGATTTAGATCCTGAACTTTCTATTGAAGAGAATATTCGATTTATTGGATATGTTTATGGAATAGATGGAGAAAAAATAATTAAAAGAATTCATAAATATGCAAAAGATCTAGAAATATTAGATTTATTGCATAAACCCGCAGGATTAGTTTCTCCTGGGAATAAGAAAAAAGCCATGATTATACGTGAACTTATTCATGATCCATCTATACTAATTATAGATGAACCAACATCCTTTATGGACGCTTCTTCCACTAGAAAAACATGGGATCTTCTTCGGGGTTTAGCAGGTGAGAAAACAATTATTTATGTTAGCCAATATTTGCCTGAGGTAGAACAGGCAAATGATAGAATTTTAGTTATGCAAAATGGTAAGATCGCGTTAGATGGGACTTTAGATAAATTATTAGAGAGTACGTTACAGTACCATCAGTTTGAAATTGAGTTTGTTAAGCTCACTGAAGAACTTTATAATAAATTAACTGCAATTTCTACTATAGTAAACCCTTCTAAAATAGGGAATACCCTACATTTCTATGGACGTGAAAGATCTGTCTTTTTCCAAATATTAAATGAGGCTACTGGACAGCTAATGAAAGATTTGACAGTAAAAAAATTAAGTTTACGTGATCTGATGGATTCCAAATTCGCTGGCAGAGGGCTAGACTAATGCAGGCATTCCTAATAAGACGTTTTTGGCTTTTACGTCAAAGACTTATTCCTACTGCTTCTTTGGTATTGGTATTGCCAATTATAGTATTTTTAACAATATCAATTGGAATGAAAAATATAATCATGGAAACAATGGGTAATATATCCTATGAAGAGTGGGTATATCCTGGGTTAATAATGTTAGTTAATACAATTATAATTACGCCAATTATTTTCCGAGATTTTTATTTTTTACGGTTAGAATCGCAAACGTTAGTTACCTTATCGCTTTCACCATTATCAAAATATCAAATTGTGATTTATTTAATATTTTCTGCGATTGTTGAAGGGGTGATTCTTTCTATGATCTCTATATTTATTTTATTATATCTGATGGAAATTTCCATAGGAATATTAAGTCTTATTTATATCATTATAGCAGTTTCTCTATTTAGTCTAATAATTGCTAATACTTTTACTACACTTTCATTATCAACTCATAGAATTAATCATATTTTCTTAGGAGCTTCGATTATTACATTATTTATTATATATAGTTCTCAATTATTAATTGAGTTTGAATTTTATCCAAAAAGTGTAATTGATATTTTCAAGCTTTTACCAACTAGCATGATATTAAATTGGTATAGATCGATGGTATTTCAAGGTGAGTTCAATGTTAATTTATTTTTTATACCTTTGACTATTGGAATGCTATGGACTTTTCTCAATAGTATATTAATGAAACGAGTTCTTAAACAATGATCGCATATCTTTCCGGAGCAATGGAGTATGCGAATGATGAAGGAGAAGGTTGGCGAAAAAATATAACAGAATGGCTTTCTACAAATCTTGGTCATTCCGTTATCAATCCTGTAGAAGAATCTCGTTTCATTATTGCTAACACAAATTCACATGATTATCGCAATTGGAAAGAGACTGACTTAGCACGATATAAAAATTTTGTTAATCAGTTTGTTATTCGAGATATTGACGCAGTAACTAAAGAAGCAAATTACATTATTTGTTTTTGGAATGAAGATGTGTTTAAAGGTGCTGGTACTCATGGCGAAGTAACGTTGGCATTTGAACACAGTATTCCTGTATACTTAGTAAATCAAGTTCCACTAACAGATCTAAGTGGATGGATAATAGGGTGTAGTACTGATATTTTTGAGAATTTTGAAGAATTAAAATTATTTTTATTAAGTAAATTCGGTTAAGTCAAATGTTTTACCCTAAAGCTATAATTAACTTAGATAATCTAGCGCATAACTATCGCTTAATAAAAGATCAGTTAAATAATATTCCTATTATGGCTGTAGTAAAAGCAAATGCATATGGACATGGAGTAATAGAAATTTCAAAGGTATTGCGTAATGAAGGGGTAAAATTTTTTGCAGTTTTTACTTTTAATGAAGCATTAGAGTTAAGAGATGCTGGGATCACAGAAGATATACTTGTTTTCTGTAGACCAACAAAACAAATGCTAGACATTGCTTTTGAAAAAGATATTACTTTAAATCTATGCGACCCAGATGATGTAAGATTATTTTGCGAAGCTAACCATAGTCCAAAATTTCATTTAAAGGTAGATACTGGTATGACCAGGTTAGGAATATCGTTTAATGAAGTGTATAAAATTATTGAAACAATTAAAAATGAAAAACTCAATTGTCATGGAATTTATAGCCATTATGCGACAGCAGACGAAGGGGATTTAAGTTATGCAGAATATCAACTTGATCAATTCAATGAACTATTAGAGTTTCTTGAAAAAATAAATCTAACAGTTAAATTTATACATTTTTCAAACAGTGGTACAGTGATTAATATGCCACATAGTTCATATAATTTAGTCCGTGTTGGTATGTTGTTATATGGTTCATTTCCATCTGATGAGGTTCCAAGAGACCTTTCCATAAAGCCTGTGATGGAATTTAAAGGACCAGTTGTTTCATTAAGAAAAGTAAAGGCTGGGACAAAGGTAAGTTATGGAGGCGTTTGGGAAGCAAATGAAGATACAGTTATAGGGGTTGTTCAAACTGGATTTGCTGATGGATTTCCAAGAGGATGGTATATGAATGGTTTTATATCATTAAGAGGCAATAAACATCCTATAGCAGGACGAGTTTGCATGGATCAATTTATGGTAGATTTTGGCGATGCGGAAGTTGAGGTAGGTGATGAAGTATTAATATTTGGACAGAATGAAGTGGATAAAATCCTAGTTGATGATATTGCTAAAGATATTGGGTCAACAAGTTATGTAATATTAACAGGTATTAGAGGGAGAACAGAAAGAAAATATATAAATTAATTAGATTTTTCTTTATCAGGATTTCTGACCCATGATCTTCGGTCTTGAAAAGCCTTGATTTTTAAATCTGCCCATTCATTTACAATTTTTTTTATTTGATCAAGTTGTTCAGGCTTTTCCGATAGATTATCATCAAGAACATCAAGAAGCTCTTCTCTACGTTGCTGAACTTGTCCATAAGTCATGATATCTTCTTCAGCAAATCCTTGCTTTTCTTTTTGAACAGAATCTTTGCGATTATCTGCAGCAGATGCTTGTTCTTTTCTACTAGAAAAAACTGCTAGAATTAAAACGACTAGAACTATCAATAAAAATAAAATTTCCATAATTATATCCTTAGAACCCTATCCCTAATGGATCAATACCTAAAACACCAACCCAATAAAAGGCTACCATAACACCTAAAACAATCAATGCAGCTGGCCATGCTGCAGTTGCCATACGAATAAAATCTTTAGATTCAAGCTCTCCACTTGCATAAACAATAGAACTTGCTGGTGTACCAATCACTAACCAGTATGCCATAGATGTTGCAATAGCTAGTCCAACACCCACAAGTACTGGATTTGTTCCAGAACTTTGAGCCATATCAAGTACTACTGGTCCGATAACAGCTACAGTAGCGCCAGCACTCATCAAATTCGTCAATACTGCACCTATAACACCAACTAAAATGACTAATCCAACACCAGAGTTAAGGCCAAGAGGAGCAACTAGTTCCATGATCTGATCAGCAAACCAACTTGAAGCTCCAGTGCTTTTAAATACACTACCTAAGCTTATACACCCAGCATAAAGCACAATAACACCCCAGCTAACTTTATCTTCGTAATCTTTCCAGGAAGTTAATCCTAGCAGCATATACAATACAGCGCCAGATATGGCAACACCTCCTAATCCAAGTGAAAAACCTAATACCTCTCTTGTAAGAGATTTATCAACAATCCATAAAACAACTACTGCTAACATGACTAAAGCCACCAGCTTTTGTTTAGCTGTCATGGCCCCATGTTTTTCAAGATCTTTTTTTAATAAATCAACTGCTTCAGATAAGTCAGATACTTCTGGTTTAAATAATAATGGCAGTAAAAACGCCATTACAACAGACATTACAACTGTATAAAAGACGCCCATAGACACCCATTGCATAAAAGAGACTTCGATCCCGATATTAGAAAGAAATCCAATCATTAAAGCATTACGAGCTCCTCCAGTAGGACTCATTGGTCCACCAATCATACACCCTACTGCAATCGTAACCATTAAAAGAGTACCTAAATTAGGAGAAGGAGTAGATTTATTAGTAAGAGTATATAAAGCCATAGCAATTGGAACATACATTGCAGCTACAGCGTGTTCACCCACAAAGGCAGTTGGAATTGCTGTGCCTAATAAGATGCCAATAACGATCATACGGGTTTTTGTCCCTGCAAGGTTTATTACAAGCATACCAACACGTTTATCTAAACCATATTTTACTAATGTTGCTCCAAGCGCCAAGGATCCAGCGATAAACCATACAGCATCATGTGCATAGGTGCTTACTATGTATTTAGGCTCAGTGATTCCAAAAAATAATTGAACTAAACCAATTAATAATGCAACTGCGGGCATTGGAACAGCTTCAGTAGCAAAAAATATTACACAAGTTGATAAAAGAGCTATAATGATCTTAATATGAGTTGCTTTAGTTAAAATATCTACGCCAGCTTGACCCTGGAATAATTCTTCGGCTTTCGACATCATTGATTCGGGCATTGGCATAATAAAGGCAAGAAGTACAAAAAGCCCCAATCCAATTCCAAGCCACTTGAAATCTGTTGTCTTAGCGAAACCGCCGCTATTCGATTGTTCGTCTTCTTTATGTGCCATAATTACCTGGAAAATGACTCAGTCTACTAAAAAAGGCAAGAAAAAATCAAATTATATATAATAACAACAAGCTTTATATTCAGGTTGTATTTCACTAAGCTGATTATAATTAAATGTAAATATGAAAAATATTTTAACTAGTGTTTCAATAATATTATCCATAACAAACTTTTGTAATGGTCAGATTACACCCAATTTATCTTTTGGTATTGATGAATTATTAAATAATCCATATGAATATAATGGAAAAAGTATTTGTTTAATTACAAATAGTGGCGCAATTAATAAGGATGGATTAACAAGCGTTGAAGTTTTGCATCATAATGAATTTGACCTTCAATTAGTCATTCATTTAGATAAGAAAGATCATATAGATGCTAATAAAGTTCAAAAATTGGATACGGATTATGATTTTGAAGAAATATATACTTTAAATTTATCAAATAAGGAAATAGTAGATAAAATTAAGGATATAGATTTTGTTTTTATTGATTTTCAAGATTTAGGATTACGATCTACTGTTTATACCCTTTCTTTAAGTCAAATACTATATACTTGCGGGTTATCAAAAACTCCTATAATAATTCTTGACCGCCCAAATCCATTAGGTGGCTCAGTCATATCAGGTAATATTCCACAAAAAAGTATAGCAAACCCGTTTGACATGATATCTATCCCTTACAGACATGGTATGACTATTGGAGAATTAGCTCGATTATTAAATGAAGAATATCATCATAATGCTAAATTAAAAATTATCCCTATGGATAATTGGAGCAGTGAAGAATGGGTAAATACTAACCTCCAATGGAAATATATTTCACCAAATATTACATCATATAATAAATTAAAATATTTTACCATAAGTGATCTATTAGCATCGGATAATATAATTGAAAATGGAAAAGGAACTGATCGCGAACATCAAATTTTAGTACATCCTAATATTGATAATGCATCAGATCTAGTCTTTAAATTGAAAACGTTAAAACTTCCTGGTGTAGAATTTTTCCCCGCGGTGTTTGTACCTAACGATGGATTTTTTAAGGGCAAAATATGTAATGGTTTTTCAATTAACATAACTGATTCTGAAGCATATGATCCTTGGACTATTGCAATTGAAAGTGCAAAAGTAATTAAAAGTATGTATCCAGATATAGTATTTGAACCCAAAGAAAATAATCTTATTAATTTTGATAGTAAGGTTGGTACTGCAGATATATCTATTTTTATTGAAAAGGAAGATTGGACTAGGTTGTCTTTATATAAATCAATCCAAAATGAAGAATTACTAAAATTTATTCATGAAATCAGACAACAATATTTGATTTATCCTCGCAAAAGTAATTTCAGCCCTTTAGATACAAAGGTATTGTTTATTTATATTGCTATAATTTTGTTAATTGGAGTATTAGCAGGAAGGAAACAAAAAGACACAAAATCATATTTCCTTGGAGATGGAAAAATATCTTGGGTAATGATTTCTTTTAGTGTGGTAGCTACGGAAACTTCTGTGCTTACTTTTCTAAGCATACCTGGCATAGCTTATTTAACCAATTTTGGTTTTTTGCAAGTTGCAATTGGATATATAATTGGCAGGGTAGTTGTAGCATGGTTCTTTCTTCCAAAATATTATGAAGAAGGAATTCAGTCTACTTATCAATTCATTGGTAATAAATGGGGAGTGGGATTTCAAAGATTTGTTTCTACAGCATTTCTTATTATGAGGGTTCTTGCTGATGGCGTAAGGTTATTCATGACTGCAATACCTTTAACACTTATTACTGGTTGGTCATTTAATTTTTCAATTCTAGTTATTGGGTTTGTTACATTGATATATACACTTATAGGTGGTATTCGCTCCGTTATTTACACAGATACATTTCAATTTATCTTATACGTTTTTGGTGCATTTGTAACTTTTAATATTATTAATAATTTAGAGCCCGGTGGTTTTAGTCATGTAATATCTGCTTTATTAGATGCTGATAAACTCTCAATTTTTCAGGGTTTCCCAAATTCCATAGTTGAATTATTTGTCATGCCATATAATTTTATAGCAGCCATTTCTGGTGGATTCCTATTATCTTTAGCATCGCATGGCACAGATCATTTAATGGTGCAAAGGCTATTATCTGCTGAATCTGCTAGAGATAGTCAGAAAGCATTAATATTGAGCGGTATATTAGTGTTTTTTCAGTTTGCAATATTTCTTTTTTTAGGAGCGATGATGTGGGTTTTATATGATGGGATTCCTTTAAAACCAAACTTGCTGTTTCCATGGTTTATATTGACTCATTTGCCTAAGGGTTTTACAGGTTTTCTTGTTGCTGGAATTTTTGCAGCTGCAATGTCTACTTTAAGTTCTTCAATAAATTCTTTGGCATCGGCTACAGTTATTGATTGGATAGAGCCTATAAAGAAAAATACTAATATAAATATAGCTAGGCTAGTTTCTATATTTTGGGCTATTATACTTATTGGAGGTGCAATGTTATTTACTTCTTCAAATAGTCCACTAGTAGAAGTTGGATTAAGTATAGCTTCGGTAATCTATGGTGCAATACTAGGTTTTTTCATACTAAGACTCTTTGATATCAAAGTAACGAGGCTTTCAGTTCTTTTGGGATTCATTATATCAGTAATCTCAATGATATCCTTTTGGAAGTTCTCTCCATTGGCGTGGACTTGGTATGTTTTTACTGGAACTTTAATTATGCTCTTCATTAGTATCTTTCTCCCGTATTTACAAAATAGATTTAATCATGAAATTAATATATAATAATAACTCGATTTTTTTTCTACTCTTAATAAGTTCTTTAATAGGTGAGAACTATAAGTATACGGAAATAGAATTAATACCTGATTTATCGTTTGTAAAGAAAGTGTATACCGGTCTTGATGTATTAGAGCAAATGGATTTTTCTCATCTTAAAGGAAAAACAATATCCATACTTTGTAATCAGGCTTCTGTTAATCGAAATGGGCAGCACTTGCTTACATTGCTAAGAGAGGTCGAAGATGTACACGTCCTTGCAATATTTTTGCCTCAATATGGTTTGTTTGCCAGTGAGGACCCCAAATTGAAAATGATGGGAGACAAATCTGTAGATCCTATATTTGGGGCCAGAGTTGTTGATTTATTCAAAAGAGTTATGTATCCACCAGAGTGGAGTATTCGTGATGCAGATCTTATTTTAATTGATCTTCAGGATACAGGTGTTAGATACAGTACCTATATGACAACAGTTTCAAAAGTAATGGAGAAAGCATCAGAATATGATATACCTATTTTATTACTCGATCGCCCTAATCCATTAAGAGGGGATGTTATGGATGGTCCAGTTGTGAGGACTGCTTACCAATCACTTGAAGGTTATCATTTAGTTCCAATTAGACATGGACTAACAATTGGAGAATATGCACTTATAGTAAATGAAATGGGTTGGTTAAAAGATTTAGCACGTGTGAATTTGATGATTATACCAATGTCGAATTGGCAGAGGACCATGTGGATGGACGATACCGGGATTCCATTTATTTCAATTTTACCAGGGGTGGATAATGTTGAATCCCTTCTGGCCTATATGGGTATGAATTTGTTCAAAGGGACTAATTTGAATGTAGGGCATGGTACTGAGAGTCCTTTTTTTCGTATAGGAGCACCTTGGATATCCGGACGATTATTATGGAAAAAAATAAATAAACTTAATCTTCCTGGTGTGTATTTCCATCAAATACGTTATGTGCCAGAATCTATTTATGGTGAAGAAAGAGGACCTTATTATGCCGGTCAGAACTGTAGTGGTTTATTAATGGAAATTACAAACCGCAATACGTTTGATCCACTTGCAACTTCTACAGCCTTGATGATTCTAACATATCAATTATATGAGAAGAATTTTGAATGGTTGGCAGGTGGATATGTTGATAAACTATTTGGTTATAATCTATTAAGAATTTTTGCGGCTCAAGGAAAGCCTGTGAACTATTTACCCCCATTATGGTTACATGACATTCTTCGATTTAGTGAATTCCGTAATCGTTTTTTACTTTATGAATAGATTTATTTATCTTTTTATATTTCTTTTTTCAATTGTACATACCCAAACTTTTTTCACAATACCAAGGAGTGTATGGCGTATATCAATTATTAATAGTATTGGTTCAGGTAATTGGATAGGATCCGGCGGACTATTAAATAAAGGTATAAGAGATATAAGTTATATGGCGAATGATTCAACGGAAGCTGCTTTTGTCCATCAAATGAATAAAATGAATTATAATAAAAGGGATATACATATTGAATATGGTCTGTCAGATCGAATGACATTTAGCTTATTATTACCTTCTTATAAATCGTTAAGTAATAAAATAGATTGGTCAAAGGAAATAATTCTCGATTCTTTATCATATCCTTTGGATTCTTTATTAAACTTTTATTATCCTGATAAAAGATCAACCTCGGGCCTTGGTGATGCAAGTTTAGGAATGAAAATATTATTATATGGTTATCCTTCATGGACCGGAAAAGAGCCAATGTCTATTTATGGTGGTGTTAGCTTGCGATTTCCTACTGCTAAAAGATTAAGTCCGTATAAATCAAAATCAAGAAATGAAAACGGTATTCCTTCTCAATTTTTTGATTTACCTGTTGGCAATGGTATGACACGATATTCATATTCTTTGTTTGGAGAGTTTTTTAAGTACTTTAAAAAAAGATTAGTGAATATTACTTGGCGCATTGAACATGGGAAATATTCCAGAGAGGTTGTGAATACCCCGGTGTCATTTTTATGGGGATCAGAAACGAATCCTGATTCAATTATATCTAAAATAGGAAATTCTTTTCTACACCAACTTGGTGATGAATTATTATTATCTGCTATGGGGAAATTAGAATTATTTCCGGATAGATTATCTATTACTACAGGTATTAATAGCGTTAGAACAGAAAGAGATTTTGTTTTATCGGAAAATTTAAATTGGGATAATTGGATGATCAGCAGAACAAGGAATGGAGAAATAGTTCATGATACAAAAAAGACACAAGTTAGGCAGTATATTTTAGCTACTTTTCATAATGTTCATCCTATAAAAAGTTTTGGGCCAGTATTATTTGATATTGAAGTAGGGGCTTCATTTCCATATTTTACTCGACATACATATACTTTCGCCAATACTTGGATAGGTGTCCAGGCTTATTTTCAAGCTTGGTAGGTAAATTTTTCTTATCTTTTATAGATCTTATGAAAGCAAATAAA
>Ga0257111_1000075_pt1 | contig 36494 bp, 40 predicted proteins | sample LP_taG_6_FD_191567 | JGI IMG/M metagenome (GOLD analysis project Ga0257111, IMG submission 191567) | Marine microbial communities from Northeast Subartic Pacific Ocean, Canada - LP_J_2015_P26_500m | ecosystem: Environmental > Aquatic > Marine > Oceanic | place: Canada: Northeast Subartic Pacific...
CGATCGAACCGGTCGGCCGCCGCACCGGCGAACGGCGCCAGTACGGCCACCGGCAGGAACTCGGCCAGGCCTAGCAGGCCGAGGTGGAGCTCACTGCCCGTTAGGTCGTAGACCTGCTTGCCGATGATGGTGATCTGGCCGACCGTTGCGAAGGCGCTGAGGAAGAACGTGAAGATCAACGCCTTGACGGCGAACGGCACCTGAACGGTGTCGGCTGGGCCGGTCACTGTCGGCCCGGCCGGTTGGGCTCGTCGTACCGGCTGGCGAATGACGGGGTCTGTCCCGGCTGCGGCGAGATGCCCGGCCCGTCGGGGTACTGCCAGGTCTCGGGCACCACCGGACGAGGTGGTTCAGCGGCCAGCCACAGTCGCAGCAGGTGGCGGCGGTGCTCCGACGAATCGGTAAACGCCGTACGGGCATGGAAGACCGTGTAGTTGTTGGCCACCACGGCCTCGCCGGCCGCCATGGTGAAGTCCAGCACCAGGTCGGCCTGGTTGGTGGTGGCGTGCAGCAGGTCGAGGGCTTCGTGGTCGACATCGTCCAACTGGATCGAGGGGTCTTCGTCAGCGGCGATCTGCACGTATTCGGGCACGTACCGGCCACTCACCAGCCCGTCGCACACGCTGAACACCGGCACGCGGTGCGGGGTAATGGGCTCGTCGTCCGGGCCCTGTTCGCCGAAGCGGTGATAGCGGTAACCCCGGGCCAGCCGATCCAACAGGTCGGGCCGGGAGCGTCGGATCTCGTCGAACACGGCCAGCGAGCTCACGAACCGGCTCACCCCGCCGTCCAGTGCCGGGCGGATGCAGAGGAAGGACAGGAGGTCGCCCGGGTCGCTGTGGGGGGCCAGTTCGGAGCGGTTTCGGTAGGCCCGGGCATGTGGATCCACGTCGGTCACGTTTACGACATGACCCAGGCGTTCGCCCATGACGCTCTGGGAGACGGCCCTCCCGAGGCGCAACCCGATGCCCCAGAACATCAGGCCCAATTCGTCTACCGATCGACGCTCCACCGGGAATCCCCGCAACAAGGCAAGGCCCCGTCCGTGGAGGACCTCGTGGCGCAGTTCGGCTACCAACGGTTCAAGTGTTCCGAGCTGGAGGTCGTCAGGGTGGGCATCAACGGGGTCTATCCCCTGGGCAGCGAGGTCAATGGCTGCCGCCTCGAGGTCGGCAAGGTCGCCATCGGGTAGCTCGATGGCGATCGCATCGGTACCTCCGAGATTGGCGCCGCGCCAAAGGTTGGCCCTCGGAACGGGGATCTCCAAGAGGTCCACGGCGTGCAACCTATGTCGCTATCGCCGGCTGGCATGCCGCCGGCTCTGGGGTCCGTCCGGCGGCTACCAACAGCACGAGGCCGATGGCTCCGTAGACCACGTAGCCCACGGCCCACGGGGTAGTCGAGTCATGGATGTGCATGCCGACGAAGGCAGCCAGCAAGGAGGCCGCCGTGATGCCCCCTAGGCCGAGGATTCCCGCGGCGGTCCCAGCTAGGTCGCCCATTGGTTCCAATGCCATGGACATGGCGACCGGTGTGACGAGGGCGAGCAGTGTGTTGCCGACCACCATGAACGAGAACCACGTCCAGAACTCGGGCACGCCGTCGGCTGCCAGGGTGAGCCCGAGCAGGGCGACGGCCAAGGCCAGCGCTGCGGAGAGAACCGCCAGTCCGACCCGGTGGGCCCCCCACCTGCCGATGGCTGGGCTCACGAGGAGGAACCCGATGGCGAAGGGGATGGCCGAGGCCGCGAACAGGAAGGCGAATTGGTCGGCCCGGCCGTAGATGATGTCGAACACCTGCTGGGTGCTTCCGAGGAATATGAAGAAGGCCCCGTCGACGAACAGCAGCGTCGCCGCGTACAGGACCGTGCGACGACAGGTCACGACCTGCCGGAAGGCATCCACGGTCGGTCCGACTCGGAGTGGACGCCGGTTGTCGGGGTGCAGCGTCTCGCCGAACCGGAGGCTCCACGTCACGATGGCGACGGCGAGCACCAGGCCGCACGCGTAGATCCAGCGCCACGACGCCGCGCGGAGAATTCCCTCGGCGACTAGCGGAGTCACCACCGGTCCAGCCAGGAAGACGGCCGTTACCAATGACATCATCCGGGCCATCCGGGTTCCCGAGTAGAGGTCTCGGAGGATGGCTAGGTTCATTAGCGAAGCCGCGGATGCTCCGAGTCCCCAGACCAGTCGACTTCCCAGCAGGAAACCGAAGTCGGTGGCCAACATCGAACCGGCCGCTCCGACGGCATAGATGGCCATGCCGACTCGAAGCGTGGCCATCCGCCCGAACCGGTCAGAGAGAGGTCCGTAGACGATCTGTCCGCCGGCCATTCCCAGGAAGTAGACGGTGATGGCCAGGGTGATCCGATTCGATCCCGGGGGCAAGCCCACGTCGGGTCGCATCTCGTCGAAGGCGGGTAGCGAGGCGTCGATCCCGAAGGCCGCCGACATTCCAATGAAGGCGAGGAAGGCCACCACCTCCCACTGGGTTCGTTCTCGCCTCGCCGGCAATCCTTCCCTTGACATGGCCGTAGTCTGGTGCAGCCGGTTCGACGGATCTTGATCCGGCAGGGTAGGTGGCGTTGGTCTCCGGTTGTTCTTCGTGCCCGCCTAACTGGAGTCTTATGGCGGAGAGGATGCGGCCCTTCGTGTCGGCTGTGACCTGGGAGGTGAAGCGGGCGTGAAGTGCGGCAGCGAGGATGGGCACGGGTATGCCGAGGACGACATCCAGATCGGGCGGTACCGGGTTACATGAGCACCATCGAACATCTGACAGCCGACGAGTTGAACGCCGGACTCGCTGACGTGCTGGCCGCGCCGGTGGACGACGGCACCCTGGAGTTGATCGTGCGACGTCCTGGTGTGGACGTACGCGAGGTCTTGGTCGAGGGCGAGTTGGATATTACCGATGGTCTGGTAGGCGACAACTGGAACCAGAAGCCGACCAGTATGGGTGCTCCTCATCCTGATATGCAGCTCACCCTCATCAACAGCCGGCTATTGGCACTTGTCTGCCCTGACCCCACCCGCCGCCCTCTAGCCGGCGACCAGTTGGTGGTCGATTTATCGTTGGCCCCCGACGACCTACCTGTGTGGTCACGTCTGCGAATCGGTGAGGCAGTGGTTGAGGTCACCGACCAGCCCCATACAGGGTGCGCCAAGTTCACCCAGCGCTTCGGACTGGACGCCCACCGGTTTGTCAACTCGGAGTCGGGCCGAGCCATGAACCTGCGGGGCATCAACACCCGGGTGGTGGTGCCGGGCACCATCCGAACGGGAGACCGGATCACCGTGGAGCGGCCCACCTCCTAACCTCAACACATGCGCACGGCAATCGTCACTGGAGCGGCCGGCGGGATCGGCGAGGCCACCGCACAGGACCTCGCCCGATGGGGCTGGCGGGTATTCGGCTTTGACCTGCGGGCCGGAGAGTCGACGCTCCTGCCGTCGGACCTGGCCGGCTTCGGTGGTTCGGTCGAACCAATCCGTGTAGATGTGACCGACCGGGCAGCCGTTGAGGCAGCGGTGGCCGCCGTTCTGGCCACCACCGGTGGGACGTTGGACGCCGTAGTGGCCAACGCTGGGATCCGGGTGGCCGGAGTCTTCGAGGAGACGCCCTTCGCCCAGATCCGACGGTTGTTCGAGGTGAACCTCGGCGGGGCCATGAACGTGACCCGAGCCGCGCTACCGGCGCTGCGAGCCACCGAGGGTTCCCGGGTCGTGGTCGTGTCATCGGTGGGGGGCCTTTCGGCTCTGCCCGGGTTGGCCGCCTACTGCGGATCCAAGTGGGCCGTCGAGGGTTGGGCTGAGTCGCTGGCCCATGAACTCCATCCATTGGGGGTAGGGGTGGCCATTGTCGAGCCGGCATCGGTACGTACCGGCCTGTGGGACCTGGGCGCCGTCCACGGTGACCCGGATGGGCCGTACGCCTCGCTCGTGGAGAGCGTGGAGGTCGGTGACGATCGGGCGTGGGCCCGAGCGCTGGACCCGGCTTCAGTGTCGGCGACCATGGTGGCGGTCACCGAGGGACGGAGGGGCCTTCGTCATCCGGTCGGTCTGACGGCCCGGGCACGGTTCGCGGCCCGGGGAATCGTTCCGGCGGGTATCCAGCGGCGGATCATCAGCCGTCTCACCCACCAGCCGTCATCGGTGGCGTCGCCACGGAACCCCGAGGGCGTCATCATGGTCACCGGCTGCTCGTCGGGCTTTGGCTTGGGCATCACCGTGGAACTGGCTCGGCGGGGTCGCCGGGTGGCGGCCACCATGCGTGATCTGTCCCGGCGCGGCCCGTTGGACGCCGCGCTGGCCGAAGCCGGCGTGGCCGACCGCGTCGAGGTACTCCGCATGGACGTCACCGACCCGGCGTCGATCGGCGAGGCGTTCGCCAGGGCCGACCGGTGGGTTGAGTTGGCCGGCGACGTGGGCCGGATCGTGGGTCTCGTCAACAACGCCGGCGTGGTGTCTGTCGGGCCCTTCGAGGAACTGCCCCCGGCCGAGGCCGGCCGGGTCATCGAGACGAACCTCCTGGGCACCCTGGCCGTGACCCATGCCGCCCTGCCCCGCATGCGTCCGCACGGCGGTCGCATCGTGTGCGTGTCCAGCTCCAGTGGTCTCGGCGGGCTCCCGACATGGTCGGCCTATGCGGCGTCCAAGTGGGGGGTCGAGGGGTTCGCCGAGTCGTTGGCCTTCGAGGTCGGTCCCCACGGCATCGATGTGGCCCTCGTCGAACCAGGGGCGTTCTCCACCGGAATCTGGCGGGACGATTCATGGCACGGCGACCCGGGCGGTCCCTACGCCGCGCTGACCGAAGCTATGGCCGATGCGGATCGCAGGGCCGTAGAGCTTGGCGGCGACCCGATGGTGGTGGCCCGGGCAGTGGCCGGCTGCTTCTCGGGAGGTCTGGTCGGCGGTCGACCGTGGACCCGGCGCCCGGTGGGGCGTGGGGCCTGGCTGCGATGGGCGGCCCGGGGCGTGGTGCCCTTCGGGATCCAGCGGCGCATCGTGGCCCGCATGCTGGGCTGACCCCGTCAGGGGGTCAGAATCGCCGAGATGGACTTCGATTTTCCTCCGGCCGACGACCCCCGCCGGCTAGCCGTCCGGGAGTGGCTGGCCGCCCATCCCGAGCCGACGGCCCGACAGCTTCACGATGCCGGCTACGTGGTGCCCCACTGGCCGGCTCCCCACGGGATCAGCGCCGAACCAATGCACCAGATCCTCATCGACGACGAGCTGCGGCGGGCCGGGGTGCGACGCCCGATGAATCCGATCGGCATCGGTTGGGCGGCCCCCACCATTGCCATGGCCGGGACCGACGAGCAGAAGCAGCGGTACCTGGACCCGATCTTCACCGGGAAGGAGTTCTGGTGCCAGATGTTCTCTGAGCCCGATGCCGGGTCGGATCTGGCCAGCATCGGGACGCGGGCGGTGCGCGACGGCGACGAGTACGTGGTCAACGGGTCGAAGATCTGGACGAGCGGTGGCCACAAGGCGGCGTTCGGGATCCTGATCGCCCGGACTGACCCTGACCAGCCCAAGCACAAGGGCATCTCATACTTCGTCTGCCCGACCGATCTGCCCGGCCTGACCATGACGCCAATCATCGACGCCACTACGGCCCATTCGTTCAACCAGGTGTTCTTCGACGACGTGCGTATCCCGGTCGAGAATCTGGTCGGGGCTGAGGGTGACGGCTGGCGTCTGGCCCGGGTGACCCTGGCCAACGAGCGGGTGTCGTTGTCGTCGGCCGGTTCGCTGTGGGGGGAGGGCCCGTCGGCCGATGACCTACTCGACCTGGTCCGCGGGAACGGCGGGGTGGCCGACCCGGTGGAGCGGCAGCGTCTGGCCGGGCTCTGGTGTGAAGCCGAGGTGCTGCGCCTGAACCGCCTGCGGACGTTGACGGCCCAGATCGCCGGGAAGGAACCGGGCGCCGAGGCATCCATCCAGAAAGCCATGGCCGATGAGCACGGGCAGCACGTCATGGAGCTGGCCAAGGCGGTGGCCGGCACGGCGGGAATGCTCGTGGGATCTGGGCCGCCGGGCCGCCTCGACGCGGTGAAGGCCGAGGGCACGACAGAGAACCGCTTGGATACCCGACAGTTTCCGGACGTATCGTCGATCTGGCACTACGGGTACGTATTCGCCCCGGCGCTCACCCTGGGCGGGGGCACGTTCGCCGTGCAGCGCAACATCATCGCCGAGCGGGTGCTCGGACTGCCCCGGGAGATCGACCTGGAGCGCGGGTTGTCGTGGTCCGAGACCCGACGCAGCTGAGGTGATGCTGCGATGACGCGTGCCGGTGATCTGACGACTCCGGCGTTGCTGGCCGACGCCGGAGTGCTGGAGGCAAACACGGCCACCATGTCGGCGACTCGACCGGGGCCCGCCCTGCGCCCCCACGTGAAGGCGTTCAAGTGCACGGCGTTGGCCGCCCGACTGGCCGCCGTCGGCCATTTGGGCTTCTGCTGCGCCACGGTCCGCGAGATGGAAGGCATGGCCGTCGCCGGCCTGGGCGAGGACCTGCTGTTGGCCAACGAGATCGTCGATCCCCAGGTTGCGGATCGTCTCGGTGCGTTGGTCGCCGCCGGAACCCGGGTGACGGTGGCCGTGGATTCGTCCGAGACGATCGATGTGGCGGCCGCCGCGGGAATCCGTGAGGTGCTGGTCGACGTCGACGTGGGGATGCCTCGATGCGGCTGCGACCCGGCCGATGCCGGTCGACTGGCCGACGAGGCCCGGACCGCCGGCCTAACCGTGCGTGGCGTGATGGGCTACGAAGGCCATCTCCAGCATCTGGTCGACCGCGTCGAACGTGAACGCCGGACCGCCCGCTCGATGGCCGTGCTGACTACCGCGCACGCCGAGGTCGGCGGTGACGTGGTGTCCGGAGGTGGGACCGGCACGTGGGACTGCAACGATGTGGTCACCGAGCTCCAGGCCGGGTCATTCGTGTTGATGGACGGCGACTACGCCCGGATCGGCCTTCCTTTTGCCGAGGGCCTGATCGTGCTCACCACAACTATCTCGGTGCGACCCGGTCGCCACGCCGCACTCGACGGTGGCCTCAAGGCGCTGGCTATGGACAGCGGTGGTCCCCAACTGGTCAATGACCAGGGTGGCGCCGCCGAGGTCCTGTTCTGCTCCGACGAACACACCACGGTGGCCGGCGGGTCGTGGACGGTGGGCGACCGGGTGGGGTTGCGCCCGGGACACATCGACCCGACGATCGCCAAGCACCGGGTGCTCCACCTGGTTGACGACGTCACGGCCGGCAGCGACGCCGAGGTGCTCGAATCGTGGCCGGTCGACCTGCGGGGTTGGTGAGTCGGTGAACTCGTCCAAGGCAGGGGGAGGCATCCGGGCTGACGGCACCTGGCGTAACTGGGCCGGCAACCAGCGAAGCCGGCCGTCTCGCATCGAGCGTCCGACCACCGAGGCCGAGGTGGTCGATCTGGTGCGGCGGGCCGTGGCCGACGACCTGCGGGTACGGGTGGTAGGTGCCGGGCATTCGTTCACCGCGATAGCCCGCACCGACGATGTGCTGGTCAGCCTGGACGGGCTGACCGGGGTGGTGGCCATCGACGACGCGACCGGCCGGGTGACAGTGCGGGCCGGGATGCGCCTGTGCGATCTCAACCCGGAGTTGGATGCCCGGGGTCTGGCCATGCCCAACCTGGGCGACATCGCCTACCAGTCGGTGGCCGGAGCCATCTCCACCTCGACTCACGGAACCGGGCTGGGCTTCCGGTCGATCGCCGCCGGGGTGGTCGGCCTACGACTGGTGGTTGGCGACGGCACGGTCGTCGTACTCGATGATGACCACGACCCCGACCTGCGTGATGTGGCCCGGGTGGGCCTCGGAGCGCTCGGGGTAGTCACCGAAGTGACCCTGCAGTGCGTTCCGGCCTTCAACCTGCATGCCATCGACGAGATCATGGCCGTCGATGACGTGGTGGCTGCCTTCGATGGCTGGGCTGAGGAGACCGACCACGCCGAGTTCTTCTGGATGCCTCACACCGGGTTTGCCCAGGTGAAGCGCAACACACGGACCATCGAGGCGCCGCGACCGGCCCGAAACATCCGCCATGCCGCTCGTCGCCGATGGAAGCGCTTCAAGAACAAGGAGCTACTGGAAAATGTGGCCTTCGGAGCGTTGAACCACGTGGGGCGGCTCCGCCCGTCGGCAATCCCACGGCTCAACAATCTTGTGTTCAACGAGGTCGGACGAGCCGAGTACCTGACCTCCTCGTACGAGGTGTTCGCCAGCGAGCGACGGGTCCGGTTTCTAGAAATGGAGTACGCGGTGCCCCGCGAGCACGGCCTTGAGGCGTTCGGCCGGGTGCGGTCGCTGGTCGACACGCTGGATCGGCCGATCAGCTTCCCGATCGAGTTCCGCATCTTGGGCGGCGACGATGTGCCGCTGTCGACGGCCGAGGGGCGCGACACCTGTTTCGTTGCCGTGCACGTGTTCCGGGGGACGCCGTTCGAGGAGTACTTCCGGGGCGTCGAGGCGATCATGGACGACTACGCCGGCCGTCCCCATTGGGGGAAGCTCCACTTCCAGACGTCGGCAACGTTGGTTCGCCGTTACCCGCAGTGGGATCGATTCCAGGAGGCCCGGGACCGCCTCGACCCCAGTCGCCGCTTCACCAACGAGTACCTCACCACCGTCCTCGGCCCCTGACGGTCTGCGTCGGCCAGTCAGCGTCTGGTGACGAGGGCAACGTCGGTGGTGGCGCCGGTGGTTGTGGTGAGCGACGGGTCGTAGCGGTAGCCCTCCGGGTGATCAAAGTCGACCAGGCCGTCGGGGTCATCCAGCCCGTGCTCGACCACGTAGCGCACCAACGTCCCCTTCAACAACTTGTTCCAGTGCGACACCGTCACCAGCGTCCGTTCGCCGTTCTTGACCACGTCGTCCAGGAACCGCACCCGGATGCGTCGTCCGGCGATCGACGGATCCCACGCCGCGGCGTGTTCGTTGGGCAGCAGGTCCCAGACCGTCCCAGTTCCCGAGCCGTTGATCGCCTCGGCCAGCGCCTCACTCAGGATCGGTTTCCAGAATCGGGCCGGCTTTCCGAGGCCGGGCAGGGTGGCGCCCATCTTGAGCTTGTAGTCGGGGATCGGATCGGTGGGCCGCACGGTTCCCCAGAGCCCTGAGAAGACCACAACCTGACGATCGACACCCCGGCGCACCTTCGGCGGCAGCGACAGGTAGTCCAGCGCGTCGTAGAGCACGCCGGTGTAGCGGTTGATGGCTGCCATGGTCGGTGACGAAGCCACCGCCAGGTTGGCCGCCGTGGCCTCGTCGGCCCGCGTGGCCTTCACCCCCAGGAGCTTCGAGCGAGCCTCGGCTGATCCGCCCATTGCCTTGCCGAGGGCGGCGATCACCTCACGGCGGGGGCCGGCGAGATCGCAGAACGACTGTTCGACGGAGTCCCACGGGGGCCCCTCGCCGCCGCCGGCCTTGCCCTCGGAAGGTGGGAGGAGGATCAGCGAGGCAGGCACCGGTCGACGGTACTCTCACCCGCGTGATCGACCCTGACATCGCTTCTGTTGTGCCTCCGGCCGGCCCGGCACCCGAAACTGATGACGCCGGACTTGAGGCGTTGGAGTCCGATCTGGCCACCATCGAGGCGGCCATGGATCGGGTCGACTCCGGTGACCTCGAGGGCGCCGAGGCCATGATGGCCAGACTGGCCGACGACCCGGCCGAGAACCCGATCGACGACAGCGCCGACGAGTCCGAGTAGGGCTCACGCCTCTACCGGTACCGGCGCTGGTACTGGTGTCGGGTCAGAGCACGTCGGGGAGGGTCCCGTCGGGGATCAGCTCCACCCTCGCCCCTGCTGTCAGGTGTCCGTTCGTCATCTCGAACCATCTGGCTCCCAGGTTCGGGATGCGCCGCCACGGCTCCCCGCAGGCGTCCTCAAGCGAGTACACGACCCCGCCGTGGGCCACCACGAGCACCTCGCCGCCACTGGCGCGTTGCGCCACCCGATCCAGCGCTGCCATGACCCGGTCCAGTATCACGTCGTCGGGTTCATAGCCCGGTGGCCGTTTTCCCTGCTCCAGGCAACCGGGCCAGTCAATCTCAATCTGCTCGCGGGTCAGGCCCTGCCACTCGCCGGCGTCACGTTCCATGAGGTCCGGTTCAACCAGCACCGGGCCAATGTCCAAGTGCTCGGAAATGATGGTCGCCGTCTCAGCGGCCCGCAGCAACGGTGAGGCCACCACAGCATCGAAGGTTCCCAGCGCACGGGCCGCAGCTGCCGACTGACGTTGGCCCTCCATGGTCAGTGGTGGGTCGGCACGGCCCTGCCATCGGCCCGCCGCGTTCCATTCCGACTGTCCGTGGCGAACCACCAGCATCCGGGTGACCGGCGATCTGGAGTCGGACGGCGGGGCAACGTGCATGACGGCCGACCGTACCGGCGGCCGGTCCGGCCGGTGGCTTGATCGGTCCGATGGGGAGGCCGGGAAGGGCTTCCGTACACTGCCCACATGGCCGTGTTGCGTCTCTTCGCCTCGGTCCGGGTCGCCGCCGACACCGGAAAAGTTGACGTCCCCGGTCTCACCGTGGGCGAGGTTCTCGCCGCGGCCGACGAGAAGTTTGGCGAGGCGTTCGCCGCCGTGGCCACCACCTGTCGGGTCTGGTTGAACGGCGAGGCCGCCACGGCCACCGATTCGGTGGGCGATGACGACGAGGTGGCCCTGCTGCCACCCGTTTCGGGGGGCTGAACCATGCGTCGCCTGGCCGTCCTCTCCCTGCACACCTCGCCGCTCGTCCAGCCCGGATCGGGCGACGGCGGAGGCATGACCGTCTACGTCCGCGAGTTGGCCTCCGCGCTCTCCCAGGCCGGTGGCGGCTCCACGGTGTTCACCCGCCGGACCGACGACCAGACCCCGACGGTGGTCGACGTCGAACCGGGCTTCCGGGTCGTCCACATCGATGCTGGTCCGCATGACCTCCCCAAGGAGGACCTCGCGGGCGTCGTCGACGAGTTCACCGATGGGGTGGCGTCCTACCTGACGTCTCACCCGGGGCACGACGGTGTGTTGGCCAACTACTGGTTGAGCGGGGTGTCCGGACACCGACTCAAGCACGAGTTGGACCTGCCCCTCCTGACCATCTTCCACACGCTGGCTCGGGTAAAGGCCGAGACCGGTGACCCGGAACCCCGACGCCGGATCGAGGCCGAGATGGCGGTGGTCGGCTGTTCCGATCTGATGTTGGCCAACAGCCCCGCGGAACGACGCCAACTGGTCGACCTGTACGGGGCGGATCCGGCCCGCATCGAAGTCGTCCCCCCCGGTGTCGATCACGCCTTCTTCGCGCCAGGGTCCCAGTCGGTGGCCCGTCGAGCCACCGGTCTCGGTGATGGTCCGGTGGTCCTGTTCGCGGGCCGTATCCAACCGCTCAAGGGTGTCGACGTCGCCGTCCGTGCCCTAGACGCGCTCGGCCGGTCCGATGCCCGCCTCGTGGTAGTGGGCGGTGCCAGTGGCGCCGAGGGCGAGGCCGAGGAGCGGCGCCTACACGAACTAGCTGACGCGCATGGTCTGGCCGGCCGGGTCCAGTTCGTCCCGCCGCAGCCCCACCACTGCCTTGCCTACTGGTACCGGGCCGCCGACGTGGTCGTCATGCCCAGTCGGTCCGAGTCGTTCGGCCTGGTGGCCTTGGAGGCGGCGGCCTGTGGGGTGCCCGTGGTGGCCGCTGACGTGGGTGGGCTGCGAACGCTGATCGACCATGGGCGGACCGGCTACCTGGTCGAGGGTCGCGATCCGGCCGATTACGCCGCACGGATGGCGTCGATCCTGGATGATCCGGCGCTGGCCGCATCGATGGCCTCGGCGGCTGCCGAACGGTCGTGGTCCTACACCTGGTCGGCCACCGCGGCCCGTCTGAGACGCATCTGCGACGACGTCTCGTCCCGCTCGCTCGTGGACTGCGCTTGACCGGTCGGCGCTTCCGACATCGGAACTCGGCCCTGAACATGTCTGACCAGCCGCTGGGGCCCGACGACCTCGCCACCGTGGAGGCCGTGATCGACCAGTGGCTGGCCCGTACCCTGGCCGAGAATCCGGTGCTGGCTGCCGTCGAGCGTGATCCTGATGTCGACGCCCACGAGCACCGCTGGTTCGTCCGCATCGAGGGCGAGGAGAAGGACGTTTCGACCATCCGCCTGTCGCTGCGCCAGCGGATGCTCCACCACGAGACGTACCTGATGCCCGCCCCCGAGGAGAACCACGCCGGCTTCCATGCCCACCTGCTGAAACGCAACCGCGACCTGGTGGGAGCTACGTTCTGCATCGGTGAGGAGGAAGCGGTGTTCCTGATCGGAGCCATCCCAGCATCAACGGTCGACGACACCGAGCTGGACCGCATCCTCGGAACGGTGTGGATGGCGGTGGAGCGGTGTTTCCGGCCGGCCCTACGGATCGGCTTCGCCAGCCGATTCGATACCTCAGTCGTCAAGCGGACTCAGCAGTAGTGACTATTGTTAACTTTCGATCTCTTTGGATATATCGTGTCCGTTGAGGTCGGCGGCCGGTACGTCGGGGTTCGATCGGGGAAGTGAGTTCTACGATGCCACGGCCTCCGGCTTCGCCGCGCGCAGGTACCGGTACGCCCTCCGGAACGGCCGGCCGACCCTCCCGGCTGCTCGTCTTCTCGGTCACCGCGATGGCGTTGCTCAACAACTCCGTCCTCATGAGCTCCACGCCGGAGATCCTCGAGTCGTTCGGTGAACCGGTCTCCCGTGCGGGAATGCTCATTGCAGCCGGCACCGTTACCGGCATCGTGGCCGCACCGGCAATTGGCTTTCTGGCCGATCGGCACGGACGAAAGCGCGTCCTCGTGCCGTGCCTCCTCGTGTTCGGCACCTTCGGCAGCCTCGGAGGGTTCGCCCCGTCGTTTGAATGGCTCCTGGCCATCCGGATCACTCAGGGGCTCGGGTCAGCCGGGCTCATCAACCTGGTCGTCGTCCTCATCAGCGACCACTGGTCGGGGCTCGACCGGGCCAGGTTGCTGGGCCAGAACTCGGCCGTCATCACCGGCTTCCTAGCCGTCTTTCCATTCCTCGGTGGCGCCACCACCGACCTGTTTGGCTGGCGGTGGAACTTCGCCTACTACGCCATGGCGTTGCTGGTCGGCGCCCTGGTGGCCCGTCACCTCGAGGATCCGTGGGTGGGCCAACGCGTTCCGGTGGGTCGTCAACTTCGCATGGCGTTCGCCGAGATTTCTATCCCGGTGAACGCGCTCACCATGGCGCTGGGGTCCCTCACCTTCTTCATCATGTTCGGCGTCTTTCTGACCCTCATCCCCATCCACCTCGACGAGGCGTTCGGCCTCGGCCCCACCCAGCGGGGGCTGGTGGCCGCCGTTCCCGCCGTGACCTCGACGATCACCTCGCTCACCGTGACCTGGTTCCGGGCCCGCCTCTCGGTGGGCGCCATGGTGGTCACCGGCCTCGGGGTCTTCGGTGCCGCCTTCGTGGCCATGGGCCTCGGCTCGTTGTGGTTGCTGGTCGCCGCGGCCGCCGTGTATGGCCTGGCCGAAGGCTTCACCATCCCCACCCTTCAGGACCTAGTGGCCGAGCGGGCACCCGAGCACCTCCGCGGCGTGCTGATGGCGTTGTGGGTCGGGGGCCTCCGGGTGGGCCAGACCACCGGGCCACTGGTAGTCGGGGTGGCCCTCGGGCTGTGGTCCACCGAGACCGTCCTTACGGTGGCCGGCATCACCGTCGGATGCCTCGCCGTGGCCGTCGCCTCGTCCCGGATCCTGCCGTTGGGCCGCCCGATGGTGTCCGGCGGACCCGGGTACCCGGATGACGGGAACCGATAGGTTCGCCTCGTGACTGATGGACTAGCTGGCGAACCCCGGATCCTGAGACTCCAGGTGATCGGCGGAGGGAAGATGGGCGAGGCCCTGCTTGGTGGCTTGGTGGCCGACGGCTGGGCGACCGCTGACCAACTCCACGTGGTCGAACCTGACGGTGACCGCCGGGCCGTGCTGGCCGGTGCCCTGCCCGGCGTGTCGGTCGGTGATTCGGCCGTTGCCGGGGTCGACACCCTGGTGGCCGTCAAGCCCCACGTGGTCGCCGACGTGTGTGCCGGCCTGGCCGCCCTGGGCGTGCCCCGCGTGTTGTCCATCGCGGCGGGCGTCACCACGGCAGCCATGGAGGCGGCACTGGGCAGTGGCGTGCCCGTCGTACGGGTCATGCCCAACACCCCGTCCCTCGTCGGCCAGGGCGCGGCCGCGGTGGCCGGGGGCAACGCGGCGACCCCCGCGGACCTGGACTGGGCGGCCGGAGTCCTCGGCGCGGTCGGTGAGGTGGTGGTGGTCGAGGAGGTCCTGATCGACGCTGTCACCGGGCTGTCGGGCTCGGGTCCGGCCTACGTTTTCCTGCTGGCCGAGGCACTCATGGCCGCCGGTATCGCCGAGGGTCTGCCCGCCGACGTGGCCGTCACCCTCACCGAACAGACCCTGCTGGGAGCGGCCACCCTGCTCAAGGCGTCCGACGATCCGCCGGCCATCCTGCGGGAGAATGTCACCTCCAAGGGTGGCACCACGGCTGCCGGCCTCGCCGTCTTCGAGGCGGCCGGATTCCGGGACCTGGTGGCCGATGTGGTCGCCGCGGCGGCCGCCCGGTCGCGCGAATTGGGTGCCTGACCGGGCGACGACCATGGGCCAGCGACTCGATACCCTCTCCTTCCTCTCGGACTACGGCACCGACGACGAGTTCGTCGGCGTGGTCCATTCGGTGGTGGCCTCGGTGGCTCCCCACGTGCGGATCGTCGACGTCACCCACGGGATCGCCCCCCACGACGTGCGGGCTGGTGGCCTGGCCCTTGCTCGCAGCGCGCAGTACCTGTGCCCCGGCGTGGTCCTGGCCGTGGTCGATCCCGGTGTGGGCACGGCCCGCCGGGGCGTGGCCGTCGAGGTGGGCGGTGGACAGTCGGTCCTCGTCGGCCCCGACAACGGCCTGTTGGCCCCTGCGGTCGCCATGGTGGGTGGAGCCGACCGGGCGGTATCGCTGACCGATCCCACCTGGCACCTCCCGTCCCAGGGCACGACGTTCGATGGGCGAGACGTGTTCGCACCGGTGGCCGCTCATCTGGCCTGCGGGGTCGACCTCGACGAGTTGGGTGAGTCGATCGACCCCAACGGCCTGCTCCCCGCCGTGGTCTCGGCGGCCGCGGTCGAGTCCGACGGGCTGCACGCCGAGGTGTGGTGGATCGACCGGTTCGGCAATGTCCAGCTCAACGCCGGCCCCGAGGATCTTGACGAACTGGCCGGCGACCCGTCGGTCGACCGGTTTCGGGTCCGGATCGCCGACCGGGTGCTGCCCGCCCGGCGGGTCAGCGCATTCGACGAGGTGGCTCCGGGCGGCCTCGGACTGCTGGTCGACTCGGCAGGCTTGGTGTCGCTGGTGATGTGCCGCACGTCGGCCGCTGCCGACCTCGGGCTGGGACCGTCCGACCCGGTGGTGGTCGAGGCGGCGGATGGGCCGGTCGGCGGTGTGACCACCGCGGTCAGTCTCGGTGTGCGACCCGAATCCACGCCGCGAGAGGAGTCCTGATGCGTCTCGGAACCACGATCGTCACCGCACTGCTGTTGATGGCCATCCTCGGAGCCGCCGTCGTGCAGTTCGTCCTGCTGGTTGACTGACTCGGGACCAGCGCGCCGATCAGGTGGGCGGGGTCACAGGCCTCGAGCCGGCGGCGGACCTTGATCCTGTGGCGGTGAGCGCCCCGGCGAAGATCAGCGAGATGCCCACGAGCAGTGACACGGCAAAGCCGGTCATCTCATCGAGGACCGAGTTGAGCAGGCCACCCCAGCTCAGCACGAGGGCCCCGGCCACGATCAGGCCGTTGCCGGTCGCTCCCCGCCGGGCCGCCGGCCCCCCGATCCGACCGAGACGCACCATCGACCAGAGGGACCCGACGATCACGACCAACGCGCCCACCGATGAGGCCAGGGCAGCGATCACTCGGGGTCCAGCCCCAAATACCTCGGATCCCTGCGGGAGATCGTCAGCTGCGAACATTTCCGCGGCACCGTGGGGTGAGCCGGCGAGGGGTGCGGCCATCACGACCCCGGCGGCGAACGCACAGGCCAGCACGGTCGCCACGGCGATCCGGTCGGCGGTTCGTCGGGACGCCAGCAGGTACACGGTCCCCAGGGCCAGGATCGGCACGTTCAGGACGGCTCCGAAGGCGTAGAACATACGGAACGAACCCGCCGACCAGCCGGTCGACGCGCCCCACCAGAGGGCGGCGGCACCAGCGGCGAACAGTCCGAGGGAGGTCGCCCAGGCAAGGTCCTGGGGCCGGCGTCGGTCGATCCAGCGCTCGAGGACCGTGGCGGCGAAGGCCAACGAGACGAGCATGGACGCCGCGGCGACCGGGGACTGCATGTTCACGGACGACAACGGTATTGGTCCGTCGTCCCGGCCCGGTTCCCGCAAGATGCCGATGTCATGTGAATCGGTGCACAAGCGCGTAGTTTGGGCCCGTGTCCAGAAACGACGGGTCGATGAACGGCGGGTTAGACCGGCCCGAAGTTATTCCCGAGGCCACGGTTGCCCGTCTTCCCGTCTACCTGCGCGGCCTGATCGAATTGACTGAGTCCGGCATGGCCACCGTGTCGTCGGTCGAGTTGGCCGACCTGGCCGGAGTCAACGCCGCCAACGTCCGGAAGGACCTCTCCTACCTTCACGCCCACGGCACCCGGGGCGTCGGCTACCAGGTCGACCACCTCATCGGTGAGATCAGCCTGGCACTGGGGGGCGGCGAGCCCAGCCCGGTGGTCATCGTCGGCATCGGCAACCTGGGCCGGGCCCTCAGCCAGTACGACGGCTTCGTGGCCGGCGGGTTCCCGGTGGCTGGCCTCGTCGATGCCGACCCGGCTGTGGTGGGCAGGCGCATCGGTGGTCGTATGGTGCGCCCGGTCGAGGAACTGGCGGACGTCGTCACCGAATCAGGATGCACGGTGGGGATCATCGCCACACCGTCGGCCTCCGCCCAGGAAGCGGCTGACCATCTGGTGGCCGCCGGCATCCCCTCGATCCTCAACTTCGCTCCAGCAGTCGTCCACGTGCCCGAAGATGTCGACCTCCGGCAGGTCGACCTGGCCACCGAACTGCAGATCCTCGGCTACCACCAGCATCGTCGGATGGCCAGCGGAGCCAACGCCGGGGCTGCCGGGTGATCGGTATTGGAGCGGTTCGGGCCAGGGGTTGGAAGGCACCCCCGTCATCGGGAATGCTGGTGTCCCTGACGGCGTCGGACGGCGTCTCAGCCCAGTCAACCCATCCACCTCGAAACTGGCACCCCGGACTTCCGGTGGTTCCGGAGAACCAGGAGTAGCGAGCCTTGTCGGTCGTCGCCGTCGGCTTGAACCACCGGACCGTTCCTCTCGACCTGCTCGAGCGGATGACGGTGCCCGCTTCCCGTCTGCCCAAGGCGTTGGCGGATCTCACGTCGCGTGAGAACGTCACCGAGGCCGTGGTGCTCTCGACCTGTAACCGCATCGAGGTGTACGCCTTTGCCGAGAAATTCCACGGCGCGTATCAGGACATCCGTAACTTCTTCGCCGAGGCCTCACACGTGGCCCCCGAGGAGTTCTCCGACCACCTCGTCGGCCTGTACGACGGTGACGCGGCCCGTCACCTTTTCTCGGTGGCGTCCGGTCTCGATTCAGCGGTCCTGGGAGAGCACGAGATCCTCGGACAGGTCCGTACGTCTTGGGAGACGGCGGCCACCGAGGGCGCCGTCGGCCCGGTGCTCAACCCGCTGTTCCGTCATGCGCTCGAAGTGGGCAAGCGGGTACGAACCGAGACGGCCATCTCCCGGAACATCACCTCGGTCTCACAGGCGGCGGTGGCCATGGCCACCGATCGCCTCGGCTCTTTGGAGGGCCGCCAGGTCATGGTGGTCGGCGCTGGCGAGATGGGTGAGGGCCTGGCCCGCGCCCTCCACAGTGGTGGTGTCTCTTCCATCCTGGTGGCGAACCGCACCTGGGAACGGGCCGTCGACGTCGCCGAGCGCCTTGGTGGCACCCCGGTCCGTCTCGACGACCTGCCCCGCCTCCTGCCCGAGGTCGACGTGCTGTTGACGTCCACCGGTGCGTCGTCGGTGATCCTCGAACATGGTGATCTGGCCTCGGTGGTCGGTGAACGCGAGGGCCGTGAGCTGCTGGTCGTCGACATCGCTGTGCCCCGTGACGTCGATCCGGCCGCCGGCGAGATCGACGGACTGACCCTGTTGGATATGGACGACCTGCGGGCCTTTGCCGATGCGGGAATCCGGGAACGCCAGCGGGAGGTCACCGCGGTCCAGGCCATCGTGGATGCCGAACTGGATCGTTATATCGACGAGTCGACCGCCCGCTCGGTCGCCCCGTTGGTGACTAGCCTGCGTGATCGCGGCGAGGACGTCCGGAAGGGCGAGTTGGAGCGTCTGACCGCTCGTCTGGGCGACCTGGACGAACGTCAGCGTGAGGCCGTCGAGGCACTGGCTGCCGGCATCGTCGGCAAGCTCCTGCATGAGCCGACCATCCGGATGAAGGACGCCGCGGGCACCGCCCGGGGCGAGCGCCTGGCTGAGGCTCTGCGCGACCTCTTCGACCTGTAGCGGTCGGCATGCACATCCGTGCGGCGACCCGGGGCAGCGCGCTGGCGCGCTGGCAGGCCGATCGCCTGTCCGCCCTGATCGTGGCGGCCCGACCGGGCACCACCGTCGAGATCGTGGTCGTCGAGACCACCGGAGACCTGGACCGGACCACTCCGCTGGAGCAGATGGGCGGCCAGGGCGTATTCGTCAAGGAGGTCCAGGCCGCGGTGCTCGAAGGCCGGGCCGACATGGCCGTCCACTCGGCCAAGGACCTGCCGGCCCTGACTCCCGACGCCCTCGTGTTAGCCGCCGTACCCGAACGGGCTGATCCACGCGACGCCCTCGTCGGTTGCCGGTTCGACGACCTGGCGGTGGGCGCCACGGTGGCAACCGGATCGATCCGTCGCCGAGCCCAGTTGGCCCATCGGCGTCCTGACCTGGAGTTCGCCAGCCTGCGGGGAAACATCGGCACCCGGTTGGCGAAACTGGATGGGCCTGACGGCTTCGCAGCGATCGTGGTGGCGGCCGCGGCGCTCGATCGACTAGGCCTGATCCCGGCGGTGGTCGATCGACTGAACCAGTCGGTACTGCTTCCCCAGGTGGGTCAGGGGGCACTGGCTGTGGAGTGCCGAAGCGATGACGGCCCGCTCCTCGAACTGCTGGCTGCTGTGGACGATCCGGCAGCCCACCGGACGGTGGCGGCCGAGCGGGCGTTCCTCGCCGAGCTGGGCGCCGGATGTGATCTGCCGGTGGCCGCCCACGCCGTCCTGGTGGACGGGTCCGTGCTGGGAGGCGGGCCTGACGGTGATCTCCGCCTGACCGGGTCTGTGTCGTCCACGGACGGCACCGTGCTGCTGATCGATGAGCGAACCGGATCCGACGGACCGGGGATGGGGCGGGCCGTCGCTCGTTTCCTCCTCGACGAGCGGGGCGGATCCGCTCTGCTCGACCGGTGAGCGCCGACCGGCCCGGCCCACTGGCCGGCTGCAACGTGGTGGTCACCCGGGCCACCGATCAGGCCGGCTCACTGGCCGACGCCCTGCGGGAACGGGGTGCCGAAGTGGTCGAGTTGCCGGTCATTGCCATCGCCGAGTCGACCGCCGGGGGAGCGGCCCTGACCGAGGCCTTGGATCGAGCGGTGGCCGGCCGATACGACTGGATCGTGGTGACCTCCCCTAATGGCGCCCGCCGGGTGGCCGGAGGGCTCGCTGGGCGCGCCTTCCCGGGGCGAATTGCCGCGGTCGGACCGAAGACCGCCGCGCCGCTGGTCGCTGCAGGTCATGCCGTGGACCTCGTGCCGGCGAGCGCGGTCGCCGAGGGCCTATTGGCCGAGTTCCCGGTGCCCGGTGACCCGGCTGGTGGTGGTCGGGTTCTGGTGGCCCGGGCGGAGACGGCCCGTGCATTGCTGCCCGACGGTCTGCGGGCCGCCGGCTGGGAGGTCGAGGTGGTGGTCGCCTACCGGAACGTGGCGCCCGACGTCGACCCTGGAGTGCTGGCTGCCGCCGCCCGGGCTGACCTGGTGACCTTCACATCTGAATCTACGGTCCATCGGTACCACGATCTGTTTCCCGGGGTGGTCTCGCCGGTCGAAGCGGCGTGCATAGGCCCGATCAGCGCCGCGGCGGCCCGCCACGCCGGGCATGAGGTGGTCCAAGCCGACCCGCACTCGGTCGAGGGCCTGGTGGCCGCTGTCGAAGCGTGGGCCGCAACTCGCGCCTACTGATCGGACTCGCTGATCGGACTGGCTGACCGGCGGGACCACCGCTCTCCGTAGGCTCATACACGTGGAGTACCCCGTCTCGCGGCCCCGCCGCCTGCGCCGCACGGCGGCCCTGCGGCGCCTCGTGGCCGAGACCCGTCTGTCGGTCGATGACCTCGTCGCCCCGCTGTTCGTCCGCGAGGGCATCGATGACCCGCAGCCCGTGGCCTCGTTGCCCGGCGTGGTCCAGCACACACGGGCGAGCCTCCGTTCCGAGGTGGCCGCCCTCCGTGACCTCGGCGTTCCGGCCGTGATCCTCTTCGGGGTGCCCGACAAGAAGGACGCCGTCGGCTCCGAGGCCTGGAACCCGGACGGCATCGTCCAGGTGGCCCTGCGCGACCTCCGTGACGAGGTGGGCGACGACGTGGTGCTCATGGCCGACCTGTGCGTGGACGAATACACCGACCACGGGCACTGCGGCGTGCTGGACGGGCACGGCTCGGTCGACAACGACGCCACCCTCGAGCTCTACGCCCGGGCCGCCGTTGCCCAGGCCGACGCGGGAGCTTCCGTCACCGCCCCCTCAGGAATGATGGATGGCCAGGTGTCGGCCATCCGCGGTGCGCTTGACGATGCCGGTCATCAGCAGATGGCGATCCTGGCCTACGCCGCCAAGTACGCCTCGGCGCTCTACGGGCCGTTCCGTGATGCCGTCGACGTCGAGATCGCCGACGGCGGTGACCGGAAGGGCTATCAGCAGGATCCGCCCAACGCCCGTGAGGCCATGGTCGAGATCCTCGGCGATATCGAACAGGGCGCCGACATGGTCATGGTCAAGCCGGCGTTGGCCTACCTCGACGTGATCGCCGAGGCCCGGGCCGCCGTCGACGTGCCTCTGGCCGCGTACCACGTCAGCGGTGAGTACGCGATGGTGCAGGCCGCGGCAGCCAACGGATGGCTGGACGGCGACGCCGTGGGCATGGAGCACCTCCTGTCCATCCGTCGGGCCGGTGCCGACTTCGTCCTCACCTACCTGGCTCGACGGGCTGCCGAACTCCTCGGCAGTTGAGGATCGGACTGATGGGCGCCAACCTCGACCTCTTCGACCGCGCTCGGAGGGTGATTCCCGGTGGGGTCAACTCGCCGGTCCGGGCCTTCGGGTCGGTCGGCGGCACCCCGTACTTCGTGGATCGGGCCCAGGGCCCGTACCTGTGGGACGCCGAGGGTCGTCGGTACATCGACTACGTACAGTCCTACGGTCCGGGGATCCTCGGCCACGCCCACCCGGCGGTGCTGGAGGCCATCACCCGGGCGGCATCGGCGGGCACCTCCTACGGCGCGCCGACCGAAGCCGAGGTGGTACTGGCCGAGATGGTGGTCGACCGGATCGCCGGGCTGGAGTCCGTGCGGTTCGTCTCGTCGGGCACCGAGGCCACCATGTCGGCCATTCGTCTGGCCCGGGGAGCGACGGGCCGACCGGGCATCGTGAAGTTCGCCGGCTGCTACCACGGCCATGCCGATGCGCTACTGGCGGCCGGCGGCAGCGGTGTGGCCAACCAGGGTCTGTCCGGATGTGACGGCGTCACCGATGGTGCGGTGGCCGACACGATCGTGGCCCCCTACAACGTGGTGCCCACCCTCGACGACACCGTCGCCGCGGTCATCGTGGAACCGGTGGCCGCCAACATGGGCCTCGTCGCTCCGGTAGACGGATTCCTTGAGGGCCTTCGGGCCGCCTGCGATGCAGCCGGTGCGTTGCTCATCTTCGATGAGGTCATCACCGGCTTCCGCCTGGCTCGCGGTGGGGCAGCCGAGCGGTTCGGGGTGACCCCGGACCTGTGGTGCTTCGGCAAGGTCATCGGCGGTGGCCTCCCGGTCGGCGCCTTCGGTGGCCGATGGGACGTCATGGAGCACCTCGCTCCTCTGGGCGGCGTCTACCAGGGCGGCACGCTCTCGGGGAACCCGTTGGCCATGGCGGCCGGACGAACCACCCTGGAACTACTCGACGATGGCGCCTTTGATCGGCTGACCGCCACGGCGACACGACTGGCTGACGGGCTGGCCGGAGCGTTTGCCTCGGCTGGTCTGGCCTCGACCCTGCCCCGGGTGGGGTCCCTCCTCGGCCTCTACTTCGGTGACGACCTGGTCGCCCCACCGACCGACTTCGATGAGGCGAAGATGCTGGCCGACAACGGTCGGTACCCGAAGGTGTTCCACGCCCTGCTGGAGCGGGGCGTCGCCCTGGCTCCCGGGGCGTACGAGGCGTTGTTCCCGAGCCTCGCTCATGACGACGCGGTGGTTGACGAGACCATCGAGATCGCGGCCGATGCCGCGTCCGCCGCCGTCGCCTCCCTCGCCTGAGGCCGGTTCCCGACCGGCGCCCGGTTATGAGTCGCGAAGCGCGCGGGCTCGTCGCAGCAGGGCCGATTCGGGGACCGATCCATCGGCCAGGTCGAGGGCCATCTTCTTGCCAAGCTCGACGCCCCACTGGTCGAAGGGGTTGATTCCCAGCACGGCGGCCATGGCCACCGTGCGGTTCTCGTAGAGAGCGATCAACTGGCCGAGCGTCGAAGGCGTGAGCTCGGAGAGGAGGATGGCTGTCGACGGTCGGTTCCCGGGGAACGTCCGGTGGGCCACCAGTTCCTCGTCGACCCCGTCGGCCCGCACCTCGTCAGCCGTCCGTCCGAAGGCCAGAGCATCAGCCTGGGCGGCCAGGTTGGTCATTAGCACCTCAGCGCCCTTGCTGGATCGGGCATCGTCGACGGTCGGTCGGGCCACACCGATGAGGTCCACAGGGATGACGTCGGTCCCCTGGTGGAGCAGCTGGAAGAAGGCGTGCTGGGCATCGGTGCCGGTCGCACCCCACACCGTCGGGCCGGTCGGTGTCTCCGGATCGCTTTCGTTCTCGCAGGTGCTCTTGCCGAGGCTCTCCATGGAGAGCTGCTGGAGCCAGGGGGCGAACAGGCGGAGCCGGTGAGCGTACGGGACGACGGCCAGCGAGCTTCGGCCGAGGTGACACCTGTTCCACACGTCGATGAGGGCCAGCTGGATCGCCGCGTTCTCGTCGGGCGGTTCGGTGGCCGACAGATTGTCCACCACCCGCATCCCGTCCAACATCTCGTCGAAGGCTTCGGGGCCGATGGCCACCATCACCGACAGGCCGACCGCCGAACCCAGTGAGAATCGGCCGCCCACCGCCACTGGCATCTCGTAGATCCGGCTGGCGTCCACTCCGAGGGCCTTTGCCCGCTCGGGTGCCGCAGTCACCGCGAGCACATGGTCGATGGCCGCGTCGCCGAGTCCGATGGCCAGCCAGGCCAGGGCGCCGTCCAATGCGGTCAACGTCTCAATGGTCGTGAACGACTTCGAGCAGGCAATCACCAGGGTCGATGCCGGATCGAGGCCGTCGAGGGTCTCGGCGAGGTCGTCGGCGTCGACACTCGAAGAGAAGCGGATCTCGATGTCAGGATGGGTGAACGGTGCGAGGGCGTCCACGGCCAGTGCCGGTCCCAGGTGGCTGCCGCCGATCCCGAGTTGGACCAGCGCGGTGATCGTGGACCCGGTGGCTCCTGTCTCCTTACCGGCCCGGATCGCTGTGGCCAACGTGGCCATCCGGTCGCGGGTGGCGACGACGGCGGCCGGTGCCGCGTCCCGACCTAGGCGGAGGGCTTGATGGCTAGCCGGACGCCCCTCGGAACCGTTGACCACCTCGCCGTCGGCTGTTCGGCCCAGGAAGCCGATGACGTCGCGTTGGTTGGCTAGATGGGCCAGGGCGTCGAGGACGGTGTCGTCGAGGTGTTGGCGCGATCGGTCGATCCAGAGATCGGCGCACACCGTCCCCAGTCGGTCGCCACGGTCCGGGTCACTGGCGAACAGATCCCGGAGTGTCGGCCGACCAGCGTCCCGGAGGTCGGCGAGTGCACGCCAGCAGGGGAACGTGGTCGGGGATCCGTTCGGGGCTGCGTTCACGTCGGCCATTCTCGCTCGGTCCGACGTCGGACCGGGGTCATGGCCGCCAGTCGGGCCCCGACACGGATTCGAACCCGCTTCGGGACCGGCATCCAGCGAGGGGTCAGGCGTCGACCAGACGGTCGGGGACCAGGCGGACGACGCCGGCGATGGCCGAGTAGGCAGCCTCGGCGGCCCCCCGGTCCTCGTCGCGCATCAGGTTGGCCATGATCCGCAGCGCCCACTCCATGAGCGGCTGTGATCGCATCCCCACCCGGGTCAGCTCCCGGATGAGCGTCGGGTTGCCGATCACCTTGGAGAACAGCCGGGCTACCTTGAAGTACAGGCCGTACTGCTCGTCCAGCAGGTCGGGGTAGCGGGCCAGGATGGCGTCGTCGCCCCGGGCGGCGGCTTCGGCGATCAGGCCGGCGGCCATCCGGCCGGTCTCGTAGGCGTAGTCGATGCCCTCACCGTTGAACGGGTTGACCGAACCGGCGGCGTCTCCCACCACCAGCCAGTTCGGCCCCACCTTGGGACCGACCGAACCGGCCATCGGGAGGCGGCCGCCGGTGGGTGGGGCGATGGGTCGCGTCGGATCGATCTGCCAGTGCTCGGGGAGCGTGCAGGCGAACTCCTCGAACAGGTGGCTGGTGTTGACCTGCTTGTAGTCCCGGAAGGTGGACAGCAGGCCGATACCCACGTTGATGGTTCCGTTGCCCACCGGGAAGATCCAGCCGTACCCGGGCATGGCGTTGCCCTCGCGGTCACGGACGTCCAGCGAGGATTCGATCCACGGGTCGTCGTGCAGTGGGCTCTCGAAGTAGCCGCGAATGGCCATCCCCATGGGGTAGGTCCGGTCGCGCACGGTGCCCAGTGCCCGGCCGAAGCGCGAGTTGGCGCCATCGGCCACCACGACGTGGCGGGCCCGGATGGCTCGTTCCGTGCCGGTGGCTTTGTCCACGACGATCGCGCCACCGATGGTGCCCGGCACCGCACCGTCGGGCGGGTCGATCGGGTGGACGGCCTCGGTGCCCTCCAGGAGGGTCGCCCCGGCGGTCACCGCGTGCTCGACCACGAAGGCGTCCAGATCACAGCGTCGAACCACGTAGCCGTAGGTCGGGTAGACGGTGTGATCTGGCCACGGCATCTCGATGGTCCGGCCATGGGCGATGGCCCGGAGGCCGTCGAATCGGTGGTACCGCTCGAGGATCGGCCCGAGGCCCATCTCCTCGAGTTGGTGGACGGCCCTCGGTGTCAGACCATCACCACAGGTCTTGTCCCTGGGAAACGTCTTGCGTTCGACGACCACCACGTCAAGACCGTGGGATGCCGCCCAGTAGGCGGTGGCAGCGCCGGCGGGCCCACCACCGATGACCAGTAGGTCAACCGGGGCGTCAGGAAAGGGGTCGTTCATGGTGTTCTCGACGGTCGGCTCGGTCGGACACGGGGCCCGGTCTGGGGGCTAGTGCCCGCCGTCGTCATCGTGGGCGACGGAGTCCAGGATGGCTTGGATCTCATCGCTGGTCACCGTCGACGGGTCGAGGTGGCCGTGCAGGTCCAGATCACCGTTGTGGACAGCGTGGTCAATGGCCTCGGCCAGTGCCGCGTCCCCAGGCGAACCTGACAGGCGGGCCCGCTCGTGGAGCACCACGCCGATCAGTTCCTCGGTGGTGAGCACGTCGGCCCAGCCGGGCATGCCGCCTTCGACGACCCGTCCACGGGCTGCGTCGCCGTACGTGTTGCCCAGTCCGAAGCCGTCCGAACCCTTGGCCACCCATTCAATGTGGGTCGCCGCGGTCGGGAAGGTCACCAGAACCTCGCCGTCAGCCAGGGCATGACCGCTTCCGCCGGCGCCGGTCGCACCGTGGCAACTGGCGCAGCGGGCCTCGTAGACGTGTGAACCCTCGGCTAGGACGCCGGTGGCCTCCTGAGGGGGTCGCTCGAGGGTGCCCACATACGAGATGGCCCAGATCGGGAGCAGCAGCAGTCCGCTGGTGGCCCACCAGGGAATCTTCTTGCGGGCGTTAGCCGCGGCCACGTACGGCGCGATGGGCGCGGGTGGTGCCTCGATTACTGGGGCAGATATGGGCTTATCGGCAGCGGTCGTGGCCGGGGCGGGGGCAGCCGTCTCTGGGGGCGCGTCGGTGGCGGGGGCGTCGGCGCCGGTGGCCTTGGCCTTGGCGGCCCGGGCCCGCTTCAGGAGGTGTTCGGGGATCTCGGTCAACGTGGCTCCGGAGGAGTCTGACGGTGCGGCGGTTCTCGGTATTCCGGATGGCGGTAAAGCCGACCCGGAGCGGGTCGCCGGTCTGGAACAGGGGCAGGTTAGCGGGCGGCCGTTGGGCGCGGGCGCTCTGGGCGACGGGCACCTCAGATGTCATGCGGAGGTGGCTGGTTCAGGTCGACGCCTGATAGAAATGCCCACCGGATCGAAGCCACGTTCCTACTGCTACCCGGGCAGGGTCGATCACTGGTCAACCCTCCGAACTTCGGTCGTCGTGGCCGACGTCCAACCGTTAACATGATGCACGTACCGCTTGTGCACTATTTCACGAAGTCTGTTTAAGCCACCGAGGGAGGGCCTAGATCGATGGTTGCGTTCGTGACATCCATCGTCGTGCTGTTCATTCTCCTGGGTGGCGTCGACTGGTACCGGAAACGCACCCCGGCCGACAAGGACTTCACGTGGGGCGAGGCGATGCTCTTCGCCACCTACGTCTTCTTCGTTCTCTGGTGGGTCTACGGCGTGGTGCCCCACCAGTGGCTGACCTGGGCGGACAGCGAGCTCAACTGGCGCCCCGACCGCTTCCTGATCGGTCCTGAACTCCCGTGGACCGGCAACAAGGGAATCGTCGAGTGGGGCCTTCCGTTCACCATGACCTACCAGGTCATCCGCGACCTGGTGGCCGTCGTCATCTATGGCATCGCCCTCGGAGGCAACGTCGTGATGTGGCGCCAGTGGCAGGAGCGCGGCAAGGTCGACGATGCGCCTAAGCCCACGTCGGAATACGGCCGCCCGCTGATCCGAGAGGGGGCCGGCACATGAGCGTCACCGACGCCAACCCCCCGCACCCGAAATTTGTCGACGACTACGTCCTTCACGAGGTCGACGCGGACTGGATGACGACCAACAACCGTGTAAAGCAGTTCATCCACATCGACCAGTCCGAGTGCATCATGTGCGAGGGCTGCGTCGACATCTGCCCATGGAAGTGCATCCACATGGTCTCGCCCGATGCGGTGGCCGAATCGGTGGGGACCGAACAGCCGGGCGTCGACCCCAGCGACCACGTGATCTTCACCATCGACGACGACGTGTGCACCCGCTGTGCCCTCTGCGTCGACCGGTGTCCGACTGGTGTGATCATCATGGGCAAGTGCAGCGATGCACCGGCCGATGGTGACGCCCACCAGCGGACCAACACCCACGGGTACGGCTACGGAATGCGGCTGGGCTGAGTGGACATGAACGCATGTATGAAGGTTTCACAGGAGAGCGGACACCGTGGCTGACGACAAGAAGCCGGCTGGTCAGGCGCTGCAAAAGCAGCTCGGCCAACTGACCGACCAGGTCCAGGGTTCACAGGCCTGGAGTTCGATCTTCCGACCGGGCTCGATCTTCCGGAAGGGCTACAACGACAGCCCCCGGAACCGGTCCTACGTGATCATGAACAGTGTGCTGTACCACCTCCACCCGGTGAAGGTGAAGCGCCACGCCGTGAAGGTCAGTTACACCCTCTGCCTCGGTGGGCTGTCGTTTTTCCTGTTCATCCTGTTGACGGTCACCGGTATCTTCCTGATGTTCTTCTACCGGCCGACCGCCGCCCAGGCATGGGACGACATCCAGACCCTGCAGACCGCGGTGGGCTTTGGCCTGCTGGTGCGAAACATGCACCGGTGGACGGCCCACCTCATGGTGCTGTCGGTGTTCCTGCACATGGCCCGCGTCTTCTACCACGGTGCCTACAAGCCGCCCCGGGAGTTCAACTGGGTGATTGGCGTGATGCTCCTGCAGTTCACCCTGCTGCTTTCGTTCACCGGCTACCTCCTCCCATGGGACCAGCTGGCCCTCTGGGCGGTGACGGTGGGAACGAACATGATGGGCTTCACACCCGTCTTCGGTGAACAGGTCCGATTTGTGCTGCTCGGTGGCGTCGAGATCGGAACCGACACCCTGCTCCGCTGGTACACCCTGCATGTCCTGATGCTCCCGTTCGTGGTGGTCATATTTTTGGCCATCCACTTCTGGCGGGTGCGTAAAGACGGCGGCATCTCGGGCCCGCTGTAGGCCGGGCCCGTAGGCGACAGGACGACAGATGACCGAGATCCCCGAACACCTCAGGAAGCGGGCTGAAGCTGCCAAGGCCAAGGCCAAGGGCGCGGCCTCACCGCCGGCCGGCGACGCCTCCCCCGCGGCCGCAGGGTCCGGAGACGACAAGATTCCGAGCCACCTGCTCGACCGTGGCACCGCGGCAGCCGATCAGCCGGTGCCTGCTGCCGGCCCCACCGATGGTGGACTGGCCGCTCCCGCGGGCAGTAGTGGTCCCGACGGTCATAACCAGCGTCTGCTGACCGTCGTCAAGTCGGGTTCCATCCAGGACACCAAGGCGACCCCGCAGGACAAGGTGCATGTGTGGCCGCACCTCCTGGTGGCCGAATTCCTCGCGGCGCTGGCCATCACCTTGTTCTCGTTGCTGTTCTCGATCTTCGTGAACGCCCCTTTGCTCGAGTTGGCTGACTTCAACAAGACGCCGAACCCGTCCAAGGCGCCCTGGTATTTCTTGGGCCTGCAGGAGTTGCTCACCATGTTCCACCCGATGGTGGCCGGTGTGACTATTCCCGGCATCGGTCTCATCGTGCTGGTCATGGCGCCCTATATCGACAAGAACCCGTCCAGACGTCCCGAGGATCGTAAGTTCGCCATTTCGTTGATGACCGTGCACCTCATGTTCTGGTCGGTGCTGGTGATGATCGGTTCCTTCTTCCGGGGCCCGGGATTCAACTTCATCTTTCCGTGGAACTCCGGCCTCTTCTTCGAGTTGTGATCGCCATGGAACCCTTCACCCCGCCCGCCATTCCGATGAACCACAGGAGCTGACCCGTGGGCGTCGTCATTGCAGTCATCCTTCTCCTCGTCCTTGCCGTGGCCGTTCTGGCAGGGGCCTCCAGGCGGCGCGACCGCAGCGCGGTCGGCCTGTCCCGTGAGGCACGCAGGCGAGACGTGACCAACCCCTTGTTGGGTGGGTCCGATGCCACCCCGTCCGGGCGCGAGGTCGAAGCCGCAGCGGCTGCTTCCCGATCCGGGTCTGACGTGGTGGCCGTGGAGTCCGCGCCTGCCGAGCCGTTCGTGGCTCCCGACCCGGCAGCCGTCGGTGTGAGCCGCCGTCAGTTCTTTAACCGGAGCCTCGTCGGCATGATGGGCTTCGGCCTCTCGGGCTTCGGTGGCGCCAGCATCGCTTTCCTGTGGCCTCAGGGCGTGAGTGGCTTCGGCTCCAAGATCAAGGTGGGCAACGTTGTGGAGTTGCTGGCTGACATCACCGCCAACAACGGCTTCCTGTACAAGCCGGAGGGTCGGATGTGGATCACCGCCTACCCGAACGGTGCCGTCGAGAAGGCCCGTGCCAACTACTCGGCGCCGGAACTGGCTGGCATGACGGCTGGCGTGGACGGCGGCTTTGACGCCGGCATCGTCGCTCTGTACCAGAAGTGTCCCCATCTGGGCTGCCGCGTCCCGAACTGCGTGTCGTCGCAGTGGTTCGAATGCCCGTGCCACGGTTCGCAGTACAACCAGGTCGGTGAGAAGCGAGGCGGCCCGGCTCCCCGGGGCATGGACCGTTTCGCCATGTCGGTGACTGATGGTGTTCTCACCGTCGACACCGGCACCATTGTCCAGGGTCCCCCGATTGGTACGAACACCACCGGCCAGGAGGCCGAGGGTCCGAACTGCATCGGCCAGGCCGACGGCCACTAGTCCGTCGAGACCCACGAGATCGCAGAGACACTGATGAGCACACTTCTCCTTGCAAGCACCCAACGGACCATCGGCTGGGTCCTCGCGTCCGTCGTCCTGGTGGGCATGGGCGTCTATCTGTTGTTCAGTTTCCGCATCGGCAAGCGGGAGGTCGGGTCCGAGATCGACCTGGCTCCCAACCGGGTGCGCCACGCCGACGATGACGATCTCGAGACCCGGTTCCTGGACCGCAACCTGGCCTGGTCGCTGGTCCTGCTCACCGTGGTCTCCCTGCTTCTCCCCATCTACTGGCTCATGGAGCCGGCCCGCCAGGACAACGCGGCCTACGGCTGGGTCAAGCGGTTCGAGGGACGTGGAGCACGGACCTTCGAAGAGGCGTGTGTGAGCTGCCACGGCCCCGGTGGCGTGGGTGGCGTGGCCCAGTTCACCATCGCCGACGCTGATGGCGGCTTCGTGGCCCAGGTCGGGTGGAAGGCCCCGGCGCTGACCACGGTCCTGAGTCGCTTCGACGAATCTGAGGTCAGGCACATCCTCAACTACGGCCGTCCCGGTTCGCCGATGCCCGCATGGGGCCTGCCCGGCGGCGGTCCGCTGACCTCCCAGCAGGTCCATCAGCTCGTCGTCTACCTGCGCTCCATCCAGCTGACGCCCGAGGAGGCGGCGGCCGAGGTGACCAGCGGTCTGCAGGCCGGTGCACGGGGCATCGTCACTGCTCGTGACCCGGGCCTGACCGATGCCCACGACATCGACGCGGCGGTCGGGGCCTGGCTCGCCCAGGCCGCCGATCCGTCCAGCAGCGACTACGCCGCCTACGGCGAGCTGCTCTTCAACAACCCGGCCGCACAGGGCGCCAATAGTTGCGCCCGCTGCCACACGCCCGGTTTCTCCTACGGCGCCTCGAGCCATGAGGCCACCGCTGAGCTCATAGCCGAGTGGCCCCGTCTGGCCGAGGCCGGTGTGCTCACCGGTTACCGCCCGGGAGCAGGCCACGTCGGGCCGGCCCTCGTGGGCATCGAGACCCACTTCTCGACGGCGGGTGGGCACGAGGACTTTGTCCGCACCGGCTCGGAGTTGGGCGTCGGCTACGGAAACGCCCGTCCCGGTACGGGCGCCATGCCCGGCTTCGGTGGCCGTACCGATGACCTGAACGTGATCGGCACCGTCGTCCGGTCCCGCATCCTGACCCCCGAACAGATTGCGGCGATCGTGGCCTACGAGAGGAGCCTCTGATGGACACCCTGGTCATGTTGGCCGGGCTGGCCTGGGATCCCGAGATCCGGGGCATCCTGGTCGTCGCCACCGGCGTAGCGGTCCTCATGGGATCGATCTGGCTGGTCATCGCCACCAATGCGGGCGTCCGACTGGCCACCCTGATGGCCGCCGCCGCACTCATGGGCTGGATGGTCATCTTGGGCGGCGCCTGGTGGATGTACGGCTCCGGCTGGAAGGGCGACGCCCCGAGCTGGAAGACCGTGGACATCAACGTCGGCGACCTTCGGGCCAGTGGCCTGTCATACGCCCGTGAGCTGCCCAACCCGGACGAGATTCCGTCGGCCTACGAACTGGTCCTGGCCTCTGGCGACGCCGCGGCGGTTGCCGAGTTCGACACGCTTCCCGATGCGATCGACAACCCGGACCTCCAGGCCGAGGCACTCGATGCCCTTCGAGCCGACCGGCAGTTGCGGAACGAGACCATCACCCGGTCGGAGCTGGCTGCCGTGGCCCGCAACGTGACTGATGCCGCAGGTCTCCGCGCCGTTGGTCCATGGCGCCTCCTGGCCACCACCGAGGCCGGTGACGCACAGGCTCAGGCGGCCGCTGACGTGCTGGCCCATCCCGATCTTGGGTTCGCCAGTCCGGCCGACTACAAGTTGCTCGATGCCTACACCATGGGTGGCAAGCCCTCGTTGACCGATGATCCGAACCGTTGGGACCGGATCAGTCACTGGATCTCCAGTTCGGCCCGACTCACCCACCCGACCCGCTACACGGTGGTGCAGCTCCAGGGCGTGCTCCACCAGGAGGTGCCTGCCGGCGTGGCGCCGCCCCGTCCGGTGGTCGATCCCGGTGAGCCCGTCGTGTCGGTGGTGATGATCCGTGATCTCGGATGGGTCCGCCTGCGACCTGCACTGGTCACTATCGGTTCGTTGCTGGTCTTCCTGGCCCTCTGCTACTGGCTCCACGTGCGTGACAAGGAGCTAATGGAGCGGCGCAGGGAGTTCGAGACCAGTAGCGCCTGACCTCGTGATCATTTCAGTGGTCATGGGTGGAACCGGGAACGAGTGACGTGCTCGGCCAGTACCTGCCCATCATCGCCCTCCTGATTCTGGCGTTCCTGTTCGCCGCCCTCAGCTTCGGCGCCTCGCGCCTGCTCGCCCCCCGCAGCCCGAACGACCGCAAGGCCGCGCCCTACGAGTGCGGGATCATCCCGGGGCGTGAGACGCCCGAGCGGTTCCCCGTCCGGTTCTTCCTCGTGGCGATGATCTTCATCGTCTTCGACATCGAGATCATCTTCTTCTACCCGTGGGCCATTGCCCATGACGGCCTCGGCCTGTTCGGTCTGGTGGCCGTCCTCATCTTCTCGGCGGCGGTGTTCGAGTCGTTCGTGTACCTGATCGGCAACGGGGCCCTTGAGTGGGGTCCGGTACGTCGGGTCCGCCACGCCGTGTCACCGCACCGCACCTCGTCGTCCACCGTTCGGCGGGCCGGGGTTCGCGAAGTGGGGCTAGAGGGACGGGATCGGGCCGCCTGATGGTGCACCTTCCCGGAATCGGCGAGACCTCCGACGTGATGTCCCACGGCCTCGAGGGTCTCGAGCACAACTTCGTCACGGCCAAGGTCGAGGACCTCGTGAAGTGGTCGCGGGCCCGGAGTTGCTGGCCGGCGACGTTCGGCCTGGCGTGCTGCGCCATTGAGATGATGGCCACCGGTGCTGCCCACTACGACCTGGCCCGCTACGGCATGGAGGTCTTCCGGGCCTCGCCGCGTCAGGCCGATCTGATGATCGTGGCCGGCCGGGTGTCCCAGAAGATGGCTCCCATCCTGCGTCAGATCTACGACCAGATGATGGAGCCCAAGTGGGTCATCTCCATGGGCGTGTGTGCGTCCAGCGGCGGGATGTTCAACAACTACGCCATTGTCCAGGGCGTCGATCAGGTCGTGCCGGTCGATGTCTACGCCCCCGGTTGCCCGCCGGGCCCCGAGACCCTGATGCATGCCATCCTGACGCTGCACGACAACATCCAGAGCGGTGAGCTGACACGCCGCCGCGAGGCCAATGACGGTGGCGCAGCAATCGAGGTCGACGTGCCTGCCGCTCCTGTCGAGACCGTCCAGGCCGTGGAACTGGGCACCCGATGAGCGAGCCCGAGGTGAGCGACGAGTCCCTACTCCACGGCGTGCCGGTGGTCGAGGCCACCGGGCAGGTCGTGTTGCATCCGACCGTCGACCAGTGGCTGGACACTGTTTCGGCCCTGAAGGCCGACGGCTTCTGCATGGCTATCGACGTCACCGCCGTGGACTACTCGGCCCATCCCGGTCGTACCGACCTGCCCGAGGGCGTGACACCCGAGCGCTTTGAGGTGGTGGCCGCATTCATCGACCACACCAGCGGTCGACGGGTTCGCCTGCGGGCCCAGGTACCCGAAGCCGAGCCCGTGGTGCCGTCGCTATTCGACCTCTTCCCGGGGACCGAGGCCATGGAGCGCGAGGTCTGGGACCTGGTGGGCGTGGCCTTCGACGGCCACCCCGACCACACTCGGATCCTGATGCCCGAGGACTGGGAGGGCCACCCGCTCCGTCGCGACGTGGCCATTGGCTGCATCCCGGTCCAGTTCAAGGACGCCCCGGCCACCCGATGACTGACGTGATCAGTTCCCCGGCAGGTCCTCCGACCGACGAGTCCGTCGACGGTTTTCTTGACGGCGCCCTTGACGGCCCTGGTGCCGAGGGTCCCGATCTAGACCTGGGCTCGGACGAGCGCGTCCTGCGCCGTGACGACTCGAGTGCCGTACTCCGCCTGAGCGAGGCCGAGGCCGCCGTCCTGGCTGGCGATCCCGATGATCCGCCCACCGGCGATGCTGCGGACCAGCGGATGATCCTCAACATGGGCCCGTCGCACCCGTCCACCCACGGCGTGCTCCGTCTCATGTTGGAGATGGAGGGCGAGACGATCCTGCGGACCAAGCCGATCATCGGCTACCTCCACACCGGTATGGAGAAGACCGCCGAGGACCTCACCTACCTCCAGGGCCCGACCAACGTCACCCGGATGGACTACGCCGCCCCGCTGTTCTCCGAACTGGCCTTCTCCCTGGCTGTCGAGCAACTCCTGGGCATCGACGTGCCGCCACGGGCCACTTGGATCCGGATGCTCATGTGCGAGCTGAACCGGGTCTCCTCACACCTCTTGTTTCAGGCCACCAACGGCATGGACCTGGGCGCCGTGTCGATGATGATCTACGGCTGGCGCGAGCGCGAAGAGGTGCTCCGCTTCTTCGAAAAGGTCACCGGCCTGCGGATGAACCACAACTACATCCGCCCCGGCGGGGTCGCCGCCGACCTCCCCGACGGCTGGCAAGACGACCTTCGTCGGCTGCTCGACCTGATCCCGCCCCGACTCGACGAGTACGACACCCTGCTCACCGGGCAGCCCATCTTCCGCGAGCGGCTCCAGGGCGTGGGCGTCATGACCCCGGCCGAAGCCCTCGCCCTGTCGGCCACCGGTCCCATCCTGCGGTCAACCGGCTACGCCTGGGACCTGCGCCGCGACCAGCCCTATCTGGCCTACGACGAGGTCGAGTTCGACGTGATCGTGGGCACCCACGGTGACTCGTTCGACCGCTACGCCATCCGCCTCAACGAGATCCGGGAGTCGCTGCGAATCGTCGAGCAAATCATCGACCTGATGCCTGAAGGTGACTACCGGACCCAGGACAAGAAGGTCACCCCGCCGCCGCGTGCCCGCATCGACGAGTCGATGGAAGCCCTCATCCACCACTTCAAGATCTTCACCGAGGGTTTCCACGTGCCGGAGGGTGAGACGTACGCCGCCGTGGAGTCACCCCGTGGCGAGCTCGGTTGTTACCTGGTGTCGGACGGGGGTCCGAAGCCCTACCGGATGCACATCCGTGGTCCCAGCTTCGTGAATCTGCAGACCCTGCCGCATCTGATGGAGGGTGGTCTGATCGCCGACGGCGTGGCTGTCGTGTCGTCGGTCGACCCCATCATGGGGGAGGTCGACCGGTGAGCTGGTTCGACGCATCCCACGAGCGGATCGCCCGCGAGATCCTGGCCCGGTACCCGAAGCCGAAGTCGGCGGTCATCCCACTGCTCCATCTCGCCCAGGAGCAGGAGGGATGGATCACGCCCGACGCCATGGCCGAGATCGCCGCCATGACCGGCACCACGGCCGCCGAGGTGCTGGGCACCGGCAGCTTCTACGAGATGTTCAAGTTCCATCCGGTGGGCCGGTATGTGGTCAACGTCTGCACCAACGTGTCCTGCCAACTGCTGGGTGGCGAGGAACTCCTGGAGCACGCCGAGTCGACCCTCGGGGTCCGGGCCGGTGGCACCACCGACGACGGCCTTTTCACCGTCGAGGACGTGGAGTGCGTGGCCGCCTGCACCGAGGCGCCCTGCTTCACCGTGAACTACCGCTACTTTCACCGGGCTGACACCGACACCTTCGATGAGGTGGTGGCCGACCTCCGGGCCGGACGCAGCCCACTGGTCCGCGGCGCATCGGGCGACGGTGGCGACATTCCAGACCACGGAACCCTCAGTCGGGTGCGACAGCACGTGCCGGATGATCGCCGGGCCGGCGTGGTGCCCCCCGAGGACGTCACCGGGCCACCCGCATGGATGCCTGCGGCCGAAGAGGAGGAGGCATCGTGACCGGCGCCTACGTCCCCCATGCAGCGGGCTACGTCGACAACGACGGGCCGAAGGTCGTGACCTCCCGCTTCCCTCACGAGGATTCCTTCACCCTGGAACGCTCCCTGGCCACCGGGGGCTACGAGGGCCTCCGGGCCGCGCTGGCCATGGCCCCCGACGCCGTGCACGCCCAGGTCCGCGAGGCCACCCTGCTGGGCCGTGGTGGTGCCGGATTCCCGGCCGGCGTCAAGTGGGGCTTCTGTCCCGAGGGCGTGTGGCCCCGGTACCTAGTCGTGAACGGCGACGAGAGCGAGCCCGGTACCTACAAGGACCGCCTGCTTATGGAGCGCGATCCGCATCAACTCATCGAGGGCTGCCTGATCGCCTGCTA
>Ga0257111_1000078_pt1 | contig 35877 bp, 58 predicted proteins | sample LP_taG_6_FD_191567 | JGI IMG/M metagenome (GOLD analysis project Ga0257111, IMG submission 191567) | Marine microbial communities from Northeast Subartic Pacific Ocean, Canada - LP_J_2015_P26_500m | ecosystem: Environmental > Aquatic > Marine > Oceanic | place: Canada: Northeast Subartic Pacific...
GTAAAATCTACAGAATCACAAACAGTTTCTATAAATAAAACTAATGTAATTCTAAACACAGTATTCTTCGTTCTAGGATTCTCAATAGTTTTCTCAGCATTGGGTGTAACAATAAATTCATTATTCACATCATCTGCAAATGAATTGATTTCTAGTTTCAATCATGTCGGTGGTATAATCATAATTTCTTTTGGTCTTTTTATGATAGCTAGTTCCAAAATTCAAAAACTAAATTTTGAAAAAAAGATCTTCCCAACACGAACAGGTGTGAGTTTTCCACTATCATTTATTTTTGGTCTTGCATTTGCAGCAGGTTGGACACCATGTGTAGGCCCAATTTTAGGCTCAATACTCACGCTTGCTGCAATTACACCAGGAGACGCGTTTAATCTACTATTAGCATATTCTGCTGGAATTGGTATTCCATTCATAATTATGGGTATATTCATTACACAGGCCAATAGTTTTGTTAAAAAAATCAGTAAACATTTGAAGTATTATACGATAGTTTTAGGCTCATTAATTATAATTCTAGGCATTCTGGTGTTTTTTAATCAATTAACAGCAATAGCAAATTTTCCACTTCTGAATAATCTAATAATTGATGTATAAAATGAAAGCTGAAATAAAAACTGCAATAATATGTGGAATAATCATCACAATTGGAATAATATCGATGTCAGTTTTTTATAACGAAGTTGATATGAAACGTAATACACATTACAACATTGAGATTAATGATAAATCTAAACTACAAAAAGCTCCAAGCATACTAGATGCAACTGGATACATTAACATATCATCTAATGAACTTGCTGAAACTTTAGAAGGAAAGGTTGTATTATATGATATTTGGACATATAGTTGCATTAATTGTATTAGAACTCTTCCATACATCACAACATGGGATGAAAAATATAGAAACGAAGGATTGGTGATCGTTGGAATACATACTCCAGAATTTGAATTTGAAAAGGATAAAGATAATGTATTAGCAGCTGTACAAAAATTTGATATTAATTATCCAGTAGTTTTAGATAACGAAAAAGAAATTTGGAATGCATTTCAAAACAACTATTGGCCAAGAAAGTACATAACTGATCATGATGGATATATACGATATGATCATATTGGTGAAGGCTCATACAAAGAAACTGAAAAAGTTATTCGGCAATTATTACAAGAGCGATCAGAATCACTTAATATTAAAACAAATACTTTTGAACTAACAACATTAGATGAATTTGAACATTCTACATTTAAAACACCGGAACTTTATTTTGGGTATAAGTTTGCAAGTGGCAGAAATAATCTTGGAAATGAAAATGGATTTAAGCCGGAAGAGGTGGTTGAATACAACATTCCATTAGAAATAAAACAGCATTATTTCTACTTGGATGGAAAATGGAATAACTCAAAAGATAGTATGGAACTTGTATCAGAAAACGGTTTAATCATGTTAAACTATAATGCAAAACAAGTGAATATTGTTGCGTCAAATAATGCTGAATTACAAATTTTTGTTGATGGAATATCTGTACCAGATAACATGATGGGTTCAGATTTAACTTCACAAAATAAAATTCTTGTTTCTGAACCAAGACTATACAATATAATTAATTCTGCTTATAGTGAATCACATGAACTGATTATCAGCATAAAAGGGTCAGAATTTGAAATTTTTACATTTACATTTGGTTGATTTACGAATAAAATTTGAATCTACGTAATAAAATTTGAGCCAATTAGATTATTTTTTTTTAGTTGAGTAATAAAATGCTAAATTGTGACGAGCCATCATGATATCATTTTCAGATAAATGGAATGCAATAAAGAATAATGAAAAATTATCACAGGCATTCATGGGTAGAGTCAGACCTGACGCACCTCTTAAAAATAGATTGGGCACCGCACAAAAAGAACTTCAAATACAAATTAATAGATTATCAGAAATTGATACAAAATTAAAACAAAAAAGTGACATGATTTTTGAAAAAATTGTTGATGCAAAAAAATCAAACGATGAAAACTATGCCAGAGTATATGCAAATGAATTATCTGAAATTAGAAAACACAAACAAATGGTTAGCAATGCAAAATTATCAATGGAACAAATTCAGATTAGATTAAACACAGTATCAGAACTTGGTGATGTTGTAGTAACATTAAGTCCATGTATGTCACTTATCAAGGGGTTGGGAACTTCGTTAGGTGGAATGATGCCTACTGTGTCAGAATCAATGCAAGATCTTTCAAACATGCTTGGTGATATAGTTACAGGATCATCAATAACCAACGATGGTTCAATAGGACAAATTGATACAACCAACTCAGATTCACTATCTATACTTGAAGAGGCACAATCAATTGTAGAAGGTAAGACGAGGCAGATTATGCCAGAGCCACCTTCAACTACTACAATAGAAAGTATTCTACAAGAACGAGAACAAATCTAATCACCATTACTTATTTCTAGCAATAATTTTTTAATCCTGGAAATTGTTGGGTAACTATAACCACGTTTTCTATAATTGGCAATCATCAACTTCCAATTTTTTAACCTCCAATTTGCTTGTTCTGATGTTACCGAATGAATTTCTTTTTGAACTATGCTTTTTCTGCCGACTTTTAATATGCCTGCATCTTTTGCACTCCATCTATTTTTTGCAAATTTAAGTCCAATTAGAATTTCTTTTAAAGGTATTTCGGTGAAATATGATTGGATCTTTTTTATATCGTCATTAGATAATGTGTCTGGAATTAAAACAGAGATTTTTGTAGACATTGATTTTCTTGATTATACTGAAATAAGATGAGAATGCTAAATTTGATTCAACAAAATTATAATTTTTAGCAACCAATAAAACTGAAAAAAGCATGTTTACAGGCTGTATTATAGACCCCAAATCCAAAAATCACTATAGCAAACAATGCGAGTGGTATAATCACAATTTTCTCTTTAAAACCCATGTAAACACATCATCACAAATGTTAAATTAACCATTCGAAAGAATTTGAATCACATTGATGCAATCACAACAGGGTTATGATAGAGCAATTACTGTTTTTTCACCAGATGGAAGACTCTTTCAAGTTGAATATGCAATTGAAACTGTAAGAAGAGGTGCGTTAGCCGTTGGTATAAAGACTAAAGATGGCGTAGTAATTGCAGTAGATGAAAAAACAAAAAAATTACAAATCACAAAAACACCACAAAAACTATTTCAAATTGATTACCATGTTGGTGCCGCTGCAGCGGGATACATTCCAGATGCAAGAGTACAAATTGATAATGCCAGATTCTTTTCTCAGAGTAATAAATTAGTTTACGATGAACCAGTAGAGGTTGAAACTGTTGCCAAACACTTAGCAGATCAATGTCAACAATATACACAATATGGTGGCGCAAGACCCATAGGTGTATCACTGATAATAGGTGGAGTTGATTCTAATGGTAGTGTTCTATATCTTACTGATCCTAGTGGTGCATACATTTTATATAATGCAATTGCAATTGGTGGGAATTCTGATATAGCAAATGACTTTCTTGAAAAAAACTATAATGATAATTTAACATTTGATGAAGCAATGATGTTGGCAATATCTACAATTCAAAATTCAAAAGAAGCACAAGAAGATATCAAACATATTAAAATGGCACAGATTAAATCAGATATGAAAGAATTTGAATTTATTAATGATGAAGTAATAAAACAACTTTCTGAAAAAGCAAAAACAAAATACAAATCAGAGAAAAAATAAATTTTTAATCAAGTACACCTTAAATTTTGATATGAAATTATCCATTGCAATACCAGACTCAGCACTATCTGATGAAAAAACACTTGAAAACAAAACTAGAAAGATTGCTTCTCTTGCAAGATCATGTGGTATTTTTAGAATAAATGAAATAATAGTTTATCGTGATGGGAAAAAAAATGAAAGTGATTCAAAATTACTTCTAACAATTCTACGGTATTTAGAAACACCACAGTATTTTAGAAGAGACGTATTTGGTAAGACTAATCTTCTAAAATTTGCAGGTGTTTTACCACCACTGAAAATTCCTAATCAAACGGGAACGTCGAATCCTAAAGAACTTAGAAAAAATGACGTTAGAGAGGGTATAGTTGTAAGAGTGAAAGGCAAAAAAGGTGTAGATGTTGGGGTAAATCACATTATAGACTATCACAGTAAACATGATGTAGGTAAAAGAATTCTCATACAAATAAAAAATACATTTCCGGATTTCTCAGTTAAAGAAATTACTAAGGATGAAATTAATGGGTACTGGAGTTATGATGTTAAATTAGCTGGAAATCTATTTTCGGTCTTATCAGGTTGGAATGGAATGAAAATATTAACCAGTAGAAAATCAAAACGTCTTAACCAATCACATATAGACGAATTAAAAAAATCAGAAATGCCGATTTTGGTTGTTTTTGGTTCTACAGATAAAGGGATACATGATATACTTGGAAATAAAATAAATAACTTACAAAACTCAAAAAATATTAATTTTTTTCCAGATCAAGGGACAGAAACTGTAAGGATAGAAGAGGCTGTTTTGGGCTGTCTTTCAATACTTAACACGATGTTTTTCTCTAACAAATAAATTAAAAATAAATAGATAATTACTATGGCTAATCGTAAAAATTTTCTGATTTTGGCGATTTTATTAGGAATAGCAGGAATTGTAATTGGATCAATTACAATTTTTTCAATGGTAAAAGAATTATCAAATTTCTAGATGAATTTCACATAAATCGAAGAATTTTTTGAGAAAATCCATTTAGTATATAAGACGGTTAACGACTTTTTTCGATTATCCATGGGACATAGAAAGCATAGCCAACCAAGAAGAGGAAGTATGGCATACTCACCTAGAGGTCGTGCTAAAAGTATGGAGGCAAGAATCCGCGATTGGCCAGAAGTAAATTCTGACGAACCTAGATTATTAGCACATGCAGGATTTAAGGCAGGATGTGTTCAATTAGTAAGCATTGATGACCGTGATCACGTACCAAATTATGGAAAGCAAGTTGTGACATTAGGAACTGTAATTGCTACTCCACCACTAGTTGTTATAGGAATTAGAGGGTATACCAAGGATGTTAATGGAAAACATGCCAGATTTGATGTTTTTACAAAAGATACACCAAAAAATGTAGAGAAATTAATCAAGGTTAAACATGAAGATAATGATATAGAAGAGGTAGAAAAACTACTTGGAAAAATTAAAGAGCTTTATGCTATAGTTGCAGTCACACCAAGATTAGTAGGACTAGAACAAAAAACACCATATATTTTTGAAGTTGGAGTGAAGGGTGGAGACATACAAAAACAATTTGCGTTTGTAAAAGATTTACTTGGAAAAGAAGTAAAAATTGATCAAGTTTTTGAAAATGGAACGTACGTTGATACAGCCGCAATTACAAAAGGAAAAGGCTGGCAGGGTGTTATTTACAGATGGGGTGTAAAAAGAAAACAGCATAAATCAAGAAAAACTGTAAGGGAGGTAGGTTCACTTGGTCCTATCTCACCACAAAGTGTAATGTACACAGTTCCTAGAGCTGGGCAGACAGGTTTTCATCAAAGAATTGAATATAATAAAAGAATAATGGTGATGAGTAATACCGGAAAAGAAGAATTTATTATCAATCCTGATGGAGGATTCAAACATTTTGGAAATGTTAATGGTGATTTTATTATTGTAAAAGGTTCAGTTCCAGGAACATATAGACGGTTAATTAAACTACGAAAACAAATACGAAAAGAACCAAAAAAGATAATCAAACCAAATGTTTTGGAGGTTGTAATTTAATGAAGACTAGCGTACTAACTTTGGATGGTAAAAAATCAGGACAGATTGATTTGCCAAATATATTTGATACAGAACTTAATTCTGAACTAATTCACAAAGCGTATATCAATTTAGAATCACATGGATTCCAAAAACATTCAACTCACCCAACAGCGGGACAAGATGTAGTGGCTGACTCTAATAGCCCACCAACCGGTAGAGGAATTTCTAGAATTGCTAGAATGACAGGTGGTGGTGGTGGAAGGCAGGGACAAGGTGGTGAAGTTGCTGGTACAAGAGGTGGTAGACAAGCTCATCGCCCATACGCAAATAAAGTTATTTATAAAAAAATCAATAAAAAAGAAAATAAATTAGCATTGTGCTCAGCAATTGCTGCAACAACATCAAAGGAACTTATTGAAAGACGTGGTCATAAAATAGATGGAATTGAATTATTCCCAATAGTGGTAGAGGATGATATTGAAAGTATTTCTAACACTAGTAAAATGATCAATGTGTTAAACAACCTCAACATCATTCAAGATGTAAAAAGACTTGAAAACCGAAAAAGACGCTCTGGAAAAGTTGTTCTACGTGGTCGTGCATCAAAGATTGGTAAAAGTGTACTTTTTGTTGTGTCAAACTCGGAAAAAATCTCCAAAGCATGTTCTGCTATACCAGGTGTTGATTCATGCTCAGCAAAAGATCTTAGTGTATTGAATCTAGCACCGGGTGGCACTGTAATTAGGCTAACTGTATTTTCTAAAAAAGCGATTGAGGAAATATCTCAAATAAAATCAAAACACTTAGAGATAATGGTGACATTACAATGAATGTAGAAGAAGCAACTGCTATTATCATTCGTCCATATATTACAGAAAAAACATTTGCTATGGTTGAAAATGAACAAAAAATATGCTTCCTAGTAAAAAAAGAGGCGTCAAAGCCAATGATACAAGAAGCAGTAAAGATACTTTATCGTGAAAATACTATTGATGTTAGAACTACCAGAACAATTTACGGTAAAAAGGCATTTGTAAAATTTGAATCTACAGATAAAGCCAGAGATTTGGCTACAAAAATAGGAATGCTATAAATTGATACAAAAATTCATGATAAATACAAATGGTGGAAAAAAATGGTAAAGAAGTTTAATTATAAAGGAAAATCAACTGAAGAATTACAAAATATATCCAATGATGAATTATTTATCATGCTTAATTCTAGACAAAGACGATCATTAAAACGAGGACTGTCAGATAATAAAAAGAAGTTAATTGGAGAAATCAAACTAGCAAAAAAGGGTGAAGTTAAAAATCCAATAAAAACACACCAGCGAGATCTTATAATTTTACCATATATGCTTGGTGTGACAGTAAATGTCTATTCTGGTAAAGAGTTTGCGCCAGTCACATTTACTGCTGAAATGATTGGTCATTATATTGGCGAATATGTTATTACAAATAAGAAAGTTAGTCATGGTGCTCCGGGTGTAGGTGCATCAAGATCTAGCTTGTATGTACCACTGAAGTGATTAAAATGGGAAAATTCAGATATGCGTTCCAGAATTATGATTCAACAAAACATGTTAGAGCATCGATGAGAGAGAAAAAAGTATCCCATAAACATACAAGAGAGATAGCAGTTGCTATCAAAGGATTAACTATTGAAAAGGCAAGAGATTATCTTCAAAATGTAATTGAACATAAACGAAGTATTCCATTTAGAAGATTCAAAAATCAAGTTGGTCATAGGACTGATCCAGGTGTAATGTCTGGTAGATATCCAGAAAAAGCAGTTACAGAGGTTTTAAAACTGTTAGATAATCTCGAGTCAAATGCAGAATACAAAGGAATGGATATGGATAGATTAAAAATTATTAACGCAACAGCGCAAAAAGGATTGATTGTAGAAAGAATCATTCCGAGAGCACAAGGTCGTGCAACAGCTAAGAATGATGTTTTAACACATCTGGAAATAGTGGCACAGGAGATATAATCATGTCAGCGATAAAAAATGTAATCAAAGATAACTACAATATGATGTTGTTAAATAATTATTTGAAAGTAAAAATAAAGGAGTCTGGATTTTCAAAAGTTGAGGTGTCCAAAACGCCTACAGGTACAAGAGTAACTTTGTATGTTACACGTCCAGGTATAGTCATTGGACGAAAAGGAACTGGTATTAGAGAACTTACCGAAAAACTAGAAAGTGAATTTGGATTAAAAAACCCTCAGATTTCTGTTGAAGAAATCAAAAAACCAGAATTGTCACCTAGAGTAATGTGTAACAGAATGGCATCACATCTTGAAAGAGGAACTGCATTTAGACGTGCAACAATGTGGACAATGCAGCAAATTATGGAAAACGATGCAATGGGTACACAGATAACAATATCTGGAAAATTACGTGGTGATAGGTCTGCATTTGAAAAACATGTTGCAGGGATTTTACCAAGAGCGGGGCATCATGCAGATGTAATTGTTGATGAGGATATTGTTCACGTGGAAACTCCTATGGGATTAATTGGAGTGAGAATTAGAATTGCTAGAAAAGAAAAATACATTCCTGAATTTGAGTTTAAAGAAAAAACTAAAGATCAAAAAGAAGAAGAGGCTAAAATCAAGCAGAAAACCGAAAAAGATGCTGAAGATGCCAAAACCAAGTCTGAATTAATAGAAAAAGAAGAGAAAATTAGAATCAAGCAGAAAACCGAAAAAGATGCTGAAGATGCCAAAACCAAGTCTGAATTAATAGAAAAAACTAAAGATCAAAAAGAAGAAGAGGCTAAAATCAAGCAGAAAACCGAAAAAGACACAGAAGATGTCAAAACCGAGTCTGAATTAATAGAAAAAGAAGAGAAAAAAATCAAAGAAATCAATAGTATGGAAGAAGAAGAGGAGATGTTGAAATAATGGGTAGATTGAAGATGAAAACTGTTCGTGAGTTAAATGAGGGTGATCTCAAAAGTCGTATAGAAGAAATGCGAACTGAATTATCAAAACTAGCGGTGGAAAATGCTAAAGGAACACTACGAAAAGAATCTGGAAAAATTAACCGTGTGAAAAAAGACATTGCAAGATTATTGACTAGATTAAATGAGATGAAGAATAAATGACAGATACAGTATTTGAAATCATTGGATTAAATGGAATGATTGTAGAATCAATAAACAAACAACTCGTAGGAATTACTGGAAAGATAATTGACGAAACCAAACATATGTTAATATTCAACACCAAATTTGGTAAGAAATTGATATCAAAAAATATATGTAAATTTGAAATTTATAAAAACAATAAAACGTTTTGTGTAAATAATTCACAACTAATGAAGCGTCCACATGAACGTTTGGAGGTATATCATGAATAGAAATATTGGCATTAAAGTGAAATCACCAAAAGAAGATCCATCTGAAAACGATAAAAAGAATCCATTTAATGGAACACTTTCGGTACGTGGAAAGTTGTTTGAAGGGAAAGTTGTAAAATCAAAAGCAAAAAATACTGTAGTTATACAAAAAGAATCACCTGTCTACTTTAGTAAATTCAAACGATATGGAAGAAGTAAAAATAGTATACATGCACATGTCCCAACTAATTTACAAGTGAATGATGGTGATATAGTGGTTGCAGCCGAATGTAGACCTTTAGCAAAATCAGTGTCATTTGTAGTAGTGGAGGTTAAAGAATAATGGGCGGAGCACGAAGTAAAGGCGGTAAAAACGTAGTTGACTTTAGACTGTATGTAACAAGATCAATTCCAGTTGGAGCAAGAATAGTTTGTGCAGATAATACAGGTGCAAAAATTTTAGAAGTGGTTAACGTACATCAACACAAAACCAGAGTGTCTAGACTGCCAGCAGCTGCAGTTGGTGATTTTTGTAATGTTGTTGTTAAGAAGGGTCCAGCTGAATTAAAAAAACAGATTTTTGGTGCAGTTATCATCAGACAAAAATATGCAGTAAACAGAATTAATGGTGTAAGAGTTCAATTTGAGGACAATGCTGGAGTATTAATTACGCCAGAAGGGGAGGTTAAAGGAACTGACATTAAAGGACCTGTAGCATTAGAGGCAACCGAAAAATGGCCAAGAGTTGCAAATTTAGCATCAATGGTGGTATAAAATGAAAGCGACAAAAATGAGGAATAAACAAATCTATTATGCAACAAAGAGTACAGCTAGTTCACAACTATCAAGCCATCTTTCAAAAAATCTGAGCAAAAAATATGGTAAAAAAACTGTTCGTGTGTTAGAAGGTGATTCAGTGAGAGTGATTCGCGGTGAATTTAATGGTGTGGATGGCAAAGTTACCAAAGTTTCTGGGGCTAATGGAGGATTAACAATTGAAGGTGTGAAAAAGGAGAAATTAAAAGGTGAAAAATATGATGTTTTTATTCAGACAAGTAACATTGAGGTTACTGCATTAAATACTGATGATAAATGGCGAATAAATAAACTAGAAGGAAAAAATGTTAGATCTGCAAGACCTGAAAATGAAACAAAAAAGATAAAATCGAGTCAAGAAAAACAGGTCACAAAAAAAGTAGAAAAAAGATCAACCCCAACAAATAAAAAATCAAATCAGGAAAAAAAGAAAGAGGTAAAAAAGTAATTGGTGAAGATAGCAGGTAGTAAAAAATTAAAACGACAAATGGCTCCACTGTTTTGGGGAATCACTAGAAAAGAAAAACGATTTGTTGTAACTATACGCCCTGGCTCACATGGAAAAAATAAATCAATTTCATCTGCAGTATTCTTACGTGATATGTTAAAAATTGTCAAAACACTAAGAGAGGCAAAATATGCAATATATAATGGAAAAGTTATAGTTGATGGAATAATACGAAAATCACTACATCATGGAATAGGTTTAATGGATGTTATAGAACTAGATGGTCTAAAAGAAATATATCGTCTAGTTCCAAAAAATGGTATATTATTACAGCCCATTATAATTGATAGTGTAGAAAAAACAAAAAAACTCGTTCAAGTAAAATCTAAGACAACTATTAAAAATAATAAAACACAGATTGGCTTCCATGATGGTCGTGTACTAATAGATGATACAAATGTTAGTGTTGGTGATACATGTGTTATGCAAATCCCAGAACAAAAAATACTTGATGTGATTAAATTAGAAAAAGGAATACAAGGATTAATTACAAGAGGGGTAAATGCTGGAAAAATTGGCATGGTTGATGAGATTAAAGAGGGTACATTCATTCTTCCTAAACGAGTTGATATTACACTAGAAGACAGACAAATAGAAATTCCTGCTAGTTTAATCATGCCAATAGGAAAAGAAAAACCGGTGATACAAATTAGGTGATAAAATGGCAGAACAAACTCAAAATATAATGAAGGGGATTAAATTAGAAAAAGTAATCCTGAACATGGGCGTTGGAAAATCTGGTGATGCAATAGAAACTGCAAAAAAAGCACTGGATCAAATTTCAAATAAAAAATCATGTAACCGTTCGGCAAAAAAAGCACATAGAGATTGGGGTGTTAGAAAAGGGGAGCCTATTGGTGCGGCAGTTACAGTACGAGGTAACGATGCAAATGTTTTACTAAAAAGATTATTTGAAGCAAAAGGAAATAATGTAAACGGAAGATCATTTGATAAAATGGGTAATCTGTCATTTGGAATAAAAGAGCATATTGATATTCCAGGAATAAAATACGACCCAAAGATTGGAATCTTAGGATTAGATGTAACAGCTAGATTAACACGTCCTGGATTTAATATTAAAATTCGAAGTAGGCATAAAGCAAGTGTTGGAAAATCACATAAAATTACATCTGTAGAAGCAAAAGAATATCTGACAAGAGAATTTGGAGTTGTTGTTTCATAATGGCAAAAGATAGATCATATGGTAATCGTGGTACTGGATTCACAGAAAGAACTGAGAAGAAATTTGGAAGGGGTTCAAGATGGTGTAAGATTTGTGGTTGCTATACATCATGTATTAAAAAATATGATTTACATCTATGTAGACAGTGTTTTAGAGAAGTTGCAAATTCCTTGGGGTTCAAAAAATTAAGGTGATATGATTGCCAGCAACTAATGTTTTAGCAAATTTATTTGTCACAATAGACAACACTGAATCCAGAAGAAAGTCAAAATGTGTTATTCTTCCGACATCAAAATTAGCTGTTGATGTATTAAATACACTCAAAAAAGATGGATACATTAAGGATTTTGAACATATAGATGATAAACGCGGTGGTAAGTTTAAAATTGAATTGCTTGCAAAAATATCAAAATGTGGTTCGATCACCCCACGTTTCAAAGTAAAGAAAAATGAATATTCAAGTTGGGAACATCAATATCTTCCATCATATAGTAGAGGAATGTTATTGGTCACAACAAACCAAGGTGTAATGTCACATCATGAAGCTGCAAATAAAGGTCTAGGAGGATTTTTGATAGGGTATGTCTACTAAACAGTTAGAAAAATTTACAACTGGTGTTGAAATTCCAGATAATGTTAATGTGTCTTTAAAATCGCATATGTTGAATGTTGAAGGACCACTTGGAAAAACATACAAAAATTTTAAAAAAATTCCAGTTGATATAGTCATTGATGAAAAAAAGGTTTCGTTAAAAGCACAAGGTACTAGAGACGCTAATTATGCAATAATGAATACTGCACGTTCTATCATAAGAAACTTAATGGAAGGTGTGGTTGAAGGATATACAATAAAAATGAAGATTGTTTTCTCACATTTTCCAATAAATGTCAAAGTTGATGGAAAGAAGGTATTAATTGAAAACTTTCAAGGTGAACGAGCAGCAAGGGTTACTAAAATTTGGGGTGAAACTAAAGTTGTGCCAAAAGGTGACGATGTTATTATCACTGGTCATGTACTCACAGATGTTTCACAAACAGCGGCCGAAATTGAGAATGGGTCTAGAGTGAAAAACAAAGATCACCGTGTATTTTTAGATGGAATTTACAAATTTGAAAAGAAAAAAGGTATTGAAAAATAATTATTTGTGAAATATTGATTTAATTGACGTTAGATTCTGAATTCAAAAAACAAACTGAAAAACTTGTAATTGAAACATTAGAGTTATACAAGAATACAGGTGCGTCACCAAGAATAAATGATGTCTGGAAATGTGAAAATACGGGCGATTTTTTATGTGGATTCTTTGTAGGGGAGATGGTAGGTTCTGCATTAAGTGCATTTCAAGTTTATCATAAAAGAGAGCCCACTCCAAATGAGCATATGGAAATTGTTGATATTGTAGAATCTCATACTAATGAAATAATTGATTTCTTTTCAAAATTCAATAATAACTAATTTCGGAAGAATTAAATCGTAATTTACTAGGAAAAATCTAGTGCCGCCCTAGCTCAGCGTGGTAGAGCGTTCGACTGTTAATCGATTGGTCATCAGTTCAAGTCTGATGGGCGGCGCTTTTCTATTCTTCAAAATAAAAAAGATGAACTTTTGCGTGCATTTAGTTTAGATCGTTAAACCATTGCGATCTAATATTAGATCTATAATATACAATATGCAGGAGTGTTACATTGGCTAGAACTAGAAGGGCCAACAGGTATTGTGTTGACTGTAGTGCAAGATTAGTATATTATCCACGATTATCAAACCCAAAGGCACCAAATGAGCATAGGGTTTTGGTTTATGCTTGCCCTGATTGTACTGAAGATTTTGAAAAACCAAAAATGTTTTCAATCAAACGAAATATTGTAGATGAACCGTTAGAAACAGTAGAGATTGAAATTAATCAAACTAGGAAAAAACTTGCAAAAAGTAATTAGAGAATAGATTTCATTATTTTGTTATGTATTCAGAAAGAAAGAGAAGTAATTGGTGGTATATTGTACCAGTATTATTTGGAATGATTGGAGGCATTATTGGATACTTTGCATTGAGACGTGATGCTCCTCAAAAAGCAAAAAAATGTTTGTACTTGGGATTAATTCTTACAGCAATTAACATCATTGCCAATATTATATTATTTTCAGCAGGAATGGGTTTGGAGCAAGGCTTCAACGTAAATGCATAAATGTTTCTAAACTCGAGTTTAGAAACATTTGTAATCTAAACACAATAAACACACTAAACATCTTATACTGTGGAAGATTTCTTTGCATCATGTCTAGGCTAAGAGATGGTGTTGAAAGATGGCTAACACATGAAAATTATTCTTTTAAGTTATCTAACACGGATGATGCATCATTCAAAATATTAATTAAAAATGGCGATGGCCTTGGTAACAACATTGAAGTGTTTGAGCCAAAAGACCAGGAAAATATTCTAGTGGTTGGTGTTAAAGTATCATTTCATCATAAATTAATTCGTAGATTTCTAGAACTGAATGAAGAAGAACAAGAAAAAATAAAAACTAAGATAGTGGATTTTTGTTATTCAATTAAAGCCGTTCATAAGTTTGTAGATGAAAATGGGAAAAAAATGGTGGGGGTTTACATTATTTTAGACAAACCCGAGCAACTAAACCAGCCATTTTTTATCAAAACATTGCAAGAGGTAATTGAAATGAGTGAAAAAACAAATCGTTTCTTGATCAAGGCATTTTAGTATTAATTTTTAGATCTACTAGTAAATGCTAAACCCCCAATACATAGACCGTTTTTTACGAATGACTGATTTTTTCAAAAATTGCAAAAATCAGGGGGGGTTGAACATTTATTCGTAAATATGATAACCAAAGGTCAAAACAGCCCCATTACATACGAGAACATTATGATTTATCGACATGTGTGTTGATCTAGGCGTTAATGTGTTAACCCCCTAAATTACATCAGAAAATATGAAAAAATATCTAAATGCCAATAATTCCAGCGATCAAAGGATACCAAAACTTTGGAATACATACTGGTTTTGAATTTGAAAATACACCATATCTATTTCCATCTGGTTTCATACATACTGCATGATAAAACTTGGTTTAAATGATATCAAAACCTACACCGTTAGATAATAAATATTTCTAAATTCGAGTTTAGAAATATTGATTTTTGCTAGTCAGTATTCATAGGTAAATGAGGAAGTACAAATATTTTTTCAGGCTCGATTTTTAGAATTATTCTTTTTTCATTAGGACGTTTGAAGGGGTAAGTCTCCTTATCCATATACTGTTTTGTAAGAGAATCTGCATGTTTGTAATCATAATCAGGGATAATTTCAACTACTTTACCCCTAATCGACGTCATATCAAGTGGGTTTTTTGAATCAACGACAGATATCGCTACCCTAGGATCACGAAGGATGTTTTTGTGTTTTAGTCGACCTTCTGCAGTATTGATTCGTATATGTGAATCCTCAAAATCACCCCATACAGGAGTTACCTGTGGAGAGCCATCAGCCATGGTTGTAGCCAAAAAAACCAGGTTTTTTCCATTTAACAGAGCTTCAGCCTTAGAATCCATAATAAAATAACGTAAATCGAATATTTATATCTCAAATTTTTCATGAAAATGTGAAATTAATAGTTCCATTTACAGGTCATGACCAGATTCTATCACTTCATGAGAAAACACTAGAAATTACAAAAGATGGTGAATTAACACCGCAGGGAGATTGTATAGTAGGTGTAAATTCTAATATTTCATGTATAGATTTACCTGAAAAAATGAAGATACGAATTCAAAACCCAAACTCAAAAATTAAATTTACTCTTAAAGCAGGTAAATTTACTTTCAAAATTCATGGATATGGTTCTGAAAAACTTACGTTAAAACATGTTAATGATATAGTACTTCGAAAAAGTGCATTTACATGTTCCCGTACTATCGCTATCAATTGCGACAAGGCATCTAGTGATCTACCTAAAGACATGATACATCTACTTCAAAATCCAAAAACCAAGGGTACAATGACTATAGAAGTGTTATAATCAATGTCCTTTTTCAAAGATAGTTGTAACTGCACGATTTACAATCTCCATCATTAGATATTGACTGTACTCTTGTTTGGTTTGAGTTTTTTTACCCTTTGTAGTCTTTTTTGAAAGTCCGTCTAGAAGTTGCTCAATATGCTTTGACGTTGACTTTATTATTGCGGAATATTTTTGCTCAAAATCTTTTGGAGTTTCATAGTCAAGTAGTTTTGTCGACGTGCCATAATATTTTACCATTGCGCCACGTTTCTCTTCAATTTTGACAACCTCAATTAGTTCAGCATCTTTCAATATTTCTATATGATGTCTGGTAGTTGTCAAGGCTTTTTTATATCCAAACTTTTTCAACTGGGTTGTTATTTGTTCTGCATTAAGATGTTTTCGATATAGGAATTGCAAAATTTTTGCTCTTGCAGGGTCCTCGATAGCTCTTGCATGTTCATGACTTGTTGCGAGTGTACGATTCACAGAAATTGGTTTTTCAAGTATTGTTGACATGTAGGTTTTGTTATAGATCTTAGCTAAAAGTTGCCTATATCAGATTTATTTGTCCAATCGGATTATTTTTTTTATACAACTAATTATTTGATAGCATAATCATATAATATAGTAGCATTACTAATTTAATAATAGCATTACTAATTTAATAGTAACACTATAAAAAATATAGAACCATCAAAATCTGGAGATTTGGGTAAATGTATCATCAATCACGTTGAATATCATCTAAAATATGAATATTAGAATTTAATACAAATGGAAAATCGAGTTGGAGTGAATAAAAGTGCACTATAATGACTTGAAAACAAATCTAAAGCCCTGTTCTTGATATCTTTTGATAGATTCATCGTCAAATTTCATGGAAGATGTTACCAAACTGTCCCTATATTGAGACCTATATTGAGACCTATTTTGTAATAGTATGAGATGTTGTTCTGCCTGTTTTTTATCTTCAAAGATGGGTTCTTGTTTTAGATTGTTTACCACATCATTATTCTTTACAGCAATAAACCAAAATTTCTTCTCTTTCTCTTTCTTGTGGTTTTGACCACCAAATAATCCCATTAGATCAACATACCATTTGATTTAGATAAGAATTATCACGTCTTACGTTTCTAGTGTTGTAATATGTATTACAAATCGAGTTAAAGGAGATTACCAGTAGTACGTTCATACGCAATAACGTATCTATCAGTCATTTTTTGAATTATTTCTGCAGGTATTGAGGGTGCAATAGGTTCTTCACCTTTTTCTCTAAAGTCATTAAATTGTTTTTGATAACCATTTTCAGTGAGCCAGTCACGTAGAAGTTGTTTATCAAATGAGTCTTGAATTTTTCCAGGGGAATATGATGATTTAGGCCACAAACGATATTCGTCAGGACCAATAGAATCACCAAGAACAATATTTCCATTTAACTTTCCAAACTCCAACTTTAAATCAGCTAAAAGAAATCCTGCATTTTCTGCAATAGAGTACATTTTAGTGTAAATTTTGATAGATGTTTCAGATAGCCAGTCATATTCTTCCGATGTGACAAGATTTTGGCTAATTGCATAATCCTTTGTTATAGGTACATCGTGCTCAGATTTTGTTGTAGGATCAAATAAAGGGGTGGGAAGTTTTGCAGCGAGTTCACTAGAAGCGTTTTCAGGTAAATCTATTTCGCCAGATTTCCATCTATTGACTATACTTCCATAAAAATAGCCTCGAACAACACATTCAATTGGCAACATGTTCATTTTTTTGACAATAATCTCTGTATCAGAGTTAGATTTTACAAAATGATTTTCAACATCTAAATGTTGAAACCAAAACTGTGCAAATTTACACAAAACTTCACCCTTTTTTGGAATTTCATCTTTAAATTTTACATCATATGCAGATACACGATCACTAAATTTGAATAAAAGATTATCATTATCTATCTCATAAACATCTTTTACTTTACCGGAAGTAAGAAATTTCATTTATGATCCCATCATTCCTGGCATTCCAATTGGTTCTCTATACACCTTACTAACATAGATATCTTGATCAGCGCTTACTATTACGTATTGTAATGAATTACCTTGTGGTGGTGAGACTATTATTAATTGACCAGGCTTCAACGTTCCCAAATAATCTTTATCGCCTTCACCATAATTAATTGCAACGTTTGTTAATGATCCAGTTCCAGTATTTTGTATTGAAACTCTTGCCATAATAAATAAAGTCTGTTTCTCTTTTGTGGGATCAACAGAAATTGAATACGTTTCCTGTAAAAAGTTTCCCATTGTTAAAATACCAAATATTGCAACTGAAATTCCAACAAGAACCGCTATTACACCAAATATTACAAATTTGTAATTTCCCATAATAAAATATTAAATTACTGATTTAAGAAATTTCTTATTCCAAACGCATCATTGAACCAAGAATATTACTGTGCCAAGTGAAATTCATTCTCTTCACTGGTTTTATCATTGGTTTTCCTATAACATTCACAACATTGGATAACACTTGATTTGTCCTATGAAACGATTTGTTATGACATGAACAACTGCATGTTTTTTGATCACAGCATATGTGTGCACATGATGTACATCTAAGATTCATCCTCCCATACTTACAAAATTAGTATTTAAATCCAAAATCAATTTTTTATATAAATTTTGTAAGGAGTAATAACCTGAATTAGTTGATTTTTTTGCCTCCTGCAAGAAGATTAACTAATTCTGGTTCTAATCCACATGTGGTTTTGAGTGTTTATCCTTTAGTTCTTGTTGACGTTTAGCCATAATTTTGGCATTATCATGTTCTTTATCGAGTTCTTCAAAAAATTTGTTTGAAAATCCCTTTTTATCAATAGAACGAGATTCTTTAGGCATTAGGATCCTGTTCTGGTATTATGGATAATGTAGTTGTTGCGGTCACATTAGGTATTGTTCTAATTTTTGTGGTTATGATATTTTCTATCACTTGTGATTCTTCCGCTTGAATTTTAACAAAAATATCATAATAACCAAATGTTCCTTTAGCTTCTTTTACAAAATCAATGTCTAATAATGCCTTTAGTACTTCCATCTCATGTGCAATTTTACACTGAACTAAAACATATGCAGTTTCCATTTAATCACCCTTCATCTGCTTCCTTGTTTTAAACTCTGGTGTAATGCCTAATGGTTCATAGTTTCCAGTTGTACATGTAAAACACATAGAGTCTAATGGTATTCCAACTGCATTTGCAAGATTTTCTGCATCATTATACCCTAAAAAATCAGCGCCAATATCATTTCTAACTTTTTCAATCATTTCTTGTTCTGTATGTTCTTTTCCATCTATATGAGTTGCAAGTTCTTCTTGTGAAGGAAAATCAATTCCTGCATAACATGGAAATTTTATAGGTGGATATGTTATCATCATGCTAATTTTTTTTGCACCTGAACGTCGTAATGCTTTGATAATAGCTTTGGAACTAGTACCACGTACAAGACTGTCATCAATCACAACAACATGTTTTCCTTCTACCACTTCTCTAATAGGAATAATCCATCTATTGATTTCAACACGATCACTTTGATGTGGTTCAATAAAACTTCGTAACGGTCCTTTTTTGCTATAACGGTCTTTAAGTAACCCCTCATCAAATTGAATGCCAAGTTCTTGTGCATAACCTAATGCAGCAGGTCTTGCGGAATCAGGAACAGGTATTACTAGATCAGCATCTTGTAGTGGGTATTTTTTTGCAAGGAATTGACCAATTCTTTTTCTTGCTAGATAGATGTTAGCTCCTTCCATTTTACTTGATGGCTGTGCAAAATATGTGAACTCAAATGAACAATGTGCACGAGTCTTATCATCAGAAAACATCTCAGTTTCTAAACCATCACTACTGATCTTAATCAGTTCGCCAGGAACAACATCTCTGACTAATTTTGCGCCAATTGCAGATAATGCAGATGATTCAGAAGCTACAATGTGTACAGAGTCCTGTTCTTTGTAACCTAAAACCATTGGTCTAAAACCCTTTGGATCTCTAGCAGCATAAACTGCATCTGAATCTGAAAGAAATGTAAAACAATATGAGCCGACCATCTCATTTTTTAAAATTGATAATGCACTACCAAGCTTTCCTTTCTCTGCGATTAAAGATACAAGTCGTTGTGCTGCAACTAGAGTGTCACTTGCATTTTGTGGAGTAAATGTACATCCACCTACTAAATTAGATAATTCTTCAACATTAGAAATTGTTCCATTATGTGCAACACATAGATCCTTTACTTTTAGTGGTTGAGCATTTTCAAGATCACTCTTTCCAACGGTTGAATATCTTACATGTCCAATTGCTGAATGTGATGCATATTCTTCAGTGATTTTTTTAAATTCATTGGACGACGCAGAGACTAAACCAATTCTCTTTAATGGAGCCCTATTAGGAATTGCCAATCCCCATGCTTCTTGCCCACGATGTTGTAATGCTCTTAATGCATCTAAAACCATTGGTATGACATTTGTGTCACCGTTACTAAAAATACCAACTACACCACAATTTTCTTTAACCATTATCTAATACTTCCTTCAACGCATTGAAATATTTTCTTTGTGCTGTATCAACATTTACTTTTACCAAGAAATCCGATTTGTATTTAATATTAATCTGATCGCTAGAAAATTGTCCCAATACACCAAACAAATTTTTCTTCTTTGTAAGTGTCTGCCTAACTTTTGTAATATTTTTTTTATTTACTACTAGTAAATAGCGTGAATGTGTTTCAGAGAACAATAGCACTTCATGACTAAGATTTTTTTCTGATGGTAATTTTTGAATATCAATATTACAGCCAATACCACCAAAAATTGATAACTCCGATAATGCCGTTGATAAACCGCCTTTAGAACAATCATGGGCCGATTTAACAAGACCCTGCTTAATCAACGATAATACAGATGACATGTTTAATTTTGACTTCTTAAAATCAACTGTTGGACAAATACCACCAATGAATTCGTGAATATATTCAAAATACTCTGAACCTCCAAGTTCATTTTTTGTATCACCAACTATAATCAAATAATCACCAGATACTGGTGCTACTTGGTGTAATGGGGTTTTATCTATAATTCCTAAAACTCCTATCAATGGAGTTGGCTTAATTGGACCTAACGGTGTTTCGTTATAGAAACTTACTTTACCACCAACACAAGGAACTTTGAGGAATTTAGCAAAATCGGCTAACCCCTCAAGTGACTCCATGAAGGTCCAAAAAATCTCTGGGTCCTCTGGATTTCCAAATTGTAAATGATCAACCATTCCAATTGGTTCTGCGCCAGTACAAACCACATTTCTACATGCTTCTTCAAAACAACCAATTGCACCACTCCTTGGATTGAGATAACAATGTTTAGGATTACCATCAATTTTTACAGATAAAAATTTTCCGTTATCAAGTCTAAGAACAGATGCATCGAATCCTGGTTTTATAACAGTCCTAATTCCAACTTCATGATCATACTGCCTAAACACCCAATGTTTACTTGCAATGTTCGGACTAGAAAGTAATTTTAGAACTGTTTTAGAATAATCTGACATTTTTTTAGTTTTCTTATCAGTTTTAATTTTTTGAAGGTATTTTGGTTTGAGTTTTTCCCTATCAAGTAGAGGTGCACGAGCAACAAAATCGGCTGGAAGTAGAGCCAGTGTTTTTTTCCCTTTTTTAACATGCATCATTTTATCATTTTTAACATAACCAATTGTCGAACACTTAATTCTAAATTTATTACAAATTTCTTGAAGTTTTTTTATTTTTTTCTTATTTGTAATAACCAACATTCTTTCTTGTGACTCTGATATCATTATTTCATCAGGGAATAAACCAGATTCTCTAGTATGCACATTTTCAACATCTAATTCTATACCAATTCCTAAACTTTCAGCAGTTTCTGAAATTGCACATGATAAACCACCACCGCCTAAATCTTTCATTGCATTAATACATTTTTTATCTCGTGCTTCTAGAATTGCTTCAATTATTAATTTCTCAATAAATGGGTCCGGAATTTGTATGGCTGATCTATCTTCACTTTCTAATGAATCTGATGCAAATTGTGAACCTCCAATACCATCACGTCCAGTTAAACCACCAATTAATACAACCAAATCTCCATTACTTGCATGGTTTTTTATCAGCCTATCTTTTTTTCCAAATCCAATAGCTGCCACATCAACTAATGCATAATTTTTGTAGCATTCATCAAACTCTACTTCACCACCAATTGTTGGTATCCCTAAGCAATTTCCATAATCAGCTATGCCAGTAACTGCATTTTTAAACAACCATTTTGCATGTGGATCATTTTTTATGTTTCCAAAACGTAGCCCATCAAAAATTGCAATTGGTCTTGTACCAGTAGATAAAATATCTCGAATTACTCCCCCAACACCTGTTGCTGCACCACCAAATGGTTCAACTGCTGATGGATGATTATGACTTTCTATGTGAACTGTTACAACATAACCATCACCAACATCTAGTACGCCAGAATCATATCCTTTCTCATTTATTACTTTTGGACCTGTGATTGGTAATATTCTAAGATGCTTCTTTGATGATTTGTAAGAACAATGCTCTGACCACTCTGCAGCAATAATTTGTAATTCTGTTTTAGTGAGTTTTCGTTTGAGTGTGTTTTTAATATATCTAGTTTCGTGTTCCTGTAAACTCATTTTTTAGCTCCTATAGATTGAATTAATGATTCAAAAATTAATGAAGACGGTTTGTTATCATTTGGATTAATTTCCTTTTCTGCAGCACGTTCAGGATGTGGCATCATGCCAACTACATTTCCATCTTCATTACACACTCCTGCAATTTGCTCCATTGATCCATTAACATAATTTTCATATGAAAAAACGATTTGGTTTTGTTTCTTAAGTTTTTTTATCATCACACTATCTGCAAAATACCGCCCTTCACCATTTGCAATTGGTATTGGGATTTTTTGATCTAGTTTGAGCTTATTGGTAAAAGGTGTAGTGTTATTTCTTACAATCAAATTTGTCCATTCACACATAAAGTTCAAAGAATCATTTTTCAAAAGTACCCCAGGAAGTAGTCCAGTCTCTACTAGTATTTGAAATCCATTACATACTCCCAAAATTGGAATCCCCTTAGATGCTAATTTTTTTACATCAGAGATAATTGGGCTATGGGCTGCAATTACTCCTGCACGTAGTCTATCACCGTATGAAAACCCACCGGGAAGTACTACCGCATCTATATCACTTGGTAGATTTTTTTCATGCCAAAAATACTGAGTGTTTAGATTGAATACATCAGTTAAAACATGATAGATGTCACGATCACAATTACTGCCAGGAAAAACAATAACCCCGACTTTCACATAATCTGTTGAATTATGAGGTATAAAATTTATCACATACATAACCAACTTTTTATTTAGAAATTCACCAGTGTAGGTATGGGTCAAATCAGAGACATAATGTGTAAAGATGTGATCACAGTTGAGCATGACAAAAATGCAGCAGATGCAGCCAAAATTATTTCTGAGAATGATATTAGTTTTCTTGTGATAATGAAAGATGGGCTTCCAATAGGTGTCTTGAGTGAAAAAGACTTTGTACGTAAAATAGTTGCAGAAAATAAGGTGGCATCTGACATTCCAATTTCTGAAATAATGTCATACAAATTCCGATGGGTTGAACCTTCAACACAAATTGAAGATGCAATACAAAAAATGTTAAACAACAATATCCGGAGATTGTTGGTATTAGAAGATAGTAAACTGATTGGAGTTATAACGCAAACAGATCTAACAGCATATCTTCGAGATCAATTATTAGTTGATGGTACAATTAAAAGTATTAAAAGTGACTAAGACTCATTAACACTTACAATCACATTGCTTACTAATGGATTGTAGATTCTCAATTCATCACAGATTTTTAATACTTTAGACTTTGCTAGATGTTTATTTTTTTCAGTGATAGAAAATTTTAACATTTTAGCAGAACTGATTTTTTTGACATTAGAAAATTTTCCTTTCAAAACTAGATCATTTAATATTGTCTCTCCTTCAGGATCGTTTATAGTTGATTTATTTTCAATGATCACATCCACATTATAATTTGCCATAAACCATTGAATTCTTGTTTCAAGTTAAATGTTATTACAGTATTTACAATATGAGATCATGCAATTGAATTTATAATGGTACAATAATATCACTGCAATGAGTAAATTCCGATACTGGAAGTTAACATATAATGACGTTGAAAAATTAACATATGAAACAAGTAAAATATTGAATTGGGAAATTAAATGTGTGCGTGAACCTGAAGATGAAGCTAAATTCATTGGAGTGTTTTTGTACAAAAATGGAACTCCATATGATTACGAATCAAAAAAAGGAATAGTCTATTATTATAATAACATTGATCGAAATGAACTCCCTGCAATAACTAAATTCTTGAAGAACAAATTTAATGGGGATGTGGTAGAAAAAGGCGAAAGAATATTCCTAGAAGGTTCAAAAGAGATCTATAATGCAAAAGATATTGCAAATTTGGCGAAAGAACTTGAAAATGAATTAAAAGCGAATCCGATTATAAGTATGGAATTTCATGATACTACACAAGAGCAATTAAAGGAGTGGGGCTTTCCTGAAGCAAAATTATTGCCTATTCCAACTTGATTTGAAACATTTTTGTAATGAATATACCAAATAATTTTTCAGATGTCAGAATTAGATAATATTTATCCGCACTTACAAGACCTAAGAAGACGAGTACTTCGATCTGCGCTTTCAATAGGAGTAATTACAATATTCCTACTAACTTTTCATGCAACAGAAATAGATTTCATGGGAATGACACTTTATTATCCAACACCTGAACCGCTTGATAACATAGCAGCACAAATCACAAATTCTATGAGAAATGAATTAGTTCCTGATCAAGTTCAACTAATACAAACAGCACCTGGACAAGCATTCTTCTCTCAAGTTTACATAGCTGCATTGGTTGGAATTGTTTCAAGTATACCAATCATAATTAGAGAGTTTGCTACGTTTTTGAAACCAGCATTAAAAGAAAGAGAAATTAATGTCGGTAGAACAATTACAATTCCTGCAATTGGACTCTTCATATCAGGTTGTATATTTTCCTATACACTTGTAATACCATACATTCTAGATTTTCTTTACAAATATGGGGAATCTGCAGGACTTGTTACATTTTTGAATATAATGGACTTTGTATCATTTGTACTACAATTTTTACTGGCATTTGGAATTTCATTCCAACTTCCATTGGCAATGTATGCAATGAGTATGTCAGGAATGACAGACTCGAAATTTTGGAGACGGAATCTGCGTTATGCAATTGTTGCGATTGTCATCTTCGGTGCTGTGGTTACACCTGATGGTAGTGGTGTAACAATGTGGTTCATTGCAGGACCAATGATAGCACTATATCTTGCAGGCATGTTGATAGTTGAGCGTAAAGAAAAAGAGACTGTCAAGACTTAAATGACAAAAAAGGCATTTGATAAACAATGATTGAGAGTCTATTCAATTTTATTGCAGGTCAGGAATGGATATTTGTCATAATAATAGCTGCAGTCTTCATCTTCGGTGCAAAAAAAATTCCAGAACTAGCAAAAACCTTTGGTAAAGCTAAAGGTGAGTATAAAAAAGGTGAAATTGAGGCAGATGAGGAACTGAAAAAATTTAAAGAGCAAAAAGATTAATTTTTTTCTATCACAGATATAATTTCATCATATAGATCTTCTAACGCTTTATCATACACATCATTTTTCAAAAGACCGCTAAACCTTTTTGGAATATTAATTTCTGCTTCAACAATAATTTTGGTTTCTGATTCCAATGAGATGATTTTTTCGATGATATAACTTCCCTTTATATCACCTCCAACTACGCGCATTTCATGTCTATATGGAATATGACTGAAATGCTTTGCCATTATTACAAATTCTGTATCATGTAATTTGAGATGTTCAGCTACTAGAGAACTTTCGTCCCTTACCGATTTAATGATAATCGATGGGTAATAACGTGGAAATAATTTTTCAAAGTTTTCAAAATTTGAAATTATATCAAATACTCTATTTGGATCAGATTTTACTATCTTCTCGAAAGTTATTTTTGTCAATAAGTGTACAATATCTTTCTAGTGTAAATTTTTTCGCTTACTTTGAACCCCATCGCGTGAATAAATCATGCTCTATGTCAAATTGATCTAGACATTTTCCAACTATGTGATCAACCATTGAATCTATAGAACTAGGATTAGTGTAAAATTCTGTAACTGGTGGTAAAATAACAACTCCTAGTCTTGCAAGTTTTAGCATGTTTTCTAGATTAATAGCTGTAAGTGGTGTCTCTCTTGCAACCAATATTAATTTCCTTGATTCTTTTAATGTAACACCTGCAGATCTTGCAACCAACGTTTCATCATAGCCATTTGCAACACTTGATAGTGTCTTCATGCTACATGGAATTACTATCATTCCATCAGTTTTATGAGTTCCACTAGAAACACTTGCAGCCATGTTCTTTTCGTCAGAAATTGTAGTTGCCAGAGATTTTACATAATTAACATCATGATGTGTCTCCATTGGAATACACTTTTCTGCCCACTCTGACATTACCAAATGAGATTCAATGTTTAATTTTTTTAAAACTTCAAGCATTCTAATACCATAAATCACACCAGTACTTCCTGTAATTCCAATTACTAGTCTCATAATGTTGATTTACGTTTTATACATGATATAAAAGAAGATCAGAAACTACGTATGATTTTCATCGAGTGATTCTTCTTCGGCATTTTCTTTTCTTTTATTGAGCCAAATTTTTACAGCAGCTGCACTCATTCCGCCAAATAAAATGATTCCAACTAAAATCATCTCTGCACTCATACAAAATTGTTAGACACGCATATGTAAAAATAAACCGTATAACTCAACATTTAATTTCACAATTCAAAGATGTCATACATGATAAAAAGATCAGAAATGCAGAAAATTGCATCTGAATATACAAACCCAAGAATTGGGGTTTTAGGAAGTCATTCAGCATTAGAAATAATGGATGGTGCAAAAGATGAGGGTATTGAAACTATTGTTTTTTGCCAAAAAGGAAGAGAAGTTCCTTATCAGAGATTTAGCAGAATTGCAGATCAAATAAAAATTGTAAATAAATTTAAGGATATGGCCAATTCTACAAATCAAACATTACTAAGAGACACAAATACATTGATTGTGCCACATCGTTCACTTACTGCATACCTTGGGTATGATGTATTAGAAAACAAACTAAAAGTTCCAATCTTTGGTAATAGAAAATTGTTCCAGGCAGAAGAACGTGAGAATAAAAAAAATCAATACTATTTATTAAAAAAAGCAGGAATAAAATTTCCAAAAATATTTGAAAATCCAAAATCAATCAACAGTACTGCTATTGTAAAAGTTATGGAAAAAAATAGGAAGCTTGAACGTGCATTCTTTACTGTCACATCATATGCTGACTATAAAGTAAAATCTGAAGAAAAAATCAAGAAAGGAATTATCGCAAAAAAAGATTTAGAGAAAGCTAGTATTGAAGAACTAGCCATAGGAACATACCTAAACTTCAATTACTTTCACACGCCAATTTCAGAACAAGTTGATTTTATTGGAATAGAAAGAAGATTACAAACAAACATTCATGATTACAATGCATTACCTGCAAAGCAGCAATTAGAAACTAATATAGAATTACAAAATATAGAAGTTGGGCATACCCCAGCAAGTATAAGGGAATCACTTTTAGAAATGGTCTTCAAAATGGGTGATAAATTTGTCCGTACTGTAAAAAAGGAATATGCTCCTGGAATAATAGGACCATTTTCACTTCAAAGTGTAATTACCAAAGAACTTGAGATGATTGTCTATGATGTATCATTAAGAGTACCTGGAAACCCAATAGTGGCTACAACAAGTCCATATACAAAATATCAGTACGGCACCACATTTGGTGTAGGTCGACGAATTGCTATGGAAATTAAAAAGGCTGTAGAGGAAGACAGGATAAATGAAATTGTCACCTAGTAGATTCTTCAAGAGGATCTTGTAGCATATTTTTACGCACCATGATTGGAATGTTATAGTAGACAGCTAATGCTACAGCATCAGATGCACGATAATTTCTTAACACAAGATCCTTCTTACCGGTAAGATAGAGATTTGCTCGAAGTGCATCACCACTTTCATAAATTTTGACTTTTACTAATAGCAATTCACTGGCTTCGCATACATCTTCCAACATTTTGTAAATTGTTGGAACTGAATCATGATCACCGTCAAGAAAGCTAGATATGTGACGAGACACCTCACCCGCAAATGCACGCATGAAAAACTCCTTTTTATCTGATGATGATAAGACAACCAGTCCTTCATTACCATATGGATCAATAAAACCGAGATTTGATATTGTTACAACTTCATAATCCGGATCCTGCTCATCGTCAATTTTCAACTTAATGAACATATAATGTGTCATTAAATAAATATTGAAGATATGATGCATTTCATATGGAAAAAAAGACTACGGCAGGTAGTCAAAATGGTAAAAAACTAATATTTTTTGGATTGATCTCAATTGGAATTTTATTTTTGATTTATTCAAAATTTGAAAATCCAAGTTTAACACCAGATGCAATTAGTTCTATTGAGAGACTTGCGGTGGTATTTTACATTCTACTTGTTATATCATTTGGTATAATAGGTATTGGATTACGAAAATACCAAAAAAGAAAAGCGTTGGGAATTTCACAGTCACCGCTAACAGTAATCTGTAATATGACGGTAAATAGCAAGGCGAAAAAAGTATTCGTTATAACGTTTATCATATATGGAATATTTTTTTCAATGACGTCAGGAATTCTTGTTTACCAACCTGAAGTTATATTTTCATATCATTATGGAGCAGATATTCCTTCAGCACATATTACGCCTTGCTGCGGCGCACCTGGTTATATGCCTAAATTTGTTGCATACCTAACTGAACATATAGGAATTCAAGTTATACCGATAAATTTTGTTTTACAGATTACAGTTTCATACCTAGTTGCAACAAACACTGCTCTTGCAGTTAATGCCCTTTCACTGTCAAAAAAGACAGGTGGGTTAGGAGGAATTGGTGCAACTACGGGATTGTTTATTGCGTGTCCAACATGTGTTGGCTCATTCCTATCGTTATTTGTTGGCGCTACAAGTGCAGTAGTTTTCACAGTCGCAATCTCTGAACTACAAACAATTTTTATTGCAATTACAGTTCCAATACTTCTTTTAACACCACTAATTTTGGCAAGAAGAATAAGTAATAATAAAAATGATAGATGTGAATTTAACTAGTTGGTGTTATTTCAGGCACGTCAGAGTTACCAATATTGAATCCGTCACGACGTAGATATTTGAGTACTAATTTGTAAATTAATTCATCATGTTCTACGTTTTCTAGTAATTGACTCCAAGTCATCTTTCTAGTTTGCCGTATTCCAGGCGCAAGTTTCTTAGTAAAATCTTCTGCAACGGTCTTACATTCTTCATAAGACATTCCATTCAAATAAGCAGTTTTTCTTCCAGCACAAACTTTCATAATATTACAAATTATAGCCAAAATAAAAGGTTAAAATTTTAAAAATTCTTCAATTTTTCAAGTATGATTTTAAAGATTTCATCATTGTCTAAAAGAATACATGGAAGATTGTTTTCCCCGCATGCCTGACCACTTTCAGTGTCACGAGTTACTAAAATCATGTCATTTTCTCTAGCATAATTAATTATAGAATAATCGGTATGAAGTTTCTTGCCTTCTATACGCAATTTTTTAACACTGTAAGCATCAAATCCAAATGATTTTAATTTTTCATCCATACCGTCATCCATTTCATCAATTAAGATTTTTTTACTTGTTAACATATCTAAGTAGATTCAGATTATTATTTTATACTTGTGGTGATTTTCTTGATTTTTGAAATTAGTAATGCCTTACTATCAACTGTTAACTCAGGTTCAACTGTTATGAAGATTGATTTAGAATTAACATATGTTACAATTTGTGAGATATTCTCTCTCTCTACATTTACATATCTTACCTTTCCAAGAGATTGATCAAATTCTTTCCTCATTTTCTTTCTTGTTACTACATCTTTACAAAATTTTTCTTCGTTTTCTTTTTTTAGTAATGAATGTGTGTCTGACTTCATCTCAGACAAAAGTATTTTTCCATTATCAGAAATAACTCCAATAAACCTGACTTTCTTACTTAGTTTGAAAATACTGTTAACCATGTTTTGAAGTTGTTCCTTATTTGACATGTAAATTTTTAATTTTTGAATCAATATAATCATTAGCATGTATATTGAAAATAATGCAATCTTTAGGATGATGCATTATCTCTAGGATCTATATCTAATGATTTGTTATAGCAATCTAATGCTTCATCATATCTGCCCAAACTACGTAGTGCCATTCCCTTAAGGTTCCATAAATCTGGGTTTCCTGGCTCCAATGATAACGCTTGCTCAAAAAAACTAAGTGCATCATTATAATTTTCCTTATCAAGATGTATCTTTCCTGATTTAACCAAATCCTCAATTTCAGTCATAATAATGATAAAAACAACTAATAGATATTTTCAACTAAAATGTGACTCTATAGTAATCCCAACGTTCGGGATCAAATTTCTTAACAAATTCTATACCATCTTCATGATTAATTCTGTATTGTATAACATCACGCATAGCAAAACTTGTCATATAGGTAAATCCTCTTGATTGCCCCTGCATCAGAAATAACTGACGGATTTCACGCCCGCCATGGAATCCCCAATATCCATTTTTAATTGCAATTGGTTCTAAGAATATGGTGTTGTGTTTCCCATAATTTTCATCATCCAGATCAGTTGAAAAATTATATTGTTCCAAGGGACCACCCTTGGCAAAACCAATTATCTCTCCATGTGAATTTTGAATTCGTAATGTGTTTAAAATAGTATCTTTGTCATGGATTGATTCTACAAAATCTTTTCGTGTAAACTGTAATGGTTTAGGAAGTTCTTTGTATATTTCTAATAACGACTCAACAAGATGTTCGTTATCTGTATTTTTTTCAATGGTTGGTACAAGTTTTAAACCCTCATAAGTAGATTTATTATAAATTTGAATTTCTTCTTGCCTAAGTTTCATAAAACTTACAATATTATCAAGAAAGTTTTTTCTCATGTGTTTTGGAATTCCGTTAAGTACTTGTTCACACATGTTTGATTCATTGTTTAACATATCTTCAAAGAATGAAACTGCCCTCCTTACAATCAATGCCGGATGCCATCCTGACGCATGCGCATTCATTTTAGCCATTTCCATTGCTTTAGAAAAATCACCAAGTGCGTAGCCACCAACTCTGTCAGAGACCGATAAAAAGTGTCCAAGGTTCATAAAATGATCTTGTTTTTCAGTATTACCTCTAGTATGTGATGATGAAATCAAGTAATTTTTTATCTCGGTCTCGGTTATAGTCTTAACCTCGCCAACCCAAGGATAAACTGTCCGTGAGATTAATGCACAGATAATCTTTGAATCAATCTTTGCATCTTCTAATAAATGCTGAATTTTTTCATCACTGTTTATAAAATCAATAACACTTTTTTCATGTGGTCTATCAACTGCTTTTCTGGGATCAAAATCATGCAAAAGTGCAGATGCAAATAAATATTTGACATCGTCTAATTCAAATTTTTTATTTTTAAAAGAATTAATTGCTGACATTAGTGTTACATATGTTACTTCTAACTCATGATCTATGTTATGATATCCATAATAATCGCTGGATAGTCCATTTTTATTAAATAAATCGATTGTGTAATCAAGTAATTGGATGTTTTGTTCTGTCGCTATATCAACTGAGACCAATAGATCAAAAATTCCATTTCGTAATGATTGTGAATCTACAAATTCTTGCATTTGGGAATTTCGTTGTAGGGGCTTTTAAGTTGTTTTACAAATGTACCATTATTACCCAAATACGTTATAAGTAAAACATAGTCATTTTCCATGTTGGGCCTAAAACGATACTTGGTAACGAGAGGAATAACGATGTTTGGAGTACTTATGATTACACTTTTGCTGACAATTGCTTTGGTTGGATCAAATATGGATACAATTCTAAAACAGGGTATAGTATTCCAAGTTCGTTCTGAGATAACTGATAATCCGTCAATATCAAAAAGTTTCACAAATCCAGAAGATTTTGAAAAATTTATTCAGCAAAAAATTGATGAGCGGATTAACACCTTAGGTCTTGACACTCCTTGGTATTCGCCACAAAGAATTGGCTATACAATGTTGAAGATAATGATGTTAGACTTTGGTAATGCAACTTTTCTCACAAGTGATGCTGGCTCATCAAACGTAGGAGATATTCTCCTTGAAAAAATTCCAAAGACTGTTTTACTATTCACTACCGCCACTATAATAATTTCAATAATTGGGATACTGCTAGGTGCCGCATCAAGTAATAAAATTGGTTCAAAAACTGATAGAATTACATCAGTATTTGCAGTAATAAGCAGTAGTTTTCCTGTATGGTGGATTGGCATGTTGATGATATTTGTATTTGCATTCATGTATCAAATTTTTCCAGCCAGAGCAACTCCAGATATTGAACCTAGTGACCCAACATACATTTTTTCACTTTTGTACCACATGACACTTCCAGTAATCACAATTGTTTTGATTGGATTTGGTTCGTGGGCATATTTGGTAAGAAATTTCATGGTTGGTGTCATGCAAGAAGATTTCATTACTGCAAAAAAAACTATGGGAATTAGCAAAAAGAAAATTATATACAAACATGCATTAAAAAATGCAGCCCCTCCAATTGTTACAATTCTTGCACTAAGCCTATCAGGTTCTTTAGGTGGTGCAATAATTACAGAAGCTGTATTTGATTGGCCTGGTATGGGAAGATTATATTTTGAGGCAATTAGTGTAATGGACTTGCCGGTTATAATTGGTTCTACATATATTCTAACAGTTATATTTTTGATTAGTATTTTTGTAGCTGATCTTCTTTATGGCTACTTTGATCCACGGGTGAGGACTAGTGTATGAGTGATCTTTCAATAGGAGAAATTAGGCATGAGTTTACAAAAAACGTCCTAGGATTAATTGGAGTTGGAATAATTGTAATGTTGGTGATCATATCGATGATAGCAGTAATAACAATTCCAGTATCAACATTTCAAGAATGGAACAATCCCGAAAAATGGATAACTTATCCAAAAACATCAGTTCCAATTTGGGTAAATTATTTTACAGCTGAAAAAATTCCTGAGCATGAAATTCTATTGCCTCATATATCCTATACAAATTCAGATAACATACAACTTACATCTGAACAATTTCTTGTAAATTTTGAATTTGACGATTTTCCAAGTGATTTTGTCTATGAATTTGAAGTTAAATATTCTAATTCATATTTAATATCGCTTAATGTATTACGTCCTGATGGATTGATGCTAAATTTACTTACAACAACACTTCCGTTTTCTGAAAATGAAACTGTTTACAAACAAAGAATTTTTTCAACAGATGAGATGATTAAAAAAAATATTTCAATGAAATCAGAATATTTTGCTTTTGATATTTCTGAAAAAACTATAACTGATGTCATATTCTCAGATGTATCACAGAATAATATTCTAAAGGGAGACTATGTGTTTGTAGTTGACACATACGGAATAAAAAAATTAAATGAGAATGTAAACTCTAGAATTATTCTTGGTGGAAAAGCTTTTGGTTTGATGGGAACAGATGAATTAAGAAGAGACCTTGCTGTTGGACTTCTCTGGGGCACTCCATTAGCATTGTTTATCGGCGTCTCTGTTGCAATAGGTTCTGTTGTTGTTGGATTAATTTATGGAGTTTATTCTGGATATAAAGGAAAGAAAACCGATGAGACTATGATGCGTTTTAATGATGTCATTTATGCATTGCCGGCACTTCCATTTTTGATAATTTTGGCTGTAACAATTAGTAATAGTATTTTCTTAATGATTGGATTTTTGATGATATTTAGCTGGGTTGGTGTAGCCAAAGTTTCAAGAAGCATGTCACTTCAGATAAAAACAAGACAGTATGTGGAAGCAGCTAAAATTATGGGGCAAAAAGATAGTAAAATCATATTCAGACACATAATTCCACAATTACTTCCATATGCATTTGCTAGTATTGCAATTTCAGTCCCAGCCGCAATTACTACAGAGGCTGGATTAAGTTTTCTGGGGCTAGGCGATCCAGCATTTCCTACATGGGGACAAATACTTCACGATGCAAATACATACGGCGCTGCGGCACAAGGGTTTTGGTGGTGGATTGTTCCACCCGGATTATTAATTGCAGTAACTGGCCTTGCTTTTGTTTTCATAGGAAATGCACTAGATTCTATTGTAAACCCAAAATTAAAAAGATAGTTAATCAAAAATTAAATTCTCTTATAAGATCAATAGTGTTTTTACTTAATTTGATAGTATATGTTGCAGCGTTAGGATCAACTGCTTTAATTTCTGCCAAAGCATCAGCAAAGTTTGTTTTTTTCTCTTCAGTTGCACCTGCTTCATGTGCACATAAATTGAAAGTTTTCATTTGTAGGTTATTTTTAAGTAAATATGAAATGAACTTCTTATAATTTTCAATATTATACCAATCAACATTCTTTTCTTCACATGCAGAAATCCAAACATCGATGGAATTATGGAAGAAAACTTTTTTTCGAATTACATCCAATGCTAACTCGGTTGATGACATTTTAATGAATTAAAACATCGCTCGTTTCATTGCGGAGCCACATCTGGGACACTCTCTTGCATTGTATACCTTATGACAAACTAAACACTCATACTTAATTTTGCTAGTACCTTCGTTGTTTTGACCAAATAAACCTCCGCCAAATCCGCCAGAGCTACTTGAACCTCCGCCAAATCCACCTCTCATCCTGTTCATCATTCTTCTTCTTAATATAATCGGAAATGCAATGAACAATGCTAATGCGGCGCCAAGACCGTAAGGGAATGGTAAAACCATTTGTAATCCAATACTTACAGCCAAAGATGCAAATAAAAATATCAAATACGACTTATAGTTAATCAATATGCATAGACTTGGTCTAATTTGAATATAAGGTTTTGTCAGAAAATTTTCATTTTACTTATTACTACTCTGAAACTGAGGTTGTGATTGAATTTCCTGAACTATCACAAGCAAACACATCATCTTCATTGTATGGTGATTTTACAATAACTGAGACTAAACCAAAAAAATTATTCAAATCTTCAAATGATGGGTTAGCTGAACCATCTGGGTGTGAACGTGCCATTCCTACATAACTCAAATCCAATGGTAAGAAACTTGATGGAAATCCAGCAAACGTTGGCCCTGTTTCTGAGAATGGTGGAATAACTAAACTCTCAATGAATATCACACCGTTTTTTGATTTTCCTTTTAAAATTAATGCCATCTCGTCTGGATGATTCATTTTACAGTAAGAAAGAATCCCTTCATGTGCCTGTTTTGTTAAAATAACAGATCTTTCAATTTTTTTAGATTTGAATATCATTTTTAGTGTAAGATATTTTATAGTGAATTGATGATGCCTGTTTTAGATTTAACTCCAATTTTGAAATTATGCCATGAAGTGAACTCTTACTAGAATCAATCTGTTCCTGAATTAAAGACATTTTAGACGTTGCATCTGATATGCTAGATGTAGATTTTTCCAAACCACTTATTGATTTAGATAATTTATCATTATCAAAAATAGTTAGATCACTAATTAATTTAGATTTTTTCTCAACAAACATGTTTTTTTGATCAATTAATTGTGGAAGTAAATCCATAATCTCATTTATTGCATGTTTAGATTTGTTGACATCTTTTACAGACACCGAGCCAGATTCAACTCCAGATCGTACAGAATTTAAGATTGTAGTAATATCAGACATGTTTGTTCTAGATAGAACATCATATGGAGAAGTCGCAAGGTTTTCTGTCATTATTTTAAGTGGTTTATCAAGTGCTGAAACATAGACGTATTTGTTTAATGGTCTGGATATTTTGATA
>Ga0257111_1000080_pt1 | contig 35762 bp, 29 predicted proteins | sample LP_taG_6_FD_191567 | JGI IMG/M metagenome (GOLD analysis project Ga0257111, IMG submission 191567) | Marine microbial communities from Northeast Subartic Pacific Ocean, Canada - LP_J_2015_P26_500m | ecosystem: Environmental > Aquatic > Marine > Oceanic | place: Canada: Northeast Subartic Pacific...
GCGATCAAAATCTTGAACTGTCATTCTTAGATTATATATTATTTAAAATAGAATAAACTATAATAGGTGGGCATTCCGGGTCAGGAACATGATTTCCCTTCCGACAACTTTAAGTATCCCTGTTGCAGGTATAGCTAAAAGCATTCCAAGCGGCCCGATCAGTGTTCCACCGATAAGTAATGCAATCATAACCACCAATGGATGTATACCAACACTTTCTCCAACCAGAATAGGCGTTACCAGGTTATTATCTATTTGTTGGACTATAAGGAACATTAGGATTATGTCCAAAATGTAAAAAGGCGAGGGTACGGTGCTAAAAAGTTGATGACTCAGAGCAACTTCTGAACCAATGTTATTCATCACTGCGACAAGTATTGCAGGTAACATTCCTGCAAAGGGGCCCACAAGTGGAATTAAATTTGCCAAGCCAGCAATAATGCCAATAAATACAACTAAGGTAAGATTTGCACCTGTTGCATTTAGTATGTAAAGACCAATAATTGACATTATTGCAACGCTCGATGCTGCTAATAGTTGACCTTGCAAATAATTTGATACCTGATGTTCAACGTTAAATATAAGCCTTAACCCCATTTCGAAATATTTATTTGGGATGAACTGCACCAAAGATTTTTTGAACTCGTGATAATTTGCTAAAAGAATTATGGTGAATATTAAAACCATGATTGCCGTAAAGATAAAACCCCCAATAGTGCCAGCTAAAGAGACTAAATTTTGAATTATATCACCTACCATATCATTAATCTTTGATACGATGTTAGATGAATCTATATCGGGAATATTTACATGTTTTTTCAGGGCCAATTCCAGTCGAACAGCTAATGAATTTAGGTTCTCTGCATACCCTTTAGTTTCTATCTGGCTAGAAAATTCACGGGCTTGTCTTAGCATTCCCGATGCAAAACTTTTCAGAAAAATAATGAAAGCACTAATCAGGCTAATTGTTACAATTAATACACTCAATGCTCTAGACTTTATTTGACTTTCTAGATGGTCTACTAATGGCAATAATATAGTTGAAAAAAGAAAAGCAAATATCAACATAGTGATTACTGAAGAGATGTACGGCCATATTATTGTTAAAAATCCAAACGCAATAACCGTTAAGATTAAACGGTAAATTAACTGTAGGTAATTTTTTTCCTGGCTCAAGATTATCTTATCATTTACCTGATTGTTCCTGTATCAATAATTCATTTGTCTTTCGGAGACGGGTACAGACTACTTTGGATAAGTTTTGCAGAATTTTATTACCTAGTGCGGGTTTTCTTTCAATTAGAATTTGAAGGTCCGAACGAAAAAATCCTAATAATCTAGAATGATCAGTTGCGATGGCGGCTGCAGAACGTACCTCATCTTCCAACAACGCCATTTCCCCGAAAAAATCACCATTGGATAATTCGGCCAACACTTGTGAATTACCACTTGTTTCACCAACAATAATTTTTACAGCTCCGGACTGAATAATAAACATTCCTTCACCAGGGGCATGACGTTTAAAAACATATTCTTCTGGTTTATAGATTCGATCATGCAGCAACTTGCTAACTTCATTTAATTCTTTTTTCTTGAGTTCTGTAAAAATTGGTAAATTTTTTATAATTGTAACTGTTTCGCTTTCAGTTTTGCCCCAATTTTTAAACAGATTAGTCCAGTATGCGTTTTTCAAAATCCTTACCTCATCAATATGATCAGATAAAATAGACAAGGTTCTTAAGGCTTGTCAAGAGAACTCTTTAAGACAAAATTAAAACCCTTTGGATGGGTTTTATTCTGCTGGGTAGTTTTGTATAGTATGGTTTTAAGGTTTTTGTTAATAAATACCCTCATTTTTACTTCTTTTATTTTTTCTCAGGAAAGTCGCCGTGATTATGATGCTGAGTTGGATTATCAATCAGAAGCCATAAATAATGTCAGGAAAGAAATAGAGGAAACGCGACGCAGGATCAAATCAGAAAAGAAAAAGGAGAAATCAACTGCACGACGATTAACAAATATCGATAAAGAAATATCCTTAACCGATAAACTTTATACTCAACTAAATCAGGAGTTGGGTAAGACTGAAACGAATATAGACAAATTATCAACAGCGATACAGGCAAATGAACATCAACTTGAAATTTTGCGTGATAGGTATGCCGTAAGAGTTGTGCAAATGTATAAAAAGGGGACTTTGGCCGATATTGAAAAGCTTTTGAGCTCCTCATCATGGCGACAGGCTATATATCGTTCTAAATACATGGGCGTAATATCTAACATTGATCAAAAAACACAGAACAAGATAAAATCGTTATTGATTGATATAGGAAGACAAAGAATTGGTTTGGAATCTTCTTATCGAAATAAAGTTCGGTTAAAAAAGGACCAAGAAGATAGCAAAGTAACACTTCGTGCAAGTCGGAAGAAACGCCAACAGGAATTGAATAAAATTCGTAACAATCAGTCTGAATTGACAAAATATCTTGAGGAAAAACAAGCTGGGATGCAAGAATTGGAGAGTTTGCTAAAAAAAGTCCGTCAGGAAAGATCTAGCTATGATCGGGCAGATCGTATACGGAAACAACAGGCTGCATTAAAAACGGAAACATTTGGCAAACTTAAAGGACAGCTGCCATGGCCGGCAGCTGGTCGAGTTGTTAAAAAGTTCGGTCGCACTTGGAATTCAGAGCGGAAAACAACCACTGAGAATCCTGGTATTGACATAAAAGGAAAACCAGGCTCTCCAGTCCGATCAGTTATTGGTGGTATTATTACAACCATAACTTACATTCGGGGTTATGGCACTACTATAATTATTGATCACGGTGGAGGTTTCTATACAGTATACAGCCATGTGACAAATGTGGAAACTAACGAGGAAAATGAGGTTCAGGCTGGTGATATTATCGCCTACATGGGTAATGCAGGTTCCATTGATGGGTCAAAATTACATTTCGAGATTTGGGGACATGGACAAAAATTAAATCCTGAAAAATGGTTGATGAAAAGATGACATTTATCAAGCTTAATGTTCAGCAGTCTATTTGGAGTAAGTTGAGTCAGTTAAAAAGCAACCACCGCATTGCCAATGCGTATCTTTTCTCAGGGTCCAGGGGATCCGGTAAGGAGGCGATAGCGCTCAAATTCGCTACATATGTTAACTGTACTGCTGTTGATGGCCCATGTGGAGAATGTGCTTCCTGTCGTCAATTTAGATTCTTACAGCACGAACATTTAAGATTGATCGTACCCATGCCACGCGAGGTAAAATCATCAGGTAATGCTGATGTAGCAGCACTATTAGATGCAATCAAGATTAAGGCAAAAAATCCATTTTATAAAATCACTTTGCCAAAAGCCAACACGATTCCAATCAGTCATATTAGGAAACTACAGAGAGACTTGTACCTTAAATCAATACAAACTGGTCGCAAGATAGTTTTGATTTATGACGCTCATATGTTGTGTACAGGCGATGCATCATCTGCCAATGCAATATTAAAAATTCTCGAAGAGCCGCCTAATAATACAACTTTTATTTTGGTTACCGATTTTAAAGCTGATTTAATACCGACAATTTTATCTCGTTGTCAATGCTTGGATTTTCCCCCATTAAAAAGAGATGACGTCGTTGCTTATCTGTTATCATCGGGTGTTGAAGATTATTTAGCGCAATTCGCTGCCAATATAGCTGATGGTGATATGCGTCGAGCGCTTGCATTGACAGACTTTGGTAAGAATGATATTATGGAATTGGTAAAAACGTTGAGAAACCTAGTATCGGAAGAACACGTAGAAAATTGGCGTTCGTTCAATCAAAATTATAGTAGGATGGCAAAAAATAATTTTTATGAATTCGAATTCCATCTTTTTTTACTGCAATGGTCGTTAAAACAAGCTTATTTGCAACGAGTGGGTATCAATAACTCTGATGTTATCAATGGCATGTCCACTGATTTGCGAGAATTTAACGCCAATTTTCCAAACGCTAACTTCGATAAAATCAATAATATAATTGAAGAAACAATTATTGCTCCTCGAAAGAATCTTTACATGCCATTAATATTGACAAACTTTTTGATTGGTATCAAACAGAGTTTAGATAAGTAGATTTACTGATAGCAAATAATGTCAAATACTTTTTATATCACAACTCCTATTTACTATGTGAATGATAAACCGCACATCGGTCATGCTTATACGACAATATTGGCTGATGTACTAGCACGTTTTCATCGAAATCTAGGATATGATACGTTTTTTCTAACTGGTTTGGATGAACATGGGCAAAAAGTACAACAGGCTGCGGTAGAGCGTAATGTAGACCCCCAGCAGCATTGTGACAAAATGGCGCCACAATTCATTGAATTATGGGATAAATTGCATATTTCCAATGATGACTTCATCCGCACTACAGAGCCAAGACATAAGCAAGTAGTTCAGGAAATTTTGCAGCAAGTTTTTGATAAAGGTGATATTTATAAAGATGAATACAAAGGATTATACTCTGTATCCGAAGAGAGATTTATTACTGAAAAGGAAATGGAGAGCGGACAGTTTCATGATATCAAGGAATTACAGGAAAAAAATTATTTTTTTAAAATGAGCGATTATCAAAGTCAGCTCATTGAATATATTGAAGAACATGAGACATTTATTCAACCAAAACATCGTAAAAATGAAATTCTTGGGTTTTTACGACGACCGTTAAGTGACTTATGTATTTCACGACCAAAATCTCGGTTGAATTGGGGTATTGAACTGCCGTTTGATGAAGATTATGTAACCTATGTGTGGTTTGATGCCCTGATTAATTATGTAACCGCAATCGGATATGGTACTGAGGACTCTTCTTTTAAGAAATGGTGGCCAGCAAATTACCATTTGATCGGTAAAGATATTTTAACAACCCATGCTGTTTATTGGCCCACAATGCTCATCTCAGCAGGACTGCCATTACCCAAATCAATTTTTGCACATGGATGGTGGCTAAGCGGTGAATCAAAAATGAGTAAATCAGTTGGTAATGTAATTAATCCTCTTGATTTGATTGAAGAGTACGGAGTTGATCCAGTCCGTTATTATTTAATGCGAGAGATGGTATTGGGTCAAGATGCAAATTTTACGATGGATTCTTTTATCAAGCGTTACAATAGCGACCTAGCTAATGATTTTGGGAATTTATTAAATCGTATATCAACCCTTATTAATAAGAATTATGATGGAATAATTCCTCAGTCTAGAGAGCTTACTTTGGAGGAAAATATTCTAAAAGATGCCGCTGGTAAATTAGTCAGTAAAATAGATGGAAAAATAAAGAATATGAAAATTAATGAAGCTATTGAAGACATCATGCAATTTATCAGGCGGATCAATAAGTACATGGAAGAACAAGCGCCTTGGAAACTAGTGAAGGAAAATAAAGATGCAGCCGGAAGAATATTATATACTGCTGGCGAATCCCTACGGATTGGCGCTTCGCTCCTTTCTCCTATAATGCCAAATAGAACATCCATTTTGCTTGAGGCTTTAAATACAGAAGAATCAACAGAATGGGGCGGTCTGAAATCAGGAAATAAAATACGAGTCCACCAACCTCTTTTCCCGCGCATACAGGTCTAACTTATCAATTCGTAATAATGTTAACAGACACCCATTGCCACCTATTTTATGACGAAATAAAAAAAGACATAGCCAATATCTTAAATCGTGCTGAAAAGTTAGGTGTCAACCGCTTTATTTGTGTCGGCACAAATATGGAAGATTCCTTGCAGTGCTTGGAATTGGCTGAGAAATATGAGAATATTTTCGCTTCAGCTGGTATTCATCCACATGATTCTAAGAATGTACCTCCAGATTATCTGGATCAAGTCAAGAAATTCATGAAATCCAGCGAAATGGTAGCGATTGGGGAGATAGGTTTAGACTATTACAGGAATATTTCACTCCCTGATATACAAAGATCAGTTTTCCGTGAACAAATGCAACTCGCACAAGAACTGAAAAAGCCGGTTATTTTCCATAATCGGGATGCTGATATAGATGTAATTAAAGTATTATCTGATTTTCCTGATGTGATTGGTGTGGCACATTGTTTTTCATCTACTATTTCAACAGCAAAGACATTATTAGACATGGGTTATTATATTTCTTTCTCTGGAAACTTGACCTTCAGAAATAGTAACCTTCCGGAAGTTGCCAAGTACTTACCGCTAGATGGAATACTGGTTGAAACTGATTCTCCCTATTTAAGTCCCGTCCCGTACCGCGGGAAAAGAAATGAACCTGGGCGAACTAGGTATGTAGCCGAAAAATTAGCCGAAATACATCAAGTTCCTTTGGAATTGGTTGCGCGTAAGACAACAGAAAACGCCAATCGGTTATTTTATCTTTAATGGCCCACCCTTTTAGAAAAAAGTGGGGTCAGAATTTTTTAATGGATAATAACTTACTGGATAAAATTGTATCAACAGTTGATCCGCAGGTAAATGATCATATCCTGGAAATAGGCCCTGGTGAAGGTGTTTTAAGTGAGAAGATATTACCAAAAGTAAAAGAAATGCTGGCAATTGAAATAGATCCTTTACTTGTAGATCATTTAAATAAACAAAAAAATTTAAAACAGTTAAATGTTATTCAAGGTGATATCTTAGTTAATAATATTAGAGATTTACCCATCACCAATCCTATAAGAGTAATCGGTAATATTCCCTATAATATTACGTCACCGATAATTTTCTGGCTGATCGAGCAACTAGATTACTGGGATGATGCTTTTGTGATGGCACAGAAGGAAGTAGCACAACGCCTTACAGCAAAAGTATGTACGAAAGCTTATGGTCGGTTAACCGTAGTTGTTGGTGCTTATTTGAATGTTGACTATAGGTTTACCGTACCGCCAGATGTATTCGTTCCCAAACCCAAGGTAGATTCTGCGTTTATCCGCCTAACTAAAAAGAAGCAGTCACTTATTAAAGATGAGGATTACGTTAAGTTTACTAAGATAGTAGCAGCTGCTTTTAACCAGCGTCGCAAAATGCTGCGAAATTCTATGAAAAGTTGGGATTTCTCAAAGTCAGTTAAAGAAAAAATCGATTTTTCTCGTCGCCCTGAAAGTCTTTCCGTTGAAGAATTTTCCTTATTGGTAAAGTGAAATATTGCCCTTAACAGGTTTCTTGGGTCGTATGTATTAAATAGTGTAAATTTGTTGGCTTTTCTAAAAAATAATACAATGAGGTGTAAATGGCAAAAACAGGCAGAACTGTAAATGAATCAAATAGAAGCTTAAGTCGATATCTTGAGGAAATCGGTGATTTTGAACCACTTAATCCAGATCGTGAAGTAGAACTTGCGATAAAGATAAAAAAAGATGACCATAGTGCACTTGAGGAATTAGTAAAAGCTAATCTAAGGTTTGTGGTATCAGTTGCAAAAGATTATCAGGGACAAGGACTGCCCTTAACGGATTTGATCAATGAAGGTAACTTAGGATTGATTAAGGCAGCAGGGCGATTTGATGAAACACGTGGATTTAAATTTATTTCATATGCTGTCTGGTGGATTAGACAATCAATCCTACAAGCCCTGGCGGAACATTCACGTATTGTTCGGTTACCGCTGAATCGTGTTGGTACGATCAGCAAGATCACAAAAACAGCCGAAAAATTGGAAGCTGAAATTGAACGTTCACCTAATGAGAAAGAAATCGGCCGACAATTGAATATGACATCGGACGAAGTTATTGATGCAATGCGAATATCGCGTCGGCACCAATCACTTAATGCACCATTTAGGGATGGTGATAAAAATTCACTTATCGATATCATTAAGGATGAGAATCAAATTGCACCCGATACTCCACTAATGAATGATTCGCTTAAGGATGAGATCCGTAATTCTCTGGATACACTTAAAGACAGAGAGAGAATGGTCATCAAGATGTATTTCGGTATTGAACGTGATTATGCACTCACATTGAATGAAATTGGTGAGGAGTTTAATCTTACCCGTGAACGTGTAAGACAGATTAAGGAAAAGGCAATTCGACGTCTGCGGCACCGTTCCCGCAGTAAAACATTAAGAAATTATTTAGGCTAATATATGAAGGAGGTAAAAATAAATGGTTGAGGTAACTGTTAGAGAAGGCGAGCCTTTGGAACGCGCTTTACGACGGTTTAAGAAGAAATGGGAGCGCGCAGGAATTTTACGTGAGGTTAGACAAAAATCATATTATGTAAAGCCAAGTGATAAGAAACGTGCTGAGCGAAAAAAAGCTGCTAGACGAATGACGAGAATATCACGCTACTAATTTTCATAATACATTATGAAAGTGTTTGAAAAGGTTCGGGTCTTAAACCCGAACCTTTTTTATTTTTTACCATGTTGATTCGTAGTATATCTGGTGTTCGAGGTCTGGTAAAAACAGACTTGTTACCTGAAACCTGCGCTGCTTACGCAACGGCAGCTCATACAATGTTCCCTGATGGTGTTATTATGATCGGAAGAGATTCTAGACCGTCAGGAGAGCATTTATCAGATGCAATGGTGGAAATATTCCTGAATTATGGGAGAGATGTCATTTCATTAGGTATTGTGCCAACACCTACGGTGCAGTTTATGGTAGAGAGAACTGATGCTGTTGCGGGTGTTGTAATCACTGCTAGTCATAATCCCATTGAATGGAATGGATTAAAATTTATCCGCGGTGATGGAACATTTTTCCGACCTGATGAATGTGATAGCTTATTCTCTGTAGTAGATGCTGGTATTGAATTTCCAAATCAGGATATTGAGCGCGGTACAATCTTTATGGATGTTAATGCTGTCCAGAAACATATTATCCAAGTGGCAAGCCTACGTAGTGTCGATATAAATAAAATACGTAAGAAAAAATTCAAGGTAGTGATAGATGCTGTAAATGGTGCTGGCTATGATGCAGTACCAAGATTGCTAGAATCATTTAATTGCGAAGTAATCCGTATGAATTGTGAACCAAATGGTGAATTCACAAGAGGGACGGAACCATTACCAGAAAATCTAGAGATGCTTAGCACGGCGGTGGTTAGAAATAATGCCGATGTTGGATTCGCTGTGGATCCAGATGCTGATCGTTTAGCAGTTGTATCTGAGGATGGAAGACCATTAAGTGATGAATATACCTTAGCCATAGCAGGTGATGGCTATATCAGGCAAATGAAAACACAAGAAACTTTCGTTATAAACCTATCTACATCTATGGTACTAGAAAAAATAGCTATAAGATATAATTGTAGTGTTGAGCGAACTCCGGTAGGTGAGATTAATGTAGTTCAAAAAATGATTGATGTCGGCGCAAAATTCGGTGGCGAAGGTAATGGTGGCATTATCCTCAAGGAAGCACATCTAGGTCGGGATTCCTTGGTTGGCTGTGCTATGGTACTTAATAGGATGGCACTGACTGATGAGCGGTTAAGCCTTATTTACGCTGGGCTTCCTCAGTTCGTAATTGTGAAGGATAAACTGGCTATTGATGGAGTTGATATGGACAACCTAATCACAGCTGCAATTAATAAATTTGAAGGTGCAGAAATAAATACAGAAGATGGCACTAAATTCACTTGGGACAATCAATGGATTCACTTGCGTAAATCCAATACTGAACCGATAATTAGAATTTATGCAGAAGCTGAAAATCAGGATTCCGCACAGAAACTAATAGATAAAATGAAGTCCTTAATTGAGACCTAATTACCATAGTGTTAAATAATAGAACTATAGATCAGGTTGGTGCAGAGGAAAGAGTTTCCAGGCTTTTTTCAAGAAGCATAAAACGAGAGTCCAAAGTCCAGGCACTTAAAATGATCCTCAGCATGATTGATCTGACTACATTGGAGGGAAAGGATTCTCCAGGAAAAGTAAAGCAGTTATGTTATAAAGCTGCCCATCTACATGATCAACAACCGGGGTTGCCAGCTGTTGCTGCAATTTGTGTTTACCCAAACATGGTGCCTGTAGCAAAAGTTGCCTTGGTTGGAACTAATATTAAAGTTGCTTCCGTAGCTACGGCGTTTCCAAGCGGTATGACAAATCTATCAGCGAAGCTCAAAGAGGTACGATCTGTAGTTGATGCCGGGGCTGAAGAGGTGGATATGGTAATATCGAGAGGTAAATTCTTAAGCGGCGATCTCAAATATGTTGGCGATGAGGTTGCTCAAATAAAAGATGCCTGTGGTGCAGCAAAACTAAAGGTAATACTAGAAACTGGGGAACTTGTTACTTTGGATAATGTGCGCAGGGCAAGTGATCTAGCCATGCATGCTGGTGCAGACTTTATTAAAACCTCTACGGGAAAGATCAATCCAGCTGCAACACCTGTAGTTGTCCTAACTATGTTGGAAGCTATACGTGATCATTATTTACAAACTGGGCATAGAATCGGCATGAAACCAGCTGGTGGGATTAGCACCGCAAAGCAAGGGATTCAATATTTAGTAATGGTTCGTGAAACACTTGGACAGGCATGGCTTACGCCCGATTTGTTTCGTATTGGTGCTAGTTCTCTTGCAAATGATGTTTTGATGCAGATTATTAAACAAAACCAGGGCAACTATCAATCATCTGATTATTTTTCATTGGATTAATGTATGGTAGGTAGGACTAATACAAGAAAAAAGAAGGTATCAACAAATTGGGAATATAGTGCCGCGCCGGAGAGCACTGATCATATTTCATTAATGTCTAATTATGATTTGTTCATTGCAGGAAAATTTACAAAGCCAAAGGAAGGGACTTATTTTAATTCCATTAATCCGGCTAATGAAACTAGCATAGCGAAAGTAGCTTCCGCCAGCAAAGCTGATGTTAATAAAGCTGTTGCTGCAGCTAAAGTAGCGTATGAAAATGTTTGGAAGAAAATGGACCCATCCCAACGAGGGAAATATATATATCGTATTGCCCGGCTTATTCAGGAACGGGCTCGAGAATTTGCTGTCATTGAGACATTGGATTGCGGTAAGCCAATAAGGGAATCAAGGGATATAGATATACCATTAGCAGCAGCTCACTTTTTTTATTACGCTGGCTGGGCTGATAAACTTGATTATGCTTTTCCCGGTCGAAAAACAAAACCTATCGGCGTTGCTGGACAAATTATCCCGTGGAATTTCCCACTATTGATGGCAGCCTGGAAAATTGCCCCAGCGCTCGCTACTGGCAATACCGTTGTACTAAAACCGGCTGAAACAACGCCCTTAACCGCGCTTAAACTTGCAGAAATCATCCAGGATGCAGATTTACCTCCTGGAGTAGTAAACATTGTTACCGGAGATGGAATTACTGGCGAATATTTGGTGAACCACTCCAAAGTAGATAAAATTGCGTTCACTGGTTCAACAGAAGTTGGAAAATCAATCATACGTGCTTTAGCGGGCTCCAGTAAGAAATATACTTTGGAACTCGGCGGTAAAGCTGCCAATATAATTTTTGAGGATGCACCTATTGATCAGGCTGTAGAGGGAATAATAAATAGTATATTTTTCAATCAAGGTCATGTCTGCTGCGCTGGCTCGCGATTATATGTTCAAGAGAGTGTCTCTAAAGAAATAATATCTAAATTAAAAAGTCGTATGGAAAACCTGATTTTAGGTGACCCCTTAGATAAGAATACAGATATCGGGGCAATTAATTCGAAGACACAGTTGGAAAAGATTCAAATGTATCTAGATATTGGTGTAGATGAAGGAAGTACAATATATCAGTCAACTTGTACTATACCAAAAAAGGGTTATTGGTGTGCACCGACACTTTTTACCGATATGAGTCAATCGCATCGCTTGGTCCAGGAGGAAATATTCGGGCCTGTTTTAGTGATTCAAACCTTTCGTACAATTGATGAGGTAATTGCTAAAGCCAATAATACACCTTATGGATTATCTGGTGGCGTATGGACAGATAAAGGATCGAAGATTTTCAAAATATCGAAAGATATTCGTGCCGGTGTAATTTGGGGAAATACATTCAATAAGTTTGATCCAACTTCTCCCTTTGGAGGTTATAAAGAAAGCGGGATAGGTCGCGAAGGCGGCTTGGAAGGATTATTACCATATGTTAATCTCTATTAACAATTCTGGATAATGACGCAATCATTACATATTAATAAGACCTATAAACTTTACATTGATGGCAAGTTTCTGCGTACTGAATCTGGCCGTTATATTAAGTGGACTGACCCTAAGAAAAATATGCCCATTATTAATTTCTGCCACGGTTCCAGAAAAGATTTTAGAAATGCAGTTGTGGCTGCACGAAGTGCTTTCAAAGCCTGGTCTGGTCGTTCAGCATATAATCGTGGACAAATATTTTATCGTATAGCGGAAATGTTGGAAGGCAGGAAGGAACAATTTAAATCAGAGTTGATTTTACAAGGATTTACTAAGAAACAATCAGAGAAAGAAGTAGCCCTTAGTATTAATCGTATAGTTTACTATGCTGGTTGGGCAGATAAATATCAACAACTTTTCAGTAGAGTAAATCCTGTTTCCTCACCATATTATAATTTTTCGACGCCAGAACCAACTGGTGTCGTTGCAGTAATTGCACCTGATCATTCATGTTTGCTGGGTTTCCTGTCAGTAGTTGTACCCGCTGTTGTAGGTGGCAATACAGTGGTAGTCCTAGTTTCTGAATCATACCCATTGTGTGGAATAACGTTTGCAGAAGTGTTGCACTCTTCTGATGTCCCTGGTGGCGTGATAAATATTATGAGCGGTCGACATAATGATTTGATTGAACAGTTTTCATCCCATATGGATGTAAATGCAATTATTTATTGTGGGGTCGATTCTGGTCATGCAAGTGTGGTTGAAAAAAATACTGCCTTAAATGTTAAGAGAGCAGTTAATTATGCGGATAAGAATTGGATAAATCCAGATGCGCAGGGACCATATCATATAATGAAAAGTCAGGAAATAAAAACTTCCTGGCATCCTATCGGGTACTGATCGATCTTATTATTTAAGTTTCACAATGATTAATCCTATAGTAAAAGGATCAGAATTAAGCCTAGAAATAGAATCATTGGCCTTTGGCGGAAAAGGTGTGGCTAGAAAGGATAATTTTGTCGTTTTTGTAAAAAATACTTTACCCGGACAAAAAGTACGTGTGTTGGTATATAAAAAGCATAGAGGTTATGCAGAAGCTAGACCATTGGAAATCTTAAGAGATTCACCACATGTAGTTGATTCACTATGCAGGCATTTTCCCGTTTGTGGTGGTTGCAGCACACAAAACCTAGATTATAAAGAACAGGTAAATCAGAAAAAAAAACAGGTTGAAGATCTTTATATAAGGCAAGCTGGAATAGATGATTTTAGAGTGAATAAAGTTATAGCTGCTGATAAACAATATAATTACCGTAATAAAATGGAATTTTCATTTAGTAATCGACGTTGGATACTTGAAGGAGAAAAAGAAGTTCCAGAATCTGATTTTGCACTCGGATTACATATTCCTCGCCGTTACGATAAAATTTTGGATATCAATGAATGTCATATTCAAGAAAATATATGTAATAACATATTGAATTTGGTGCGGACTGAAGCATTAAATAATAATCTGAAGCCATATGATAATAAAACAAACAACGGCTACTTACGCCATTTGGTGCTTCGCTATGGTTGTAATACTGGCGAGTTAATGGTAAATCTGGTTACCAGGTATGAAAATACGAAGGTACTGGATCCAATTATAAAAGCGCTATTAAATCAATTCCCCGATATCACTTCAATCGTGAATAATATAAATACTAGAAGAGCAGATGTAGCTTTTGGTGAATCAGAAATAATCCTATATGGAGCACCTAATATCCGGGAAAAATTAGGTAACATCACTTTCGAAATTTCGGCGAACTCCTTTTTCCAGACTAATACTGAACAGGCGGAGAAATTATTTCTTGTCGTGCAAGAGAATGCTGGTTTAACTGGAAAGGAAATAGTTTTTGATTTGTTTTGTGGTACAGGGTCTATCTCTCTATTCTTAGCGCGTTATGCAAAGGAGATATATGGCTTTGACGTAATTAAAAGTGCAATTGAAGATGCAACAAGAAACGCAGTAGTCAATGGAATTGGTAATACAAAATTTCAAAAAGTAAATCTCGATACTTATTTTAAAAAAGGTCGTAATCTAGATAATTATCCAACTCCGGATTTATTGATACTTGATCCACCAAGATCTGGCATTCATAAAAATATGGTGAAATCATTGCCTAAGTTCGGTTCTCGACGTATAGTTTATGTATCATGTAACCCTACAACTCAGGCGCGGGATATAATCCAATTAATTCATTGGGGCTGGAAATTACAATCAATGACCTTGGTGGATATGTTCCCTCATACTCCCCATATTGAGACCGTCGCATTATTGACAAAGTAATTAAAGATGAATCGAACCTTTATATCTTATTTTTTCTTGACTTAAATTTTTATCCATGAGTCGTTGGTTTAGACACCTGATACGAAACAGTTTTTTCCAGGTAGGTGCTGGTTTATTAATCGTCATGGTGCTTGGTGGATTTATAGTTATATACTTGGAGACGGGCCCTATTACTGAAAAAGAAACACCTTTTTGGTGGGCTATAGTAACCATGACAACAGTAGGTTATGGAGATTATTACCCGGCGACCCCAGAAGGTAGGTTTTTCGCAGTAATTATCATGTTTGCGGGAATATCACTAGTTTCTCTATTAACTGCAACAATCTCATCCATTTACGTAGCAAAAAGAATTCGGGAGGATAAAGGTTTGGAAAAAGTAGACATACATGATCACATCATTATTTGTGGTTGGAATAAGAATGCAGAATCAATTATTGATTCATTAAGGAATTTAACTGATCAAAAAACACTTGAACTGGTTCTTATTAATGAAATCCACGAAGATATAGTTAATCATTTGAAAAATAAGTATAAGGATGTGGATCTTCATTTTGTTGCTGGAGATTTTACCAGCGAGGAGATTTTAAATAAGGCTAGTATAGTAAATGCTAAAACAGTAATAATTATTCCTAATATCGATGACGAAAATATAGGTTCTCCGGATGAAAAGACAATTTTTGCGACTCTTACCATAAAAAGTTTGGTATCCAGTGTTCGGGTAGTTGCATATCTCATGCAACGTGAAAATCTAACTCACATAAGACGTGCGAATGTTGATGAAGTAGTTCTTAGTGACGATTTTGGTGCTTATATGCTGGCTTCTCATGTTATGGATCCCGGTATTCCCCAAACCACTAAAACATTACTTAATGCAAGTTCAGACGCCAGGTTGAGACGCGTTGATATTCCCAACCAGTTTGTTGGAAGAACATTTGATGACTTATTTAGCTATTTTCGGTCAATCAGCTCTTGGATTCTTATCGGTCTTTTTTCGGAAGAGGAAAATTTGGGCATTGGAGAGGTTCTATCTGCAGATACTTCAGCGCTAGATGCATTCATTGAGCGAAAATTAAATGAGGGAGGGATCTCTTTGCTGGAAGAGAGTAAAGTTACAACAATAATCAACCCCAAAAGCAGTTTCATAATCGAAGCAGGCCAGCGTGCCATCGTAATTCCTTGAGGTAGCTATGGATATTAAAGAATTAAAGCAATTTCAGATATTTAGGAACCTAGATGAGAATGAAATAATACTGTTTCAGAAAAAAATGAAAAATATAAATGTGCCTGAGGGACAGAATTTTATAGTAGAAGGAGATATTGGTGATTCTATTTACCTGCTGTTGGAAGGACAAGTAAGAATAAACCAGGCACTGACTCTTTCAATGCACAAGAGTGGTCTTGATAATCGTGAAAAAGCGATTATTAACCTTTCAGCAGATGTGAAGCCACTTTTTGGCGAGATGTCTCTATTTGACAAAGAAGACCTTCGTAGTGCCAGTGTGAAAGCAATTACAGAATGTAAATTGGCCCAACTTATGTCTGATGACCTGTTGGCAATCTGTGATGAATATCCAGATATAGGCTACAAGGTGATGAAAAATTTAGCTAAGATTCTTTGCAAGAGATTGGTTGAGACTAATCAAAATGTATTAAAGTTAACTACCGCATTTAGTCTCGTATTAGAAAGATAATTAAAAAATTATCACTGGATGATTACGGCGAATGGCACAACCCCAGTTAGAAAAAGTTTATGATCCAAATCGGGTCGAAGATAAATGGTATTTACACTGGTTAGACCAGAATTATTTCCACGTTGAACCAGATCCCCAAAAAAAACCTTACACAGTAGTAATACCACCGCCTAACATTACTGGCATGCTTACAATGGGGCATGTATTAAATAATACAATTCAGGACATACTTATTAGGAAAGCAAGAATGGAAGGAAAACAAGCTTGCTGGATTCCTGGCACTGATCATGCTTCAATTGCGACGGAAACAAAAGTAGTTGAGATGTTAATGGATCAAGGAATTAAAAAAGATTCTCTATCGCGAAAAGAGTTTGTAGACCATGCCTGGCAATGGAAAGAAAAATATGGCGACATGATTATACAGCAATTAAAAAAACTTGGTTGTTCTTGTGATTGGGAACGGGAGAGGTTTACCATGGACGATGGTTATACCCGTGCTGTAATTGAAGCTTTTGTTAAACTCTATGAAAAAGGGCTTATTTATAAAGGGCAAAGACTTGTTAATTGGTGCCCTGTTTCGAAATCAGCTATAAGCGATGAAGAAGTAACTCACCAGGAGGTCAATGGAAACTTATGGTATTTTCGCTATCCGATAACAAGTTCTGATGAATTTTTAGTTGTAGCTACGACACGTCCAGAAACAATGTTAGGTGATACTGCTGTAGCAATTCATCCAAAGGATAAGCGCTATAAACATTTGCTTGGAGAATCAGTATTACTGCCACTAGTTGATAGGGAAATACCAATTATTGCTGATGAATTTGTGGATCCGGAATTTGGAACCGGCTGTGTAAAAGTCACTCCGGCCCATGACCCCAATGATTTCGCTATTGGCGAACGCCATAATCTTGCGTTTATCAATATAATGAATGCTGATGCTTCCTTAAACTCTAACGTACCGGGGAAATACAGGGGCATGAGTCGGGAGGATGCGCGTAAAGCAGTAGTCAATGATTTTGAGGCTGCAGGACTGTTAGAGAAAACAGAGGAATATATTCATAAGGTTGGGTTTTCAGAGCGTGGCAGTGTTCCCATAGAATATTATATGTCTGATCAATGGTTTTTGAAAATGACTGAATTATCCAAACCAGCATTGGAGGCTGTAAATAAAGGCCTGATAAACTTTCATCCCACGCATTGGGTAAAGACCTATAATCACTGGATGGAAAATATAAAGGACTGGTGTATCAGTCGACAATTATGGTGGGGACATCGCATACCTGTGTGGTATCACAATGAAGATCCAAAAAAGATTCATGTTTCATTAGATGGACCTGAAGACAAAAATAATTGGACGCAGGATAAGGATGTCTTGGATACTTGGGCTTCATCTTGGCTGTGGCCCTTTGCAGTACATCAATGGCCGGAAAAAGATGATGAATTAGATTATTTCTATCCAACCGCGTCATTAGTAACAGGCCCAGACATCATATTCTTTTGGGTAGCACGGATGATAATATCTGGGTACGAATTCATGGATAATGTGCCTTTTAAAGATGTGTATTTCACTAGTATTCTCCGCGATGAAAACGGTAAAAAATTTAGTAAGTCATTGGGGAATTCTCCGGATCCATTAGATCTATTTGAAAAGTACGGCACTGATGCTGTACGTTTTGGCACTATGCTTATGGCCCCACAAGGATTGGATGTATTGTTCTCATCCAAGCGGCTTGAAGTAGGACGAAACTTCATAAATAAATTATGGAATGCTTCTAGGTTTGTATTGATGAATGTGGGTGATGAAATTTCTGTACTGGATTTATCAAAAAAAGATCTGAATCTACCCGAACTTTGGATCTTAAATCGTTTGCAACGAACGATAGAACGTGTAGATAATAATTTGAACCGCTTTCAATTTAACGAAGCAGCGAAAGCAATTTATGAATTTACGTGGAGTGATTATTGTGATTGGTATATTGAAATAGCAAAAACACATTTTAGTAATGGTGATAAATCCAGTGCTGATGCGGCAAGAGCAGTAACTGTGCATGTCTTGCGTAATATTATTTTACTGCTACACCCATATGCTCCGTTCGTGACAGAGGAGATCTGGTCCCAGATCAAAAATAAAAATGATGTTGATGCTATTATTTCTGCTTGGCCAATAGTTGATAAAGACTGGATCGATGAAACGGTTGATCCGCAAATGGAATTATTAAAAGGAGTGATATCCTCTGTAAGAACAATTCGTTCGCAAATGAACGTTCCTCCTGGTAAATACGCGGATATGATTGTTCATTGTAATCCAAAACAAAAATCAATCTTAAATTCATACAGTACAATCATTCGTTCATTAGCAAGGATAGAGAAGATTACATCATCTGAAGGCGGTAACAAGCCACCGAACTCGGCAACTTCCGTAGTTGATGGAATGGAAATATTTATCCCTTTAGAAAACCTTATTGATTATGATTTGGAACGGAATCGACTGCAAAAACGTATTGATAAAATTGAATCTCATTTGGAAGTTTTAAGTCAGAAATTGAATAATAAAGATTTTCTGAATCGAGCTCCTGAGAACGTTGTAAAACGGGAAAAAGAAAAAAGGGCAGAAATGTCTGAAGAAATGAATAAAATGTTATCTAATCTTGAAATGATCCAATGAAAATTTCTCTGCTTTTAATATTAATTATTTCACTCGCCTTTGGGCAGTCTGAAAATGCGACCATGACAATATATAAAAATGGTTATGCATTAGTTAAACAGCCTGTTGATTGGTCTATCAGCAACACCCCAGGAGAAGTAGAATATTCTGTGTTACCTGAAGGGATTAAGGAAAGTAGTCCTTACCTTAATCTTCATAGTGGGCAAGTTATTAATCAGAAATTGGACGGCAACTTATTCTCGGAAAGTATCTTAATTAAAGAATCACTGGGTGATTATGCGACTATCACGACCATTGATGATGAAGATGAATATGGTACGTTAATTGCCATTTCCCCAGACGGCTACACCATTCAGACTCGTCGTGATGTGATTTTTTTAAAAAAAGAACAGGTAAAGAAGGTGACCTTGCGCAAAGTTGTAGAGAATCCAAAATTTCGACCCTCATTACGGTGGAAAATTAGTTCAAATGATTATCATGTAACTGGAAATCTAGTTTACATGTCTAGAGGTTTCGACTGGGATGCAGTGTACCGGATGGTGGTGCCTGATTATGGTCCTGCTACGCTGATCACAGAAGCATATATATCTAATAACAGTAGTATAAATTTCAATGATTTAAAACTCAAACTTGTTGAAGGATCAGTTGGTAAACAAATAAAGCCACAATTTAGAGGAAATAGAAAGTTTTCTTCAGCTGCTATGGCAGCTGAGCCAAGTATGCAGTTAGCAGATGAATCCAGTTTAGGTGACTACCATATATACGATTTCCCTGATCGATTGGATTTTGGGAAAAATGAGCATATAACTGTTCGTCTTTATGTGCCAAAATTAATTGATTATTCAAAAACTTATGTGTTTAAGAATGCCGAGCGGAGCCAGAAAGAAGAACCATTGGAAATTGAATTCCAAGTGAAAAATACCGTTGATAACAACCTTAACATACCCCTTCCACAGGGCCGAATTGAATTATATCAATCCACTGAAGGTGGTCTGGAATTTACTGGTGAAGACCAAATTAAACAGACACCAAAGGGTGAAACCGCAACCATCACAGCAGGTCGATCCTTTGATGTGATTGGCAAGCGCAAAGTTTTGAATTTTGAGCGACAGCGGAAAAGTGAAGAAGCATCTATTGAAGTTTTAATTACGAATACAAGGGATGAGGAAATAACTGTAAGGTTAGAAGAACAGATTCGAGGTGATTGGGTTATTAAAGAAACATCCGATAATTATATTAAAAGAGATGCTTCAACCATTAATTTCCCGTTTTCTTTAAATGCTGGTGAGACAAAGTCGATAACCTATACCTATCGCAAGGAATGGAATTGATTCTTTGTGTCAGAATATAATTCTGATTTAAATACTCCTATACAGTACATTAAAAACGTTGGCCCCAAAAGAGCAGAAGCTTTAAATAGCGCCTCTATTCATACTGTAAATGACCTGCTGCATTATTATCCGCGCCGCTATTTGGATCGTTCAACAGTAAAATTAATAAAAGATATCCAAATAAGTGATGAGGTTACTATTATCGGTAATGTGGAAGTTTGTGGAGAAAGAAGAACCCGCAAAGGGAAATTATTTCAGGCAGTGCTTTCAGATGGAACGGGACTAACCACTTTAGTATGGTTCAATGGTGTAAAATATATTAAGAATTCAATTAAAAAAGGTGACCGCTTAGCCGTCCATGGAAAAATTGAGTTTTACAATGGTTTACAAATTGTTCACCCAGATTATGATAAACTTGACTCAGATGCTGATCCTTTAAATACCGGAGCGATTATCGCTTTATATCCTCTTTCTGCTGAACTTAAAAGAGCGAAATTGGAACACCGTAGTTTTAGGCGAATAATTAACAGTATTGATTCATTTATTTTATCTGTAACTGATCATTTAGATGAAAGTATAACAAAAGAAGAAGGATTGATTTCGTTGCGCAAAGCACTCAACGGCATTCATTTTCCTAAATCAAACAGGGATTTAAAAGCTTCCATTCAAAGACTCAAGTTTGATGAGCATTTTTTTCTACAATTATTGATGTTTTTACGTAAATCATATTCTAAGAAAATCAGTACAAAATCTCTCACGGAGTCTGGACCACAAGTAAATATGATCATTGATGAATTAGGATTTGAATTAACTGGTGCACAAAAAAGAGTCATCCAGGAAATAACGAATGATATGGCTAAGCATAATTCAATGAACCGTCTGCTTCAGGGCGATGTTGGATCAGGAAAGACAATTGTTGCCGTAATTGCTGCAGTAACTGCTGTCACCAATGGTGTTCAGGTAGCAATAATGGCGCCCACTGAAATATTAGCGCATCAGCATTATAAATCATTTACGAAACAATTAAATAAGGTACATATCAATTGCGCTTTATTAGTTGGTAAACAAAAAACCGCTGATAGAAAGAAAATATTATCAGCAATTGAAAATGGAATGATTAATGTAGTAGTGGGAACCCATGCATTGATCCATAAAGATGTTAAGTTTAATAACTTAGGCTTTATAGTTGTAGATGAACAACACCGCTTTGGTGTAGTTCAACGCGGAGATCTACTCGAAAAAGGATTGCATCCACATTTACTGGCCATGACCGCTACGCCTATCCCCAGAACGATGGCCATTACTTATCATGGTGATATGGATTTATCTATCATTGATGAAATGCCAAAGAATCGTATGGCTGTCACGACCAAAGTTGTTAATAAAAATCGTATGGTAAAGGTATATAAATTTATTGTTGATGAGATAGCCGCAGGTCGGCAATGTATGATTGTGTATCCTTTGGTTAAAGAGACAGAAAAATCTGATCTTGCCGCAGCTACTGAGGGGTTTGAAAAATTGGAAAAACAATTTAATAGTTTGAATGTAGGACTTATTCACGGACGTATAAAAAAAGTTGATAAAGATAGTATCATGGAGAGCTTTGTAAAAAATAAGATTAATATTTTGGTTGCTACAACAGTAATTGAAGTTGGGATTGATGTTCCTAATGCGTCTGTAATGCTTGTTGAACATGCAGAACGTTTTGGATTGACGCAGCTCCATCAACTTCGCGGGCGGGTTGGTCGAGGTAGTGCCAAGAGTTATTGCATTTTAGTGGAAAGGAACGTTACCCCTATATCTCGCAGTCGGCTGACTATTATGGAAAATACCAATGATGGTTTTATCATTGCTGATGAAGATTTGAAAATGCGTGGTCCTGGAAAGTTCTTTAGCACTGAACAGAGTGGGTTTTTCAGGTATAAAATTGCGGATATGGTTAACGATGGACCCATAATTAGAAGGGCACGTAAAGCTGCAAAGAAAATCGTAAAATTGGATCCATTATTGGAAAAACATTTTTTAATGAAAGAGAGATTATTGAAAGAATATGCTCAATATATAGATACTGTTAATATTACCTGATGAACAAACAGACTCATTGTCCTCTTTGTAAAAATGAACTGGTAAAAATTTTTTCATCTAAAGATTATTTAATTAGTGGAGAAACATTTGATATTGTTGAATGCTTGTCGTGTACACTGCGAATCACCAGCCCCTTCCCCAGCGTAGATACAATAGGTAATTACTATAATTCCGAAGACTACATTTCTCACGCCGACGAAACAAATGGATTATTTGAGGTCATTTATAAATTTGTGCGCTCGTACATGTTAGGAAAAAAGAGGAAATTAATAGAAAAGTCTTCAGGTAATAGGTCTGGGAAATTACTTGATATTGGATGTGGTACAGGTCATTTCTTACAGGCAATGAAAAAAACGGGTTGGAATGTGCAAGGTGTAGATGTTTCAAAGAAAGCCAGGATATTAGTCAGCAATACATTTAATCTAGATGTAAAAAGTCCGCTTGATTGGTTGAGCTCTGATGAAAAATATGATGTTGTGACCTGTTGGCATAGTCTAGAACATACCCATGAGCCATGGGTATATCTCGATAAGATACGGACACACTTAAATCCAGAGGGCGTATTAATTGTGGCATTACCTAATTACAATTCAACTGATGCAAAAAGATATGGGTCTGGTTGGGCCGCCTATGATACGCCACGTCATCTGTACCACTTTACAACAGAATCCATGGAAAAGATCGCTTCTTCCTGCGGCTTTTCGATACAATCAATGCATAAAATGAACTTTGATTCCTTTTATGTATCTATATTAAGCGCTCGGCATATGGGTAAATCTTTTATTTCAGGTGTATTAAATGGATTTATTTCTTGGTTGTCAGCAATGTTTAACAGGGAGAAGTGCAGTTCATTGATCTATATAATGAAATAGAATCAATCATTCATCTTTTGCGGCAATAACTATAAATTCGCTGACTTTATTAGTTCGAAACATCATTTAAATTATTTCGTTAGGTAAGCAACATTATGACTTTAGAAAGTAAATTAACCGAACAACAATTGTTTGATCAACTCATCTCTTCGCTGGTACATAGCGCTTGGGTTTATCTTGGTAAGATAAAAAACCCTATGAATGACAAACTGGAAAAAAATGTGGATCAGGCTTCAGTCCAAATTGATATGCTTGATATGCTTTTCAAGCGTATGACTGGCAATATGTCTGAAGAGGAAGACAAATATTTGGGTCATGTCATTCATGAATTGAAAATGAATTTTGTAGAAGAAAAAAATAAACCTGAAGAACCTGACAGTTCTGAATCCGTTGAAGAAAAATCTAAGGATGAAAATAATTTAGAACCTGAAACAGATAAAATAGATGGTAAAACGGAAGATGAAACAAAGGATAAAGAAGATTGAATCAGCCTGAGCATATTCGTCTAAATCAAGCTTTTGCAGCACTCGTGTTGGCTATTTCATTCAGTGTATATTATTTGACTATGGCGCCAACTGTTTCCTACTGGGATTGCGGTGAGTTCATTGCCACTTCCTATATTTTAGGCGTACCCCATCCACCAGGTAGTCCTCTGTATTTAATCCTTGGTCGAATATTTTCCATGTTGCCGACTAATCCGGATATAGCTTTCAGAGTCAATATTATATCACCTATCGTTAGTGCTTTAGCTTGCATGTTATTGTATTTGATCATTGTCAAAATAGTGTTGCATTGGCGTGGTAAGATCAGGGATTATAGTGATATTATTGTTGTCTTTGGTAGTGCATTGGTTGGTTCATTGACCTTTGCGTTTACTGATAGCCATTGGTTCAATGCTGTGGAAGCTGAGGTCTATGCTATAAGTACTTTTTTCACTGCGATAGTTGTTTGGTTAATATTGCTATGGTCTGAACGCGCAGATGAATCTGGTAGCGAGCGTTATATATTAATTATTGCATATATGTTTGGGTTAGCTATCGGTGTTCACATTTTAAACTTATTAACACTTCCATTTTTAGCCCTCATTATTTACTTCAGAAAAATGAAATTTGAATGGAAAACTTTCTTCATTACCATGGCAATAACTGCTGCGGTGTTTTTGGTGATCCATAATGGTATTATTCTAGGACTGCCAAAAATGGGTAAAGTACTAGGCCTGGGCGGTGTAGCTGCCATCATTGTAATTACATTTGCAGTAACTGTTTGGGCGATAAATAATAAACGACGTCTTTTATCATTGATGTTTAGCTCAGTGGTTCTCATCTTGGTTGGTTATTCAAGTTATATCACTATATTTATTCGTTCTAATCAAGATCCTAGGATCGATGAGAACGATCCGGAAACAATTACTCGGGCTATTTCTTACATGGAGCGGGAGCAATATGGTGCTATAGGTCAACTACCAAGAAAGTATATCAAAAACAAAGTCGGCACTCCAACGCACAAAGTGGAAATTATTGGGAATCCAGAAAATGTGAAACGCGATCAAAAAGGCCGAATTATTTCTAGGGAATTTTCAAGTCGACAAAATCGTAAATATATGTTTCATAACTTTGGAACTCAGTGGGAATTTTTCTGGGGCTATCAAGTAAAAAAAATGTATTGGCGGTATTTTCTTTGGCAATTTGCAGGACGTGGCCCTACTGGTGAGCCTGGAGTAACTGCTTTTGGGGCTAATTCACCGGCACACCCTTCTCCGCAAGATGGTGTTTACTGGTTTCATTACGGACTACCACTAGCATTTCTATTAGGCTTGTTTGGGATATTTTACCATTTTAATAAAGATGGTGATAGAGCATTTTCTGTTCTGACATTATTCTTGATGACCGGACTTGCAGTTATACTCTATCTTAATCAGGATAATCCACAACCTCGCGAAAGGGATTACTCCTATGTTGGTAGTTTTTTTGCATTTTCCATCTGGGTTGGCATTGGTACGGTAGGTATTTGTGATTGGGTATTACAATTTTTTAAAGATAAACAACTGGGCACGCGCTTTACTAGTTTTCTGGTAATATTTCAATTACTTGCTGTACCTGGATTGATGCTCAAGGCCAACTATCATGAGCATGATCGTTCGGGTAATCTGGTGGCATGGGATTATAGCTATAATTTATTGCAGTCCTGTGAACCAAACGCTGTGCTTTTTACTAATGGTGATAATGACACTTTTCCTTTATGGTATTTACAGGAAGTTGAAGGTATTCGCACCGATGTAACTGTTGCTAACCTAAGTTTATTGAATACACCGTGGTACATTCAGCAATTACGTGAAATAAGAAGTATAGCGTATTCTCATCAAGAATTCGCTACCAGCGCTCAACCAATCATCAAACTTTCGGATAAACAAATCAGAGATCTAACTCGTGGGCTAACGCCTTGGCAAAAGCGGGAAGTGACCTTGCCGGTTAATTCGCAGGAAAAAATTACCTGGACTGTAAAACCTACTTATGCCGGACAAGCATTGAAAATACAAGATATGATGATCATGCAAATTATCAATGATGCAAAATGGACTTCTCCAATTTATTTTGCTGTCACAGTATCCCCGAGTAATCGACTTGGGCTTGAACCTTATCTGGAAATGGATGGTTTGTCCTATCGTCTGCGACCCTATAAGACAAAGGGTTTAAACCCTGAAAATATGTCCAAGCACTTGGTCACTGAATTCGGACAGGAAGAGTGGTCTAAACCATTTGATCGTAAAGAATGGAATAAAGATGAAGGCCGTATTTGGTTTAAAACTTATGATCCAAGGTATCTCTTTCGCCATCTCGGCAATGAAAATGTTTATTATAATGAGCAGGTAATACGACTTTTGCAGAACTACAGGAGTGCCTATATGCAATTGGCGGTTCATTACTTCATGGATTACCAAAAACTATCCAAGGTACAAAAGGAAGCAGATGATGGTTTTTTGTTAAAAACAAAAGTAATGACTGTTTTGGATGAGATGAATGAAAATATACCTGAAAATACAATTCGCATGGATTCAAAAGAATTATATTACCAAATGGGAAGATTGTACTATGGTGTTGGGCAAGCAGAAAAATTGCGAGAGGTACTAAATAATTTGGTATTGCGAGATGATATTACAATAAAAGATAGAGTGGGTTATGGACAATCTTATCTCGTTGAATTGGACGAACCTGCTGTTGCTAGGGATATTTTTGAAACATTATACAATTCATATAATGAGGCAGAGTTGATTGTTCAAACTAGAGGCCTAGAGAAAGCTGGCCTATCATCAAAATCCTGGAAACAGTGGCAAAATAATTATTCAAATATTGTTAGTCACTTAGTTATTGCTTATCAAAGACTTGAAATGGAAGTAGAAGCAGAAACAGTCCTCACAGGTTGGCTGGATCGTAATCCAAACGACCGACAGGCCAAAAAACTACTGAATGAAATAAAAGGTACCGCGCCCTAGTCTTTGAAGGGCATTTGCCCATGGACTCCCTGGTTTCCATTATTATTCCACACTGGAACGGGATTGATGTTCTTTCAGAATGTCTTGATTCCCTTAAGAAAACAGTCTACCCTAACTTTGAAATCATTGTTGTTGATAATGCTTCAACTGATGGCAGCGGAGATTGGATAAAGAAACATCACCCGCAAATCAAACTGATCAAAAATGATAAAAATTACGGATATGCCGGTGGCTGTAATCGTGGAGTACTCCATGCTGATGGTGATCTAGTAGTCTTTCTGAACAATGATACAGTGCAAGATAAATACTGGCTTCGAAATTTGGTTTCATTTATTAATTCCCATCCAAATTGTGCAGCTGTTCAGCCAAAAATATTAAATTATTATGAACGAAATCGATTTGACTATGCTGGTGGATCTGGAGGGCACATGGATTTATTTTGTTATCCATTTGCCCGTGGCAGAATATTCCTAGATCAGGAAATTGATTCCGGTCAATACGATAATGATGATCGTTGTTTTTGGGCTTCGGGTACGGCAATTATGGTCAGGAAAGATTATTACATGGAAGCTGGACAATTTGATGAAAACTTCTTTGCGCATATGGAAGAAATTGACCTTTGCTGGAAACTTCAGCTAATGGGGTATAAGATATTTGTTCATCCAGCGGCGGTAGTTTATCATAAAAATGCTGTTTCCTTACCAATGACCTCATTAAAAAAATTCATGCTTAATCACCGCAATTCCCTTTTAATGCTGTTAACCAACTATAAACTTCTGACTACGTTATATATTCTTCCTTTGCGGTATGCTCTTGAATGGGTAGCAATATTTTATGCATTATCTAAATTTGATTTTCGTCATGTGTTTGGTATAATCAAGGCACATATCTGGATTTTATTGCACCTGCATATCATTTATTCTAGACGGATAAAGATAAAACAAAAACGTGTTTTATCTGACCGTGAAATGATGAAGGCTTTTTACAGAGGAAGTATTGTTTTGGACTATTATATAGCCCGTAAAAAAACTTATGGCGATTTATCTTTCAAACCTTTTGCATAAATATCTTTATTAGACGGGTCAAGTTCAATAAGGTCTTCGATCATGGTGGTTTGCCTTAGTATTTGTAAAATCTGTGTTATTTCGGTTGCGTGCGACTTCAGGAAGTACAAAGTATAGTGTTCGCGAGGTATACGGTCATAAACTTCATCAATCCCGGCCATCATTTCCTTGAATTTCTTTATTGATTCTTCTATTTCACCATTTTCAAATAATTCTAAACCATAATAATAAGCGAAACGCGCCTTACGCAAACCATAGTTTGTTGATATATTATCCGTAAGCTGTATACGTTTTGACCAACCCATGGAAAAATTACTTGCCGAACCCCGCAGTGCGATTGATCGAGCGAGTTCATATTGTTTTGATCCTTCATTTGGTTGATAGGTATCTATTTCTCCTGCAAGGATCATATTACCATAAAATGACAGAAAACTAGGTAGTGGTTCGAACATTACCGGATCATAATAAAGACTGCCACCAGGATTGAAATAAAATTGCAAAGAATTATCAAAAAACCGTTGGTCAGTTTTTGTAGAAAATAGTACCTGCGCAAGGAAAGTATCCATGCCATTTTTTACTGCAGTACCTTGGAAAATAACTTGAACATTTAATTCAATCCCCAGGTCATCCCAATCTTCATCCCATGTTGTATTGATAAAAAATCGTTCTATCTCATTATTTAAAGGTAAAAGAACTTGCCGGTCATCGTTTTTCAGCAGGCGATCTTCCATGGTAACATTCACAGTTGTGAACTGAGCATTGAGACAGGTAGCCAAAAGTGCCGGTAAAATAATATATCTATTTATTATCCAATTCCCCATAATGTTAGAAAATAGAACTAGGCCTAATGAGTGGCAAGTATATTTCAACATGGTAATATTGAAGCACTAGTTCATTTTAAATATTGAAATCGGTAATTTTTAAGATGACTAATATTCGAGAATTGATAACCGTTCATTCCGAAGCAGAAAAGGTACTTAAGCTGGCCGGACAAGTTGGATCTGAGCTTGAGAAACAGGTTTATGTTGTTGGTGGTTTTGTACGTGATATCTTCATGCAAAATATCTCAAAGGAAATTGATTTAATGGTGGTTGGGGACGGGATCAAATTTGCTGAAGCTTTGGCGAAGCGGCTAGCAGTGAAAAAAATTATACCTTTTAAAGAATTCTCAACTGCCAAAATTCCTTATGAGAAAATTGGAATTGATGTGGCTGCAGCGCGTTTAGAGTCCTATGATGATAAGTCTCGAAAACCAACTGAAGTCATCTATACTGATTTAAAAGGGGATCTGCTTCGTCGCGATTTTACAATTAATGCTATGGCTGTGGATATTTTACCTGAATCATTTGGTGAATTACACGATCCATTCAGTGGTATTTTAGATTTACAAGCTAAGCAAATAACCACTCCGTTGGACCCAGATGAAACCTTTGGTGAAGACCCGCTCCGCATGCTGCGCGCAGCTTATTTTGCGTCGCAATTTGGTTTCGAAATAGATAAAAAATGCTATGATTCAATTGTTCGCCAGAAGGATCGCATTTTGATCGTATCACAAGAGCGGATAACGGCAGAATTGTCGAAAATTTTAGCGTCCCCGAAACCTTCTATAGGCTTGGTTATCTTACAAGAAACTGGTTTGATGAAATTGATTTTTCCAGAAATAGATGCTATGTACGGTATTGATCAAACTCCCGAATGGCATCATAAAGATATTTTTTTCCATACAATGCAAGTGGTGGATAATGCTGCAAAACTTACAGAGAAAATGGAAATTCGGTTCGCAGCCCTTGTACATGATATTGCAAAACCAATTACAAGACGAGTTGATCAGAAAAAGGGATATACATTCCATGGGCACGATGCTATTGGGGAAAAGATGCTGGATAAGGTTGCTCATCGCATGAAGCTATCGAATAACTTAGGGGCTTACTTAAAAAAAATGACATTATTGCATTTGCGCCCTATCGCGCTGGCAAAAAAAGGTGTAACAGATTCAGCTATACGGCGGTTAATGGTCGCAACAAGTGATGATACTGATGATTTGATGACACTATGTAGAGCAGATATCACAACAAAAAACCCCAAAAAAGTGAAAAAATATATGCAGAATTTTGAGCGTGTAGATGAATCAATGAAAAATGTGCAGGAAAGAGATTCCTTTAAGGCATTTCAATCACCAGTTCGTGGTCATGAAATCATGGAAATATGTGCTATCCGCGAAGGGAAAATAGTTGGGCAAATAAAAAAGGCTATTGAAGAAGCTATCTTGGATGGTAAGATTGATAATGATCATAAAAAGGCTCTCGATTATTTATATCAAATAAAAGACGATTATATTCCGTAATTTATTTTACTAATCGAGGAAAAGGGCCCATGCAATTATTCGCATCATTTATAAATACTTTTACGGATCCTGAATCTGTTTTTAATGAATTGAAGGGAAAAAACAACTGGCAAACCTGCACTATGCCCTTGGTGGTGCTAATGGTGGTGGGAGCAATAAGCTTAGTAGTACTTAAAGACCTTTATTATGATGTACAGTTGGAACAATCAATAGAGTGGATTGAGAATAGTTCACAAATACCTGATGAACAGAAAGAAGAAGCGCTGGAAAATGTATATGGAACTTTTGAAAACCCTGGTACAGTATCTGTAGCAATAATGTGGTTGTCCAATATTTTAGCTGGTCCCTTGAGAGTTATTTTCTTCACATTAATTGTGTTACTTATCGTCAAATTCTTTTTTGGTGAATCAGCAAAGTACTCTGAACTGTTACCGTATATTTCCTATGCCTACCTTGTAACTGTGCTGGAGACAATAGTAAAAACACCATTAATGTTATCTAAATGGTCCATTGAGGTTTATACTGGACTGGGCTTATTGGGGATCGGAGAAAAGGGTACATTCATTTACAATTTATTGGCGGGTCTGGATCTTTTCAGCGTCTGGCGCATTGTACTTATTGGTATTGCCCTGGGAGTTTTCTTTAATAAAAATGCTAAACCATTCATTATAGGTATTTCAATTTATTGGTTATTTCAATTGAGCTTATTTGCTGGGATCGCCGCCCTTTTCACGTGAAGTAATTGAAACAAAAACTGTTAATCTCATTATTTTTATTGGTTACGTCTGCCAAATCGGATGCTTTGACTCTTGTTGACTGTATTCATATTGCCCTTTCAAATAAAGAGGCACTCAAAGCATCAGCGTTGGATTTACAAAGTGCAAAGCAGACTTTGAAGGGGTCTTATAGCAACATTTTACCTTCATTGATGTTTTCAGGCAGTTCAAGTGAATCCAGTTTTCCCTCTCAAGAGGGTGGATTTAATCAAGCGACTGGCGAAATCACATTTGGCGATATTAGTAACCTTACCAGTACATCTACAGGAATATCCTTATCACAAAATATCTATGATGGAGGTATTTGGTGGAACACAATTGCTCAGTCCAAAAACAGCTATAAAATAGCCGAACAATTTGATAGACAGGTTAAAATAAACATCATTAGAGGAGTTCATCAAACTTACTTTAATTATTTAAAAACTATACAGCTTTTGGATGTAGCGCAATCTAACTTAAAAAGCTCGCAGCAGCAGTTGGCTCTAACAAAGAAAAGATTTGAATTGGGGTCAGCACGTAAAACCGATCTGCTCAAAGCTGAAGTACGCTTTGGTCAGGCACGTGTAGATGTGGTGAATAATAATTCTGCTTTTGAAAATGCATACCTAAATCTTAAAAATGCTATGGGGATTATTGGTAGTGACAAGGATTATACTGTGAATGATGTTGCCGCCGCATTAGTTCCGATACCGGATTTTGAAACTGGATTTAAAACAATTCAGAAGTTAAATCCCAGCGTTGTGGCAAAGCAGCGCCAAATAACAAATGCGGAGTTCAACGAGAAGATCACAAAAGGTACTCGCATGCCAAATATTAGTGCTAGTGCAAATTATTCTGGTAATGCAGAAAACTTTGAAACTCTATCTGGCGAATGGGATGAAAACTGGCGAAGGAATATCAGTTTATCCATATCGATTCCAATTTATACAGGGAATACACTTTCAACTAGGATCCAGCAAGCCAGATTGAATGTGCAAAAGCAGGAATCAGAATATTTGACCCAACTACAAGATCTATCGGTGCAATTACATGGAATTTTAGACAGACTTAATAATTACCAGGAAGTCATCCCAATTAATGAAACGGTGTTGAGTTCCGCCGAGGAAGATTTAAAATTGGCCCAGAAGCGCTATTCACTTGGATCCACGACAATCCTGGAAGTTTTGGATGCGCAGGTATCTGTGGTCAGCGCCCGTTCATCTTTAATTCGAATGAAATACGATGCTTTTATTGAACAGGCCAACCTGAAGGGTTTATTGGGAACACTAGATTCGGAATTAGAATAATAACGGGAGCACATTGTGGCTAAGAAAAAATTAACTAAAAAGAAAAAATGGATAATTTTCGGTGGGGGATGTACACTTTTGGTGTTGTTAATAGTGGCCAATATACTGCGGGACGATACTACCGCAATTAAGGTTGACACGGAGAGCGTAACTCGCCAAAGTGTAATCCACAAAGTGAGTGCGAGTGGAAGAATCCAACCGGAAGTAGAAGTCAAGATCAGCGCGACCTCATCGGCATGGATTGATTCCATCACCGTGAATGAAGGTGACGATATCAAGAAAGGTCAGCATTTAATATCTCTGGATAGAAAACAGTTGCTGGCCAATTATAAAGCTGCCACTTCTTCCGTGCGCTCCGCAGAAGCGCGCTTGAGACAGGAGAGGGCAAACCGGAAACGCATCGAAACCATGTATGACCAAAATATGGCCTCAGACCAGGAACTGGAAGCAGCGCTGGCTTCGTATGAAATTGCTAATAGTCAGTTGGAACAGGCCAAGGCTAATCTGGAATCCCGTAAGGATGATCTTGATAAGGCAAGGATTGTTGCTCCTCGGGCTGGAACTGTGACATCCATTAATAAGGAAGTTGGTGATTTGGCTGTCGGGGGTATGTTCCAGGCGGATGTGCTGATGACAGTTTCAGACCTGAGTAAAATGGAAGTAATTGTGGATGTGAATGAAAATGATGTGATTTCTGTTGCTTTAGGTGATACAACAGAAATTGAAATTGATGCATTCCAAGACACTGTTTTTTATGGTATTGTAACTGAAATTGCACACAAGGCACAGTCCACAGCTATGGGTTCCCAAGAGCAGGTGACAAATTTTGAGGTGAAAATCACGATGATTAATGTACCAGCGGGGATACGTCCTGGGATGAGTGCGACAGCAAATATTATTACCGATAAGAAGGAAAATGTACTGGCGATCCCTATTCAAAGTCTTACCGTTCGTCCAGAAGGATCAGAAAAAATGTCCTTTGGTAAGGGCGGCAAGCCCAGCGGCGATCGGGAAGGAGAGGCAAAACCAAAAGCAAAAAAAATGGAGGAACTGGTTTTTGTTTTAGCCGATCAACCCGGTGGTGTTTTAAGATATGGAATCATGTCTGAGATTGATGACAAATTCCAGAAAAAAAAGAAAGCTAAGAAAGGAAGTAAATACGTACACATCCGTCCCGTAGAAATTGGTATTTCATCAGAAACGCACTACGAAGTTTTAAGTGGATTGGAAAAAGGGGAAAAAATTGTCACCGGTAGCTATCGTGCTATTAGTAAAGATTTGGCCCACAATAAAGAAGTTACCACTAGGGACGATAAATCTGGCAGTGGTAAGAATAGCATGGAAATCACCACGGAAAGCAAATAACACTAATCATGGCTGACTTAATTTCCTTAAATGGAATTAAACGCCATTATGATGTAGGTGGTGAGATCGTTCGTGCGCTGGATGGTGTTGACTTAACCATTCAGCAAAATGAATATATTTCTATCATGGGCCCCTCTGGATCGGGAAAATCAACCCTCATGAATATGATTGGTTGCCTGGATACGCCTACAGAAGGCGTCTATGAATTTGAAGGCGAGTTAGTCCATGCAATGGATGATAACCAATTGGCATCCATTCGCAACCGTAAGATCGGATTTGTGTTTCAGACCTTTAATTTACTGCCCAAAGCCACAGCGCTTCGGAATGTAGAAGTGCCTTTGATCTATGCCAATATCTCTAGAAGTGAACGATTAGAAAAAGCAGAAAAAGCACTTAATGCCGTGGGTCTTAATGATCGGATGCATCATAAACCTAACGAACTTTCTGGAGGGCAGCGCCAGCGTGTGGCCATTGCCCGTGCTCTGGTAAATGATCCTTCCATTCTTTTAGCCGATGAACCAACAGGAAATCTTGATTCAAAAAGTGGTGTTGAAATCATGAAAATACTAGATAGTCTACATGATGACGGTAATACCATTATTCTTGTGACTCATGAAGAATATATTGCCGACCATGCGGATCGAACGATTCGTCTTTTTGATGGAAAAATAAAAGATGATCTCAAAAAGGCAAGGGTTAGAGAAGCAAGAACTGCTGAGGAACCCATTAAAACAGCACCTAGAGCATTTTTAGAAAAACCAACTGAAGTGTCAAACTCAGGTAGTAAAGTTGTATTTGAGCCACCCCTTGAAGTACCAGATCCAGAAATAGCCCCTGGCCCTGTAGAAACATCAAAAGAAATAAGAGAATGGTCTGAACTGAAAAAAACCTTCTATGATATGAATGAACAATCTATTAGAGAAAGCTGGATTGAATATGATCCAAAATTATCGGGGAAAGAATTAGAAACGCAAGTACAGAGCGAACTAAAGGCTAATACATCAATCATATATATGTTAGAGAATAATCCAGTACAATATTTAAAAGAGGAAGTTAAAAGGTATGAAGACTGGATAAGAACTGCTACTAAAGATGATATAGAAAATGGAATGGTAAAAGATTGGACTGGATATTTAAGAGATATTAATGATCTATTAAATACATTAAAAAATGTAAAAGTTTCTTTATGATTTCACTTTTCTGGGAAAATTTGCGCATATCACTGGGTTCAATATTTGCCAATAAATCCCGGTCAATCCTCACTGCCCTTGGTATTGTAATTGGAGTTTTATCCGTAACACTCATGGGTACCCTCATTTCGGGCCTTGACCGTACATTTGAAAAAAGTATGTCATTTCTTGCGCGAGACGTTTTGGTTCTTAGTCGCATTGATTGGTTCAGTGGTGATGTTGACTGGTGGGAGATGCGGAATCGACCTCGAATAAAAGAAGCATACGGGGAACAACTTCGGGAAAAATCACAATTTGTAGAGGCGGTGGCGCCGACGTCAGAAAGAGGCGGTAGCATTGTCAGAGGTGATAAGCGGATTGATACTAGATTTTTTGGAACAACACCGGAATACATGGCCACCAATGAGGCTGCAGATGTGGAATTAGGACGGTATTTTACTGAAGGTGAACAGCGGTCTGGCACGCGTGTGCTGGTAATTGGTGGCGATGTGGCCGATGCACTGTTCCCTGATGAAGGCCCCATAGATAAGTATGTAAAAATAGGGCAATATAAATTTCGGGTGATTGGTGTTTTAAAAAAACAGGGGAAATTTATGGGGTTGTTCAGTCTGGATAATCAGGCTGCGATGCCTTTGGGAACATATTTTAGGCTTTTTTCACGACGGGGTTGGATGAATATAAGGGTTAAACTTAATACAGAGAATTTTGATATTGCAAAGGATGAAATTCGGGGACATATGCGGCGTATCCGCGGACTGAAGCCCACTGAAAAAGATGATTTTGCTATCAACCAATCGGCTACCATGGAGGCCCAGTATAAGTCCATTAAACTCGCAATTGGGGGTACGGGTATATTTATTACCGCTCTGTCACTAATTGTGGGCGGGATCGGTATCATGAATATTATGTTTGTATCCGTTAAAGAGCGCACGCGAGAAATTGGTGTCCGCAAAGCGATGGGTGCTACTCAATCCATGATTTTGGGGCAGTTCCTAATGGAAGCAATCATGATTTGTTTCATTGGCGGATTAGTGGGGATGGGGCTCGCTACAGGATTAAGTATGGTAATTAACCAGTATTTTCCTTCTGATATGCCGATCGGATTAGCCATTGGTGCAATCGTACTCAGTATTTTTGTCGGTATAGTTTCGGGGCTGGTTCCATCCTACCAGGCTGCACGACTTGATCCCATTG
>Ga0257111_1000081_pt1 | contig 35527 bp, 34 predicted proteins | sample LP_taG_6_FD_191567 | JGI IMG/M metagenome (GOLD analysis project Ga0257111, IMG submission 191567) | Marine microbial communities from Northeast Subartic Pacific Ocean, Canada - LP_J_2015_P26_500m | ecosystem: Environmental > Aquatic > Marine > Oceanic | place: Canada: Northeast Subartic Pacific...
TTTGGATTATAGCTATCTGTCACTTACTTGCAAATGTCTCAGTAGGAGCTATTAGTGCACACATTTTTTTATATTTGACTGACTATGACGGGGTTAACTTAACAATATATTTTGCTGGCACAATTCTACCGCTGATAGCTTTGGTATCTTTTATTGGACAAATAAGTGGAGGGATTTTAGGAGACATTTATAATAAAAGAATCCTATTACCATTACTATTTTTAGTACAATCTATATCTTTAGTAATTTTAGCTTTTGCAAATAGTTTTATTGATGCAATTATCTTTTCTGTTATTTGGGGAATAGGCTTTGGTATGAGAACTCCTATTTTGCATTCTATTAGAGGAGAATTCTTTGGGGGTAGACACTATGGAACTATATTAGGGTTAAATGCATTCCCTATGGGGATAGGTATGATGCTTTCACCAGTTATAGTTGGATTTATTTATGATTCTACAAACACATATTTTTACTCTCTTTTAAGCATGGCATTTTTATGCATTGCTGCATCATTTTTGATACTTTTAATTAAAAGCCCAAATACAAAGAAAGATTTATGAAAAAATTATTAAGAATTGAACAAGTTGCAGAAAAACTTGGACTTGATAAAGATGCTATAGAAAATTATGGAAATTATAAAGCCAAAATTTCCCTAAATGCAATTAAAAAAAATAATAATAGAAAATCTAATTTACTTGTGGTTACAGCAATAACTCCTACTCCTCTTGGAGAAGGGAAATCAACAATTGCAGTAGGGCTAACTCAAGGTTTTGGAAAAATTAATCAAAATGTCGCATTAACAATTAGACAGCCCTCTCTTGGTCCAGTTTTTGGACATAAAGGTGGAGGTACAGGGGGTGGTCGAGCCACTGTGCAACCTGCAGAAGATATAAATTTACACTTCAATGGTGATTTTCATGCAATGGAATCAGCTCATAATCTATTGGCAGCTATGGTAGATAATGCAGTTTATAGAAATAAAATAAAAGATTTCTCAGCTGAAGATATTACTTGGAGAAGGGTAACTGATGCAGAAGATAGATCTTTGAGATCTATAATAAGTGGATCGGGAGGGTCGAGTACAGCTCCACTTAGATCCACAGGTTTTGATATATCTTCAGCTTCAGAAATTATGGCCATACTTGCCTTAACTGATTCACAAAAAGATTTGAGAGATAGATTAAGTTCAATTGTCGTTGGGTGGAAAAAAGATAAAACTCCAGTTCTAGCAAAAGATATAAACTGTGTAGGCTCAATGATGGCTTTACTTAAAGATGCAATAAAACCTAATTTAGCTCAAACAATTGAAGGACAACCAGCTATAGTTCATATGGGGCCATTTGGTAATATTGCTCATGGTTGCTCTTCAATATTAGCTGACCAATTAGCAACTTCTTATGCAGATTATGTTATAACTGAAGCTGGATTTGGTGCTGATTTAGGTTTTGAAAAATTTATGGATATTAAAGTTAGACAGGGCGGGCCTAAACCATTTTGTGCGGTTATTGTAGCCACTATTAGAGGACTAAAATGGCACGGTGGGTTGGACTTAAAAGAATTAATGACAAAAAATAATGAAGCAATAATTAGAGGTTCAGAAAATTTGATCAATGCAATAAAGATTGTTTCTAAATATGGATTACAATCTGTAGTAGCTATAAATATATTTCCAGGCGATTCTCAGGAAGAAATCAAATTGGTACAAAAAATATGTGAAGAAAATAATTCTGTAGCTATTGAATCTAATGGATTTGCAGAGGGAGGTTCAGGTATGACAGAATTGGCACAGTATATTACAAATTTAGATAACAAATCTGATGAAGTTAATTTGTTATATGATGACAAAGAATCCACTTTAGAAAAAGTTAGAATATTAACATCAGAAATATATTCAGCAAGTGGCGTCACATGGGGCCCTAGAACAAGAAGTACTATTAAACTTTTTGAGCAACAAGGATGGAATTTTCCTATTTGTATGGCAAAGACGCACTTGTCAGTTTCAGCGAATCCAAAACTTAGAGGCGCTCCTAAAGGTCATAAAATACCAATCAAGGAAGTTAAGGTCTTAGCAGGAGCAAAGCAAATAGTTACTTTAGCGGGAGATATAATTACTTTACCAGGTTTGCCAAGTAATCCAAACGCATATGACATTGATTTGAACGATCAAGATGAAATCATAAATATATTGTCAACTTAGTGAGAATGGCTAGATTTATAATGTAAAGCCAATAGGTCCTCTCCATAATCTGAAGCAAAATCTCTTAGAACAGAATGTATATGATTAGCATTATTCTGTGTGTTATCATACTCAATCAGAAAATTATCATGTTTTATTGAGTAATAATGTCTCTGGGATTCATTAATTGAACCTGCCCAAGCAAAATATGTGTTTTCAAAACCTGTTTGATTAATTTTTAGTTTATATTGATGAGAAATTGTGTCGTTAAATCTATTTATATAGATATCAATTAATTTAAGAAGTTTATCACGTTCAGAATCGCTTAAATCAGAAAAATTAATCCCCTGAGTAAATTTTTCTTTATCAAAAGTTCTATAATTCACAGTCAATATATCATCATGTGCTACTGTTGATACAATCGCCTTATTTCTTTTTTCATCAGTCAACGATGTAATTAGTTCACGCCCATAGTCTTCTTCTAATGCAAGAGTACGAAATCCTTTACGTGGACCATCTATAATTTTTGCTGGATTTGCGCCAAAAAACAAGGGATGAATACTAATTTCTTTATTAATGACATTCACGGTTAAACCTATATGGTGCCCTCCTATTCTAAATCCCCAAGGTGATTCACTTTTATATGGATCTCCAAAAATAGCGATCCAATATCTTTCAGAAGATCTAACCCAATGTCCTGAGCCACCTTCGTTACCACCAGCATGCCTGCCTTCATAATCTCCTAAAATTGTTTCTAGATTGATTATGGATCTAGATGTTTCATATCCTTTAATAGAATATGATAATTTCATTAAATCATAAACATAATTTCTTTGGAATGGTTTCATATCAAATATTAGAAGGCCATTTTGTTCATGTGGTGTATAGTACCATACATATCTCTCATCATCAGAGAAATCAAAGATCAATTTTGATTTCTGATTTTCATCTAAATTTTCTAGGAAACCAATTAGTTTATTTGAGATTTTTTTTATTAATTTTTCTGTGTTATTTATTGTCATATATAAAATTTTTTGTTGTTATACTAATGATTAATTAGTATAAGTTTTACAGATAATATATCAGATTTTTGTTATTCATTATTAATATTATCTGTATTTTTTATGAATCATATGAGAATATTAATATCAGGATCAAGTGGATTTATTGGTAAACATTTAACAAAATTTTTGGTTGAAAAGAACCATAAAGTTCAATTTTTGACGAGAAATTCAAATTTATCAGAAAATAAAAATATTCATTATTGGGAACCGGATAATTTTAAATTAAATAAAGTTTTGGTTGAAAAATCAGATGTAGTAATTTGCCTAAATGGTAAAAAAATCATATCTCCCTTAAGAAATAAACTTAGAGAAATAAAATCAAGTAGGTACAATCCTATTGAAACGTTTATATCAACTTTTGAGGAATGTACAAAACTACCAAAATTATTTATTTCTGCTTCAGCATGTGGATTTTATGGTGATAGACCTAGTGAAATATTAGATGAAAATTCTCAAAAAGGTAATGGAATTTTATCCGATATTTCCAATGAATGGGAAAATAAATCATCATTGAAAAATTTGCGAGTTGTTAATCTTAGATTTGGAAATATTATTCACAATGACTCACATATGTTTAAACAATTAAAAAAATTTTGTAAAATTATTGGCGCAAAGAGAATAAATGGTGGAGAAAATTTTTTTCCTTGGATCTCTCTTTTAGATACTTTAAGAGCAATAGAACATATAATACATGATGAAAAGATAATGGGACCAGTAAACATAACTTCAAACAATAATTTACGATTTAATGAAGTCTTTAATGATCTAAACCAAGTTATAAAACCTTTTATAAAAATTCCTGTCCCTAAAATTTTAATTAAATTGTTTTTTGGTCAAATAGGAGTTGAAGCATTACTGAATGATCAAAAAGTGATTCCATTAAAATTACAGAATGCCAAATTTGAATGGATGGTTAGAACTCCTTTGGAAAGCCTTAACTCTGTTCTCTAATCATCTTCCGCAAAACAAATGGCAATAATCCTCCATGTAAATAATATTCAGATTCTATATTTGTATCAATCCTTATAATGGTTTTAAAGTTTATAAATGATCCGTCTTGTTTTCTTGCAATAACATTTATTTCTGAATTAGGTTTAATTTTATTTTCCAAACTTTGAAAATCAAAAGTTTCTGTACCATCTATATTTAAGGTGTTAGCATTTTCTCCTTCAAGAAATTGTAATGGAACTATTCCCATTCCTACTAAATTTGACCTATGTATTCTTTCATAACTTTCTGCCATTACAACCTTAACTCCCAACAAAGAAGGTCCTTTTGCTGCCCAATCTCTTGAAGAACCTGTTCCATATTCCTTACCCGCAATAACAATTAAAGGGATTCCTAATTCTTGGTATTTTTCTGAAGCATCAAAGATTCTCATTTTTTTATCTTCAGGAAAAAATATTGTCCAATCTCCTTCATCATCAACTAATTGATTCCTTAATCGTATATTTCCAAATGTCCCTCTTACCATAACATTATGGTTTCCTCTCCTAGATCCATAAGAATTAAATTCAAATCTAGGAACATCATTGGAAATTAGTAACTGCCCAGAAGGAGCTGATTGGGGTATTGAGCCTGCCGGTGAAATATGATCCGTAGTAACTGAATCTGTTAATTTAACTAAACATCTAGCGCCTGTTATTTTATCTTTCGAATAGGGAGTTAAATTAAAATCGTAAAAAAAAGGTGGTTTTTGTATATATGTTGAGTTAATATCCCAGTTAAACTGATTTTCTTCTCTTGCAGTTAAACGTTGCCATTCCAAAGGACCAGCATAAACAGATTCATATTCTTCTATAAACATTTTAGAATTTAATGATTTGTTTATAGTGTCTTCTATTTCATCTGAGGTTGGCCACAAATCTTTCAAGTAAACTTCTGTACCATCTTTATTTCTAGCGATAGGATCATTTGATAAATCTATATTAATAGTTCCAGTTAAAGCGTAAATAACCACTAACATTGGTGAAGCCAAATAGTTAGCTTTAACTTGAGGATGGACTCTTCCTTCAAAATTTCTATTTCCTGATAAAACTGCTGAAACTGTTAATTCTTCGTCTTCTATTTTTTTCGATATTAAATTGGGTAAAGGTCCAGAATTTCCGATACAAGTTGTACATCCATAACCCACTGTTTGAAATCCTATCTTATCTAAATAATAATTCAAACCTGATTTTTCTAAATAACTGGTTACAACCTTTGAGCCAGGAGCAAGAGAAGTTTTTACCCAAGGTTTGGGTTTGATTCCCATATCAAAAGCTTTTTTTGCAATTAAACCCGCTCCCACCATAACATTAGGATTTGAAGTATTAGTACAACTGGTAATAGCCGCAATAACAACAGATCCATTGTCCAGTTTTTCCTTAGATAAATCAACTGAATTAAAATCAAAATTATCTTTAAAATTCTTGCTTACCTGTGATAATAATAATTTGTCTTGAGGTCTTTTTGGTCCTGCCACTGAAGGTCTAACATCACTCAAATCAAAATTTATATTCATAGAATATTCAGGATAATTATCTTGTTGATAAAACAATGCATTAGATTTTGCATATGTTTCAACTCTTTCTATCAAATCACTTGGCCTTCCAGTTAAAGCTAAATAATCTATAGTTCTATCATCAATTGGGAAAAAACCACAGGTTGCACCATATTCTGGGGCCATGTTTGAAATAGTAGCTCGATCAGTCAAAGATAAATTTTTCAATCCATTACCATAAAATTCAACGAATTTTTCGACAACCCCCACTCCTCTTAAAGTTTCTACAATTGACAAAACTAAATCTGTTGCCGTAGTGCCTTCAGGAATATTACCATCTAAATTTACACCTACAACTTCAGGAACCTGCATATAATATGGTTGCCCTAACATTACTGCTTCAGCTTCAATTCCACCGACTCCCCAACCCAAAACTCCAACTCCATTTATCATAGTTGTATGAGAATCGGTTCCTATACATGTATCTGGGTAAATAAAATTATTCTCTGAAGATAAAATAACTTCGGCTAGGTTTTCCAAATTTACTTGGTGAACAATGCCTGTCCCTGGAGGAACAACTAAAAAATTTGAAAATGCTAATTGAGCCCATTTCAATAATTTATATCTTTCTGTATTCCTGTCAAATTCTTTCAAAATATTTAAATTCATGGAATCATTTTGTGCAAAAGAATCTACTTGAACTGAGTGATCAATAACCAAATCTGATCTAACAATTGGATTTATCATAGAAGGTTCCATTCCTAAGTCTGCTACTGCATCTCTCATTGAAGCCAAATCTACAACCACGGGAACTCCAGTAAAATCTTGTAGTAAAACTCTTCCAGGCATATATGGAAATTCTTCTTCAGGTACAGAATCCTTAGTCCAATTTAATAGTTGACTGATATGGTGTGAATTGGAAAGTTTTTTTTCATATGATCTCATAACATTTTCTAATAAAATTCTTATAGAGAATGGTATTTTTTCTATAAGAATTTTATTATCATTCGCAAAGCTCAAAATATCATAGTACTTTTTTTTGCCTTCATTTAAATCTATCTCTCTTACATATTTTTGTATTTCAAAATTTATTGTCATATTTTTATATTTATTTTATTAATAAGTTAGATTACTACTGTAAACTATATTAATTATAATGTTACATTCTATTTTGAGATTTAATAAATAGATTATTATGAAACAATTCGCTAAATTTATTCAAAAAAAAATACCATTTTATTATGGCTGGATAATCGTTGCTGGATCCGGTTCAAGTATGTTTGTAAGAAATTCCGCAGCCACATTAACCATAGCAGTATTTGTCTATCCAATGAGCGAAAACCTTGGATGGTCAAGAACTGTAATTGTTGGAGCCTCTTCATTAGCTGGGATTTTGGCAATATTTATTTCTCCTTTATCGGGTTGGATAATTCAAAAATATGGAACTAAAATAACTTTATTGATTTCAGTCTTATTATTAGGTTTATCTACTGCATTATTAAGCCAAACATTTTCACCAATAATGTTTTATATATTATTTGGTATAAGTAGAATCATTTTCAGCTCCCCAATACAAATAGGAGCCACCACAGTAGTAACTAAATGGTTTTCAGAAAATAGAGGTAAAGCAATTGGGTTATTGGGAATGATTCATTCACTTGGCATGGGGTTTTTTCCTTTATTTGCTCAAATTATAATGAATATTTCTGGTGGAAATCCCGACTCTTGGAGAAGCAGTTGGTTGTGGATAGGAGTAAGTGTTTGGATAATTTCTATTCCTTTGCTTTTGTTTACTTTATTTAATTCTCCTTCTGATTTGGGGATTAAAACTAATGTAAGCAAGCGCGAAGAAAAGGTTTCGGAAAAATTAGATAGATCTTATAAATCAGTCTCACTAAAATTTGCCTTAAAATCTACTCCGTTTTGGATGTTGTCAATTGTTGGTTTTCTTACTTATTTCATACACACAGGAATTAATATTCATCAGGCTGCATACTTAATTGATAAAGGAATAAGTCCCATTTATGCTGCAACAACATTGACTATTATGGCTATAGGAACAGGATTTGGAAGTATTATTTGTGGTTGGGCATCAGACAAATTTCAAGCAAAAAAAACATACTTTTTTATTGCCCTATGGTTAGCTTTAAGTTCATTTCTTTTTTTAGGAATATCTAACATCTTTTCAGCTTTTGTAGTTGCATTTATATTTGGCATAGCTCTAGGAGGATTATTGGTTATTCCTCCTGTAGTATTAGCTGATATTTTTGGAAAAGAAAATATTGGTGCTATTAGAGGTTATAGTGAGCCCTTTGTAAGCGCCGGGCAGGCATTTGGAGGTATTACTGCAGGTTTAATCTATGATTTTTCTGGATCATATGAATTAACTTTCCCTATCTTTACGGTGGTAGCAATAATTGCAGCAATTTTAATAATAGCTTCTCCTAAAATTAAAGATTAAATAATTGAAGTCCCTCCATCTAAAAGAATATTATTTCCCGTTATCATTTCTGCATCATCAGAAGCAAGAAATAAAAATAATTTAGCTATATCTGGCCCTAATAAAAATCTACCTAAAGGAATTTGATCTAGACGTTTTTTATAATTTAGAGGGTTATCAATTGATGTTGACCAATCATTTGGGCTATATTCATTATTAGAACGTACAAATGGAGTATCCACATGACCAGGAGAGACCATAACACATCTAATTTTATATTTTGCATATGCAAGAGCCGCAGATCGAGTAAGACCAAGCAATCCCATTTTTTGCGCTGAATATCCTGGTGAAGAATCACTACTATTGACAGAAGCTAAAGAGCCCAAGTTAATGATCACTCCTCCTCTTTCTTTCATATACTTTGTTACATTTTTTATCCCCAAAAAAGTTCCAGATAAACCAATCGATATAATTTTATTCCACATTTCAAAACTTTGATTTTCAAAACCTGTTCGAAAATTAGAACCTGCATTATTACATAAAACATCAATTCTATTAAATTTTTTCATACAATTTTCAAGATTTTTTTTCCATTCATTTTCATGTGTAACATCTAATTTGGAAAAAGAGGTTTTTCCACCATTAAGATTTATATCTTTTGAAATGATTCCAACTGATTTTTCGTTTAAATCAGTGAGGTAAACTTTATACCCATTACTTGAGAATAATCTAGCTTGCGCTTCACCTATTGCACCTGCACTGGCGGTAATAAACACCACTTTTTCATTACTCATCAAAACTTCCTTTTGTAATAGATTCAATCATGGCTTGAATATATCCATTTGCAAATGCTCTACCTCTATGACCCCATTCAGTATCATTAAATGTCATTGGAACATGATCATCAATAAAAAAGGAATCAAAGCCATTTTTATGATAGATTTTCATAGCCTTATACATATCTACATAACCACTGTTTATAAATTCCTCATTAAATTTTGGCACTGTTCCAGAAACATTTCTGAAATGTACATATAAAATCTTTTTTCTTTTAGAAAAATAATCGATCATTTCATAAATCCCTTCTCCTGAAGCATCTGCCATTTCAGAAAATGTTCCTTGACAAAATTCAATAGCATTTGATGGTGAGTCGACAATATTGATTAATTTTTTATAAGAATCGAAGGATCTAAACAATTGAGGAATGCCTCCCAGATTTTCTACGGGTGGGTCACAAGGATGAATACCTAATTTTATATTCTTTTTTTCTGCGATCGGAGTAATAATTTTTATCCAATTTTCCAAATTTTCCCATAATTCCTTTTCCGTATATTCTCTATCATGAGTGTTTGGAATTTGTTTTGCAATACTGTAATCAAAAGCAGTAGCAATAGCACCTCCTCTTATTGTAACGGGATCTGTTCTCCACACATGAGAAGGCATCCAGTTATAACCAAACATTGGAATTCCTGCGTCCGCCATATTAGAAATATTTTCAATCATATTTTCTTGTTGTTGATCTGATTTTTCTCCACCAAGCATTATATGGTCATAAAAATGGGTAGGAACATTTTCTATTGCTGACAATTGTAAGCCATAACTCTCTATATTTAGTCTTAACTTAATCAATTCTTTCTTTGACCACACACCAGGTTTAGATTGTTCTAATTCCGGTGTATTTAATAAAATATCCTTTACTCCATATTGAGCAGCAAATCTTAGGTATTCTGATGAAGGAAATTTAAATTGTCCAAAACCGGGTCTCATATCTTAACCTCCTGTATGATTAAATAAAAAAATTTTATTAATGTTAATAGATATTCATACACATATACAGCAATTTGAAGATAAAGATTTGTCAAATCTAATAATAAATTCTAGAAATGCAAAAATAGAAGTGATAGTTGCAGCAGGTACTACAATTGAAGATTCTAAAAAATGTGTAAAATTAGCAAATGAAGTCAAAGAAGTTTATGCAGCTGTAGGTATACATCCACAAAATATAAAAGACGATAAAACTGATGATTATTTAAATTTGTTTAAAGAACTACTTAAGTGTAAAAAAACTATTATGATAAGTGAAATTGGATTAGATATTCAAGACAATTGTATTCCAATAAAAATACAAAAAAAAATCTTCTCAGACCAAATAAATTTAGCAAAAGAAGTTAACAAACCTATTGCTTTTCATGTTAGAAATGCAGAAAAAGAGATCATAGATATAATAATGAGTGAAAGATTATTTGAATTAAATTCGGTCGCACATTATTTTAACGGTACGTATAACTACGCAAAAAAATTACTCGATAATAATATTTTTATATCTGTTGCAAAACCAATACTTAGAGATAAAAATTTAGAAGAAGTTATCAAAAAAATTCCATTAAATAAAATTGTTATAGAGACTGATTCGTATCCTCAATATTTTAAAAAAAATAGATTGAGGTGGACTGAACCTAAAGACTTAAAATTGATTGTAATAAAATTAAGTGAAATTTTTAAAATAGACAAAGATATTATTGAAGAAAACATTTATAACAATTCAAAAAAAATTTTAAAGTTATAAGTTTTTCCCTCTAGGTTTCTTATTGTTTCTTTTTAATTTTTTTCCAGCGCCGTCAATACTTGCCTTTATTATCATGAAATCATTGTGTGAAATCACATGTACTCTATTCATTAATGCCAACTCCCATTTTTCTGGTGGCCATTTTCTAACATAATTCAAAGAAGGAACAACATCTGATGCCTCTACGTAATTTTCTTCAGATAGAATCTTCTTAGATTTTATTTTAACTCTATAAGGAGAAATTTCTTTTTCTTGCCATATTTTTTCATCATCGTAAAATTTATCAGAAGTAACTTCTGCATATCCAGAAAAAACTTTACTTGTGGAGATGTAAAAAACTAAATTATCCTTTTTGGCGATTTTATTTGTCAGTTTATTGTAACTATTAGGAAACCCCAATATATCAAAAGATCTACCTTTTAATACATTGTAATTATTATCGTTTATGTTAATTAACCAATAAGTATTCATAATTTTCTCTATGTATATTTTATAATAATAAACATTTCTTTGATTAATGAATGAAATCGAAAATATAGTATTAGATTACTTAAAAACACAACAAATAGAATATGAGAAGATCGACATAGATCCAAATTTTTCTGATACTAAAAAATTTTGTAATAAATATAAATTTTCTTTAGATCAATCTGCTAATACTATAATTTTGGAATCAAAACGTCCAAAAGGTCTTTATGCAGTTGCGGTTGTCCAAGCTTCTAAAAAATTAGATGTTAACACTAAATTAAAGAATATTATGGGAGTAAAAAAATTATCTTTTGCAAATGCAGCTAAATCAGAGGAAATAACTGGTATGAAAGTTGGAGGAATAACACCATTTGGGTTATCACGAAAATTTCAAATTTATTTTGATGAAGGATTAAAAATATCTAAAAAAATAGTTTTTGGAGGGGGTAGTAGAAACTTTAAAATATTAATTGAGCCAATATACCTACCTAACATACCAAATGCACAGTTTTTAGATATAACAGAAAGTTAATATCTATCTGTTTGATTTTTCCATCTTATATAAATAGCCAAAGAGTTCATTGTCATTAATATAACAAGAAGAACAATAATACCTGCAGAAGCAATTGCTCGAAATTCATCTTTAGGAAATGATGCCCAAGTATAAATTTGTAATGGTAAAACTGTAAATCTATCTAGAGGGCTTGATGGTACTGTTGTGATGAACACTAAAGAACTAATAATTAATATTGGTGCTGTTTCTCCAATAGCTCTAGACATTGCCAAGATTATACCACTCATTATTCCCCCGATAGAGTGAGGCAAAATTATTTTTTTAGACACTTCCCATTTAGTTGCTCCCAATGCATAAGCAGCTTCTTTTAAAGATGGTTGAACTGTCCTAATTGATTCTTGAGCAGATATTATGACTATAGGTAGTACTAATAAAGTCATTGTAAGGGCTCCTGCAATTATACTTTTTCCTAAACCAATAAAATATGTAAAAAATGCTAACCCTAACAAACCATATATTATTGAAGGTACTCCAGCTAAATTAGAAATGTTGATTTTAATTATCTTTGATAATATATTTGTTCCAGCAAACTCCTCTAAATATAATGCTGTAGATACACCTAACGGAATAGTACAGAAAGCAGTTAAAATAACTAACCATAACGTCCCTGCCAAAGGAGCTAAAATGCCAGATTTTTCAGCTTTTCTAGAAGCATAATTTGTTAAAAAATCCCACGAAAGAGATGAATAGCCATCAAGTACCACATCAATAAGCAAAATTAACAGAGATGTTAAAGCAATTAAAATGGAAGATAAAATTAATAAGTAAAAGAGTCTTTCTTTCATTATGGCCTACTCATATTCTTGTGCATATTTATAAACAACCCACCTTCCTATTAGATTCATTATCAAAGTAAGAATGAATAGAAGTAGCCCCACTGCAAAAATGCTTTGGTATTCTATGGAACCTTGAGGTGTTTCTCCCTGACTTACTGTTACAATGTAAGCTGTAATAGTCTGTATGGCTTCAAGTGGATTTAAAGTTAAAGCTGGTTTCCCCCCAGCAGCTAAACTAACTATCATTGTTTCACCTATAGCTCTAGAAATAGATAATATAAAAGAAGCTACAATCCCAGAAATAGCTGATGGGAAAACGATACGAAGTGCGACTTGATATTTTTTTGCTCCCAAGCTATATGCAGCTTCCCTTAAACTTCTAGGAACTGATGACATAGCATCTTCAGATAGGGTGGAAACCATAGGTATAATCATTATACCCATTACTATTCCTGCACTTAGTGCATTAAAAATGATAGTGTCAGGTGCAATATATTGAATTATTGGGGTAACAAAAGTCAAAGCAAAATATCCATATACCACCGTAGGAATTCCTGCTAAAATTTCCAACAAGGGCTTAACATAACTTCTTACTTTTCTAGAAGCATATTCTGAGAGAAAAAAAGCACTACCTAATCCAAAAATAAGAGCGACCAAAGCAGCAATAATTGCTACCATAAAAGTACCATTTATAAGTGGCATAACTCCAAATTCTTGAGGTACAAATAATGGTGTCCAATTTAGGCCAGTAAAAAACTCTTTCAAAGATACTGTTCCAAAAAATGGAATTGATTGAGATCCTAAAACATAAAGTATTCCTATAGTAGTTCCTATAGAAACTAAACCTGACAGTTTTAATAAGTTTACTACAATTATTTCTTCAGTTTTTCTTCTTCTAATATTTCTTTGTTGCATCATTTTTGTTGCATCATTTGAATTTGAAAAAAGAGCTCAACAACTCTAGAGTATTACAAAAAGAGACAAAATTGTTAAGAAAAGGTTAAATAATCATAACGGTATCGAAAAAGAAATTATTAATCCTTCATTAATAACACTTTTTGCTTTGATTTCACCTTTGTGTAATTCAATTGCATGCTTAACTATTGAAAGTCCTAATCCTGAATGTTCATAATCTCTATTCCCTTCTGCTCTAAAAAATCTTTGAAAAATAAGCGGTAGATCAAATTCACCTATTCCAATTCCATGGTCACGAATTTCAAAAATAAATTCATCATTTTTTATATAATAATTGATATTTACATCAGATTGTTTTTCACTGTACCTAATAGCATTGGATAAAAGATTTTCTAAAGATTGAATAATCAGTTTTTTATCTAATTTTATTTTGATTTTATTTTCAGGATGTACAATTGCAATTTTTTTGTCCTTGATGATTGTAGAAAAAGTTTTTTTTACCTCAGATAACATATCTAAAAAATCTATTTCTTCTAAGTTAAGTTTATAATTACCTGTTTCAAGTGAATGAATATTTAATAATTCATTAGTTATTTTCTCCAATCTATTCAAATCTTCATAGATATTTTTTGAAAAAAGATGAAAGTTTACACCTTTACTTGTTTTGAAATCATTTATCAACGCTTCATAATTTAACTTTGCAGAAGTTATGGGTGTTTTAAATTCGTGAGATGTATTAGCAAAAAATTCAGTTCTTGTTTTATCAAGATTATAAACATCAGACAAATCAGAAATAATTAACATAAATTTATTTTGAAGTTTATTCAACGTAAATAATCTGATTTTTAGAAATTTTTTAGGGAAATTAAACTCTATTTCAATTTCATTAGAATTACTTGTTTTAGATTTATCAAAAAAATCTAAAATTTCAAAACTTTGAGTTAAATCAGTTAAGTAATTTATATTTTCATCTTCTATAGAGCACATAAGAATTTCTTTTGATTTATTATTGAAATTAGAAATTTTCATCTCAATATCTAAAAAAATTATTCCATCCTCTATTAAATTTAATGTATTCATCAAAATTTCATTTTCTGAACTTATGATTTTTTCCTTATAGACAAATCTTTTATTGATTTTAGTAAAAAGCTCATTAATAGGTTCAAATTCTCCAAATCTAGATGAATTAGAATTGGAAATAAGGTTTTTTTTCAATAAAGAAATATTCTTTTTTATAAATAAATAAAATATTCCTGAAAAAAAAATGACAATAAATATAATAAAATAAAAGTTAACTTGATCATAAAAATTAAATAAAAGCCACAATATTGCTATTTGTATAAGAACGAGGCATAAAAGAATCATGAACAATCTATGTCTTGAAATATAGAAGAAATTTCTTTTAAGTCTATTGAGATTCATATATCTACTCCAACTTAGATTTATATCCAAAACCTCGAACTGTCAATATTTTTTGAGGCCGCTCACTATCTGATTCAATTTTCTCTCTGATCCATCTTATGTGTACATCTACCGTACGTGTATCACCAAAATATTGAAAGCCCCAAATTTCTTCAATCAATTTTTCTCTTGTAAAAACTTTCCCTGGATTGGACATTAATTTGTACAATAGATCAAATTCCTTAGGTCTAAAAAAGATATTTTTATCATTGATTTTCACAATTCTTTTATCTAAATCAATAAAAGTGTCCAAATGTGTGAATTGTTTTCTAGTTATAGATTTTGTTTTCTCTAATTTAATTAAATTTCTTCTTAAATTTGCTTTAATTCTTGCTAACAACTCTGGCATGCTGAAAGGTTTGGAAACGTAATCATCTGCACCTAATTCAAGTCCCACAATTTTATCAATTTCATTATTTTTAGCGGTTAAAATTATGATTGGAGTATCTACATTTTCAGATCGTATTCTTTTACATATTTCTAAACCATCTATGCCAGGTAACATAAGATCTAAAAGAATAATATCAAATGTTTTATTCAACAAAGTTTCTATCGCAGAAATTCCATCCCCTGTGAATTCTACGTTAAACCCTTGAGCTATCAGATTGTATCTCAGAGCTTCTCTGATGTTTTTGTCGTCTTCAACTATATATACGTTTGTTTTTTTTGATTCTTTTAACAAATTTAATTTTTTGGAACTAATTATAATTATATATATTTATACGATTAATAATTATTGAAAAGATTAAATTTCAAGATTTTCTAGCTTTAGTAATACCTTGTGCTGAATTTTTATAGAATCCACACATTAGACACATAATATAATTCCCTTGTTCATCGGAACCATATTCAATGGTACCCTTTGTACATTTAGGACATGAATGAAAATACAACATGATAAATATTTTTTTAATTTAGATAATGATAAATAAAAAAACATTTACATCGAAGGTATTTTTTATACGAGTTTTAAAGAGTTGAAAAAAATAGAATTTGGATAAAATTTCACTACAAGTTTGAAAAATATATAAGATAATTGATTTGAAAACAAATTTCTTATTACTTTCTAAGGATTAATTATTCTATGAAAATTGACACAATTCCATCTAAAGGAATATCTCTTTCTTTGTTTTCAATTATTGCTTCATCAGTAATATTAATTTATTTTTCAGCATGGAATTCTACAAATAAATTAAATGAAAATTCAAATTATGAAACATCGTGGATTCAAGACGGAAGTGTATTTTTATGTCCATTGCATTAATAAAAAAAAATATTTCTGAAATTGATTTCCATCATTACGGATGGGTAATTGTAGCTGTAGGTGCGATTGCCCAAATGATCGGTTCAGCAATTAGGATGGCATTTGGGATTATTATTGATCCATTAGTTGAAGAATTTTCTTGGGATCCAAAATCTATAGGTATAGCTTATGCGATTATGTCTGTTGTTACTGCAATTTCTTCTCCGATTGCAGGTTATTGTTCAACAATGATTGGGGCTAGAAAAACTATGTATATAGGTCTTTTCCTTTTCTTAATCGGAATGATTTGGACAGCCCTAGCAACTAATATTTATGAATTTTACATATCATACGGAATTATTTTTGGCTTTGCACAATCAATGTTTTTAGTACCTGTTATTCCAGCCATAGCAATTTGGTTTAAAAAAAGCTTAGGGCTCGCTACAGGTCTAATTATTGGTATGTGGAGTCTAGGCCCAGCTATAGTCATTCAACTAATGGGAATAATGTTAAATTCTATAGGATGGCAAAATACTTTTATTATAAGTGGATTGGTGGGAAGCGTGATAATGTTTATAGCACTCGCATTTTTCAAAAATACTCCTCAAGATATGGGGCTCTTACCCTATGGGGCTGAAGACAGTGATAAACAAGAAGAAATAAAACACGAAAAACCTATCAATAACTATTATTCAAATTTACAAAAAATTGTTTATGGAACTAACGCTTTTTGGAGTTTAATGAATATTCACTTCTTAGGCTGTGTTGGGCACGCAGTCATTTTGATAGGGCTTGTACCTCTTATGATTACTAAAGGAATAAGTTATACTGATTCTGTTCTTTGCCTCACTATAATCATGGTGGTATCTATATCAACAAGATTTATAACTCCAATTTTAGGTGATTCAGTTAATCCAAAAACAATTATGTTTCTATCTTTTCTTGGTCAAGGACTTTTCGTTATACCATGGGCATTTACTACCGATAAATGGATGTTTTACCTCGTAGGTATTTTATGGGCTATTCCTTACGGAGGAGAAGGAACTCTTTTCCCCATAATGAATAGAAAATATTATGGTTTTTTTAGAATGGATACAACATATGGATGGCAAATTTTGGCAGCTAGTTTTGGGATGGCATTAGGAGGCTTTATACCTGGATTAGTTTTTGAAGTTACTGGTGGTTACGTATATGCTATATGGATTTCAGCATTTTTCTCATGTCTAGGAGCTTGTGTAATATTGACATTAGAAACAACAAAAAGGGTTATAAGGCCATCATTCGAAAATCTCGGATAAGCAAACAGGTGAAGGAATAGAGATTCCATATCCCGTTGGGACCAAATCTCCATTTTTACTATTTATCTCAAAACTATATATATCATCAGAATTTTCATTAGCTACAAGACAAAATTTACCTGATTTACTTATAGCAAAATTTCTTGGGGTTTTTCCTAATGTGGAGAAATGTTTATCAAAAATTAAAGTACCATCATCGTTAATTATAAATTTTGCTATTGTGTCATGACCTCTATTGGATCCATATAAATATTTTAGATCACTAGAAAAATGCAAATCTGCTGTAGTTGTTTCTAGATAATAGTCCTTAGGAATTGTAGATATTACCTGTAATGTCCTCAATTCATTATTGGGCTTTATTTCAAAATAATTTATAGTAGAATCTAACTCATTGATGGAATAAGCTCGTCTATGATATTTGTTGAGTATAAAGTGTCTAGGTCCGGATCCTGGTTTAGTATTTGTAAAATTAGTACTGATAATTTTGTATGAGTCAGGATCGATCTTATAATAAAAAATCTTATCAACTCCTAGGTCACAAACATAAAAACTATAATTATCTAAAAAATTTATAGAATGCGCATGTGGTTCTCTTTGACGATTAGGATTTATACTGGATCCACTATGAGTAATTTGCTCTATAAAAGTTAATTTTCCTTCTAAAGATACTTTATAAGATGAGAAATCTCCAGAACTATAATTTACTGCAACTAAAAAATCATTCCTATCATTTATAGAAAGATGGCAAGGATTAATCCCATTTGTATAAGCTTCATTTATTTTTATTAACTTATCGTTTATTAAATTATAGGAATATACTACGCCTGGATCACCATTCAATGATTCACCTATTGAATACACTTTATTTTTTTTATCTAAGATTAAAAAAGAAGGATTACCTGGGCTAACATTTGAAAATGAAGAAATTAGACTTATTTCTCCAGAGGATTCATTTAAATGAATCCTGTATATTCCATTACTGTTTCTTTTTGAATATGTCCCTACTAGCCAGTTCATTGTTTTCTCCAATTTTATTTATAAAAAAAAATATATTGATATAGTTTAATACATAAATGAAAAAAAAGATGGTCGGGGTGACAGGATTTGAACCTGTGACCCCTCGCTCCCAAAGCGAGTGCGCTACCGCTGCGCCACACCCCGTAATTAATCATTTTATACATAAAATTCAAAGTTTTATCAATGAAAATAACTAAAATTGAAGTAGTATATCCTTCTTATCAAGATTCTTTGAGAGGATGGAGGCCAAATTTATGGCAAATAATCACTAAAATCAATACGGATAGAGAACAAATTATAGGTTATGGAACAGGTGGAGGAGGAAATTCTTCGCTAGAAGTAATCGTTGGGCATTTATCAGAATTAGTTGTAGGAACAACAATCAATAACATTGAAGATATTCAAAAAATATTTGATCACTTATATGTTGAAAGTATACCATATGGACGGGGTGGAATAGCATCTATGGCGATTTCATCAATTGATTTAGCTCTATGGGATGCTTATAGTAAGTATTACGAAATTCCTATAAAAAATTTATTAGAAAAAGACGAAAATCATCATAATGAAAAAATACATACTTACGCTACAGGTAATAATATAGATCACTACAATGAATTAGGATTAAATAATTTCAAATTATCTGTAAAATCCGATGGAGATTTTGAAAAAGAATCTAATAAATTGTATGAATTGATTTCAACAATTAGAAAAAAATACAAAAATACTAATAAAATCATGCTGGATTGTTATATGAGTTGGGATATAGATTATACAAAAAAAATCTCAAAAAAATTAAATGATTTAAAAATTGAATGGTTTGAAGATGTTTCTACTCCAGAAAATATGTTATTTTCACCATCAATAATAAATGAATTAAACGGAATAAAACTTGCGGGTGGAGAACATGATCTTAACCATAACAATTTTAAATTAATGAGAAAAAATAAAACTTACCATTTTTGGCAGCCAGATATTACTTGGTGTGGTGGATTAAGTGCATTATTAAAAATAATTAATGTTTCCAATAATTTGTTTCCTATAATCCTCCATAGAGGAGGAGAACCTTGGGGTCTACCTTTGATACAATCAGGATTAACTCATAATTTGGCCGAATTACATAATCCAAAAAATATAAATTTGAGTATGGAAAAATGGGAGAATCAAAGTGTTAGTACTATTAATTCTGGAATATTAAAACCTTCAAATTATCTTGGTTTTGGAGCCGTGCCAGTTAAAGGATTATTTAATGAATAAAATTAAAAAAGAATTGATATTTTTAGGAACAGGTACATCTGAAGGAGTCCCTAGGGTTAGTTGTCTGACAAACAGTTTAGATTGTCTAGTTTGCAACGATGCCGTTAAACCTAATTCTAAAAATAGAAGATACAATACGAGTGTTGTTATAAAAATTTCATCTTTAGATTTTGAAAAAAACATTCTAATTGATGCAGGAAAATCCTTTTATCAATCAGCTATAAAATGGTTTCCAAAATACAAAATCAATACAATTGATGGATTGATTTTAACTCATGCACACCAGGATGCCGCAGGGGGATTTGATGATTTAAGAGACTGGACTAACAACACCCAATCTTCCATTCCTATTTATCTAAGAAAAGAAGATTACGAAGTGATAAACAAAACTTTCTATTATTTAGTTGACACAAGTAAAATTACTTCAGGAGGAACGGTTGCAAAGTTAAATTTCATCATTATAGACGGTACACACACTATAATTGAGGGACAAAAATTTGAGCATTTAAAAGTAAATCATGGTGATCATTATTTTGCAAATGGTTACAGAATTGACAATTTGACTTATATAAGTGACTGTTCATTTATACCTGATAAAACCATGAGAAAAATAAGAGGAAGTGAAATAATAATTTTAGATTCATTAAGAAGAGGGAATAAACATAAATCTCATTTTACACTTGAGGAAGCAATTGAAAAAATTGTTGAATTAAAACCAAAGAAAGCATATTTTACTGATATTTGTCACGATATTGAGCATAATGAAGTGTCTAGATATTTAGTAGATGCTTCAAAACATACTGGTATTAAAATGAATCTTGCATACGACGGATTAAAAATAAATATATAAAATTATTATTTGTATGATTGATATAACAACACAGGTGCCAGTATAGTGGTAACAATTATCATTATTATCGATACCCCAAATAATTCTTGACCTATCACACCCGTAGACATTCCTATTCCAGCAATAATCAGTGCAATTTCACCCCTAGGTAACATCCCCACTCCTATCCTCCATGCTTGTTTTCTAGAAAAACCTATCAAAAGTGTTGGAATTCCACAGCCTAAAATTTTACTTAATATTGCAAAAACAGTTACAGTAATTACAAAAAATAAAACTGAAAGAACATCACCTGAATTAGTCCATAGTGATACAAAATCAGCTTGCATACCAATTACAACAAAAAATACTGGGACAAGCCATGCATTAATATTAGATAAAGGTTTTTCAATATGATGTTTTAAATCTGTACCAGATAAAGCTAATCCAAAAGTATAAGAACCAATTATCATAGCTAAACCAAAATAATGTTCAGCTATTGAAGCTGCAAGCAATGCTAGAGCTAAAGATAATGAAATATTAGCTCCAGGTACTTTGAAACTCATAATAAAATTAGAAATAACTTTAGATAAAATGGATCCTAAAACTAAAAGGGATAACCAAAAACCTACTGCCTTTACAAATATTATTATCAAACTAGATAATGTTAATTGACCATCCTGAGCAATTCCCACAACTGCTGCTAAAACTATTATTCCAAGTACATCATCTAATACAGCAGCAGCCATTATCGTTGATCCTTCTGGATTATCTAATACCCCTAAATCACTTAAAACTCTTGCTGTAATCCCAACGGAAGTTGCTGTTAGCATAGCACCCATAAATAACGCTGGTACAAGTTCATTAATTGAATTAAAACTGGAATATCCAAACAAAATAGTAGCTAATACTCCTAAACCAAATGGTAATACAACTCCTCCCAGAGCAACTAATGAAGCAGGTGTGATGTATTTTTTAAATTGGTCACGATTGGTTTCAAGACCAACTTCAAATAATAATATGACAGCAGCTAATTGAGATATAAAAAACAATTCAGTACTTATATAATTCCCATGTGAAACATCGAAAGAAAATAAAGGTCCTAAATTTCCTATTTTTATACCACCTAGAGCAAAAGGGCTAATAATTAATCCAGCTAATAATTCTCCTAAAACAGACGGAAGTTTAAGAAAAGAGTGAAATAATTCTCCAAATATTTTAGCGCAAATCAGTATTACAGCCATTTGAAAAATTAAAATAGGTATATGTTCCATAACTAACTTCCTAAAATTAGGTTTTTGGGTTTCCAAAATTTTCTTATTGAATCGTAAGTTAAAATCCCAATAAACTCACTTTCTTCATTATATATCTTAAATTCATAACCTTTCAATAGATCTAATTCCAACCTTTTTGAATCAAAAGTAATTCCTTGATAAAATTCATTTTCAAGTTTCTTATTCATAATAAATTTTGGTAAATGATTCAATATTTTATTTATTGGTATTAATTCCTCTATAAAATGGTTAGACAATTTATTAATCTCCAATGAATTGATAATATTGAATTGTCCATATTGAACTCTTTCTAAACTTGATAAAACAGATGGAACTTTTAAGGATCGTCCAAGATCATTTGCAAAACTTCTGACATAAAAACCTGAACCACATTTTATGCGAAGCTTAATTTTTGGATTATTCCAACTTAAAATTTCAATGTTTTCAACTAATACTTTTCTGGGTTTTAAAATAACATTTTCTTTTCTTCGTGCATAATTGTATAATTTTTCTCCTCTTATTTTTACAGCACTATAAATTGGTGGGTACTGGTCAATATTTCCAATGAATTTAATCAAATGTTCTTTGATTAGATTAAAATCCATATTCAAATCAGTGTTTTTTTCTAATGTTAATCCTTCCAAATCATAAGTATCTGTTGAAATTCCAAATGTTATTTCTGCATCATAAATCTTATGTAAATTTAAAAAATATTCAAAATATTTAGTTGCAGAATTAAACAAAATGGGAAGAATTCCTGTAGCAAGAGGATCTAAAGTTCCTCCATGACCTATTTTAAACGATTTATCTAAGGATTTGATTTTTTTTACTACATCATTGGAGGTCCAATTTAAAGGTTTATTAATCAGTAAAAAACCGTTATTAAATTTTGTCATTTAATTCTTAAACATCTTTCGTAATTTTATGTATAAGATTGTCAATTTGTTGCTGGAATTCAAATGAGTTATCCATAACAAAAGTCAGCTTTGGTATCCGAGAAGTTCTGATAGATTTAGAAATGACATTTTGTAAAATATAAGCTTTTTGATTAAGTTCTTTGATAATTTTATCTTTAGTATTATTATCACTAAATACACTAATCTTTACTTTACAATAAGAAAAATCTTTTGATATATCTGCATCAATTACTGAAATCATTAAATTCTGACTCTCAAAAAAATCTTCCCTTGATATATATTCTCCTACTAGTTTTATAATAGTTTTATCAAATTTTTCTTTTCTAAATTCCATATCAATTAATTTAATTCGTAACATTCAAAAATATCATTTAGTTCAAATTCATGATAACCATCTAAAACAATACCACCTTCTAAATTATTCTTTATTTCAGTAACATTTTGAGTTAGATGTCTCATAGATTCTATAACTCCATCAAAAATTACGTTCTCTTTTCTTAGCACTCTAATTCTTGAATTTCTAATTATACTTCCATCAGTAACTCTTATTCCTGCTATTTTTTGTCTTTTTCCTCTAGAGAATATTTCTAGAACGTTAGCTTGTCCTATAATTTTTTCTGTTTTTATTACTCCTTTCATTCCTTCTATAATTTCCTTGATTTCATCAACTAGAGTATAAATTATGTCATAAGACCTGATAGGAATATTATTTATTTCAGATTGACTTCTAGCACCGCTTTGAATAAATGTTTGAAAAGCTATAATCATTGAATCCTCCGCACTAGATGCTAGCATAACATCAGATTCTGTAACTGCTCCTACTGTACCAGAAATAATTTTTACTTGAACATCTTCATTAGTAAAATCATCTATTACTCGTTCAACAGCTGCTAAACTGCCATCAGACCCTGTTTTTAAAATTACATTTATTTCTTGTTCTTTAGAAGCTTTTGCTCTTTTTACAACTTGAGATAAAGTTGTTACTCCAACTTGATCAAATTTTTTATTTCTTGATCTTTCATGAATAATTTTTCTAACCTTTTTTTCATTATTAACTACCTCTACAACATCACCAACTTTATTTATTCCAGGTAGTCCCATTATTAGTGTAGGGGTGGAAGGCTTTGCAACATCTATTTTTTCTCCAAATCCATCAATCATTTGTCGAATTTTTCCAGAAGTAGTTCCAACAACTATCAAATCTCCCACAAAAAAAGATCCAGATTTAACTAATACTGTTGACATAGGTCCTTTTTGTGGATCATTATAAGATTCTATAATTACACCCATTCCTGGAAGATTTGAATTTGCTTCTAACTCATTTATCTCTGCCAATAGATTTATTGATTCCAATAGTTCATCAATGCCTTTTTTGTTAAGTGCAGAAACAGGCACACATATAACTTCTCCTCCTAAATCTTCTACTATTACTTCATGTTCAGCTAATTGTCCTTTAATTTTATCGATGTCTGCACCATCTAAATCTATTTTATTAACCGCAATAATCATTGGCACTGAAGCATTCTTTGCATGGTTTATTGATTCTATTGTTTGAGGCATTAAACCATCATCTGCAGCCACAACTAGTACAACTATATCTGTAACACTTGTACCTGAAATTCTCATTGATGAAAAAGCTGCATGACCCGGAGTATCTATAAAAGTCATTTTATATTTGTTATGTTTAACTTGATATGCTCCAATTTTTTGTGTAATGCCACCTTGTTCTTTTGATACTTCATTTGATTGCCTGATGGCATCTAATAAGGTGGTTTTTCCGTGATCTACATGACCTAATACCGTTATTACAGGAGCTCTAGCTTCTCCTATGTTTTTTTCATTTGTATCTATTTCAGATCCTATATTCAACGCAGATGAATTATCTATTGATTCTTTGGGTTTCAAAACTTGATAATTAAAAGATTGGGCGACTCTTGCAGCAATGGCAAAATCTATTTCCTCATTTACTGTTGCCATTATCCCTAATTTGATTAGTGATTTTATTATTTCTATTGGTGATTCGTCTAAAATTTCAGAAAGTTCACCCACAGATAGAACCAATGGTAAAGCTATAGGTCCTTTTTTTTCCTCTTGATTGGATTGTTCAGGTTCTTTTGTAGTCAAAACTACCTCTTTTAATTAACTTTTAGTTCTTCTTTTCTTATTAGATTTTTTACTTTTTGTACTTTTAGAATTATAAACTTTTACAGATTCAATATCTTCGGCAAATCTTATGACCTTATCATCTGATTTTTCAGATTTTTTAGAACCTCCAATATTCCAAATCTCCTCAGAAGAAAAATCTAAAATGGTTTCTTTTTCTTTAGCTTTTCTTTCTTCTTCAAGTTCTTGTTTTTCAAGATTTTCAATTTCTTTTTCCAATACTCGAAGTTCTTCATCATCATTCAATGATTTAGATTCGTCAAATATTTCAGAATCAATAATTTCTTCGGATTGAATTTCAGATTGGTTTACTATTGGTAAAACTTCTGGAGTTCCTTCTGTTATTTTCTCTTTTGTCAAGGTAGTGTTTTGTTCTTTAATTGCTTGTTGTTCATTTGGTATTACTGTTTTTTGTTCAACCTCTTCCTCCGCTTGAACATCAATTTTCCAATTTGTTAATTTGGCGGCTAATCTCGCATTTTGTCCTTCTCTACCTATCGCTAAAGAAAGTTGTTTTTTTGGAACTATAACAGTTGCTGATGAAGTATCTTCATTTATATTCACTTTCGAAACACTTGCTGGTGACAAAGAATTGGTAATTAATATTTTAGGATCTTCATTCCAATCAATAACATCAATTTTTTCTCCTAAAAGCTCATTCACTACATTTTGTATTCTTATCCCTCTTAATCCTACACAAGCTCCAACAGCATCTATTTGAGAATCTTCCGATGAAACAGCAACTTTAGATCTTGCTCCTGCTTCTCGTGAAAGAGCTTTTATCTCAACAACTCCTGAATTTATTTCAGGAACCTCTGTTTCAAAAAGTTTTCTTAATAAATCTGGATGTGTTCGAGATACAATTATTTCTGGTCCTCTTACAGTTCTTTGAACCTGAGTTACATAGAATTTTAATTTTTGACCCACTCTATATTTCTCATAAAAAGTTTGTTCACTTATAGGCATAAGTGCTATCGTTCTCCCTATGTCAACAAAAACATTTTTTGACTCCATTCTCTGAACAGTACCAGTTATTACTTGTCCTTCTTTATCTGAGAATTGTCCAAAAACTAAATCTCTTTCCGCTTCTCTTAATTTCTGTAATACGACTTGTTTAGCTGTTTGAGCTGCAATTCGTCCAGGGTTATATTCAAGAAACCCAGTTTCAATAAAATCTCCTGCTATTAAATTCTTATCAATTTTCTTTGCTTCTTCTTCTGAAATTTCTGATAAAGGGTCTTCAATATTGTCTTTTTCTTTTACATTCAAAATAGTTTTTACTATTACATCCCCTGTTTCAGAATCAACGTCAACAGATATATCTTGACCTTTCGATGCAGGATCTCTTCTATATGCAGAAGCAATTGCTTCTTTTACAGCCGAAACAACTATTGATTGATCTAGATTGCGCTCTGCAGCCAATTGCGTTAAGGCTAGAAACAACTCGTTTTTCAATATATCCTCCCTAAATCTATAAATATAAAAAAAAGTGGGCAATGCCCACCTTCTCTTTTAAAAATCCTTTTTCTTTTTCTTTTATATTTATATAATACCACTTTTAAAAAATAAGTTTAAGTTTCAAAACTAACAATTTAATAAATATATCTATACTCAAATATTTTCAAAAAATTTTATCAATTCACCATAACTATAGTCATAAGTTTTTTTATCTTCTCTTATATAAATTTCTATTTGTTTTTTTTCAATACTTCTCTTAGAAATAACAATACGATATGGCAATGATAATAAATCGGAATCATTAAATTTAACTCCAGTTTGAATATCTCTATCGTCATACAACACATCAAAACCTAATTTATCAATTTCGAAAAATAATTTCTCTGACAAATTCTTTACTTCTTCATCTTTAATTTGTAAAGCTAAAAGATAAACCGAAAATGGAGCAATAGTTAAAGGTAAATTCATACTATTATTACTATAATTAGCCTCTATACATGCTGCCAAAAGTCTTCCAACTCCTATTCCGTAGCATCCCATTAATATGTTTTTTTCTTCCCCTTTTTGGTTAGAATAAGTTGCTGACATTTTCTTTGAATAAACATCACCCAATTTAAACACATGCCCAACTTCTATCCCACGTTTAGTCCTTAAAATTCCTCCATCTATTGCTGAAAATCCCTCTTCAGCTTCAGCAATATCCAAAACTATTTCAGGGCTAAGATCTTTTGATATATTGATCCCTAAAATATGTTTGTCTATTACATTAGCTCCAGCCACAAAATTTCCGGGGCCTTTCAAAACTGAGTCATCATAAATAAATTTTATCTTTTGGGTATTGTATGGAGAGATAAATCCAGGAGTCAATCCAGCATTATTAAGTTCTGTATCATTAGCAGGAGTCAGTTCCGTTACATTTAGATAGTTTCTAACCTTCGTTTCATTTATTTTATAATCTCCTCTTATGACACATCCAACCAGTTTATCATCAGCGTTATATATCACTGTCTTTAGGAATTTATGATATGGCAATGATAATTCTTTTTGCAATGAATCGATAGTTTTTAAATTTGGGGTGTCAATTGTTCTAATATTTTCTGGATTCTCCTGTTTAAATTCATTTTTGATAAAAATAGCTTTTTCTACATTTGCAGAATATTTCTCTTTATCGCTTATCAAAATTATATCCTCTCCACTATCAGCTAACATGATAAATTCATTTGATTCTTTTCCACCTATAGTTCCTGAATCAGCATCTACAATCACTATTTCGGTTGCACATCTAGAAAATATGTTTTTGTAAACTTGAATTATTTTTTTATAAGAAACATCCATCCCCTCTTCATTCATATCAAAAGAATAAGCATCTTTCATTTCAAATTCACGAACTCTTAATAACCCTCCTCTCGGTCTAGGTTCTTCTCTATATTTTGTTTGAATATGATAAAGTATGAATGGTAAATCTCTATAAGAATTAACATTTTTTGCCACGATATCCGTTACCGTTTCTTCGTGAGTTGGAGCTATTATATATTTGTTTTCTCTTCGATCCATAAAATGTGCAAGAGGTGGAATGTAAGTCTCTAATCTTCCAGAAGCTTCCCATAATTCTGCTGGTTGAACTACTGGCATATTAATCTCTAATGAACCGGAATTATTCATTTCTTCACGTATTATATTTTTAATTTTTTCTATTGAACGCCATCCCATAGGTAAGAAACTAAAAATTCCCGAAGAAACTTGAGATATAAAACCTGTTCTATGTAAAAGTTTATGACTTTCAGCTTCAATGTTTTGAGGATCTTCTCTATAGGTTTTCCAAAAAAAATTACTCAGTTTTTTTGATCCTAGTAATTGTCTTATATTCATTATTTCCCCCACTTATTCAAAACATATTCTTCAACCAATTTTATAAAATCAGCAGCAATATTTGATCCCGATAGTAACTTTACCTTTTCACCATCAATATAAATTGGGGCAACAGGATTCTCTCCTGATCCAGGTAAAGAGATACCAATATTTGCAGCTTTAGATTCTCCTGGACCATTTACGACACATCCCATAACAGCCACTTTTAAATTTTCAGAACCTGGGTAATTTTCAACCCACTCTTTGTTTTTTTTATCAAGATAACGTTTAATTTCTCCTGTGAGTTCTCTAAAATAATTTGAAGTTGTTCTCCCACAACCGGGGCACGCTGTAACTTCTGCTTTAAAATTTCTAATTGATAAGGATTGAAGTATTTCTTTACATAGCTCTACTTCTGCTGATCTTTTTGAATTTAATTCTGGAGTTAATGAAGATCTTATCGTATCACCTATCCCTTCATGCAGTAAAATAGATAATGCAGCAGTAGTAGACACAATAGATTTTATCCCTAAGCCAGCTTCAGTTAATCCTAAGTGTAGGGGAGCTTGAATAGATTTGGATATTTCTCTGTAGCATTCAACCATTTGATTTAAACGAGACACTTTACACGAAACAATAATCTTATCTTCTTTTAAACCATAATCCAATGCCTTATCATAAGAAATCAATGCACTTGAAACTAATGCATCAGACTCAATTTGTTGTGATGTTTTGTTCCCAGAATATTCATCCATTTTAATATCTAACAACTCTTGATCAAGTGATCCGGCATTAACACCAATTCTTATGGGTTTATCTAAGTCTTTAGCAATATCAATAAATGTTTTGAAATTCTCATCTTTCCTGTTGCCTTTTCCAAGATTTCCAGGGTTTATTCTGTATTTGTCTAATAGTTCAGCACATTTTGGAACATCTCTGAGAATTTTATGCCCGATAAAATGGAAGTCTCCAACAATGGGTACATAAATATCTTTATCCGATAATCTTGTTTTTATTTCTTCAATTGCTTTTGCAGCAACAGTATTATTAACCGTAACTCTTACTATCTGAGAACCAGCATAATATAATTCTTCAATTTGTGAAACTGTGCTTATAATATCAGATGTATCAGTATCAGTCATCGATTGAATAACAATAGGATTTGATCCTCCTACTTCTATCCCTCCTATATTTACTACATGAGTCTCAGTTTTCATTCAATAAACCTATAATCTTGCTATATCTTTTATAGAAATAAAAATAATCAATAATATAAGTATAATAAATCCTAGTCCATGAATATAGGATTCTACGCGTTCAGGAACTTTTTTTCCTTTTCTGAAAATTTCTACAAATAAAAAAGCAATTCTTCCTCCATCAAGTGCAGGAAAAGGAAAAAGATTAATTATAGCTAAAGAAAGACTAATTGAAGAAGATAAAGTAATTAAAATCACAATTTTCTTTGAAAAAGTATTTTCTGACTCTATTATCTTTCCACTTAAATCTCCTAATCCTATTGGTCCTACTGCTTTGGGTCCATCAAAGATTGGATTTGAAGATCTATTTATTAAACCTATTATAGAAATGAAACTCAAACTATATATATCTACAGCGTTTCTTAAAGCAAATTTGTATTGATCATTAATTGATTGAGACAAAATCTTTTTTTCACCCTCAGAAATTAATATACCTACTGAACCTTCTTGAATAAAATTTCTTATTCCATATCTATTATCTATTTTTCTTGCTTCAATTAAATCAATTCCATCATCATTATCATCTATCACTATTGGTATTTTTTCTCCATATTGATAATCACCAAATTTTTTAGCATCATTTAAACTTACTTCTCCAAAATTATTGGCTTTTTCACTTACTAATAATTCGGTAATTGTTCCAGAGTAAGGATCATATTTTCTGGCTTCTGCAAGTGTTATATCTTCAGGTATGGATCTACGTGGAGGATTCCATCTTCCTATAACGAGAAAGTTTTCAAAATCGTTTTTGTATTGATATTTGGTTCGATCTCCTGGTTTAGAAAAAACAATAGGAATACCCCTTTCTATCACCCATAAAACTTCTTTTCCTAGATTTTGTATCACAACACTTTGCAAATCATTAATTGAATAAATTTCTTTCTGATCTATTTTAACGATTTTATCTCCAGATCTCATCCCCGCTAAATCTGCTGGTGAATTTGGAATAACAGATTGTACAATTATATCCGTAGCCTTATTTGGAGAGATCATTAGATATACAAAAAAAACCATTAAAAAAGGAATAATAAAATTTACTAAAGATCCTGAAAATAAAATAATGAAACGTTGAATATAACTCGCCTTAGACAGAGAACCTTCAGAAGTATTTGCTTCCTCTCCAAATAGCCTGACAAATCCCCCAAGTGGTATTATATTGATGCTCCAAATCATGGTTTTTACCCTTATCTTATGATTTGATATATTAGAAATTTTTACTTTTAAATAATTATTTTTTTTCTGTGAATTAGTTTCATTTATATTTTCAATAGAATTTACTACTTTTTCATCAAAAGAAATATTTACTACTTCTCCATTATTAAATTTCAAAAGTGAGTTTTTTAAATTAGGTGATATTTTGTATTCTTGTTCATTAGTCCAAAAACCATAAATTCTAGGAGGGAATCCAATTCCAAATTCCAAAACCTTAACTTTAAATAATTTTGCTGTCAAAAAATGAGCAAATTCATGTAGAATTATTAGTGGAGTAATAATTACAGATAAAGTCAGAATACTAGTAATAAAGTGCATTTCATCAAATCATATTTCATATTGTTTCGATTTATCTAATGTTATTTTCTTTAAATCTTTTTTCAATTCTGTCAAATTATCAAATGTCATAGTGAGATTGATTTGCTTATCATATAAAATTTCTTTCATTAAAACAGGAATTGATAAATAATGAATTTTTGAAGTTAAAAAAAGGTTAACAAGCATCTCGTTTACAAAAGATAAAGCTGAGATGTAAATCGGACCTTTTTTGATATACTTTATAGAAAAATCGTAGCATAGATATTGTCCCGATTGTACAGGCTTAAAAGACAAATTATTTAGAGACTTCAAGTCTAATCTATTTTGATAATTAAATATATTTGATTTGTTACTCAAAGCATATTGAATGGGGAGTCTCATATCAGGTTTTGATAACTGAGCTAAAATGGAACTGTCTTCAAATTCAACCATTGAATGTACTATACTTTCTCTGTGTATTAATACTTCTATCTGATCAATAGGAATATTAAATAAATAACTTATTTCAACTATCTCAAAAATTTTATTCATCATTGTTGAAGAGTCTACAGTGATCTTTTGTCCCATAACCCAATTTGGATGTTTTGTAGCTTCTTCAGGTGTAATTTTCATTAAATCATTTTTTTCATAATCTCTGAAAGCACCTCCTGATGCTGTTAATATTATTCTATAAATTTTTCTTTTTCGTCCGTTAATGCATTGCCATATAGCGGAAGGTTCTGAGTCTATGGGAAAAATTGTTGCATTAGTTTTTTTTGAAATTTCTAATAATAATGGTCCATAAGTTACAATTACTTCTTTATTTGTTAAAGCTATATCTTTTCCATATTCAAGTGATTCAACAATCGGTTTCAAAGCATCTGATCCAGAAGAAGCAAAAAATACAAAATCTACTTTCTCAAATTTTACTATCTCTGAGGATTCCAATAATTTAGATGTACAATTATGAATAATTTCTTTATCTAAATTATCATAATATTTTGGCTTATATTTATGAACTTGTTCTGATAATTTAGATAAATTCTTTCCTGCAGATAAAGCAAATATATTATATTCTTCATTTTCATTAATTATGTCAATCGCTTGAGTCCCAATTGAGCCAGTTGAACCAATTATTACTATATTCTTCATAATAAAAAGAATATCCAAAATGAAGTTGCAAAGCTAGGTATTAGAGAATCTAATCGATCCAAAAATCCTCCATGTCCATATAGAAGGTTAGAAAAATCTTTTATACCAATGATTCGCTTTATTTTAGATACTAAAAGATCTCCCAATAAAGAAGTAAATAAAATCATAAAAACAATAGAGATTAACTTTGGTAAAGAAAAAATTTGGAAGTATTCTGCATGAAAATTTATAAGAAATAAACACCCCCCAGAAAAAGAAATTATTATTGATCCAAAATACCCTTCAATTGTTTTGTTTGGAGAAATATTTCTTAAGACATTTAATGGTTCCCCTCTGAAAATTTTTCCAATAATATATCCAGATGTATCAGATAGAAATACAATGATAAAATTCAGTGCAAAAATCCATTTCCAATTATCGTTGATATATACAATAAAAAAAGAATGTAAGAAAAGAAATGTATATGAAAAACAAAAAAAATAATAAAATATTGTTCTGGATTTCTGGTTACGAATTAGCTGAATGATAATTTCATAAAAATACACTAATAATATCAATAAAAAAATAATATTAATGAAAGTTGAATTCAAAAGGAAGCATAAAGACAATAATAATAAAATAAGCATTGAAGTAATAAATCTTTTTACAAAATTATTATGAACCAAAATTTCTAATCCTCTTATTATATTCATCTATTACTAAATCTAAATCGTGCGTCATAAAATCCGGCCAAAATTTATCAAAAAATATAAGTTCTGAATAGGCACTTTGCCATAACAAAAAATTAGACAATCTTTTCTCTCCTCCAGTACGAATCACAACATCAGGATTTGATAACATATTAGTCATAAAAAAAGATTCAAAATCTTCTTCAGAAAGTTGACTTCTAATTCTTGAATCAATAATTTTGTTCACAGCTCTAAGAATTTCATCTCTAGAGCCGTAATTAAACGCTACGGCAAGTGTGAAATCCTTATTATTTTTAGTCATTTCTTCAGATTTTTTTATCCTATCAATCATTTTTTCAGGTAAATTATCAATAGAGCCTAAGTGAATTATTCTTACTTTATTTTTATTCAAGAATTTAGACTCTTCATAAATAACTTTACTAGCTAAATCAAAAATAAAATTTATCTCTTTTGTCGAACGATTCCAATTTTCAGTTGAAAATGCAAATAACGTTAAACATTTAATGCCTATTTTTTTTGCATAAATTACATTAGGTTTTATGTTTTCGTAGCCCTTAAGATGACCTTTTGATCTATCTAGTCCTCTCTTGGAAGCCCACCTGCCATTTCCATCCATTATGATTGCTATATGGTTAGGAATAGAATTTTTTTTTGACATAAATTTAAATTTACACCTGCATAATTTCTTTTTCTTTAATTAACGTCTGATCCTCTATTGATTTAATTGATTGATCAGTAATTCTTTGTAATTCCGTCATTGCTCTCCTTGATTCATCTTCAGAAAAGTCACCATCTCTTTCAGATTTTCTTATACTTTCTTGAGCATCTCTACGAACATTCCTTACAGAGACTTTTGATTCTTCACTTCTTTGTTTTAAAATTTTTACTACATTTATTCTTGTCTCTTCAGTCATTGGAGGTATGTTTATTCTCAAAATATCACCTTCTATCTGAGGCGTTATGTTGATATCGGATGTTTGAATCCCTTTTGAAACCATTTCTATAGATGTTTTATCCCATGGTTGTACAATTAAACTTCTAGGATCTGAAACAGATATTTGAGCCAATTGATTTAAGGGCATATCTGTTCCATGATAATTTATTTTTATGTTTTCTAACAAGCTTGTATTAGCCCTGCCTGTCCTTATGGATTTGATATCTTGTAAAAAATAATCGCAGGCTGAACTCATTCTTTTAGAACATTCGTTTAAAATCTCATTTGTTTCCATCTATGTATCCATTTCAAATTTTTGGAGTATTAATTAAAGTACCTATTTCTTTTCCAATTAGAACATTCATTAAATTATCAGGTTTAAATAAATCAAAAATTATAATCGGTAAAGAATTATCCATACAAAGGGTTAAAGCTGTAGAATCTAAAGCTTCTAATCTTTTATTCAAAGCATCATGATGTGTTATGTTGACAATTTTTTTTGCGTTGGTATTTACATTTGGATCTGAATCGTAAAGACCATCTACGCCATTTTTTGCCATAACCAGTAAATCTGCATTGATTTCTATAGATCTCAAAGCTGCAGCTGTATCGGTTGACATAAATGGATTCCCTGTACCTCCTGCAAATAAAACCAATCGTCCTTTTTCCATGTGTCTTATTGCACGTCTCCTAATATAGGGCTCAGCGACCGAAGGTAAGTTTAAAGCTGATTGAGTTCTTACTTTTATATTATTCTTTTCTAATTCATCCTGAAGGGCTAAAGCGTTCATAATAGTTGCTAGCATCCCAGCGTAATCAGCAGTTGAACGATCCATTCCTCTTTTTTCATGCTCAGATCCTCTCCAAAAGTTACCTCCTCCAGTAACTATCGATATCTGAACATTCAAATGAGAAATATTTTTTATTTCTTCTGAAATTATCTTTAATATCCCACTATCCAGCCCAAAATCCAAATCTCCCTTCAAGGATTCCCCACTTAATTTCAAAACGATTCTCTTGGGATTTATATTTCTCAATATTTACTCTAAATCTAATTTCCTATTTCAAAGCGATGAATTTTTTTTATTACTATGTTTTCTCCAACTCTAGCTGATAGTTCTTTTACCACATCACCAACTGTCTTTGAAGAATCTCTTATATATACTTGCAACTCTAAAATTTGTTCGTCTTCATATTCCTTATTATCTTCTTTATTAATAGATATGGGATTCATAGCCGCTACTTGCATTGCAATTTCTTTTGCACATTTTGTAAATTCTTCAGTCCTAGCAACAAAATCTGTTTCACAGGACAATTCTACCAAAGATCCTATCCTACCTCCGGTATGTATGTAAGATTCAATTACACCATTTTCAGTAGCTCTTCCGATTCTTTTTTCAGCAGAGGCTAATCCTTTTTCAGCTAGTACCTTAGATGCTTTTTCTAAATCACCGTTAGATTCTTCAAGTGCTTTTTTTGCGTCCATTATTCCTGCACCGGTATTGTCTCTAAGTTCTTTAATTAGCTTAGCCGTTATATCTGGCATGTAGATTTACTCCTCTCTACTTTTATTTTCCTTAGTTAATTGAGATTTCTTATTGTTTTCTTTGGTTTTGGAAGAGTTTGCTTTAGAGCTTGAAGTAGTAGCTTTTTTTGTTTTTGGTTTCGCAGATGGCTTACTTTCTACCTCTTCTGTTTTTGGTTTCGCAGATGGCTTACTTTCTACCTCTTCTGTTTTTGGTTTCGCAGATGGCTTACTTTCTA